>TARA_R110002073_G_scaffold104622_5_pt1 | contig 158585 bp, 144 predicted proteins | sample TARA_R110002073 | Tara Oceans TARA_R110002073 (sample SAMEA4397174) | marine metagenome | biome: Polar Biome; feature: [DCM] deep chlorophyll maximum layer (ENVO:01000326); material: water (ENVO:00002006), including particulate matter (ENVO:01000060) such as... | depth 40 m
AGCTGGATTGAGGTGCTCGCGATTTCGGTTGCTGGGTTCGGTTCTTGGACTTCGACTGGGCTCGATTGCTCCAAAGTGCCCGATTTTTGGTCATTTTGTGGATCTATTTGACTGACTTGGGGTATATACATCATTGGAAGCTGGGGTTGAGAGCCCGGCTGTATGAGAGAGACTGGAGATTCACTCCAGGCAACCATGGCTCGATGATTCCCATCGCGGTCTAATTTCAGAGAAAGAGAGTATGAATATGTTGAAATTTACTGCAGTTTTGGCTGTTGCATCGGTGGCAGGTAGCGCGATCGCATCGCCTGTGCTTGGTGACTATGCGAGCTACACCCAGGTCAGCGCTGATCAGGTGACCGCGATTTCGCTTGAAGAAGGCACACAGGGCACCAGCAGCACGCTGTACTCCAACATGGATGCGGGTGCTGGATTCCAAGCGTTCCCTGCGGCCACTGGCCCTGCGGGGTTCGACGACTACACCTCGACGACTGCGAGCCAGATCACTCTGGAAGAGCTTCGCTTTGTCGGCGGCGTCACGAGCGCTGGTGGCATCATGAGCTTTGAGTTCTTCAACGCTGCTGGTGACACACTTGTTGATGCGTTCAGCGTTGCGTTCGCTGATGCTGGCAACTTCATCTACACCATCACCCTCAACAGCGAGGTTGTGATTGATGGTGCTGGCATCCTGCAGATTTCTGTTGATGCTGCAACAACTGGGCAGTGGTTCCTTTCGGATGCTGCACCAACGATCGGTAGCGAAGACAACACCTTCGGTGGTGCAAACGGTGGCGCTTTCAGCCATCGCTTTGAGCTGACTGGCTCACCTGTTCCTGCTCCTGGCGCGATGGCGCTGCTGGGCATGGGCGGTCTTGTTGCTGGTCGTCGTCGCCGGTAATTGACTGTTTGAGTTCAAACACCTGAGCACCCGGCTTTGCCGGGTGTTTTTTTGTGTGTTGAAATTGAAAGAGCCCCTCGCTGTGTTGACGGCGTGGGGCTCCAAGAGGGTGTGGTTTGATTTAGCATCCGCTTGAGTAGACGCTGATGAATCTGCTGATGTCGAGGAAGTTGAAGTTGCTGTCGCCGTTGGTGTCGCTTGGGACGAGGCGTTGGTTAAAGAGGTCGAGGAATCGTGTGATGTCGAGGAAGTTGAGATCACCTGATGCGTCGTAGTCTGCGGGGCATGATGGGAGTCCGTCGGCAGGGGTCATGGCTTGGATGTTGATTCCTGCATCGAAGGTGCGGGTGATTTCTCCGGTTTGGGCATTCATCTCGTGGATGATGCCGTCGGTTCCTGCGATGTAGAGGGTTTGTCCTACGGCGACCATTGCGGTGGTGTCTGAGGGGACTGGGTGTGTACCGGCGTATTCGATTCCTCCTGCGAACTTATCGAAGAGGTAGATGGTTCCTGCGGTTGATCCTCCGAAGGTGATTCCTCCGAGGTACATGGTGTCTGGTCCGAATGCCATGGAGTTGATGAGGGAGCCGCAGGCGGCGAAGAAGGCGAAGTTTTCTTGACCGATGTTGGAGCGTACTGCGATGGAGGATTGTCCTCCGACGAAGATGCCTCCTGCGTCGAGTCCCATCGCGGTGATGTCGGTGTTGACGATTGGAGTTGAATCGAGCACTTGGTGTGTGGTTGAATCGATGTAGAAGATTTCTCCGGCGCTGTCTGCGACGACGAGTTCTTCACCGATCCATGACATCGCGCTTGCATCTGCGGGGACGGAGAATGCGGAGGTCACGAGGTTGGTGTTGGCATCGAATGCGTAGACGGAGCCGTTCTCGTCACCGAGGTAGAGGGTTTGGTCGTGGACGACCATTGAGTTGACTGGACCGGCGCAGACTCCTCGGAAGGTGACCTCTCCGGTGTCGGTGTCGAGTTGATGGATGACGCCTTGGTTTCCGGCGAGGAGGAGGATTTCTGCTTGGGTTGTTGTTGCGGTGGCGCACATAAGCGCTGCGATTGCGAGGGATGTTGTGGTGATTGGATTCATGATTTGCTCCTGTGTATTTTTGATTGGATGAGTATCGTCATCGCTGTTGTTGTGTTCAGCGGCTTGGGTGACGCGTTCCTATCTGCAGATGTTCTTGGACAGGTCTGGCGTGGCTAGAAATTGTTCAGTTTGATTGTTTTTCTGATTTTGATGCCTTTGTTGGGTGTGAAATATCCGCGTTGTGTTGCGATCGTGGGCTTGGAGGCGTGTTCAGAAGCGGATTGCGCTTTTTTGGGTTGCGGGTAAACCGTTGGTCTGGTAGTCTCGGTTGACGGCATGCATTTGCGAACCACATACAGGAGGATCTGTGATGAGTGACGAGAGCAACACTGCGAAACTGCGGACGACCGAGCTGCTTGCAACAGCGGCTGCGATTGCATCGGCGACGACTGCGATGGGCGAGAGTATCCGGTATGAAAATACCGCGAACTTCACTTGGGATTTCGCGCTTCTCGACCTGACACTTGCTTCTGATGCTCAGGTATTTGGGACAGCTGCTGATGCAACGGGATCTTCGATTTACCTTGATTACTTCGGTGATTTCTATCCGAGTTTTTCGTACTCGCATACTTACACCAGTGGGAATGGTGCTGAGATTTTCAACAGCGGGTTTTCGGATCGGTATGCGAAGCCGTTGGCGTTTGGCGAGATGATTGGGCCTGGACTGGCTGATGGTTCGTTCTCTGCGAGCAGCACGATTGACTTTGTTTGGTCGTCGTATGATTACTACACGGGATATTCGGATTCGGGGAATCGCGGGTTGCTTCCTGCGAATGAAGATGTGTATCTTGGGGTTCGGTTGGAACTCGAGGGGCTGACGCATTATGGCTGGATTGGTGTGAACCGATCTGGCGCGTATGTTGATGTGTTTGCTTGGGGGTACGAGACTGAGGCGGGGGTAGCGGTTGGGGCTGGGGTGCCTGCGCCTGGTGCGCTTGGGGTGCTGGCTGTTGGAGCGGTCGGTGCGTTGAAGCGTAAGCGTGTTGTGTAGTTCTGAGTCAAGATGATGTGTTTGAGAGCCCCGGGTTATGCCCGGGGTTTATTGATTGTGGTGTTTTGGATTGAGGTGTGACAATGACGCGAGATGCTCCGAAGCGTGTGCTGTTAATTGGTTGGGATGCTGCGGACTGGCAGATGATTCGACCATTGATGGATGCGGGAGAGATGCCCAATATGAAGCGGTTTGTGGACGAGGGGGTGAGCGGGAATGTTGCAACGCTCCAGCCTCCACTCTCTCCGATGCTGTGGACTTCGATCGCGACGGGGAAGATGGCGGATAAGCATGGGGTGCTTGGGTTTGCTGAGGTGGATGAGCGGAGCGGGAAGGTACGTCCTGTGACGAGTACTGGGCGGACTTGCAAGGCAATCTGGAATATCTTGAGCGAGCACGGGAGACCTTCGGGGGCGATCAACTGGTATGCGAGTCATCCTGCGGAGCGGATTGACGGGTTTGTGGTGACGGATCGGTTTGCTCATCCGACGGGAGTCCTTCAGGAGAGCGAGCCGAATCTTGGGTGGAAGACGGTTCCTCGATCTGTACATCCTGCGGAGGATCTTGAGGATCTTGCGAAGGTGCGTGTGCATCCACAGATGATTACGCATGAGCAGGTGAAAGCGTTTATTCCGGGGGCGGCTGATCCTGAGTCATCGCGTTGGGAGAAGGTGCGTGAGCTGCGTTCGTTGTTGGCGCATTGTGCGACGGTGCATAATGCCGCGACTGCGTTTATGGAGGCGCGGGACTGGGACTTTCTTGGGATTTATTACGATGCGATTGATCGGTTTGCGCATGCGTTTATGGAGTTCAATCCTCCTCAGATGGGACATGTGAGCGATGAAGACTTTGCGTTGTATCGTGGGGTGATGGATGAGTGTTATCGGTTTCATGATTTGATGTTGGGCCGATTGATGAAACTGGTGGATGAGGATACTGCTGTGGTGATTCTGTCGGATCATGGGTTTCACAGTGGGAAGACGCGACCATCGGGGACGAGCGGGATTGTGGATGGGCAGCCTGCGGCGTGGCATCGTCCGTATGGGGTGATTGCGTTTTGGGGACCTGGGATCAAGAAGGGGTCGGAGTTGTTTGGTGCGACTTTGCTGGATGTGACGCCGACGATTTTGACGATGCTTGGGATGGATCCGGCGCGTGATATGGATGGGTTGCCACTTACGCAGATTTGGGAGGAGCCCCGATTGAGCAGTGATCGGGTGGAGACTTACGAGACTGGGTCTGGTGCTGCGGTTGAGGATGAAGATCCAGAGGATGGGGACCGATTTGATGGGGATGCGGATGAGCAGATTCTGCTTCAACTCCGGCAGCTTGGGTATCTTGCTGCTGCGGATGGGGACGACGAAGCGGATGAAACAAGGGGGATTGTTGTCGATCGCACGCGGAATTTGGGAACGGTGCTGATGTCTTCAGGGCGTTATCGGGAAGCGCTTGCACAGTTTGAACGGGTGCAAGAGATTGATCCGGAGGCGTCTGGGATTCGGCTGTCGATCGGGGCGTGTTTGATGTCGCTCGGCAGATTCGATGATGCAGAGAAGTTGGTGGTTGGAAAGGAAGATGGGCTGAGTGCTCGGGAGCGGATGCTGCTTGCGATGGTGTGCATGCGGCGCGGTGAGCATGCGGCGTCGTTGTCACATCTGGAGGCGGTGCGGGATTCGGGTGAATCAATCCAAGGGATCGATACACGAGTTGGTGATGCGTTGGTTCGTCTTGGGAGATTTGAGGAGGCGGAGGTTGCGTATGAACATGCGCTGGCGCGTGATCCTGATGATGCGGAAGCGCTCGATGGGATTGGCGTGGTGTACCTCAATGCGGGGAAGGCAGCGGAAGCGGTGCTGAGCCATACCAAGTCGATCGCGCTTGTCAGGAACCGAGCGTTGACACATCTGCATCTTGGGGAGGCGTTGGTAGCGGTTGAACGGACAGGCTGGGCGATTGAGGCGTTTGTGGAAGCGGCGCGGATCTCGCCTTGGGATGCGGCTCCGCATGCGAGGTTGGCGGATGTCTATGAACGGCTGATTGGGAATGAAGCAAAGGCGGCGTTTCATCGGAAGCGTGCAGCGCAGATTCGAGCGGTGCGCCAGAAGAAAGCGGAGGAGATGCGGTCTGGTGATGAGTCTCGCACTGAGACGAAGGACTCAGCGAGTGGGAATCGCGCAGCAAAGCGGGTGAGCAATGGAGCTCCGATTACAGTTGTTTCTGGGTTGCCTCGATCTGGGACTTCGTTGATGATGCAGATGCTTCACGCTGGGGGGATGGAGGTGCTCAGTGATGGGGCTCGCGGGGCGGATGATAATAATCCGAAGGGGTATCTTGAGCTTGAAGCGGTGAAGCACACCTCGACCGATTCGACTTGGGTTGATGATGCGGCTGGACGAGCGGTGAAAGTGATTCATGCGTTGCTGCGCTCGCTCCCTGAGGGGTATCGGTATCGGGTGATCTTTATGAAGCGTCGGCTCGATGAAGTGGTCGCTTCGCAGGATGCGATGCTTGGGCGGATAGGGCGCAAGGGAACGACGATGGGCAGCGATGCGCTGCGTGCTGCGTATGCACGCGAGTATGAAAGGATCGGGGCTTGGTTGAGTGATCAACCCAACTTTGAAGTTCATGAGGTGAGCTACAACGGGTTGATGGATGATCCTGAGCGTGTCGTTGCGGGAGTATGCGGGTTTGTTGGTGGCAGTCTTGATGCTGGAAGGATGCTTGGGGTTGTGGATCCGTCGTTGTATCGGGAGCGATCGGGTCTTGACTGATCTTTGACGAACTGAGCTTATGACAAAGCGCCCTGCGGCTGAAGCTGCAGGGCGTTTGTGTATTGTGGTTGTGTGGGCGGTTGTTTACGGGCAGCCGTCACCGAAGGCGGCGAGGAATGCGGTGATGTCGAGGAAGTTGAAGGTGCCGCTGTTGTCGAAGTCTGCGGCGGGGTCTGCGTTTGAGTAGAGGTTGATGAATGCGCTGACATCGAGGAAGTTGAGGGTTCCGAGGGGTTCGGCGAAGTCTGCGGCACAGACCTGCTCGACGGTGAAGACATCGTCTTGGATCTCTGTGGTGATTGTGGTATTGGCGCGGATGATTTGCGCGAGGGTCATCGCTTGTGCTTCGGCGACGAGGTCTGCGGGGAGGTAGGTTTCGTACCAGAAGCGGTCGCCGTCGCGGAGGTTTGTGAACTGGGCTCCGAGGACTCGGCAGAGGGTTTCACCGACATAGGCACCTGGGCGGTGTGGCTCGGCGAGGAGTCCGATCCATGCGTCGATTTGATCGACATCTGCGTATGCGTTCTGGAGTCTTCCGACGACTTCGACGCTTGGGTTGATTTCGCTGAAGTCGGTGACGGCTGGGAGTCCATAGGCGACGCGGATCTGGTTGTAGCTTGGGATTGCGTGGTCGCGTCCGCGTTGCATGTTGAGTGATGCGAGGTCGAAACCTCCAGCGCCGGGTTGTCCGAAGAGGAAGTTGCGTACATCGTCTACGACGAAGACATCAACGGTTTGTGCGCGTTGGTGTGCGAGTCCGCGGAGGAGTGATTCGATGCCGTGGGTTGTGATGTGTGCTGGGTTGAAGAACGCTTGTGCGAGGGGGAGGTGTCCTTCGGCGGCTTCGTTGCCGTTGGAATCGAGGCGTTGGATTTGCGAGGAGAGCATGGTGTGACCGACGCGGTATGCGGCGGTTGCGAAGACATTGGAGATGCTTGCGTTTGCGTTTGGGTCGTATTGGGTGAAAGGTGGGATGGCGTCTGGTCCGAGGAGTTTGGGGAGGAACTCGTTGTAGGTGATCGCTTGGATTTCTGCGGTGACCATTGCTTTGGCGTATTGGTAGACGAGTTCGCCTGGGAGGATGGGGAGTTCTGCGGAGATTTCGTCTGCGATTCGGTTGTGTTCGCGGACGAAGAGGGTGTGCATAGCGGTGAGTGCGGCTTGTTCGTTTGCGCGGATATCACCAGCGAGGAAGAATGATGGGTCGTGATCGGTGGGTGCGTTGTGGAATGCGTTGATGTTGAAGGGGAGGAGGTTGCCTGGACTTGTTTTGAGTCTTCCTGTGCCGTCGTTTGTGCGGAGTTCTGTTGCTCGTTCGTAGCTTGAGCCGTAGACATTGGAGGCGTCGATGTAGGAGGTGATGTTGTTGATTTGCTCGCGTACATTGTTGACATAGGTGTATGCGGAGCGGTCGAGGGCGATGGTTTGTGTTCCGCTCCAGTTTGGATCGAACCATGCGTCACCCATTGGGACCGGGATGTCCATGGTTTCTTGTGGGGATGCGATTGGAGTTTCGTCGAGGTCGTGGTCGAGGAATTGGCCCCACTGCCAGATGAAGTCGGAGTAGGCGTATTCGTTTGGCATGTTGAGGTCGTCTTGGGCGCACATCGCGTTGGAGATGTGGCGGACGGATGGTCGGTCGGCGCCTGAGGGTGCGTCGTGACCATCGGCGTAGTCAGCGGGCATCATGCGTGTGAGGTTTGTGCCTGCGGCTCCCCAGAGTGGGTTGGTTGGGTTGTTGAAGATGCCGTTGATGGTGCGGTAGTCGAAGGGGAAGATTGCTGGTCCTGGGAGTGGTGCTTCGTTGGGATCGACTTCACCGACTGGTTGGGCTGTGCGTTGGTTGAGCGAACGTTGGTCTTTTTTGGTTGCTTGGGTGTGCTTCGCGTCCTGGGTTGCGGATTGGCTGGGTGGACGCTTGTTGGATTGCTTTGTGTTTTGCTTGGGTGCGAGTGCGGCGATGGAGGTGCCTGAGATTGCGAGGAGTGCGAGGATGGCGATTGGTTTGGATGACTTCGCGTACAGGGTGCTCATATCTTGCCTCTTTGAATGATGATCGGGTTTCCGCAATGACCGATGTGGGTTGTGGTACCGATGGTGTTGTATTGGACCATTTTTCGGTAATCGGAACAAGTGTAAAGAATGGAAATGCCTAAGCACGGTGAAAAACTGGTGTTTTTCCGGCGATTTGAGGGGGTTTGGGGGGGGATTTGGTGAGGTCAAAAATGCAGAACGCCCGGCTCTGATGAGCCGGGCGTCTGAAAGCGGGTGAACAGATTTGAACTGTCGACATTCACGTTGGCAACGTGACGCTCTACCACTGAGCTACACCCGCGTTTTGGTTGTCGCTGGTCTGACGACTTGTGGGTCATCGGGCCTGCAGGGGTAAAAATAGACCATAAAACGGCGTTGGTCAATTGATTTTTTCAGCAACCTGACAAGTGGTGGTTATTGAGGCGTTTGCGGGGAAATTATCTGTCCTTGATTGGCGCAGATTTGATTGAATTGGTGCCGTGGGTTCAGTTGGCGGTTGCTTGGTTGATCACGGCGACGACTTGGGAGGAGGAGTATGCGTTGGAGAGCCAGATGGGTTCTGGGTTTCCGGGTTCATAGACGACGAGGAGGGGGATGCCGGTTTGTCCGAGATCGCGGAGTTTCTCCCATCCTGGGGCTGAGGTCGAGGTGAGGTCGGCGGCCATGGGGACGACATTGGGTCCCAGGAGCAAGGGCTTGACTGGATCGCGTGAGAGGACGGTGGCTTCGAGGGTTTTGCAGTTGAGGCACCACTCTGCGGTGAAGTCGAGGACGACGGCTTTCCCGGAGTTGAGGGCGTCGTCGAGCGCGGTTTGGGAGTAGGGCTGCCAGAAGTAGTGGTACTGATGGCTGGTTTGGTTTGCGGCGACGGCGATTCCTGAGCTGGCGACGAAGAGGCCGAGGATTGCGAAGACCAGGCGCGGGGTGGTGCGTTTTGAGATCATGATGGTGCGGACGATGAGGAGGGTTCCTGCGGAGAGTCCGAAGAGGGCGATGACCCACCAGTGGATGGCTTTGAACCACCAGGGGGTGGACCATGATTGGCTGGAGGAGATGGAGATTGCGGTGGTCCCTAGGAAGTAGGCGGCGGCGGCGAGCATGAGGAGTCCCATGACTTGCTTGACGAGTTCGGATGCGGGGCCGGTCTTGGGGATTTTGTTCATCCATTGTGGGTTGAGGGTGAGGATGAGGTAGGGGAAGGCCATCCCGAATCCAAGGGAGAAGAAGATGGTCAGGACTTGCCAGGGTTGCATGGTTGCGGCGCCGGCGAGTAGGGCTCCTGCGACGAATCCGAAGCAGGGGAGGCCGAGGATGGCGGTCATGATTCCGAACATGAATGAACCGGAGGAGGAGTCGGCTTTGGGGTTGATCATGTAGGTTTTTTGTGGGAGTTTGATGGTGAAGAGTCCCATGATTCCCAGACCCATGATGGCGATGAGGAGACCGATGATGCCGGTGACCCACCAGATTCCGAAGATGATGGAGGGGTCGACGAAGTCTGCGACGAAGGCGACTGGTATCCCGATCCCGACCCAGAAGGCGATGACTCCTAGAGCCATCATTGATCCGAGCTTGATGGCGCGGGACTTGCTTTCGCCTGCGTGGTTGGTGATGGTCATGACCTTGAGGGGGATGACTGGGAGGACGCAGGGGGTGAGGTTGAGGATGAATCCGCCGAAGGCGGCGGCGAGGGCAATGACGGCGATTCCTGCGGCGGAGTCGATTGGAGGGAGCACGAAGAGACCAAGGAACTGGCGATCTTGGTTGAGCGGCTGGGATGCTGTCGTGGCGGTGATGTCTCCCCACGCGTCGGTGTTGGAGAAGACGGTTGGGTCGAAGTTGTCAAAGAGCGGGTTTGGGGTGATGGCTTGGGCGGTCTGGACGACTGAGATGGTGAGGGTTTGGGTGTCTGGGGTTGGGGGGAAGCAGGTGGTGTCGTTGCATGCTTGGTAGAAGGATTCGATGGAGAGGGTGTAGTCTCCGGGCTGGGCATCGTCGGCGATTCGGATGGGGATGTAGGCGACGGCTTTGCCTTCGTAGGTGATGAGGTCGATGGGTGGGCCGAGGAATCGGACGGAGACGGTGTGGGTTTCTGGGTATTGGGTTGGTCCGGCGGTGAAGAAATCTGGGAGGGAGGCTTCGATGGTCGTGGCGATTGCGGGGAAGTCTCCGAGTTCTTCGGGGACGACTGGGTTGTTTGGCCAGGTGTGGTATTCGTCGTCGTGGTCGAGGGTGACGGCGATGACGAAGGTCGATCCTGCGGTGAGTGCTGTAGCGGAAGACTCTGCGGTGATGGTGACTGGCGAGGTTTCGTTACCACCGAATCCAGCGAAGGATTGGGCATGGAGGAGGGATGCGAGGAGGGAGATCGCGAGGATCTGGAGGGATGATTTAAGTGTTGAGATCATTTTGACTCTGACTCCGGGGGACTGAATCCGGGTGATGTTTGCGAGGGATTCGCGGATTGAGATTGGATCGAATGGTATCGGATTCCGCTCATGGATGAGTGGGCTGGTGGTTTTCAACTGTTGGGGCGACGGGATTGTTCCCGTTCGATGGGATTGGATTGAATGATCGCGGAATTTGTGGAGAATTCGAGGATTCGGGACCGATACAACGCACACTGTATCTTCTGGACGAAGATCGGATGATTGTTGATGGAGTTGGTGCTCGATGAGTATGTTGGACCAGAACGAGATTGATTCGCTGATGGCGGCGGTGAGTGACGAAGGCAGCTTCGATCAGGCATCGCAGATCAGCATCTTCTCGCGGTCACGCAAGGACCTGGACAACATCGAGGTTCGTCAGTACGACTTCAAGCGTCCGGAACGGGTGTCCAAAGACCAGATGATGGCGCTTGAGACTTTGCACGAAGCGTTTGCAAGAAACTTCGGCGCATCGCTATCGGGGTTCCTTCGGACGATTGTTGAGGTTCGCGTCGCGGCGTGTGAGCAGATGACCTATGGCGAGTTTGTATCCGGACTCCCGAATCCGACGAGCTACAACCTGATCCAGACGGACAAGCTTGAGGGGCAGATGTGTCTGGAGATTTCGCCTTTGATCATTTATCCGATCATTGATCGGCTGCTTGGGGGGACGAATCAGGATTTGTTTATCCCGCAGCGTCCGATGACTCCGATTGAGCAGCGGCTGATTTCCAATGTGCTTGGCCGCGGATTGACGGCGCTTTCCGAGGCGTGGAGCAGTGTGCAGGAGCTTGAGTTCAAGATTGTTGCGCATGAGTCGAATCCGCAGTTGGTGCAGATTGTGCCTCCCAATGAAGTGGTGATGGTGATCGGGCTTGAGATGCGGATGTCGTCGAGGGCGGGGACGATGAATTTGTGTATTCCGTACAATGTGATTGAACCTGTGATGGATGACTTGAGCAGCCAGAGCTGGTTTGCGATCAACCGGAGCGACAACGACACGAGTTCGGAGGACCGGATCGTCGAGAATCTCGATCAGTCGGGGGTTTCGGCGTCGGTGGCTTTGGCGAACACGACGATCACGCTCAAGGAACTTTCGGAGCTTTCGGTTGGGGATCTTGTGGTGACGACGCATAATGCGAAGGAGCCTGCGGTGATTTATATTGAGGGGGAACCCAAGTTCCTTGCGGAGGTGGGTCAGCATCGGAATAACCGGGCGGTGCGGGTGAAACGGGCGATCCAGAAGGGCGAGCGGATCGTGGAGTGAGGGGATTGGGGCTGGTGATGGGGTTGGGTGTGGGGATCTATATAAATAGTGGGTTGTTTGATCCTGAGGGGCTTGCGATCTAGACTCTGTGTGCCGGGCTTGGAATGTCTGGTGCTTATGGAGACTCTTGTATGAACGATGGTTATGCACAATGTCGGTGATTGGCTCTTCCAGCCAGTGGCCCCGACGGTCGGGAAGGACGCGGATCATGCGGTGATCTGAATGTCCAGCTCGGTTCGGATGCGATCTTTGACGAGACGCATTCGGGATGCATGACCGGAACTCATTGGGGGTTTCCGGTCGTTTGCGTTTTAGAAAATCGATGTCAGTCTGGTATGACTGGCTCAATACATAGTGACTGAGTGCGGGTGAGCCGCACGACAACCAATCAACTCGATAACTCGGAGATACTGATGGACACGCAAGAAATGATGAGAATCCTCGACGGCATTGCACGCGAGCGCAATGTTGAGAAGTCGCTGCTGATCGCGGATTTGGAGGCGGCGATGGTGTCTGCGTGCCGGAAGTACTTTGGGACACTGGATGCTGAGGAGTTCTCGTGTACGGTTGATCCGTTGACGGGTGAGATCAGTTTGTTCCGGTATGACGAGCCCCTCGAGATCAGTCCTCAGGACTTTGGTCGGATCGCGGCTCAGACCTTTAAGCAAGTGATGATCCAGCGGTTCCGCGATGACGAGCGTCAGTCGCTGATGGAAGAGTTTGCGGGTCGTCAGGGCGAGTTGGTCACTGGTACTGCACAGCGGTATGACCGGGGTGCTTTGGTTGTGCAGGTTGATCGCGCTGAGTGTGTGATGCTGCGGAGCGAGCAAATTCCTGGTGAGCAGTTCATGCCTGGTGATCGGGTGCGTGCGTTTGTGCTTGATGTGAAGGACATGGGGGCGCAGGTGAAGATTTACCTGAGCCGGGCGCATCCGGACTTTATCAAGTACTTGTTCGAGGTTGAAGTCCCTGAGGTGCTTGATCGGACGATCGAGATCAAAGCGATCGCACGCGAGGCGGGGTATCGCACGAAGATGGCGGTGTCGTCGATCGACTCGAAGGTTGATGCGGTTGGCGCGTGTGTCGGTATTCGTGGATCGCGGATCAAGACCATTGTTGAAGAACTCAACGGCGAGAAAATCGACATTGTTCGCTGGAACGAATCGTCGCAGATCCTGATTGCCAATGCTCTCAAACCTGCGGAAGTCAACGAGATTTCGCTTTGTTTCGAGCTTGGACGCGCGACTGTTGTTGTGCGTGATGACCAGCTTTCGCTTGCGATTGGTAAGCGTGGTCAGAATGTGCGTCTGGGTGCTCGATTGACAGGTTGGGATGTTGACATCCTGACTCCTGAAGAGTTCACGAAGGGTCTGACGACTTTGTCTGAGACTTTGACGCAGATCGAGGGCGTGACGGAGGACAAGGTTGATCGTCTTGCGGCGCTTGGCATGATCTCGGTGTTTGACATCGAAGAGATCGGTGCTGAGGTTGTTGAAGCGGAGCTGGAGCTGACCCCTGAGGTTGCTGCTCAGGCGGTGGAGCTTTGTGCTGCGAAGGCGAAGATCGTGGCTGCTGAGCAGGCACTTGAGAAGGAACAAGCTGCGGCGAAGCGTGCGGAGGAAGAAGCGGCGGCATCGTCGATTCTTTCGGGCGATGTGAACCCTGCGGACAACCCGGAAGCGGCTGCGGCTGCGATCTTGGGTGGTGCGCTTGATGCGGTTGCTCCGACTGAGGACGCTGCGGAGGACGAGGCGGCTTCTGCTGAGGCGGAGAGCCGAGCATCGGACATCCTTGGTGGATGATTTGGTGTGATTGGATTGGAGAGTGCGTGGGTTGCTTTGACCCATTGCAGAGATGATGACGACAGTGACTTGATGACAGTTACGCATTGACCGTTCGATGAACGGAGGACCATTTGGCTAATACACGAATCTTCGAGCTCGCAAAAGAACTCGGAATCAAATCGAAAGCAATCGTCGAGAAATGCCACGCTGAGGGCATTCCGAAGGATGTGATCAAGAATCACATGTCCACGATCTCGATCGGGCTTGAGCAGACGGTACGCGAGTGGTTCAGCAGTGAGAATACTGAGGAGTCTCCACATACAGCGGTTGAGAAGACCGAGAAAGTGGACCTCGAGAAGGCACGCTCTCCGAAGAAAGCAACGAAGGCGAAGAAGGCAGATGCAGACGATGCGGATGAGAACGACGGTGGCGCGAAAGCGGTTGCTGTTGCTCCCCCACCGCCGCCTCCTGCTGCGAAGAAGATCGCACCAGCGGCTCCGGCAGCGGCGGTTGCCAAAGCACCTGCTGCTCCGGCGCCTGCAGCGACCAAAGCGAGTGCGCCTGCAGCAGCGGCTCCGGCTGCATCTGCGGCTGTGGCTGGGACTGAAACTGGTGCTGGTACTGGTATTGGGAAAGAGAAAGCGGCTGCTACTGCGGATGCTGGATCAGAAACTGGCTCCGGTCGTGATGGATCGGCTGACGCTGATTCAAACGCGGGTGATGTGAAGGAGACTCCGAAGGTTGAGAAACCAACGAAGACGACGACACCTCCCCCACCGCCTCAGATGAATGTGCCTACGCGCCCATCGACGGTGACGCCTGCTGGTCCTCGGATTGAGGATTTGCAGAAGAAGACGATCAAGCTTTCTGGCCCTCAGGTGATTCGTGTTGAGGCACCTGAGCGGATTGAGCCTCCTCGTCGTCGTCCTCCACCTCGTGAAGGCGGCGGCTACCAGGGTGGTGGCGGCGGTGGTTACGGGCCTGGTATGGGTCCTGCGGAGGGGCGTGCTCCTCGCGGTGGAAATACTCGTCGTCGTCAGCCTGGTGGGTCTGGTGTTCGTCGTCCGGATGGTGCGGGCTCTGGATGGAGTGCTGCGGATCTTGCTGAACGCGAAGCACGGCTCAAGCAATCTGGTGGTTACCTGAAACAGCGTCAGAATCAGATGCGTTCGAGCGCTGCGGCTTCGCAGACCCCTGCGAAGGTTGGCGGGAAGGTGACGATTTCTGAGCCGTTCACGATTAAGGATTTGTCTGCTGAGACAGGTGTGAAAGCGGCGGACATCGTCAAGAAGCTGTTTATGCAGGGCGTGATGGCGACGATCAACTCCGGGATTGAATCGGAGAAGGCTCAGGAGATCATGATCGACTGGGACATCGAGCTTGAGGTTGTAGAAGCGAAGGGCGCTGAAGAGCAGGTTGCGGAGCAGTTTGCTGAGCGTGATCGTGGTGACGAGCGTGCGCGTGGTCCGATTGTGACGATCCTTGGGCACGTTGACCACGGGAAGACCTCGCTTCTTGACCGGATCCGCAAGGCGAATGTTGCTGATGGTGAAGCGGGCGGTATTACGCAGGCGACGAGTGCGTTCCGTGTGCCTGTGAAGACCGGAAGCACTGAGAAGTATGTGACCTTTATTGATACTCCTGGTCACGAGGCGTTTACCGCGATGCGTTCGCGTGGTGCGAATGTGACTGACATTGTCGTGCTTGTTGTTGCGGCGGATGACGGCGTGATGCCTCAGACGATCGAATCGATTTCGCACTCGAAAGCTGCGGGCGTTCCGATCATCGTGGCACTCAACAAGATCGACAAGGAACAGGCGACTGAGTCGAATATCCAGCGGATCTTGGGCCAGCTTGCTGAGCACGGATTGAACCCGACCGAATGGGGCGGGGATACAGAGATCATCAAGACCAGCGCGGTCAAGGACATCGGTATCCAGGACCTGCTTGATATTCTTGATCTGCAGGCGGAAGTGCTTGAGCTCAAGGCGGATTACGCTGGTCAGGCGCAGGGTACTGTGATTGAAGCGAATCCTGAGGGCGGCCGTGGTAATGTTGCGAATATTCTTGTCCAAGAGGGCGAGCTGAAGGTTGGCGACTTTATTGTGATGGGGCGTGCGTTTGGTCGTGTGCGTGATATTACGGATGATCACGGCAAGCGGATCAAGTCTGCTCTTCCACCGGTTCCGGTGCAGGTTTCGGGGATCAATGATCTCCCGGATGCGGGCGACAAGTTCTACTGTGTTGGATCGCTGAAGGAAGCGGAGAAGGCGGCGGAGCAGCGCCGTGAGCGTGAGCGTCTTGAGCAGCTTGCTCAGCCGAAGGTTACGCTGGATTCGATGTTCTCGCAGATGGCTGACAGCGAACTCAAGGAAATCCTTGTGGTGCTCAAAGCGGATGTGCAGGGATCGGTGGATGTGCTCAAGTCTGAGATCGAGAAGGTTTCGGGCGATGAGGTCAAGGTCCGCGTGATTCACTCTGCGGTTGGTGGGATTACTGAATCGGACATCCTGCTTGCCAACGCGTCCAATGCGGTCATCATCGGGTTCAATGTTATTGCGAACTCGAAGGGCCGCACGCTCGCGGAAGCGAAGCGTGTTGAGATCCGCAACTACCAGGTCATTTACCACATCGTCGAGGACATGAAGAAAGCAGCGGAAGGCATGCTTGCTCCGGAGATCCGAGAAGAGGTTCTTGGTCATGCGGAGGTCCGCGAGGTCTTCAAGGTTTCCAAGGTCGGCGCGATCGCGGGGTGCTATGTCACCGATGGCATCGTGCAGCGTGATGCGTTTATCCGTGTTACACGCGACGGCGTGGTTGTCGAGAACAACCGGAAGCTCGAGCAGCTCAAGCGGTTCAAGGACGATGCGAAGGAAGTCCGGTCGAATATGGAATGCGGCATGAAGGTCGCGGGTTATGACGACATCAAGGAAGGCGATGTGATCGAATGCTACAAGAGCGTCGAGATCGCGCGGACGCTTGATTGAGGTTGACCCCAAGGTGATTCGTGCACGAGGTGTTCATTCATGGTGATCGGAGTGATGCAGATTGAGCTTGATATACCGGGCGCGATGTCTCTCAAGGACAAGCGGCGGGTTGTCAAATCGATCAAGGACTCTTGTCATCGTCACCATATGGTCAGCGTTGCGGAGGTCGGCGCGCTGGATGTTTGGAACAAAGCGGTGCTTGGCGTGTCGGTTGTTTCCAACTCTGGGATGGTCGCGGGGCAGATCCTTGATCGTGTCACGGACCGGGTTCGATCGGTTCTTGATTGTGAAGTAGTGGATTGCTCACGGGAGATTCTTCGCGGCGATTCCCTGGTTCCGACTGAGTCGGATGATGATCTGGATGGGCTTGAGCGTGAGATGTATGCACGCGCGGAGGCGGTTGTATGAAGCGACGAGCACAGCAGATTTCCTCAACCTTGCAGCGTGAGCTGCAGAAGGTGTTGAGCAAGGGGTTCAACGACCCTCGCATCCGTGGATTGATTACGGTCACGAAGGTTGAGATCACGGACGACCTGAAGAACGCGAAGGCGTTTATCAGTGTGATGCCTGCGGAGCGTGCGGATTTGACGATGCACGGGCTCAAGGCGGCGATGGGACGGATCCGCAGAGATGTGATGGAACGGATTCATATTAAGGAAATGCCCACGCTTCGGTTTGAGTACGATCATGGGTTGCGCGAGCAGCAGGTGATTTCTGATCTGCTTGCATCTGATCCTTTCCGGAAAGATCCGGCTGCGGTTGATGCGCAGACAGAGCAGCAGGTTGATGCAGGATCGGAAGAGGAGTGAAGGTGGCGTCCGACGAGTCTTACAACACTGAAGCGTTGATCGGCTTGTCCGGAGGCGATTCGGGCGATGCCGCGCCTGTGGATGCGGGCTCGCTTGTGCCTCGTCCTGCGTGGGCGGAAGACTCGGTGCTTCATGAACTGGTGTTCTCGATGCTGTTGTGGGAATCTACGCTGGAGAACGCGACCAAGGCGATGGGACGGATGCACGAGCAGTTCGTGGATTACAACGAACTCCGGGTGTGCTTCCCCAGCGAGATCGAAGCGATGCTCGGCTCACGGTATCAGCGTGCGGAGGATCGATCGGTCCGGTTGATCGGTGCGCTGCGGAAGGTGTTTGAGGATCAGCAGAAACTCTCGCTTGCGCACCTGCGCGAGATGAACAAACGCGATGCGCGGGAGTATCTGGATTCGTTTGGGATGCTTCCACGATTTGTGGTGTCGCGGGTGATGCTCTTGGAGCTTGAGGCGCACGCGTTCCCGATTGATGCGAAGATCACACGCGCGCTGCACAAGGCGAAGCTCATCAAGGGTTCGAAGAATCCGGATACCGTCTCGTCGACGCTTGAGCGGGCGATCCGCGCGAATCAGACGCTTGACACCTACACCAGACTGGAGCGATGGCTGGTGGCCTTTGAAACGGGATCTTGATGCAACGGATGACGCAACGACGGGATGCACGCGCTGCTGGGTTGACACTTGCTGCGGTGTCGGTATCGGGTTTGGCGTTTGGTTTGGGTGTTGGACTGGTTTCTATCGCGGGGTGCGCTTCGGGGGCGGGTTCTGGAGCGGATCGGGGAGCGGGGAAGATTTCTCTATCGAGTGCTGATGACCAGTCGGGGTATGTGCGCGGGTTTGAGGGGCTTGCGGTTTCGAGCAAGCTCGAGCGCTTGATCGAGCGAGAGGCGGGCACGCCTTCGGCTGGGAGCTTTGGGCTGGCGAATCGGATTATGGATGGTCGGCTTGAGGGGCTTGAGCCTGGGACTGATGCGTATGCGCATGCGGTGCGTTCGCTGGATGCGGTTTTGGAATCGGCTGTAGAACCGTTGGCGATTGTGACTGATGGGGGTGGGATTGGTGACGAGGGGTTTGAGGTGGCGATGCTGCCTCAGATCGCGAAGGGGTATGTGCGGGCGCGGGCTGCGATGCTCAATGATGACGCTGAGGGTGCGGTGGCGATTTATGAGCAGCTCGTGGCGGCTTCGCCTCAGTCCACTGAGATTTTGATTGGGCTTGGGGATGCGTATATGCGGCTTGGGGATCGGGGGCAGGCGGTGGATGCGTACCTGCGTGCTGTGGAGCTTGGAGATCGGACGAACCGAGCGTTGGTGTATGGTGCGATGGGGTCGACGCATGACCCTGAGCGGGTGATCGAGCTTGGGGCGATGGCTTGGGGTGAGGGTGAATCGACGATCGGAGCGGATCGTGCTGGGGCTTTGCTCGGCGGGGTGATGCTTGGGAGGGCGCTGATCGAGGATGGGCAACTCGCGGCGGGCGCAGAGGTGATGACGCGGGCGATGGGGATGCTTGATGGGGACACGGCTCGTGATCCGAGGTTCCGGAGAGAACTGATTCAGTTGTATACGCAGCGCGCGGAGCAGTTTGCTTCGCTTGGTGATGCGTGGATGATGCTGGATCAACCTGAGCGTGCGTTGGAGGTGTATGAGTTGGCGCGAGGGATTGCGGGGGATGAGCCGATTGAGCTGATGGCGCGGCGGGTGGCGGCGGAACTGCTCGCGGGGAACAGCGGGCTGGCGGCTCAGGGGTTGATGGGATGGATCGGTTCACATCCTGGGGAGGACTCGGCGCTGTTGCATCATCTGGTGGGGATTGTGGGTGAGCATGTGTTGATTGGTGGGATTGTGCGTGAATCGCTTGGTGAGCGGATGGGGGATGCGTCGCTGCAGGTTTCGCAGCGTCGGGCGCTGCTTGGGTTGGTGCTGACGCTTGAGGGCGATCGTGATGCGAGCGTGGAGATTCTGAGCAATGTTGATGCGTCGATTGTGTCGCCTGTCGCGTGCGCTCGGGTGCTTGGGATGTTTGATGCGGGGGAAGAGCGGCTTGATGCGGTGATGCGGATCGTGGAGCGGAATCCGGCGGCGGGTCCGATGGTTGTGCCTGCGATGATCCGGCTTGATGGGCGGGCGATCGATGCGTTGGAAATGGTTGATGGGGAGTCGGGGACGGCTGGTTCGGAGACGGCGGAGTTGGTGCGGTGTTTGATCGCGGTGGATCTGCAGCGTCCTGACTTGCTTGGGTGGCTTGAGACGATTGACGGTTCGTACTTTGATGCGCGCTCCACGACTTGGGTGATTGCGCATGCTCGCGCTGCGGTGCTTGGGGCTCGGTGGTCTTTTGCGGCGTTGGCTTTTGATGCGTGCGCGGGGCGTGCGATGAACGGGGCGGAGCATTCGTTTTATGTTGACACGCTGATGGTGGGCAATCGGATGAAAGATGCGATCGACTCAGCGGAGGCGCGGGCGCAGTCGGAAGGCGGGAATGCGGCGGACTGGTTGTCGGTGGCGCGGATGCATCAGATTCTGGGGGATCGGTCGGGGTTGGTCGGGGCGCTGGAGATGGCGCTGGAGCTCGATCCGTACGACGAGGGGGTCTATGAACAGCTGATTACGGCGCTCGGAGCGGGTGGGGAAGCGGGAGATGTGGAACAACTCCGCGAGGTCACTCGCTCGCTTGGACAGCGGCTTCCACGCTCGGCGATGGTGAGCTTGATCCGGGCACATGAGATGGCGAGCGCGGGTGCGCAAGGCGGGGAGATGCTGGCGCAGAGCGAACGGCTGTTGATGCAGGCGCACGCGGAGCATCGGTATCGGGAAATCGGGGTTGATCTGCTGCTGAGTGTGTGGCGGACGCAGATGACACAAGGCGATGAGGGGGCGGTGGCGCGTGGGTTGGCGTGGATAGATTCTCAGCGGGAGGACATGGCGGGGTCGGTTGATCTGGCGAGCGCGCGGGCTCGGATGATGGTGCTCATGGGGGACAACGCGGGGGCGGAGTCTTTCTTGGAGGGGTTCTATGAGCAGATTCCTTCGCGGCGGGTTGGGCGGCTCCACGAGGGGTTGATCCGTTCGGATGAGTCACGACGCGAGGAAGCGGATCGGCTCGCGCTTGCTCGGCTTGCGGGTTTGGTGTCGGTTGAGGATTGTTTGGAACGGCTCGAGCGTGCGGGCGGGATCGGGGCGCTCGGGGAGTTTGGGCTTGAGGAGCTTGTGCCTGTGGAGGGGGAGTGGGTGTATTCGCTTGGGCAATCGCTCCGGATTGTGCGGGTGCTTGGGGCGGTGGCGCAGTCGGGGCTGGAGGGGACCGATGCGGAGCTGCTGTTGGTGCTCATTGAGCGGACGCGGGCGAAGAGTTTGTCTTGGACGGACTCAAAGGGGATCAACCCGCTTTCGGCGCTGGAGTTGATTGAGTTGGTGATGCTCCCGGCGAGTGAGCGGTTTGAGATGGATGCGTACGAGCAGCTTGTCCGGTCGCTTGATGGAACGGCTGGCGGGCGCGATCCGTACACAGCGGCGATCCAGTCGCTGCTGCGATCGAGGGGGGAGAGCGCGGGGCTGGAGATGGTGACCCGATTGAGCATCGATGATGATGGGATGATTGATGAGGGGAGGATCCGGGATCTGCCCACACTGATCGGTCAGCTTGGGTCGGCGGAAGATCTGCGGTTTGCGATTGATTGGATGGATCGAGCGGGGTTGATGGTTGAGGCACGCGATGCGGTCGTCGCTTCGCTTGGGGTCCTCCAGGAGGGATCGCTCGCGGACAAGACCGATCTTGATGGGGTCAAGGCGGACTTTGCGTACACGGCTGCGGTCGTCGCGTCGTTCTATGAACGCGAGGATGAATCGGACTCGATGTACAATGTCGCGCTTGGGTTTGACGCGGGACACGCGTGGGCGAACAACGATCTTGGGTATCGGATGATCGAGGATGGCGGGGATCTTGAGGTTGCGGAGCGGCACTTGATCGTCGCGCACGAGGCGGAACCCAAAGCGGCGAGCATCACCGATTCGCTCGCGTGGGTTCGGTACGCGATGGGGATCTTCCGCGATGAAGTGGATGGGGATGGGGCTGTCGTTCGCAGGGGGGCGATCGGGCTGCTGGAAGAAGCGTTGGAGCTTGAGGGGGGCGAGGAGAACGCGACGATTGATGACCATCTGGGCGATGCGCTGTGGATGGTCGGCGAGTTTGAACGCGCGATCGGGGCGTGGCTCGATGCGGAGGACAAGCTCAGGTCGCGGTTGACGGAGCTCTCGAACGAAGAGAACCTCAATACGAGGGCGATCGAGTCTATCCGCGAGGAACTCAGCTCGATCCGGTACAAGATTTCGGATGGGGAGTCGGGGCGGGTTCCTGGGGTCGCGGAGAACCGCGCTGGCGTGTCGGTCCCGAATCCTGCAGGTTCTGGTGATATAGTTGAAGAAGTTGTTCCCGAGAAATGAAGTGAAAGTAAAGGTACACACCGATGGCTGGACATAGCAAATGGTCGAATATCAAGCACCGCAAGGCGCGTCAGGACAAGGTCAAGGCGCGGGTGTGGTCCAAGTGTTCCAAAGCGATTATGGTCGCGGCACGCTCGGGTGGTCCTGATCCGGATTCGAACCTGACGCTGCGGTACGCGATTGATGAAGCGAAGTACGCGAACATGCCTAAGGACACGATCAAGCGCGCGATCGACAAGGGCGCGGGCGAGACTGGGGGCGCGGACTTTCAGGAGCTGATCTACGAGGGCTATGGTCCGGGTGGGACGGCGCTGTTGATTCTTTCGCTGACCGACAACAACACGCGGACGGTGGGCGATGTCCGCAGCATGTTCAAGAAGGGTGGCGGGTCGATGGGCAACGCGGGGACGGTCGCGTTTATGTTCGCGACCAAGGGGCAGATCATCGTCGATGCGAACAAGTACGGCGAGGATGCGATTATGGAAGTTGTGCTCGAAGCGGGCGCGGACGATGTGATCGCGCCTGAGGGCGACGATGATGACAAGGGCGCGTGGACGATCATGACGGAGGTCGCGGACTTCCAAGCGGTCAAAGCGGCGCTTGAAGCGGCGGACATCGAGATCATGGAAGCGGAGATCTCTCGCATTCCCGACAACACTGTTGAGGTGAAAGGTGATGATGTTCGCAAGATGATGAACCTGATCGAATCGCTCGAAGAGCTTGATGACATCCAGAAGGTGTACAGCAACGCGGACTTCGATCCTGACGAACTTGCCAAGCTGTGAGCGGGGATGCGGTCACTGGCAAGATGAAGGGGTGGGCGAAGTTCTCGGAGTGTGAGCGGTATCGGTACACGCTTGGGAGGCGCTGGGAATCGGGCGGCAAGCGGGTGTGTTTTTGTTTGCTCAATCCGTCCACAGCGGATGCAGAGGTGCTCGATCCGACGCTGACGCGGTGCCATCGGTATGCGGTGCGCTGGGGGTTCTCGGCGATGGATGTGGTGAACATCTTCGCATTGCGTTCTACTGATCCCAAGGGTTTGAAACTGGTGGATGATCCGATCGGCGAAGAGAACGATCGGCATATCGCTCGATTGGCGAAGGGTGCGGATTTGGTCGTCGCGGGATGGGGGACGCATGGGAAGCTGATGGGGCGCGGGGATGCGGTGCGGGGGTTGTTGACGAAAGTGTGTGTCCCCCACTGTTTGGATGTGACGATGCATGGGTTTCCGAAGCATCCGTTGTATTTGCGTGGGGATCTGGAGCCGAGGGTTTTTGGGTAGGAAATGACCTGGAGCTTTAGCATGGAATATGACATCATTACAATTGGTCCGGGATGCACACTTCGTCAGCCACATGACGAGGATGGGTATTACTGTCCGATCTGTGCTGAGCCGCTCAAACAATGGGCTATGTATGACAACAACAGCAGGCCAGAATCATCGATCATCTGCCCCGGTTGCACGCTCCAACCTGATTGCGACGACATGCATTTCCATGACTGGATTCGAAGCTATGCCGATTACATCATGGCTTACCGGATCAACTGGCTCGATCAAAAGGGATGGACAGCGGATTACCTCGCGCGTCTCAAGCGTGTGCTTGGGATTGAAGAGAGCGACCTCCGAGAGAACGAGGGCACGCTTCGGTCGGAATGGAAGCGATGCTGGGAGCTCATGCTGGAGCGAAACAGGCGGAATGCCATTGATCGCGGATGAGACAAGCCGTCGAGAAGTAGAACAAGACATCTCTTGACGGGGTGTGTTTTGTTCTGCTTCTTGCTGGGCGTAGGATGGGGGATGAGATCGATACAGGTTCAGCGTTTCTTTGAGGTGGTTCACATTGTGGCGCTGAGCGCGTGGTTTGGGGCCGTGGGGATGTCGGGGGTGGTGGCGGCGGTGGTGTTTCCCGCGATGGGGAAGATGCAACCGACGCTCGGTGCGTATCCGGGGTATGGGGGGGATCATGCGCTGCTGGCGGGTGGGCTGATCGCGGGGAAGGTGTTTTTGATTGTTGATACCGTGCAGTTCGTCGCGGCGGCGATTGCGCTGGGATCGTTTGTCACGATGATCGTTGCGGGGTATTCGCTGAATACTTTGGTGCGTGTGCTGCGGAGTGTTGTGCTGCTTGCGACGATGGGGCTGCTGAGCTGGCATTTGTTTATGCTGATGGATGCGATGAGCAAGAATCTTCGCAGCTACTGGGACTTCGCTGCTGCGGGGAACACGGAACAGGCGGATGTGTACAAGAACGCGTTCATGGCGATGCATGAGACGGCTGCAAACTCGCTCAAGGGGTTGATGCTCTCGACGCTGGTGTGTTTGGTGCTTGCGATCTGGACTGGGGTGCGGATTGGGACTGGGGAGTCGGTAGCTGGGGCTGTTGCTGATTCTGGTCAATCGTAAAAACACACAAGCACCACTGGGTGGTGCTTGCATGGTGTGGTCACTAGGTCTGTTGCTTGGTGACTACTGTCTGTTGTTTGCTGTCAGTATATCGACGGCGGTTTAGCGACGACGGCGGAATGCGACGGTTGAGAGTCCCAGGAGTGCGAGGGTGCTTGGTGCTGGGACGAAGTTGACATTGTCGATTGCGGTTGCGTCTCCGCCGTTGGTGTATTCGCCTCGGATGTAGAGGCCTGTGAGATCTGCGAGGATGGACTCGATTTGTTGCTGGGTTGCTTGTGATCCGGTGAGGGTTGCGTCAGAGAATGAACTGATGATTCTCCAATCCGAATCGACGGAGACCATTGCGGAAGCGGAGGTCCATTGGTCGTTGACTGGTTGGGTTCCTGCATCGATTCCGATGGAGAGGCCTGCTCCGGTGAGGATGATGTCGGCACGATCTCCACCAAGGTTTGTGTGGCTCCCGGTGATGCCGAGGATGTCGTAGGAGATGGAGGTGTTGTAGAGTGCGCTGAGGTTTCCGAGGTCATCGGTCGGTGCGGAGAAGAGCCAGATGTTTCCGCTGACGATATCGCGGGCGCGGATGGCGCCGAGTCCGTTGTTCCCGATGGCGGAGTCCCACATAAAACCGGTGCCGTCGTTGGCGACGGACCACCCTTGGTCGTCGGTATCGAAGGTGTAGGTGATCCCAGCGAGTGCGGGTGCTGCGATGGCGGCGGTGAGTGTAAGTGTTGGGATGATCGAACGCATTGGATACTCCTGTGCGGTGGTGAGTAATGCCTTGGACGAAAGTCCGTGGATTCTAAATATGACCCATAATCATTCAGAAACAAGCGAAGTTGCTGGGTTTTTGGGGAGATTTCCACCCCTAACATCTTCCATGACTTCTGACTCCACAGCTGCGGCAAAGACGACTCGAACGGTGTCCAAACAGGTGCATATCAAAGGCAAGGACAATCCCAAGGGGCTGCGGGACATCCCGTTTGCGCTTCCTGAAGTGAGCAAGGAGGACCGGTCGCGGGCGTTGAAAATTGCCAATGCGCTTCGGAAACACTATCCGGATTCGAAGTGCGAACTGGATTTCTCAGCGCCTCATGAGCTGTTGATCGCGACGATTCTCAGTGCGCAGTCCACGGATGCGGGGGTGAACAAGGCGACCCCGGGTTTGTTCGCGGCGTTCAAGACGCCTGCGGACTATGCGAACTCAACTCCTGAGGAGATTGAGGGGTATGTGAAGACGATCGGGTTGTTCCGCAACAAGGCGAAGGCGATCCATGCGTCGATGACGCGGGTGGTTGAGGTGTATGGGGGGGAGGTGCCTGGAAATATGGAGGATCTCCTGACGCTACGTGGGGTGGCGCGGAAGACGGCGAATGTGGTGCTTGGAAATGCGTTTGGGATCAATGATGGTGTGACGGTGGACACGCATGTGCAGCGGTTGGTGTGGCGGCTTGGGATTGTGGATGAGCCGAAGATGGACACGGGAAAGATTGAGAAGCTGTTGATGGCGTTGATGCCGAGGCCGAGGTGGTCGGAGATCGGGCACACGATGGTGCTGCATGGTCGGTACTCATGCACGGCACGGCCCAACTGCAAGCATGATCATCCGATTTGTGTGAAGTTTGGGGTGAACTGTGATCAGGCGTATAACAAATCGAAGTTGTAAGCATTGAAAACAAAGCATCTCATGTCAGTGAGATGCATTGTTCTTTTTGCTGCTTCGTCAGATTGTTTAGAATGGCAATCAGCAACCCTGACCGAACGCCCAGATGTAGAGAGAGATGTCTTGGAAGTTGAGTACTCCATCGCCGTTTAGATCCGGGAAGCATGCTGGTTTGTTTGTTGGTTTATCGGGGATGCTGCTTCGCTGGGTGAGATGAGCACTGTAGAAAATGAGTCCTGAGTTGGTATCGGCGTGCTCACCACTTGAGGCGTTGATGACTTCTTCGCTGGTTCGGTTGTCAAACACGAATGTGGAAAGCAGGCTTTCACCAGAGCCGTAGCTTGTTGGAGAGTCAGGTAGTGAGGTCATTCCGGGTTGGAATGCTTCCGAATCGATCGTGAAGTTGACGAAAGAGAACTCTTGTCCGAGCTGCGACACCATTCTGAGTTGCCAGAAATCTAATGGTGCGAAGTATTCAAGAAACGCGAACTGCATTGTGATGATGAGCGGCTCAACAGTTTCGAGTTCGATTGGAGGGCCGGCTTGGAAGGTTGTGACCTGGCTTTCGCTTTGTGGTTCGCTCGATTGGAGGAACGGCATCGGACGGAGGACAATCTGCGCGTCAGTGGCGCGAAAGCGGATGAACTCATCATCGTTATTTTCAGGCGCGGCTTGCGTGTGAAAGACCACGGAAAACGAGAGCTCTTGCTGGAGCGTTGAATCGCTTGAGGGTGTCACCATCCCACGCAGCGTGATGAATGGTTGCGCATAAGCTGATGCGGAAATCAATGCGATAACGAGTGATGCAATGTGTATGCGAATCATGTGTGTCCCCTGTGCGTATTACTTCGCTTCCGTGTGAACGGAAGGTCTTGAAATGTCTGTACGCAAAGAGGGGCTAGCCTGTTTCATCGAACAGGTATTCTGTGCAAATGAAAGATGAGGAGAACATATTCAACAACCAGCGTCTGTGTTACTAGTTCATTCTTTTGGTTCACAGCATTGTGTTTCTGCGCTGCGTTTGATGCCTTTGAGCATGCCTTTGAAGACGATGCCGTGGAAGGGGTAGACGCTGTACCAGTAGAGGATGCCGAGGATTCCTTTGGGTCGGAATCGTGCGGTCATGGTCATGTGGGTTTGGGTGGTTGGATGGTTCGGGTGGTTTGGGGATTCGTTTGGTTTGATGTTGAAGTCGAGGATCGCGACTCCGGGGAGTTTCATTTCGGCGCGGAGGGTGAGAGATTTGTCGTGTTCGATGCCGATGACTCTCCAGAAGTCGAGGGTTTCTCCGAACTCGACTCGCTCTTGGTCGCGTCGACCTCTGCGGAGTCCTGGTCCTCCGACGAGGGTGTCCATCCATCCTCGGAGTTTCCAGAGGATGTCCGCGGCGTACCAGCCGTGCCCTCCACCGATGCGACAGATCGCTTTGAAGACATGATTCGGTGGGGCGTCGATGGTGATGGTTCTTTCGTCGATGAAGGTGGTGCCTCCGGCCCAGTCGGGATCTCCGGGGATTGGGCCTGCGACGGACCAGCGGGTTTTGATGTCTCCTGATTCGGTGCGTGCGAGTGCTTTGGAGATTGCTTCGCGGACACCCATCGCGTTGTGGGGCATGAGTTCTTGCGTGAGGTTGTTGGTCACGACGACTTTGTTTCGTAGGCCGTCTGCGAGGGGGCGTGCGATTCGGTATGAGACAGGTGTGATGAGACTGATCCATCCGGAGCTGAGCCGTGGTGTGAGAACGGGGACGGGGATGATGATGCGTTTGGGGAGTTTGAGTTCTTGCGCCATGATTTTCATCAGGTGGTTGTAGGAGAAGATGTCCGCGCCTCCGATTTCGAGGACCTTGCCTGCCGTGTCTGGGGTTTGGAGCGCGCGGACCAACCAGTGCAGGACATCGGCGATCGCGACGGGTTGGGACTCGGTCATCACCCATGATGGGGTGATCATGATCGGGAGACGCTCGACGAGGTATCGGAGGATCTCGAAGGACACGGAACCCGATCCAATAATCATCGCGGCACGGAAGACCGTCACCGGGACCCCGGTCGATCCGAGGATCTCTTCGACCTCTCTGCGTGAGCTGAGGTGCTCGCTGAGGAGACTGTCCGCTTCTCCGAGTCCTCCGAGGTAGATGATGCGCTCGACTCCTGCGGCTTTGGCGGCTTGGGCGAAGTTGCTTGCGAGTTGTCGATCGCGGGCGGCGTAGTCTTCGCCGGTCGCTTCCATGGAGTGGATGAGGTAGTACGCGGCGGATGCGCCTTGGAGGATTTGGGTGAGGGTGTCGATGTCCGAGAGGTCGCTTTGTTCGACGCCGACGCGGTCGTTTGATCTCCATTCCCGGTCATCGAGTTTGCGGGGCGCTCTTGCGATGCATCGGACTTTGTATCCTTCGTCGAGAAGGATGGGGACGAGTCGGCCTCCGACATAGCCGGTCGGTCCGGTGACGACGATGGTGGAATCGGTAGGAAGATTGGTTGGAAGATTGGGGAGCGGGTGTGGAGTGTCCATAGTGGACTGTACCACGAATGGGAATCATGTGAAGATGAACCGCTCTCTTGTGCTCGCTTCTACTCGTTTGGGAGAGGGCGTGGTTTGTTATCGTTTGCGGCGGGTGATGAATAGGCCGCCGGTGGTCAGCAGCGCCAGACTTCCGGGGCTGGGGACGGGTCTGGTGTCGATGCGGATGGCGCCGAGGTAGAAGAAACCGTTGCCGTTGTCGTTGTTTGGGCCTGCGGAGACATCCAGGGTGATGGTTCCTGAATCGTCTGCGAGCAGTCCAGCGAGGATGAGAACTTCTGAATCGTTGTTGGATGCGTTGAGCAGACCTGATGCGCTGTTCGCGCCGGTGAAGTCGTACTGTGCTTCGCGGTTGTCATTGACACCGGTGCGGGCGGCGAAGATGGTGAAGCTGTAGATGGTGTTCGCGTCGAGGTTTCCGAACTCGATGGTGCTCAGCGAGTTGTCGTCTTCGCCTGCGAAGGGGCCTGTGTGTCCGAAGAGGTAGTCGTCGGTCGCGTCGGCACCGAACTGGGCGGCGAGTCCTGTTGGCGTTTCGGTTCCGAGCTGGGATGGGGAGCCGTTGGTGAAGAATGGTTCGGTGATGTCGATGGTCATCCCGGTCAGCGTGCCGTTCTCATCGATCGCGTTGGCGATGGACTGGGTTTCGTTGGTGAGGTTGTTGAAGATGAGCGGGTTGGACTGGCGATCCGGGTGTCCGAGATCGAGGTACATCACGCTTGCGGAAGCTGTGCCGACGACGGATGCAAGTACGGATGAGAGGACGAGGGCGGTTGGGGCGAATGGCGTGCGCATGATGTCTCCTGTGTACTGAATCGCAGAGCGCGGTGGGTCTCAACGGATCAGTCCACGCTCGGCCAGTACCTAGAACTATGCTCTAGATTCTGAGGTTCGCAAGGGAAGCGTCCAATATAATGTGGGTCTATGGGGGAGAATCGGTCTGCGTGGGACTGAGGGTGCGTTTCACGATCGTGGATAATCACATGACAACTTGGGGAGAGGGCTTGAGGAGGGGATTGGTGATGGTGGGTGTAGGTTGATTCGATTGGGGGTTCAAATCTGTGCTTTCTGGCTTCAAAGGCCCCCTTGAGCGGGGTACTTTGATGGCGATGACCGCAGTTTGTTGTATATTTATGGAACATTATTTATGTATACCAAGACATCTATTGAAAGCTGTTATGACCAAATTGAATCCACACACCACATCAATTTTCCGATTGGGCAACAGTGTCCGTCTTTCTGTGTTCGCGGCAACACTCGTCGCAAGTAGCGGGACCTGCTTGGGCCAAACCCGAGTCACTACTTTCTGGGACGGCGCGGCTGGGGGGCTGTTCGAAGACCATTCCCGCTGGACGCTTGGCTCGCCGAACAATACGGCTGGCATTATCTGGGACGCCGTGATCAACTCGACGGGCTCACCTTTTACCGTACAGTTTGAATCAGACTTTGGGACACCTGATATTGTCGTCCAGACACTCACGCTTGATTCTGCTGATGCGACGCTTGATCTCGAGAACCGAAACTACGGCGACTGCTTCATCGCAGAGTCATTCAACTTCCCGGCTGGAACACTCATACTCAAGAATGCGGAGCTCAGCGGCACACAACTCCACACACGCATGGACATCGCGGGTGGTGCCCGATTCGTGTTTAGGGACAACGGCTCGTCCCAACATATCAACTCGCTCAACAACTTTGACATCTACGGCGGTGATCTGGTCATCGAGAACTCTGCAAGTCTCAACATCACGGGAACCCACATCAAGGAAGGCGCACTCGTCTATCAAACCACATCAGGCGGCAAGGACCTCATCACGCAATCCACCATCGACTACGACATCCGCTTCGAGAATACCAGTGATCGGCGCAACGAGCTGATCACAAATATCGACGGGCTCGAAATCACGAAGGACGCGACTATCAGCGGCATGGACTTCTGGCTTAAGCCGGAAGGGTCTGGTTTTCCAAACTTCTTACCCGCATCCTTCATCAACAACGGGACTGTCCGGCTTGACGGCGGGGAATCTCGCATTGAATACACGATCAATAACGGGCTGATCGATGTCGCTGGAGGAGAACTCCGTATGTATGGCGACAATCAAGGAACAATGACCGTCCAAGAAAACGCTTCGCTGTATATTTATGTCACCGACAACGGTACCGATGTATTCTTCAACAATACGGGACTCATTGATGTCAGCGGTAGTAGCGCGAAGTTCGAGATCGATGGCAGTTTCTTCTTCAACGATCCACTCAACCAAGACTACTGGTCGAGCACCGGGACACTCAGCGTTACCGACCACGCTCGCGCACGGATCGGGTCATTTAAACTCTCCGAACTTGGCACCTTTATCCGAGATGAGACGGCACGAATCGAGATCACCGGGCAAGTCAACCTCGACGGGGGGACTATGAATGCCGACACCTTTCAGGGTGATGTTCATCTCACTTACGACAACCCTGGCGGATCCGGTGGCGATCGCGGGGAGATCACCAACGGCATCATTGATGTCGCTGGAGACTGGCTGAAGTTCAGCGAGTACTACGGATACATCTCCCACACAGAGTTCATCGGAGGAGACCTCTATGTTGATGTTGACTTCGCGGAGACACGATTCTCCAAGGTCATTTTCGATGACATCAGTATCCGGGACGGGGGTCTCGTTCTTGGACCGAACGGAAACATCGCTTTCGGTGAGCAGAACTACCAAGACGGCACCAGCTACTTCAATAACTCCCTCACAACGGTAACCAACGGGCAGCAACTCGATGTCAGGTTCTCAGCTTTGAACCGGCTTGATCTTGGTCCAGACGCTTTTGTTGCGGGGAAGCTCAAACTCGGGTTGGGGGGCGGACAGAGCGCATTGATCTACAACGAGGGGGCTATCCATTCTGATGCGCTTACGGGACGGGTCGATATCTTGTGCAGTATAGAGAACCATGGTCTTGTGAGCGTGCGCTCCCATCTCATGACATGCTGGTGGGATTTTGTAAACGAGGACCTCGTCAAGATCGAGTTTGGCAGGCTCGAAGGCAACTCGTTTGAAAACAACGCAACACTCGAGATTACTCTTGCGAGCGCGATGGATTTGAGCGGCGATCTCCTACTCGGGGAGAACTCGGATATCAGCATCGATGCACTCTCGTTCCAGGAAAGCATCACGGTTGGTCAGACCATGTCGCTCGATGGCACCCTGCATCTTGATCTATCGCGCATTGTTGAGCCGGGCACTTATCAACTGTACAGCGCACAGACTGTGATTGGCGAGTTCGATTCGGTGTCCGTTTCGGCACTCCCGGAGGGACTGGTTTTCAAGGGACTGAACATGGACGGATCTTACACAATTAGCCTTCCGTGCCCAGCTGACTTAAACGATGACAGAGAGCTGAACTTCTTGGATGTGTCCAGTTTCTTATCCATGTTTGCTGATGGACAGCCAGAAGCTGATTTTGCACCTGATGGAATGTTCAACTTCCTTGATGTGAGTGCGTTCCTGACCGCGTTTGCGGCTGGGTGTCCATAAGAACAATCGAGTGTCGAGCGATCCGCTTTGCTTTTGGAAGGTGATTCCATCTCAAATGCAAGCCGCCAAACCTGAAGTGGGGTCTGGCAGGTGTTGTATCAAAGCGATCCCGCTGCGATTCGAACGCAGAACCTTTGGCTTCGGAGGCCAACGCTCTATCCAATTGAGCTACGGGACCCTTTCCCCCCAAAGTTGAGAACCCGTCTTGCGAGCAAGATTCTGGCATCTGGGGGGAGCGCAGGGAGTCTACGATCTCTGCCGACCCAAAGCAAACCCATCGCCCCCACTACACCCCTAACCATCTAACCCAAATCCCCACCAGCCCCCCAACCAGCGAACCAGCCAACCAGTTCCCCACCACTCGCTGAACCAGCACACCCACGCATGGCGATCCCACCGACCAATCCCGAAGTGCCTGTCATTGAAGCGGTCAAGACCACGCGCGTTGCGTATCTCTGGAGGGTGCTGCTGATCACCTTTATGGGGTCGATGGGGACCGCGGTGGTGACCAACGGCATCGCGTTTATCGCTGACCAGGGACTCGGGTATTCGGGCACGCAGAACCTTGTGCTTGGGTTGGTCATCGGCGCGACTTATATCCCGTTTGCGCTCTTTAGCGGCCCGATGCTTCGCAAGCTGGTTCAGCGGAATCCGGGGATTACAACGAGGCGGGTGCTGCTTGGGATTATGCTGCTGCTGTCCGTCGTTGCGCAGGGTCCATTGCTTGCGGATCGGTTTGGGGGCGCGAACGCGCCGATGCTGACGGAGGCGGCGCTGTGGCTGATGGGTTTGGTGTTCATGGGCGCGACGGGGGTGCAGTGGCCGATCGTTGAGGCGTATTTGTCTGGTGGTCGTCGGAGTGTGGATCTTCGCAAAGCGATTGGGAAGTTCAACATTGTGTGGTCGAGCGCGATTGTGTTGGTGTATTGGATGATGGCGCCGTTGCTTGAGAGGCAGCCATTTTTGATTGTGTCGCTGCTGGGTGGGTTGCACATTGTGATCGCGTTGTTTGTGTCGCAGTTGCCTGATGATCCTGCGAAGCACTTGGACGAGACGCATGAGCCGCACCCTGCGGTGTATGTGCCTTTGCTCAAGGTTTTCCGGATGATGCTGATCGCGAGTTATGTGATTTTGTCGGTGATGATCCCGTTGATGCCGAGCATTGAGAGCAAGCTTGGGCTCGCTGAGCTTTGGTGGACGCCGATCGCGTCGACCTGGCTGACGGTGCGTGTGATTTTCTTTGTGGTCTTTGAGCGTTGGCATGGGTGGCATGGACGCTGGTGGACGCCTTGGTTTGGGATGGGCGCGATGATGCTTGGGTTTGCGCTGGCGATGGTGTCTCCGAATGTTGGTGTTGCTGAGGTTGGTCAGGTGAATGTGACGGGGGTTATCCTGCTTGTCAGTGGTCTCTCGCTCGCGGGGGTTGGGATCGCCGCGACTTACTACGGTGCGCTCTATTACGCGATGGCGGTCGGGAACGCGGATGTGGACGCGGGCGGGAAGCACGAGGCGTTTATTGGGGTTGGGTATACGGTTGGGCCGTTGTGTGGATTGTTTGGTGGGATGGTGTGGGCAGGGGGCGCGGGCGTCATCGCGGTGACGAGTGTTGTGGTGCTGACGATGGTTGGGGTCGCGATTGCCAATGCACGCAAGCACACCAAGTCGGTGTGAGTGCAGAAGATCGGAGCAGGTCAGAGCGTTTTCTGATTTGATCTGACTGGGGATGATGGTGCTTCTTTGGCGCACTTGACTGTTGTTCTACCAGTTGTGCGTGGATTGCCAGTTTGGAATCGATCCAAAAACTTCCGTTGGAATGGGAATCTTTTTTCGGACTCAGTCGTACACCTCATGTGGGCCAGTCTGGATTGGTTGGCCCGATACCTTGTGGATCGGCCAAAACCTCGGCATGATCCCGCTTTGGGCGCGGTTCCGGTCGATCCGGTATCCTGTGACTCTCCGCTTCGAGTGAAGCTGGGGTGTCCTTCCATCTGTTCTCTCGTTGTCGAACTGGGTCTCTCTACGGAGTTGAAATGAAATCATCGAACACGCCAGCACGCTCGCTTCTTCTTGCGGTCCTTGGGACCACCATCGGACTCGCAACGATCAACGCGCACGCTCTGTCTCCCGAAATTCCGATCTCGATCACTGAGCCTGCGACTCCTGATCTTGTTTGGAAGCTTGCTTCCCAAGGGGACGACTCCGGGATCGCGGACCTGCTGACCCCACAAGCGTGGGATACCGACGGCATTGACGGCTTTACCGGCTCGCTCGCGCTGCTCCAAGAGAACCTCCAGAAACGCGAGGTCACACGCGCCGAGTCGATTGCGGAAGCACAAGGAACACTGGACGAGCACCTCGCGCTGTTTCTGGAGAATGAATCACTGATCGAGTTGTCCAAGGCGCTCAGCGCTGCCGTCGCATTGCAGATGCTCCATGAGAACGAGGATCGATTCTTCGCGGACGAACAGATCAAGGATCTGATCGAGAACGCGATCATCGGGGCGCAGAACGCGGAAGCGCGAGGCGATTGGCTCATCGCGTCCGAGTTGTTCTACCGACTCAACGCGATCCACGATCAAGCGGGCACCTTTAAGGATGATGTCGATCGGCTCACACGCCGACTCACGATGATCCGCATGTATGTGCCTGAACGACTCTGGGAACTCCGCAACGAACGCAGACTCGCTGAAGGACTTGAAGGGCTCCCGCCTTACAACCCATACGGCGATCTCTACACAGACAAACTTCAAGGCGTGGACTCCGTGACTGTCCGCACTGCGATCCAACGATCCGCGGCGCAGTATGTCGGACGACAATCACGGCAGCACCCTGATGGGGTCTCCATGAATGACCTCATCCTCGGAGGACTCGAAGCGGTCCGCACGATGGCGACCACCACCGACCTCCAGGGCGCGTTCGAGGGATTCGGTGACGAGTCCAAGCGTGAAGCGTTTATCGCGACGCTTGACGAGCTGAGCGTGAAGTATGCGAACCCTGCAAAACCCGCGAGCGCGTACGACCTGCGCAGATCCATTGACCAGATGCTCTCCGCATCTCGCGATGGTGTGCAGGTGATGCCTGAGGCGTTGCTGCATGAATATGGCAACGGCGCGATCGCGACGCTCGATCCTTACACCGCGATTATTTGGCCTGATGAAGTTGCTCGATTCCAACGCTCGACTCAAGGCGAGTTCATCGGGGTGGGCATCCGCATCCAGCTCGACGAGCTCCAGAACATCACCATCGTGACTCCGTTGACTGGAACCCCAGCACAGCGTGCTGGGCTCGAAGCGGACGACATCATCAAGAAGGTTGACGGGATCTCTGCTGTGGGACTCGGACTCGATCAAGCGGTCGAAGTCATCACGGGACCACCAAATACTGATGTCACGCTGACCATCGAGCGCAAGGTGCAAGATGAGTCGGGAGAAGAGACACTCAAAGAGTTCGAGTACACCATCACTCGCGCGAAGATCGATCTCCCTTCCGTCAAAGGATGGTCACGCACTGGTCCGGGCAACGACGAGTGGGACTACTTCATCGATCGAGATGAGGGGATCGGATATGTCCGGCTCACTGGATTCACGCAGGACACGACGCGCGACTTTGATCGTGCCGTGGACAAGATGAAAGAACAAGGATTGACATCGCTCGTCCTCGATCTCCGCTACAATCCAGGCGGGTTGCTCGACCAAGCGGTTCAGTTGTCTTCACGCTTTGTCCCTGAGGGGATGGTCGTCAAGACGGTTGACGCATCCGGGATCACGCAGGATCGGCAGGATGTGCGTTCGGTGAATCCGAAGCACTCGCTGCGGGATCTTCCTGTGGTGGTCCTCGTGAATGAGGGGTCCGCGTCCGCATCCGAGATTGTCTCGGGAGCGATTCAAGCTGGCGCGCATCAAGGGAAGAACAAAGCACTCGTCGTTGGTGCTCGATCGTTCGGTAAAGGCTCGGTTCAGAATGTGTACATGCTCCCAGGCGGGTTGTCTGCGATGAAACTCACCACACAGCATTACCAGATTGATTCGCCTCGCATGATCCATAAGACCCCAGGCGCGACCGAATGGGGGATCGAACCTGATTTGCATGTCGAGATGCTCCCCTCCCAGCAAGCTGAGGCGCTGCTGCTGCGTCGCGATGCGGACATCTATCCGATCGACAAAGACGGCAACGAGATTGTCGATGCGGAGCGTCCGGACCCAAGCACGCTGATCACCGATGGGATCGACCTGCAGGTCCAGACGGCGTTGGTCTTGCTCCAATCACAGGTCGATGGCACGATTGCCAAATCTGCGATGAAGGACTGAGTTCTACGCCTCTGGTCGAATACAACAACACACTTTCTTTCAGCCCGGTTTCAACCGGGTTTTTCATGCCTGTATAGTCAGATGCGTTGAAATGCGGATTTTGGCTCTTGCTATGGCACGGCTTTGAGGTGTTCTTGTTCATATCTTGTAGGTAGAAATCATCAGTATTTGTTGTTATCGGATAAAAAATTGGTAGACTGGCCCCATCGTCTGGGAAGATCTCAGGCGTTCTCGCACACTCCCCGGCACCTCGTGGCGGGGCAACTTTGGAGAGATATACCATGAAAAAGATTACACAGTTCCTCGCAGTCACCGCATCGACCCTTGCGATCACCTCAGCCGCCCACGCGGGCGGGCTGGGGATTGGAGTTGCCCTTTTCGATGAGATGATTCCCGTCTTCGGACCTGGCCAGCATGACATGGCCACCCCAGGTGTTGGCAGTTTCTACGACGACATGGGCATGACCATCTCTGCCACCGAAACCCTGTTCCTCGGCACCGGAAACTCTCAAGGCGACATCGGAGGATTTTCCATCGAAGGTACCAACGGGCCAGCGTTCCTCTCGTTGTATGACCCACAAGCGGGGGGCACTGTCTCCTTTACTTTCGACAACCCCGTCGACTTCCTCGTTGACCTGATCACCTCGTCATGCTGTGAAACGGATGACATCGTCTGCACCGTTACCACCATGCGCAACGGGGTCATCGTCGAGAGCGAAATCCTCACACTTTCAGTCCCCACTGGAGACCCGGACGGGCAATCCATCTTCCGTCGGTACGACGGCGCTGACACCTTCCACTTCCAGCTTGCGCCAAACTCCAACCGAGTCTTCGCTTTCGACTGGATCGAATGGCAGCATCGCGGATGTGGGATCGGGGATATCAACGAGGACGGCGCTCTCAACTTCCTCGACATCAGCGCGTACATCGCGGAGTTCAGCCAAGGCTGTCCAGAATAATCCACGAGAACTGATCCAACCCGATCCAATCAAGAAGGGCAGAGCATCCCCCAAGGGGTGCTTTGTTCTTTTTCATATTCATCTTCTCCGGGTGGCCCGTCGGAATGGCCTTCCGCTCCTCCTTCGGGCTACCCGGAGAGGTGATACTCTCAATCACAACCTACTCCCCCCCCATCTCCCATCCCCCCAACCGACCGTAAACCGACCGTCAACCGCCATTTTGGGCCCCATTTCCAGACCTCAACGCCGGAATACCCCTACAATGTGCGAATCGGCCAAGAGATCTGCGCGATCCCTTTGGACTGAGTCAAATAGGGCACCCAAGCGACCGATATTCAAAAGGTTGCGCAAACAGGTGTCCGGAGCGTAAGTCGGGACACTTCAAGCAGATCGGTCGGAGCACCTTTGCCGGAATCCGCCCGCTCAATAGAGATGAGCAACGCATGACACAAGCACCCACCTCTCAATCCGAATCCAAGGCAGCACAATCCATGACCAGCCAGCCCACATCATTCGAGATCACCACGCAGATGAAGCTTGAATGGCTCCGTCAGATGCAGTTGATCCGCGAGTTCGAAAACCGGACGATGCAAGCGTACCAACAAGCGAAGATTGGTGGGTTCTGTCATATCTACACAGGTCAGGAAGCGTGTGCCGTGGGGACGATTGCTGCTGTGAACGACGATGATCCGGTCGTCACGGCGTATCGAGATCACGGGCACGCGCTGGCGCGTGGCATGACACCAGACGCGTGCATGGCGGAGATGTTCGGCAAGATCCATGGCTGCGCCAAGGGTAAGGGTGGGTCGATGCACATGTTCGACAAGCCGAACTGGCTCTTTGGCGGCCACGGCATCGTCGGCGCTCAAACACCACTGGGCGCGGGGCTCGCGTTTGCTGAAAAATACAAGCTCGAAGTCATGGGTGAGGGCAAGAAGAAAGTCTCGCTCGCGTACCTCGGAGACGGCGCGATCGACCAGGGCGCGTTCCACGAAGCGCTCAACTACACAGCGGTCCACGACATCCCTTGCATCTTCATCATCGAGAACAACGGGTACTCGATGGGCACCGCGATCCATCGGCATACCGCGAATGCGGACAACCTGATCTCACGCGGACAGTCTTATGGCATCAACTCCATCGAGATCGACGGGCTCGATATCTGTGACCTCTATAACGAGTTCAAACCATTCGTTGAGCAGTGCCGAGAGAACTCGCGTCCTGGGTTTGTGGATCTCAAGACCTACCGCTACCAGGGGCACTCGATGTCCGATCCGCAGAAGTACCGGACGAAGGACGAGGTCGAAGAGTACAAAGAAAAAGACTCCATCGCACGGCTGCTGGGTCAGCTCATGGACTCCGGAGACATGACGGAAGATTCGTGGAAAGCGATGCAGAAGGAGATCAAAGAGCAGGTCCGCGGCGCGATGAAGTTCGCGGAGGAATCGCCGGCTCCTGAATCGAGCGAGCTCTTTACTGATGTGTACGCGAACCCTGAAAAGAACCTGTCCCCCACCGCGACTTACACGCATGGGCTGAACAACCCGCTGCTGTAACCCCATGATCAACGGCCCACTCATCGCGCTTGCAATCGTCTTCGCGTTGCTGCTGACGGGCCAAGTCCTTATCACCCTCGTCTTTGGACGGAACCAGTCATCAGCGAGTACAGCAACGCCGGGAAGAACAATTCCGGGAAGAACAAAGCCGGGAACACCAACGAACGACGCACAACCGATTGTCATCACCCTTGATCCGATCGACGAATACGAGAACCCATCATGACCACCCTCCCCACCATTGAACCAGTCACTTCCGACATCCATCCTGCGATCGAGCACAACCTCGAGATGCCTGCGATGCTGCCCAACGATCAGCTCCCACCATTCGAAGGCGACCGGATCATCCAATACCGCGAGGCGCTCCGCGAAGCGATGAGCGAAGAGATGCGGCGGGACAAGCGTGTGTTCCTGCTTGGTGAGGAGGTTGCGCAGTACAACGGTGCGTACAAGATCTCCCAAGGCATGCTCGATGAGTTTGGTCCAAAGCGGATCATCGATACACCGATTTCTGAGAACGGGTTTGCGGGGATGGCGATCGCTGCTGCGATGTCGGGACTGCGTCCGATTGTGGAGTTCATGTCGTGGTCGTTTAGCTTTGTTGCCGCGGATCCGATCTTGAACAACGCACCCAAGATGCTGTACATGTCGGGTGGTCAGTTCGGGTGTCCGATTGTGTTCCGTGGGAACGACGGCGCGGGTGGGCAGCTTGCATCTACGCACTCATGGTGTGTTGAGGCGCTGTACGCGAATGTGCCTGGTCTGAAGATGGCGATCCCATCGAATCCTTACGATGCGAAGGGGCTGCTCAAAACCGCGATCCGTGATCCGGACCCTGTGTTCTTCATGGAGTCGGAGCGGATGCTCGGAGACAAGGCGCATGTCCCTGAGGAGGAGTACTACATCCCGTTCGGACAGGCACGGCTCGCGCGCGAAGGCGACGCGGTTACGCTGGTGAGCTTTGGTCGTCCGGTGAACTTCTGTCTGCAAGCGGCGGAAACACTCGCGGCTGAGGGGATCGAGGTTGATGTGCTTGATATGCGGACGATTCGTCCGTTGGATATCGAATCGATCATCGAGCGTGTGAAGATCACGAACAAGGTGCTGGTTGTGGATCAGTCTTGGCCTTTCGCGTCGATCGCGAGTGAGGTGATCACGCAGATCTGCGAGCGTTGTTTCGATTGGCTCGATGCTCCTCCGGCGCGTTTGAATACTGAGGATGTCCCTACGCCTTACGCGAAGGGTCTTGAGTATGAGTATCTTCCGAACCCGGACCGCATCGTCGCAGCAGTCAAAGAACAGTTAGGAATCTAATCCATGTCATGCGACTTTTTTATCTGTTCTTGCTTTCAGGGAGTGAATAAAGAGATCATTTATGGTTTCTTGGATCGAATCGGCGGTGAAGACGAGCCCCTATCGCTTGGAGAACCCCAGCAAGACCTGCTCGATTTTGCGAGAGAGATTTGGGAACTCTATCCCCCGCTCGAATCAATCTCCGAAGAAGACATGACCGCTCTCAATGATTGCCCTTGGGCGATCGACTTTGACACAGTCGACGGGTACATCTATATGTGCTGCAAATGGTCTGCTCTCGACGACAAGGAGTTTGTCGGAAATCTCAATGATCTTGTGAATAAGCACCAACTGTGTCTGTACGATCCACAAAATGATGAACTGTACGATACGAAGTAAATACTTGACACTTGGAGTATCCCATACCAATCCACACCGATCCATCTACCGCACCCAACGGCGTCCTGCTCGCGATCAACTCTCGCGGGCAAGACCTCGACGATGCCTATGGATCAACACCTCCCGGTACATGGACCTGGCTCCACCTCGCTCAGAAAGACACCAACGCGCGCGAGTGGATTCTGAACAGTTCTGGGATTCCGAGTTCCGAAGCGCAAGCACTTATCGCGGATCATGCGCGTCCACGCTGTGTGCAGACGGACACTGGACTCCTTTTCGTTGGCCGGGGGATTAACCTTGACGCGGGAGCCGTCCCTGAGGACATGAAATCGATCCGTGTTTGGATCGAGAAAGACCGCATCATCACGGTCGTTAAAAGACGCATGCGATCCGCAGAAGCGATCGCGGAACAGTTCGAAACCGACCAACCACCTTCATCGCCTGCGAGCGTGCTTGTCCAGTTGTTCTCGCAAATGATCCAGCGCATCGCGCCGTTGGTTCAAGAGATCGGCGACTCGCTTGATGAGATCCAGTACAGCGTGATCGACGACGCGATTCCTACCCCAGACTTGACGGATCTCTCTCGGATCCGGCTGCGGACTGTCGCGCTCCATCGGTACCTCCTCCCGCTCTACGACGCATCGACGGCGCTGTGCACCGCGAAGCAGTTGACCGGATCGGGCAGCGCGCTGACCCAAGCGACCCTCACGCGGGACCAGCTTGGACGCATCGTTGAAGAACTCTCTGCGATTGAAGCGAAAGCGGCGGTGACGCGGGATGAGATTGTTTCACAGCGATCGGAGATGCTCAACAACCGCGTGTATCACCTGACGGTGCTGGCCGCGATTTTCTTACCTTTGACTGTGTTTACTGGGATGCTGGGCATGAATGTCGGAGGCATCCCCCTTGCGAACACCACCACCGGATTCCTTATCACGACCCTGATCATGCTTGTGTGTATGGGTCTAACCATTGGTATTTTACGAGTATTACGCTGGCTCTAATCCAGCAGACTGACCAGCACATTGGCCGCATTCGGCACTATGATTGCCAGACCGAAGTACACGGAGAACCGACATGCCCATCAACATCACCATGCCTCGCCTCTCAGACACTATGGAACAAGGCACCGTTGTGAAATGGCATGTCAACCAAGGTGATTCCGTCTCCTCCGGTGATGTCATCGCGGACATCGAAACCGATAAAGCAACGATGGAACTTGAATCCTTCGACGACGGCACCGTCGCGTCGCTCGCGATCGAAGAAGGACAGAAGATCAATGTCGGCGAGACCATCATCATCCTTGCTGAAGATGGTGAGTCCGTCGAGGATGCGATTGCATCGGTCGGTGCTTCTGGATCATCATCAGAATCAACCGAGGCCGCAGCATCTGCGGGCGGCTCGGACAGTTCATCTTCTTCTCCATCCGCGACAGCGGTTGCTGAACCACCTGCGGAGTCCAACCAATCAAGCGACGAGGACCGCGTGTTTGCGTCGCCACTGGCTCGCAAAATCGCTCAAGAGCACAACATCTCCATCGGTTCAATCCAAGGCTCTGGTCCTTCAGGCCGAATCCTCAAGAAGGATGTGGAACAAGCGATCAGTGGAGGATCAGCAGCCGCGTCCGCTCCTGCTTCCGGTCAGACAACAGGCTCATCAGCACCAGCACCGATGCCTGCCCCACTCCCAGCACCAGGCGCAGCTCTTGAATCACGCAGCGTCCCGCTCAACACCATGCGCGAAGTCATCGCGAAGCGGCTCGTTGAATCCAAAACAACCATCCCCCACTACCAGGTCACTATGTCCGCGCGGATGGACGCTCTCAACGCGCTCCGTAGCGAACTCAACGACCAGCTCGCATCCCAAGGCGTCAAGCTTTCTGTCAACGACTTCATCGTCCGCGCGTGCGCCATCGCGATGCATCAGCATCCGTTCATCAACTCGTCATGGAATCCGCAAGGTCCAGCGATTGATCTGCATGGTCATGTCAACATCGGGGTCGCAGTCTCACTTCCGGAAGAGAAGGGCGGCGGGCTTGTCGTCGCGACGATCAACAACGCGGATCAGATCGGTCTGCGTCAGATCTCCGCAGAAACGAAGCGGCTCGCATCCAAAGCACGCGACAAGGGGCTCGCGCCTGCGGAGCTTTCGGGTTCGACCTTTACCATCTCGAACCTTGGAATGTTCGGGGTGGACCACTTCACCGCGATTGTCAATCCACCGAACGCCGCGATCCTTGCGGTTGGTCGAGCGATCGAAAAACCATTCGTGGAGTACGACGACAACGGCGACGCGGAGCTTGTCATTGGATCAGAAATGTCGATGACGATTTCTTCTGACCACCGCATCATCGATGGCGCGATGGCCGCGTCGTATCTCAAGACCGTCAAGGAACTGCTCGAATCTCCTGCCTCGCTCCTCGTATAAGGGCGATTGAATGACCGCATTCCACACATACCTCGCTCGGCAAAGCACTGCAAAGATCGGTGTCTGGGCTCTGGTTCTCATTCTCTTGGCGGTCATCATCGCGATCATGCCCACTGTTGGGTTTGTCAAGGGTTTCACCCAAGGCACGCTCCATCCTGTCGCAGAGTTTGATTCCGCAGAGGTCTTCGAGTTTGTTGATCCAACTCCATACTCGGACTACTACCTCTCGCTCGCGGTCAACGATCGAGACGATGAGGTTCCCCCTATGGACATCTCGATCTCCAACCAAGAGGGCGATGTTCCGGTCCGATCGATCAACCGATGGAACTCTATGATGGGACGCGAGTACAAGCAGTTTCTTACGATCCCAAAGCAGCCGCAAGGAACACTCACCATCGACATCAAAACCGATCGGAATGAATCGATGTTCATCTTCCGTCGCGTGGAGCATGTTGTCGAGCATGAGTTGGCAAAGGCGCGGCTCATCTGGTTCGTTGCGCTCATCCCGCTTGCGATGGGGCTCTGCTTGCTCATGATCATCCTGATTCGCGCCATCAACGACTCGAGCAAAGTCGATCTGCATGTGAGTTCATGATGACCAGAGATCCGAACCACTCGAACCATTCGAACACGCCGCAGTTCTACATCGGTCCAGGATCATCCAATACCCCACCGGAGGACCCCGACCGTTTGCTCGATGAGGCACGCGAGCGCATCCGACTCCAAGACGAGCAGAACAAAGAAGGTGTCAAACTCGCGCGGAGACTCATCATCGCGTTCGTCCTTATCCTCATCCTCGGGATCGTGTTCTATGTTGTCCTCCCGATCTACGGCCTCAAACTCAACCCGATGGTTCCGGTTCTGAGCTTCATTGCGATCCTTGTCGGCGCGATCATGACTGCTGTGGAAGAACAGAAAGACGAAGACGACCACTGGGACGACCCCGATGATCCAAGAGGTCCGAAAGGTGGGAATCAATCCGGATGCAACAACGATGGATGCGCTGTGGGAATGTGTCCCGGACCTCGACCCCTCCGGATGTTCCGTCATCCCAAGAAGAAGAAATAGAACCGAGTCCGTTCATGCCATCGCTTAAAAATCATCGGTTTGAGTTTGCAGTCGTCCTGATGGGAGGGCTCGGCCTTGCTGGGATCGCGGGGTACATCAACACACTCATCATCGCGCTGGGTGCGCCGCCGGTCACACATCTGACCGGGACGATCTCGCGCTGGAGCTCGGATGTTGGTCGCGGCGACATGATCGATGCGCAGCTTATCGCGGGACTTGTGGTCGCGTTCTTGCTTGGCGCGATCTGTTCCGGGGTGATCATCGGATCATCGACGCTCCACATCGGACGGCGGTACGGGCTTGCGATCCTGATCGAAGCGGGTCTGCTGAGTCTCGCAGCGTTCTTCATTGATCAGTCGTTGATTACCGGTGCGATGTTCGCAGCGGGTGCAGCGGGGCTACAGAACGCGATGGCGGCGTCGTATCGGTCGCTCATCATCCGTACGACGCACTTGACCGGGGTCATCACCGACCTCGGATTCCAGATCGGGCAGTTCCTCAGCGGACACCAACGGCTCGGGTGGGAGTTCGTTCTCCTCGCCTCCATCCTCATCGCGTTTGTCACGGGCGGAATCCTCGGGGTCACCAGTGCGCAACAGCTTGGTTCTGATGGTCTCTGGATCCCCGCGGGTGTGTTAGGAATCGCTGGGTTTGGATACTTCACCATCCGAACCGCTCTGCGTATGCGTGGGTAGCACGCGATTTAATCTGCTCACAAGATGTAAGTCTGCGCCACCCAGTGAGTGCCGTAGGTTGTTCCGATGCACAGCGCCAGCCAGTACACAAAGGTCATTTCTTCCCATGCGCCGTGTCCCCAGCCCCCTCGCACCATTGAGACAATATCGGGGATGAGCCAGAACTTGATCGCTTCAAAGAACCCATCCCAATCATCAAAGATAACCCATCCGATTCCGATGTAGATCGGGATGTTGCAGATGATGATGATCGACCAGTACAGAATCACGAGCCCCACTCCTCACCCGGATCAGCAAGACCGGTTCCGGTCAAGAATCGAAACAGATTCAATACCCCAACAAACGCGATGCTCGCTGTCAGCAACATCGTGATCCCGTACACCCCATACGCGAGGACCGCGTACTGCGAGTACTCTCGCTGAGTTCGTGGGCTATCGATTTCTCCGATGCTTTGACGAGCGGCGCCTGCGAATCCCAGTAGCCAATCGCCGACAAAGTAGCCGATCGTCGCGAGTGTCAGCGCGACCACGATGAGGATGAGTTGCTCCGATCGCGTCTTGCATTTGGTGAACAACGCATCGATCCATGTGCTGATTTGAAACACCGCATCAACCCCGAGCCGCGCGCCTGCGCTTGAGCTCCGCATCAATGAACGGCTGGATATCACCACGATCGAGGACGGTCGATGGGTTTGCTTCCAGATTCGTGCGATGGTCCTTCACGCGGTTGTCGTAGAGCACATAGCTCCGGATCTGCGCGCCCCAGCCGCGGTGTTCGAGCTTGCCGCCGCCTGCTTCGTCGATTTCGGCTTGGCGTTCCTCTTCCGCGATCTGTTCGAGCTTCGCGGTCAGGATTGTCATCGCTTGGCGACGGTTCTGCTGTTGCTCTCGGTGCGTCGATGCGAGAATCATGATCCCGGTTGGTTTGTGGATCAGACGGATCGCGGACGCGACCTTGTTCACATTCTGACCACCTGGACCTGACGAACGCGCGAACGCGTGGATCTCGAGATCGGTATCCGGGATGTTCACTTCCGCTTCGGCAAACTCGGGAACGACATCGACGGTCGCGAAACTCGTCTGGCGTTTGCCCTGTGCATTGAAGGGCGAAACCCGCGCGAGTCGGTGGGTTCCTTTTTCGCATCCGAGGTATCCGAACGCGAACGGTCCCTTGACATGCAGGGTTACGGAGTCGAGCCCGACTTCTGAGCCGTGGGATTTTTCGACTTCTTCGATCTCGAACCCATGGTTCTCGAAGTAGTAGAGGTACATGCGGAAGAGCATCTCACACCAGTCGTTTGCCTCGGTGCCGCCGTCTCCTGCGGAGATGGTGAAGAAGCAGTTGCGTGTGTCGTGCTTTCCTGAGAGGAGCGACTGGATCTCGATTTTGTCCATCTGACCAATGAGCGTGTGGAGCTGCTCGTCCGCTTCTTTGAGCAGATCATCATCGCCATCTTCGCGGGACATCTCGAACGCGAGTTTCGCGTTGTCGAAATCCTCGGTCACTTCTTTGATCGGGTCGGTCTGTGCTTTGATGAGCTTGAGTTCGTTGACGACCTCGTTCGCTTTCTCCTGGTTGTCCCAGAAGTCCATCGCGCCCATTTTTTCTTCGAGTTCGCTCAGTCGGTTTCGTTTGTTTTCATAGTCAAAGAGAGTCACGGATCGTTACAATCCGCGCCTCTAAGTCGTTAATCACATTCTGATGTGCTTCCAGGTGCATACTCAAAAGTCCTTTCTGAGAACTTATCCGCTGAGCGTTTGTCCATTTGTGGATCATCAGCGATTTGATCCCAACTGTAGCATCCGAAGCGGGGGTTTGTCCGTAGAATAGCCCGTGAACCTGACCGCTTCCCAACTCGCCCTCTCCGCTCCGACTCCGCACCGAACACGCGAAGAAGCGATGAAGGAAGGGTTCTCCCTGCTGATCTTGGTATCCCTGCTGGGGGTCCTCGTCATCACGATGCTCACGATGTGGATGGTCATGCGGAGCGGCAGACGCAAACGCTCGCGGACCGAACCAGTCGCGACGGACATCAGTGTGGACGTGTGGACGGAAGCCGCTCGTCGAATGGATGAAGCCCCTTCCGAGTTCGACGAAGACCTCTAAATCAGCGTCCCCCTATATCCATCTAATCTTTCGTTGGGAGCGAGTCGAGCCATCCCTGCGCCCGTTTGTGCCCCAGGTCCCGTGCTCGTCGTCCCCAGAGCACCGCATCCTCTCGCTGGTCCGCACGCTCCAACCACACCGCGGCATCGAACGCGGCTTGGGGAGCGAGCTCATCATCACTGTGCAAGGTTGCAAAGTCGACCATGCGCGAAGCCGCGTCCCCGGGACGACCGATCATCCCGTAGCTCTCGGCGAGCAAACGCATGGTTTCGGGATCTTCCATCGCGGATTGGGGTAACGCGGTCAGCAGCTCGATTGCTCGCTCCGGGTTCCCATCGCGTTTCTGGATGCTTGCTTCAATGATCGTCCAGGCGGGGACATGGGGTTCGAGTTTCCGCGCCTTCTCGATCTGCTGCTGGGCGATGGTCAGCTTGTTCTGACGGAGTGCGATCTTTGCCCATGTCGCGTAGATCATCGCGCGGTCCGGCGCGAGACGCGCGGCAATTGCGAGCGATGCTTTCGCTTGGTCGAGTTTGTTGAGCTTAAACTGGATATTGGCAAGGTACAGCGGATAGTCCGCGTTGTTGGGAGCTGCTTCCATCGCCGCACGATAATGCGACTCTGCAAGCTCCGGCTCCCCAATCGTGTTTGCGAGGGTGCCCGCTTGGAACTGAGCCGCGTGATCAACGCCGCTGGTGTGGTCAATTGCTGCAACGATCTGCTCGTACGCGTTTGGGAAATCCTGCGTCATCATGTACAGATCAACCATCGCAAAGCGTAAATCAACATCCGATGGGTATTGTGCGATCGCCCCTTTGAGAATCGTCATCGCAGGTCCAAACTCCTCCGCGGAGACATAGACCTGCACCGATTCGAGCACCTGCTCGATGGTCTGTGTCGGAGCGGACTCCTCCGCTGCTGCTTGGGGTTGAGTCTCCGATGATTCGGAGGGGCTTGTGTTGCTCCGCTCCGCATCGGGATCAATCAGCAGAGATCTGCCGGCAAAGTAGATCAGCACCAGCGAGGCGATTGCTGCGACGACCAGACCCAGCATTCCAGAGTCCACGGCACCGATCCGGCTCGCTCGAAAGGGGCTGGATTTGATGCGAGACTTTGGGGTGGATTGGGGATTGCTCATCACACTCATTATCGTCGCCGCGTACACTGTTGGCACAGAGAATCCCCCACGAACTTGCCCCAGCTTGCCTGAATATGCCCGGAATGGACGAGATATGACCAACCCACCATCGACGACCCTTGAACCGATGTCCAAAGCGTACAACCCCGCGGCGACTGAGCCTGCGATGTGGTCCAAATGGATGGATTCCGGCGCGTTCCACGCCGATCCGTCGCGGGTCCTTGACGGCGATGCTCGTCCCTACTGCATCCTGATCCCGCCTCCCAATGTCACGGCGGCGTTGCACCTCGGACACGCGCTCAACAACTCGATCCAGGACATCCTCGTCCGCGCCCATCGGATGAAGGGGTACGAGACCCTCTGGATGCCGGGAACGGATCACGCGGGAATCGCGACGCAGACGATGGTGGACAAAAAGCTCAAAGGCGAGGGCAAAGCCGGGATCGCGGAGTACAAGAAGAAAGAACTCGAAGGCGGGAACGGACGCGATGAGTTCATCGGACTGGTCCAAGAGTTCAAGGACGAGTTCGAGGGGCGGATCACACATCAGCTCCAGACGATGGGGTGCTCATGCGATTGGGAGCGTCAGCGCTTCACGATGGACGACATTTGCGCGAGAGCCGTGCGCGAGGCGTTCTTCCGATTGTTCAAGGACGGGCTGATTTACAGGGGCAAGCGCCTCGTCAACTGGGATCCCGTCACGCAGACGGCGCTCGCAGACGACGAGGTCGAGATGAACGATGTCGATGGGTTCTTCTGGTATCTGCGCTATCCGGTTGTGGACGATGCGGGCAAGGAGACGGGCGAGCATGTCACCGTCGCAACGACGCGGCCGGAGACTTACCTTGGTGATACCGGGGTTGCGGTGAATCCCAAGGACCCGAACCACGCGAAGTTTATTGGGAAGCATGTGAAGCTGCCGTTTGTTGGTCGCATCATCCCGATCATCGGGGATGATTATGTTGTCATGGCGGACCCTGAAAGCTCGGACTCGAAAGCGAAGTTCGCGTCAGGGTTCCTCAAGGTCACGCCGGCGCATGATCCCAACGACTACATGATCGGTCAACGGCATGATCTGGAGATGATCAACATCATGGCGCCCGATGCATCGATTTCCGATCAGCACGGATGGGAACGCGCCGAGAACAACGAGGGCGGCGAGCAGTTCGTGGGGTTGTCCCGCGAGGACGCACGCGCCGCGATCGAGCAGGCGTTCCGCGATGCGAACCTGCTGGAAGCGAAGAAGCCGCATAATCACGCGGTTGGGCATTCGTATCGGAGTCATGTGCCGGTTGAGCCGTATCTGAGTGATCAGTGGTACTGCAAGGTGACGGACGACAAACTGCGTGGCAACGCCCAGCGGGCGCTCAATCCAGAGCAACGCACGGAGCAGTCGATCAAGGACTGGGTCGAGTCGCGTCCCAAGATGATGACCGACGGCTCCAACGACGGCACGATGTCGTTCTACCCCTCACGCTACGCGAAGACCTACGAGACCTGGCACGACAACCTACGGGACTGGTGTATCAGCCGCCAGCTCTGGTGGGGGCATCGGATTCCGGTGTGGCATAAACGCATCGAACTCAACTCCGAGAAAGAGCTGAGTAATGAAATCATCGGGGGTGATTTGCATTGGTTTGACGGCGGCAATCCTGGCTTAAGCATGATCATGGATGACGGCTCACAATTGAACCCAAGATGGGCGTCACTATTAAAAGACAGTTACGACCAAGGTGGCGGAGCACACACGATTAACATGGAATCTCCTTGGGCGCATGGCAGTGCTCTACTACTCAAGGACGAATTCGGCAACATCATCGATGCTTGGGATAAAAATCGAGCTGATATACAGCCCGGCAGATACGATGCGTATATCTGCATCGCTCCAGGGTTTGAGCGTGCAGAGCAAGAGCTTGAGGGCTTGGGCTTTGTTCAAGACCCCGATGTTCTCGACACTTGGTTCTCCTCCGCGCTTTGGCCGTTGTCGACGATGGGTTGGCCGGACGCTTCGGCGGCGAAGGACTCGTCGGGGCTCGCTGACTTTGAATCCATGCTCGCCGCGTTCAATCCTTCATCCGTGTTAACCACCGCTCGCGAGATCATCACGCTGTGGGTCTCGCGGATGACGATGTTTAATCGCTACTTCCTTGGACAGGAACACGCGGGCAAAGCACCGTTCAAGGATGTGTTCATCCACGCGATGATCCAGGACGGCGAGGGACGCAAGATGTCCAAGTCTTTGGGCAACGGCGTCGATCCGCTCGACATCATCCACTCCCACGGCGCCGACGCGATGCGTTTCACGCTCTGCCAGATGACGACGCAGACGCAGGATGTTCGGATGCCTGTCGAGATGGACAAATCGACGGGAAAGAACACCTCTCCGAAGTTCGACATCGGACGCAACCTGTGCAACAAGCTCTGGAACGCGGCGAAGTTCGCGATGATGATGCTCGAAAAGAACCCAGTCCAAGCTGGCGCTACGATTGATGCGCAGGAGCTTTCGCTCGTCGATAGGTGGATGCTCTCGCGTGTCGTCCACGCGACCGGCGCGGTCAACACCGCGCTGCGGAACTACATGTTCAAGGACTACGCGGACGCGATCTACGATCTGCTCTGGCGCGACTTCTGTGACTGGTATCTCGAATCGATCAAACCAACCGTTGGGACCGATCCGAATCAGGCGGCGGTGCTCCGTCATGTGCTCGATTCGATTCTTCGGCTCATGCATCCGGTGACGCCGTTTATTACCGAGGCGATCCACGAACGCTTGTCCGCGATCCCGATGCGTGAGATCGAGGGGTTCAGCTTTGACGAGACGAAGTCCTCGGAAACGCTTTGCCAATCGGGTTGGCCTGAACCAGATCAATCGCTGCGTGACGAGGTCGCGGAGGAAGCGTACGGCCGGATGGTCGCACTCACTACAGCGATCCGCGAGGTTCGAGCGTCCAACAAGGTGCCTCCGAAGCGGAAGGTTGTCTTCCATGTTTCGGGTGAGCTTGCGAGCGATGTCGCTCGGTGGTCGCCGATGGTTGAGACATTGTGCAACCTCAAGGAGGTCAGCAACGACGCAGCGCCTGAATCGAGTGCCGCGTTTGTGTTTGAGGGGGCTGAGTATCGCGTGAGTGATCTCGCGGATGCCGTGGATGCATCGGTTGAGAAGGAACGCTTGACCAAGGAGCTCGAAGACCTCAACAAGTCCATCGCTGGACTCGAAGGGCGACTGTCCAATCCCGGATACACGGACAAAGCTCCGGAGCACCTGGTTAACCAGACACGCGCGGAGCTTGAGCAGAAGAAACAGGATCGAGATTCGATGCAATCCATGCTGGACAAACTCGGATGATCCGCGCGATTGCGTTGGTTGTGATCGCTGGATCGACGGCACTCTCAGCAGGGTGCTCGTCGAGCGGTTCGTCATCACAAAGCAGCACTTCGCTCGCTGCGCCTGTGCAGCGGTTTGTGGCGCAGCGCGAGCCTTGGACATATCAGGGGAATGATGGATGGACCTACTACACCCCCAGCAGCACCATCCGCACGACCATCACCGATCGACAGATGTTGATCCGCATCCCGTCGTTCGTCGAGCTTTCGCAGATCCATGCACGCACCGCGCTGACGGTGCTTCCGGAAACGAGTGAGCCGGTCGATACATACTTTCTGGGATCGCGCAAGCAATGGGAAACGATGACCAAGAAGGTTCTCAAGGATCGAGCACCGGTGTACCTTGCGATCGAACGAGGCGGGTTCAGCGTCGGAACGACAGGCGTGTACTACGACCTGGGTCCGCGCGACTCCTTCGCGATCGCGGCGCACGAGGGGTGGCATCAGTACGCGCATTCCGTCATGATCGATCGGCTTCCTGTTTGGCTCGACGAGGGCATCGCGTGTTATCTCGAAGGGTTTCGGTGGGACGAGGTTGAACCCGACACGCCGAAATTCTTGCCTTGGGCAAATCTTGAACGCTACGACCAGCTCCGCAAGGCGCACGCGAACGGTTCGCTGATGTCGCTGCACACACTCGTCAGCAACCGACCTCAAGACTTGATGTCGACTGATCAGGGTGGCGGGCGCGTGCTGACTTACTATGCGCAGCATTGGGCGTTGATCCACTTCTTCCGTGAGTTTGAGGGTGGTCGATACTCGACTGGTTTGGCGCGGACACTCCAACTCGCGGTGCGTGGTGAGCTTCTGAACAATCTCAGTGAAACCGATGCACGCACGCTCCGTTCGCGTCGATCAGGTCCCGGCGTGCTCTCGATCATCGCGCCTGGTGTGCCGCTCAGAGAACTTGATGCACAGTACCAATCGTTCATCAACCGCCTTGTCCGTCCAGGCGGACGCAACGCGGCACTCAGCGGACAATCACCAAACTAAAATGATTCAATCTTCGTCGACCGGTAGATCTGGCTCGATCCCAAGATACGGCAGCACACGCTCGACAATCTTGCGGACCACAGGTCCCGCGACGCGCGATCCATAGTGCGTCTGATTGCGAACACGCTCCGGACCTGGATCATCGATCACCACGATGACCACGATCTCCGGGATTGTTGCGGGTGCCGCAACGATGAAGCTTGTGTTGTACTGGTTGGCAAAGTATCCCGACGCGTTGTTGGGACGGCGCATCCCAGCAGGCGGGATGCAGGGGATGTTTGAAGTGCCGGACTTTCCGAACATCGAGTACTTCGGAGCGGGTGCGCCGTTGTATCGCTGATCTTTGTCGTCCATGTTCTGTGCGACGATGGTCATTGGTCCACGCACACGCATCGCGGCGTCCGCATCAAACACACGCTCGATGATGATCTCGTCTTTGGTCAGTCCGGGACGATCATCAAGACCCGCAGCGGTGAGTCGGAGTTGCGGGAGCGTCCCCGCCATGACACCCTCGCGTGCGAACACGGAGAACGCTCGCGCCATTTGAACCGGTGTTACGGAGACTTCGTACCCCATCCCTACCGAAGTCTGCGTCCAGTGTGTCCAGTCGCGTTCGCTTGTGACGATCCCCGCTTGCTCTCCCATGATCCCCAGTCCAGACTTGCTCCCGAATCCGAGTGAGCGGATGGTGTTGCGGAGTTCTTTGTGTCCGAGTCGTTCGGTCGCGATTGCCATCCCGATGTTGGAGGAGTATTCGAGCACGCCGTCCCATGTGAGCGATTCTTTGGGGGTGACATCGGTGAGGATGCGTCGTCCGTAGGGGTTGTAGCGATTGTTTTTGATCTGGATGACTTCATCATCAGGAAGCAATCCCTTGGTTTTGGCAAGCGACCACGCGAAGGGCTTGAAGGTTGATCCCGGCTCATAGAGATCACGCACTGTTCGGTTTCGTGCTTGAGCGTTCCCGCCTTCGCCTCGCTTGTCATCGGGTTCGAGCACGCGCCATCGTGGTCGCTCGCGCTTATCAGGGAGCGTCGCAGCGGTGACATCTCCATTGGGATCGTACCAAGGGAACTCAGCGAGCCCTTCGATTTCGCGGAGGACATCCGCCATCGCGAGGACTTCCCCTGTGTTTGGATTGACAACCACCGCTCGTGCGCCTGCGGAGTTTGCGAACTCTGCACCAGCGGTGAGTTCTTCGAGGACGATGCGCTGGATTTCAAGATCGATCGACAGTCGAACATCGGCGCCGCGCTGTTCCTCGGTCCATGCGCCGCGCTGCACCCAGAGCGGACCGCCGCGTGCGTCGCGGACATAGGTGAGCGATCCATCGACGCCTTCAAGTTGTGTTTCATACAGATTTTCGGCACCAAGGATACCTGTGCGTTCGGTTGCGTTGTCTCTCGCATACCCCAGCTTTCCGACGATGGAGCCGACCAGGTCCCCAGCACTCGCTTGGCGGACCTGCTGGTCTTCGAGGAACACACCTGAGACTTTGGAGTCTTCTTTGAACGCGCGGACCTTGTCCGCGGTCTGGATATCAATCAAGCCGCTGATGGGGAGGTATCGGCTCAGCTGGGGTTGCTTTCTTGGATTCCCTTCGTCGTCGAGCAGTGGTTCGAGTCCGTCCGCTTCGCGTTGTTTCATCTCTGAGATGACCGATTCCCGCCGTTTGTTTTCGAGGACCGCGCCGATGATCTGTTGTCCGAGCTGACCGGGATCTATCGAGAGAGCGGACGCGAGCCCCACCACTGCTTGATCAAGATTCGAAGTGATCGTGGTCGGATCAACGATCACTCGTCGAGCGATGCGAGAGGTTGCGAGCACTCGGCCGCGACGGTCGAGCAGATCGCCACGGGTAGCGCCGAGCGTGTGTGTCGTCGCGCGTGGTTGGATGTGGGCAGAGAGCGGTTCGCTTGGCGCGATCTGGAGCTGCGCCACTCGAGCGAGCACCAATACCAACCCAAGAATCACCGCAAGACGGATCGCAAGAACGATGCGGCTGAACCGCACTTCTTGTGCAGGAGAGAATCCGCTGGTTGTGATCGTGTTCATGCGTCAGTTCTCCGGATCAATCACGATGACGCGTGTGCCGTCGTCGAGTGTCCAGAAGTTTGGGTGTTCTGGTTCTTGCTCGTGATCGACAGATTCATCTTCCGTAGCAATCGCAGGCTCTGGATCGCGCGGATCGAGCAACTCGATTCTTCGATGGGTCTGGTTGACCATGGATTGATCAAGCTGCTCACCAAGCATCGCGCGGATTTGATCTGGAGTAATCCGCTCTGCGATCTGTGCGCGGAGTTCCATCGACCGCTGCGTCAGCTCTCTGCTGCGGAGTCTTGACTGGGTCATCTCATTGGAGGTTTCGAGTCGAGCTTGACGCACGGAGAGCACGCCTACCCCGGTTGAACCGAGCGCCAGAATCAGCACGATCAACTTCACAAACATCATCGGCTCCGGCGGATCAACTTACTTTGCAGGGACTTTGAGCTTCATGCCCACACGGATATCGTTCGCGTCTTTGAGACCATTGAGCTTTACAAACTCATCTACTCGACGGGAAGTGCCGAGGAGTTTCATCGAGATTTCACCCAAGGTATCTCCAGACGCGACGGTGTAGGTTGTGGTCGTAGCTTCTGGTTTCTTCGCAGCAATGTTCGAACGGATTGGAGCTTGCTTGGGAGCAGACACGCGGGCGTTGCTCGGGAGTTTGAGCGTCATCCCGGGATTGATGACGCCGCTGCTTCCGACCTTGTCAGCGTTGAGGCGTTGGATCTCGTTCCAGCGGTTTCCATCACCGAGCAGATCAGCAGCGATCCGATACAACGAATCACCCTCTTGGACGGTGTAGGTTTTGTGGTTCACAGCACCGAGCTCGCGTGTGGTGGGTTGACTCTGGGCCCGGGAGTTCTCAATCTGGACCGGGCTCGCAAGCGCCGGCGCATTGAAGTTGTTGGAGAGTTCATCGAGGAGTGAACCGGTATGACCTGAACCATTGGCGATCACGACAGGATCGGGGTCCCGCTGAACAGTGTTTGCGAACCGGTTTTCTTCAGGCATCACACGATCGATCGCGTTGTCGATGCGGTTGCGCTCTGCACCTGGAAGCTGCACGAGCGGCTGACGATTCAGCGCATCCAACTGGGCTGGGTCCATGGTGTTCGCTTGAGAGAAGTGGTCACTGACAAGCACCCCGACCACGAGGATCAGGACGAAGCTCAGAATGAGTGCGAGTTTGCTTTCTCTGGTCACGGCCGATTCCTTGGCGCTGCGCATGCAATGGTGCCTGCTTAAAAAAGTGACTTGTGAAACAGAACGCATTCCTTCGCGCTCCGAACTGGATTACCCGATCGTTGAATCGAGCACCCGACACACACGCATTTTCGCGGAGCGTGATCTCGGATTCATCCCGATCTCTTGCTCGCTTGCCCCGACGGGCTTGCGTGTGATCAGCTCGACGAGTCCATCGTCCCCCAGACGGGCGAACGATTGCTTGACCGGACGATCCTCGAGCGAGTGGAACGCGATGATCGCGATCCGTGCGCCGGGACTCAGCCAACCCGTGTCTCCCGATTGGACTTTCTTCGCTCCGAAACCAATCGAGCGGAGAAGGAGTCCGAGTGAACCCAGCTCATCGTTGACCGCGATCCGAAGCGCCTGGAAGGTGCGTGTCGCGGGGTGGATGGGGCTGCGGGGTCCTTTGGAGTACGGGACGGCCGAACGAATGAGATCGGCAAGCTGATCAGTCGTTTCTATCGGCGCAAGTGCCCGTGCTTCAACAATCTTTCGTGCGATGCGTCTGCCGTGCTTTTCTTCACCAAACTGCTTGATCAAATCCCCAATTTCCTTCTCTGGGAGCGTGTTGACAAGCTCCTTCGCATCGATCGGCGAGGACTGGTCCAGACGCATATCCAGTGGTCCGGAATGACGGAAACTCAGACCACGCTCCGGATCGTCAACCTGCGTGCTCGCGAATCCCAGATCAGCGAGCACCATGTCCGCTTGGATCCCGCGTTTGACCAGTTCTTGTGGGAGCTGAGCGAAGTTGCCCTGGATCGCGACGACATTCGCGGATTTTGGGTCATCGGGAGACATCGCGATCCGAGCGGATTCCTCCGCTCGTGCCAAATTCCCGGCGTCCATGTCGTTGAGGACGATGGTCCCGGACGGACCAATCGCGGGAGCGATCAGGCACGCATGACCACCCAACCCTGCGGTACAATCCACAAACACTTGTCCCAGCTGAGGTTGCAGATACTCGACAACCTCGTCAGCGAGGACCGGGATGTGTGAATATTGCTTGGACATGGATCAACACTATCCCCTATTGTCCCTCCATGCCGAGCGATCCCAACACGATCATCCTCACCACCGCGCCATCGTCCTCGCACGCGGCTCAGATCATCTACGGGCTCGACCTCCGAGGTATCGGCGCTCAGGTTATCGAAAACCCGCTCAAATCGAGCGACCGGTACGCGATTATCCTCGTCAAAGGGGACGAAGAAGTCGCGCGATCCGCAATCACTGTCATCTGGGACGCGATGCTCGACGCGACACCTCGCGCTGCGGACATCGATGGGAACTGCTATTTCTGCGGATACAACATCGCGGGACTGACGCCGCCGGTGATCTGTCCGGAGTGCGGGCATCCGCTCGACACCATCGCGGCACGCAGGGCGGCATCCGAAGGCCGGATCGATTAGCCGGACCGATTCGTCGGATCGACTGGCACAACCAGTTAGCTGTCCCATCCCCAGAATCGCAACCAGTTCTGGTGGGTGAATCCCGCGATATCCGTGTCGCTCCATCCATGATTGCGGAGTGCTTCACCGATCTTTGACAGATCGCTCGGCGTGTTGATACCTTCGGGGAGTTCATCGGCGCCGAATCCGCCGTCCATGTCTGAACCGAGTCCGACGGTGGTGGTGTTGCCCGCGATTTCGCAGATGTGCTCGATGTGACGGACAATCCATTCCATGTCCGCGCGTCCCTTGTCGCGGAGTCCCGGCTGGAGGAACGAGGAGAGGAGGTTGATCCCGATGACCCCCCCACGATTGGCGATCTCCGCGATCGTCTCGTCGCTCTGGTGTCTTTGGTTTGAGAGCGAGTTGGGATCACCCATCAACTCTCTGCAGTTCGAGTGCGACGCGATGACGGGACGATCGGTCATTGAGAGCAGGTCGTGGACGCTTCGCTGGGAGAGGTGCGAGAGGTCGTGGACGACATCGAGTTGATCCATGCGTTCGACGAGTGCTCGGCCGAGATCGGTCAGGCCATTGCCTGAGCGGGTGTGATCTGTGCCGTTGCCGCCTGCGTATCTGGATTGGTGCCACCACGCCATCCCGATTGCGACGACGCCGCGCTCGACCCACATTTCAAGCTCATCGGGATCGGTGATGGGATCGGCGCACTCGACGAGGATGCCCATGTTGATCGGGCCGCCTTCGAGTGGGGATTCTGGCGAAGATTGCTCTATGGGGCCGTGCCCGCGCCTGGGCATTTGTGTGATCACCCCAGCATCACGCCACGCGTTGTAGAGCAACAGCTGGCGCATCCCCGCTTGGTACGCGGCGTCCGCATCCCCGAACGGATAGGTGAACGCGCCGGTTTCTTCATCCGCTTTGCGTGGATCAACGCCTTCGGTGAAGATCGTCGCGAGACAGTTTCGCACACCACCAGCGACCATGCTCGGGAGCGTGATGCTCGCGGGTTGGTATCGACCTCGGCACGTTCGCAGGTCTGCATGCAGGTCGCGTCCGTTCTCCGCAAGATATGCGAGATCAAGGTGCGCGTCGAACCAGTTTGATGGAGATGTGAATGCAGACATGAGGGCTCCAATGAAAAAATCCCGGAGGGGTGCTCCGGGATCGTAGTCATTCAACTTGTCGAGATGATTTAGTACTCAAGCGCACGAGGCAGGGTCTTCGCTTCCGCGACCCACTTCTCGACATCATCACCTGTCGGGGTGCGACGGCAGAGCTTCTTCGCATCGTTGACCTCGATCATTTTCTCAGCGAGATTCGCGGCGTTCCGCTGCGCGAGCTCAGGGACTGTGTCCACGCCGGATGCTTCGAGGAGCTCGGAGAACTCTGATCCGACTCCAGAGATGCGGTAGAGATCGACCATGTTTGCCCACTTGAGGATGTGGGTTTCTGAGATGTCCGTTTTCTCTGCGAGTTCTTTGCGTTGTGCTTTGGTCTTACACGCTTCGAGGAGTGCATCGGTATCGTTGATCCCAGCACCTCGGAGCTTTTCGCCGTAAGTTGGGCCAATTCCTTCAACATCTTCGACTTTGTAGTTTGCCATGATATATCTCCCTGCGAGAGTGTGGTGAATTGTCCCCATATACGGTATGGTACAACCGGTCTGATTTCTGCGATTCGATCTCAAAGAGATAAGAACTTGCTGTGAAACAAATCGAGCGTGTTTCCCAGTAAGATCCCCGACGCACGCACAAGGAAAGCACATGAATCTCACAACGACGGAAAAACACTCGCCAATGCATCTCACACGCTCAAAAACGCCCCATCGACGCGGGAATCTTCTCGTCGGATGCGGCGTTGTCATCCTCATTTTCATCATCCTCGCAGGGATCGGGACCTACTTTGTAGTCTCGAATCTCCGCACATGGACTGCTGAAGCAAGCACCTCCGCGATCGACAAAATGCTCGCTGAAGCAAAGATCGACCCTGCTGAACATGCCGAGATTATGGTGCATGTCGACAACCTCATGGAACGGTTCGTCGAAGGCGAAGTCGAATGGTCGCAGTTCGGGAACATCGCGGACGAACTGATGCACTCGCCTGTTATCCCTGCGGCATTGGTGATCGGGCTCGATCAACTCTACTTTGCCAAGTCCGGACTCCCACCAGAAGAACAGGCACAAGCACGGATCGAGCTGGCGCGCTACACGCAGGGACTCTTTGACGAGTCGCTCCCACCGAACTCGGTCAACGATGTGCTCGCTCCTGTGGTCACCAACACGCCGGACAGCGACGACATCAAACTCAATATGAAACTCGACGAGAACGGACGCACGATTACCGCGCTCAGATCCGCTGATGAAGTGTCCGATGAGGACCTACGCACACTGATCGCGACCGCGAAGGCGAAAGCCGACGAAGTTGGAATCACCGAGACACCAGAGCAGATCGACCTCTCCGATGAGATTGGACGAGCGATCGGAGTCGCTCTTGGAGAAATCGAGGATGATTCGGACGATGCGGAAGAGGTTGATCTTGAAGATGCGACGGAAGATCTCGTCGATGAGTTGCCCGACGCGCCTGCGGACGACGATGGTCCATGATGTATGTTTGAATCTGTAAACACAACAACGCCGCATTTATCATGCGGCGTTGTTTGTTTTTGATTGATTCAGATATTCAGAACACCATCGTGAACATTCGCATCGTGATGAGTTCGAGAATCCGGAAGCTCGCGAGTCCGAGCAGGACCCCAGCGCTGATGGTGAGGATCGGGTGATCGAGCAACGCGGATGCGGGGAAGTTTGCGTTGACTGGGATCGCGTGTGCACGCTTGGTCGCCATGGGATCTGCGTACAAAAAACATGCGAGGTCTTTGTGCAACAGTTCACGATCGGTCAGTTGATTCACCTTCACTTCGATAAGACCATAATCCACTGCAGTGAACGCGGCATCATCCGCACTGCTCGCGCTGATGTCGAGCGTGCGGCTGGATCGGGTCCGGTGATCTTGTCCAACAACTTCGTAGAAAGGCATAGACGACCTCCAAGTGTGTGGTCGCAATATACCATACTTTCTATACACATGTCGCAAGCGAGCGAGCGTGATCACCTTCGCCTGGAATTCAAGTAAAAACCCCTAGACTTTGGATACAACGCTGCGTGTTGATGAATCAGCGTTTGCGGCGCGTGCTTACGAGACCAGCAAGACCGATCGCGCCCATCGCGGATGGCGCTGGAATCCCGGTCACAACGACATTATCGAGTGCTGCGCCGTATACGCTGCCGGACACACCCACAAAACGGAGCGTGCTTGTGGTGCTTGTTGCGACGAATGACCACTCGTGGCTTTCCCAGTTCGGGTTCTGCGCTGTCGATCCTGCAGCGATGTAGTCGAAGACAAAGTCTTCGCCTGAGCCGCCTGCGGAAACATTCATGATCTTCTCTGCGGGTCCGCCGAACATGTTCGCGGCCATATCAAAGGTGACGGTGTAGGTCCATCCGATCTGGGTTACGAACGACTGCGAGATCCCACCACCGGAGCTCAAGTTGTTGATGTCAAGGCTGTGGATACCGTCGGATGCGGTAATGAAAGTCCCGAAGTAATCAACACCACCACCCACGGTGGTCCATCCGTTGATTGAGGTGTCTCCACCACCCAGAACGCTCCAGCTTCCGCCGGGGTTTAGGGATGACTCTTCGAATGAGCCGTTGATGATGAGATTTGGGGTTCCAGCGAGTGCTGATCCTGTTATGCAGGAAACGATCAGTGTGTTCAAGCGAACTGATAACATATGCTCTCCTCACGAAAGTGTGTGAGGGGAATTTACCTCAGAAAATTGGTGTTGCCAGCCGAATACGACGAAATTATGGGTGTTTTTAGATCGTGACGGTTGCTGGGGTGCCGTTGACAATGATCTCGGCTTCCGTCTTCTCGATGACTTCCTCGACCGTCACGCCGGGAGCGAGTTCGGTGAGTTCGAAGAGACCGCGTTCGTTGTTCATGGTGAGCACGCACAGGTCGGTGATGATCATGTCGATGCACGCTCTGCCTGTCAGGGGCAGATTGCATTCCTTGAGGATCTTCGCGTCGCCCTTTTTGTTGCAGTGTTCCATCGTGACGACGACCTTCTTGACACCTGCGACCAGATCCATCGCGCCGCCCATGCCTTTGATCATTTTGCCTGGGATCATCCAGTTCGCGATGTCGCCTTTTTCGGAGATCTGCATTGCTCCAAGAATGCACATGTCGATGTGTCCGCCTCGGATCATGCCGAAGGATTGGGAGCTTGAGAAGAAGGATGATCCTGGGAGGGTGGTGATGGTCTGCTTTCCCGCGTTGATGAGGTCTGGATCGACCTTGTCTTCTGTTGGGAAGGGTCCGATCCCGAGGAGCCCGTTTTCAGATTGCAGCCAGACTTCCATGCCGTCGGGGATGTAGTTGGCGACGAGTGTCGGCATACCGATCCCGAGGTTGACGACAAACCCGTCTTTGAGTTCTTGAGCGGCCCGTTTGGTGATTTCATCGCGTGTGAGTGGCATGGTCCAGTATAGGACTCGGACTGGTTAGCCGCAGTTGCAATCGTTGTTTGGCTTTCCGGACGATTTACCGACCGGCTTCCCAACTGGTTTCCCCCCCACCGTCAGCGATGCACGCGTGCCTTTTTTCTTCTTGGGAAGCACCAAACGCACCAACCACAGCGCGGCGAGCGCCCCCACCACCGTCACGACCCAGAACTGCCAATCATCTACAGGCATGATTCACCATAGCCCTACGAGAGCAACGAAACCGCTTGGTACACAATCAATGCGCCTGAGTACGCGAGGAGGGTCATCCATCCGAGCTGGAGCCATGCCCAGCGCCAGCCCCCTGCTTCTTTCGCGGTGACAACGACTGTGGGCAAGCACAGCATCGCGAGGATGTAGTACACCAACAACGACCAGCTCGTTGCTCGTGTGAAGACCGGGGTGCCATCGTCGCGCTGTGCGTTTGCGATGGATGCGAGCACCGAGTCGTCCTCGGTGTCGTCGGTCCCGACGACTTGCACCGCCATGGTCGAGACAAACACTTCACGCGCGGCGAAGCTCGCGAGGACGCCGATGGTCAACTGGCGGTCGTATCCCAATGGTTCAAAGACTGGTTGGATTGTCCCGCCGATCTGTCCCAAGAATGATCGTGCTGATGCGTGCCGTGCTTCGATCATGTCCGCTTGAGATTCGAGTGATTCGATGGTGTCCGCATCGCTGCTGGCGATCGCTTGCTCGCGGAGGTCGATGGATTCTTGAGGCGTCGCCGCGTGGGGGTACGCGCCGAGCCACCACAGCACGATCGAGATCGCGACAATCAGCGTCCCCGCTTTGCGAAGGAACATCATCGCGCGGTCGTAGGTCAACAGGAACGCCGCCTTCAAATCTGGTAATCGATAGCTCGGGAGTTCCATCGCCATCGGTCTTGATGGGCCTTTAAGAACTGTTCGTCGCACCAAGAATGAACTGAACAACGCCGCGAGGACGCCGATGACATAGCACGAGGTGAACGCGACCGCTTGCATCGCGGGTGAATCCGGAAACAGAATCACCGTCAACAACACATACACAGGGATACGAGCGGTGCAGCTCATGAACGGCGCGACGAGGATCGTTGCGAGCCGATCTTTGGGATCGGGAACAGCACGCGCTGCCATGATCCCGGGGATCGCGCACGCATGGCTCGAAAGCAACGGCACAAACGCGTGCCCGCTGAGTCCAAACGGACGCAGCACGCGATCAATCACAAACGCAGCGCGAGCGAGGTACCCAGTCCCCTCCAGCATCGCGAGCAGAAAGAACAACAGGACGATCTGAGGCAGGAAGATCACCGTCCCACCTACCCCCGCGATGATCCCATCGACGAGCAAGCCGCTGATCGGTCCTTCTGGGAGCATCCCGCCGACCCATCCACCAAAGCTCCCAAACCACGCATCAATAAGGTCCATCGGGATCGCAGCGAGTTTGAAGATCACCCAGAACAATCCCGTCATGATGATCGCGAAGGTCAGCACACCAAGCAGCGGGTGCGTGAATGCGCGATCGAGACGGTCAGTCAGCCGATCATTGATCGGTGTTTCTCTAGCCGCGGCGACGAGCGAATAAATATCATCGCTCCACGCTTCGATCGCGTCGAGATCCGTCGGTGCGCTTCTGTTTGGGATGGTCGCGTGGTGGATCGCATCCATGAGTTTGTCCACGCCGTCCCCTGTCTTTGCGGAACATCCGACGACTGTGCATCCCAGACACTCGCTCAGTCGTTCGAGATCAATCCCGATCCCGCGGCGCTTCGCGGCGTCCATCATGTTCACCGCGACGACCATCGGGAGCCGTTGATCGATTGCTTCAGCGACGATGGTGAGATTGCGCATCAGGTTGGTCGCGTCGATCACAACGAGGATCGCGTCTGGTACATCTGGTTTCACTCCGAGCGGCGCGAGGTCGCCGTGAAGTGTTTGCCGACAGACTTCCGACTCGGACATGTCGAGATTGAGCGAGTAGATCCCTGGGAGATCGATCAGCACCGAGCCGTCGTAGTACGCGTGGCGTGCTTCTTGTGTGGTGCCTGGGAAGTTTGAGGTTTTGGCTCGGAGTCCGACGAGTTTGTTGAAGAGCGTGGTCTTCCCGACATTCGGATTCCCGAGGAGTGCGATGGTGCGACCGCCGACAACTGGAGGGGTATCGACGCTGCTCATAATGATTAGCCGTTGATCGGGGAGTCTGGATCGACCATCACGCGTCCCGCGATTTCTTTTGCGAGTCCGATGCGGCATCCACCACCACACGCGCCCGAAAGCGACACGATGCAAGGCTCACCGAATCGGCACATCGTGACCGATGCGTTGGGACGAAGCCCCATCGCGCGGAGCATCTTGACTTCGCTCGTTGTGCCTTGAATCCGAACACGACCGCTCTGTCCTCGCGCGAGTCGGCTCAACGGGATGGACTCGACTCCAGCTGACGCGTGATCGAGATTGGATTGGTCTGGAATGTTCAGCACAATGGACTCCTGCATAAATGCGTACCCCAGTATAGCACAAGGCGCTCGCCTATTGAGACTGAATCGCAGGAAGAATCCCCAAAATCCCGATATTGGCGCAAGAACGGCGGTAGCAGACTACTCGGAAGGGTTCTGGACTGGCGCGAACTTGATGCAGTACCCTCCGCGCCAGATTGGAAAATCGACCTCGCAGCGGAGTCCGAAGAACTCAGATGGGTTCCATCCGATCCGCTCGAAGAACACTTTGGTGAGCTGAGCGTGCCGAGCGTAACCAGCTGTCGCTGCATTCCCGATCCCTCTTCCGAGCAGTTCGAGCGTCGGGACCTGCGGATACCTGAGCACCCACTTATCCCCACCAGGCGCCGAGAGGTTCGGGTTCCACTGCTGCGCATCAACCGATGGACGGAACATCCGCTCCATGTCCTCGTGGACATAGATGTCGAAGATCAGTTTCTTGGAAGGGCAGTTCGCGAGCGACCAGATCTCGTTGAAGATCGGCATCCCCTGCGGATCGAGGAACGGATGGTTCGAGCGAGCCGCGCTGACAACATCAAAGGTCTGCGGATGATCCAGACTCTGCGGATCAATCACACGGATGGTGCTCTCTTGTGTCCCACGCGAAGTGACGGTCGGCAGCGGCTGTGAACAAAACTCTTGGAGCAACGCGTCGGGTGTCGACCCTTGTGCGTCCGAGTCGTCGAGGTTTTTGAGAGCGTGTTCGAGATCGTCATCCCAGCGGAGCGTGCTGCCGTTGGATATGACGACGGGCATCCCGCCTGGAATAACAGTAGTTTGGATCAATCCCGTTGCGATGGCGCGCTGGAGGACATCGGTGTCATCCGGTGATTGTCTGAACGCGTAGAGGGAGATGGTGGACTGTGCTGCGCGCCCCGTGATACCGACTGCAGCTTGATACAACGCTTGGCGTGCTTGCAGCGACGCGAGTTCGAGGGGTTTTTGGTTCGCGTCCATCGCGCTGATCCGCGCGCTGAGTTTGGAATGGGAACCGCCGTAGTCTCGGATGAGTCCGTCGAACTGATCGACACCCGCTTGTGCGATTTCGATTTTGTTCTGATCGATGCCTTCTTTCTGCATCGCTTCGAGCATCAATCGGAGCCCTTTGGTCCCAGGCATCTTGATGAGTGTTTCGATCGTTGGATCGTGGTCTGCGAGTGCTTGGATAACGCGTTGGCAGGTGTTGCGGACGATCCCGAGGTGCCTGGACATGCCTGACCCGCCTTGGGCGTGGTCTGGGAGCAGGTTGACCAGTTCGGAGAGGTCCGCGTGGAGTCTGGAAGCAACGCGCTCACAGCGGGCACGCTGGGTTGCGGTCAAAGGCGTTGCGGGTGCTTTCAAGTTCATCAAGGAATCAGATGGCATGACATGCACAATACCGCCTTCTAAGGCGGTTGTGCTCCGAAAAGCCTCGTGCGGGCTTGTAAAGATGCGTGGCTTCATGAAACTCGAATCCGGCGTTTCCGTACCAATGAACAGGGATAGAACGGGAAAGTAGACATTTTTTCGAGATTAACTGATTTGAGGGTTGATTTCAAGTCAGATTTAGATACATTGTGCAAAGTTCTCCACACATCCAGCCCCTCGACGCGAAGCAGGACAGAGAACGCCCACGACAAGAGATTGAGATTCAACCCAATTCAACAGGAGACCTTCCCATGAACACAACCAATTCCATTTCGTTCGGGGTGTGCCTGCTCGCACTCGCAGGATCAGCGATCGCACAGCCGGTCAATGCGCTACGAGGTCCATCAAACGGCGCTTCCATCGCGTATGACATCAACGACTGGGGACAGGTCGTTGGACAGTCCGAAGGTGTGTTTGGCACTTCGTCTACGCTCTGGGATTCCAGCGGCAATGCGTCTTCCTTGGGATTCGCAGACGGATACGGGCTCTCGCTCGCATACGCGATTAACAACAGCGGACAGGTTGTGGGGTACTCAGAAAACAATATGGGATACCGCACCGCAACCCTCTGGGACGGCGGACGCACCACCGATCTTGGCGCTGATATGAATGCGGTCGGACCAAGTGCCGCGCGTGATATCAATGACAACGGGACCATTGTTGGGAGCGCTTCGATCTTCCCAGGATTCGCAAAGGGTTTCGTATGGGACTCCACGGGCTACCAAGTCGCAGGAACCCAATACCAAGGCGGCTCAAACCTCGGCGTCAACAGCGCGGGTGTTATGGTCGGACACTCATTCTTCTTTGGTGATCCCGACACCGCAACCATCTCCGCCCCAGATGGACGCGGCGGATTCGACACAAGGGATCTTGGACCAGCTGGGTTCAACTTCTCAATCGCAACAGCGATCAACAACAACGGTATGAGCGTCGGTCACACCAACTACGGCACCGACGGCGCATGGCAAGCAGCAATCTTCACCAGCGATCTTCTTGGACCGCCAAGCGAACCGATGCTGCTCGGATCACTCGATGGACTCAACACATCGGAAGCGAACGATGTTAACGACTCGGGACTGATCGTTGGATACTCATGGGACGGGATGCACAATGGGCTCGACTCGCGCGCATGGGCATGGAAAGCGGGCGAGATGTTCGATCTCAACGACCTGCTCACAGAAGACTCCATGTTCGAGCTGCTAATCGAAGCAACAGGGGTCAACAACAACGGCGACATCGTTGGATACGGACTCCTCCACGATGGAACGACCTCCGCATTCGTCATTGAGGGATTCGTTCCTGCACCGGGATCACTCGCGGCATTGATGCTCGGGGGTATGACAGCCGCTCGTCGTCGTCGATCCTGATTGATTCATAGCAAACACACAAGCGGGCCGGGCCAACGCTCGTCCCTGCTTCTTTCCTTCGCATTTTCACGCACCATCAACAAGAGAGAGAAAGACATGAAACACAGCACACTATTGCTCCAGACACTCACCACCGCTGCGATCGCAGGCACCACACTTGCAGGCATCGCGGACTTCGAATCCCAGCAAGAGGGATTCGCAGGTGAAACATTCACCGATGGCGGGATCACCTTCTCCGGACTAAACGATGTCTCCGGGGTCAATCCCGACGGCTCAGACTTTACACCAGGCGAGTACGGCCGACAGTTCATCGTTGAGAACGCGACACTCGCGATGAACGATTTCCCCGGCGTGCTCGGCGGGACCAACGCACTCTCTTTCGGCACCAGCTACATTGCGGGCGACAACCTCTCGATCAATATATTGTCCTCATTCCATATGACAACCGGACAGGTCGAGAGCTTCGCCTCAATGGATATGCTGATCTTCGAGAACGGTCCCTGGAGCGGGATCACCCTCTCGCTCGACGCGACGCTCAACGGCGTGCTCGTCGCGAGTGATTCGTACATGCTCTCTGATCGTGGTGGACGCGACAATCTTGTTGGACAATCCCTCTCGATCGACGGCGTCGCGTTCGACTCGCTCCAACTCTCCGCACGATACAGCGACGGCACCTACACCGCGTTCGCTGGACTCGTGGACAATGTTGTCATCACGCCGACACCCGGCACACTGGGCCTTCTCGCGACAGGCTCCCTCCTCGGAATGCGCCGGCGTCGGTAGGGTTCGATCCGTTGTACTACAACGCCAACGGATCTTGGATCACTTGCTCACGGACCCGGTCGCCCTCGGCCGGGTCCGGTGAGTGATCCGAGCGGCAACGAAACCAGCGATCGCAAAGAACACATACATCAACGAAGCAGGAACCGTTTGCGTCCAGAATAAAATTCGCACCGAGACCGAATCCCAGTTCTGGAACACCAAGATCAAGAACACCACCGCGGCAATCAATGCGATGATCGACTTCGGACGCAGGTACCACGCCTTCGCTTCGGGCTTGGTCTTCGTTTCTTTGCTTTCATTCATTGCTCACCCCTCGCTCAGTTGGCATTCAACTGGCACTCACAGTGCGCTGCTCAATGCGTTTCTCCGACACTGTCTGCACGACCCGATCGACATACACACCCGATAGATGAATCTCATCAGGATCAAACACACCGGTTTCGACGATCTCGTCAACCTCCGCGATTGTGAATCGCGCCGCGGTCGCCATCTCTGGGTTGAAGTTCCGCGCGGTGGCATGGAAGATCAGGTTTCCGAACCGATCCGCTTTCGCAGCTTTGACCAGCGCAAGATCACCAAACAGACCGGTCTCCATAATAAACTCGCGTTCTTGTCCGCCGTTGGGCGATTTGAAGACTCGCGTTTCTTTCCCCTCTGCAACTTGTGTCCCAACACCGGTCGCGGTGAAGAACGCTGGGATACCAGCGCCACCTGCACGAACACGCTCTGCGAGTGTGCCTTGGGGATTGAACTCGACTTCGAGCTCCCCAGAGAGGAACTGGCGTGCAAACTCTTCATTCTCACCAACATACGAAGAGATCATTTTCTTGATCTGCTTTGTTTCAAGGAGCAAACCGAGTCCCCAGTCATCGACTCCCGCGTTATTGGATACGCAGGTCAGGTTTTTGACACCTGTGTCTCGGAGTGCCATGATGAGTTGCTCTGGGATGCCGCAGAGCCCGAACCCTCCGACCATACACATCATTCCATCTCGGATGATCCCCATATCTTTGAGATCATCGAAACAGAGTTGCGGAGTCGCGAATTCTTTGGAGGCCATGGGATTCTCCGAATAGTTGATTTTACCGATACACGATGCCCTAGAGGCATGTATAGTCTATACCAGATCAGCGTCAGTTTGTTGATCGACTCAGGACAAGCGGGTGGGCAGGATTTGGCGATCCTGATTTTGCAAGGGACACACTCGTGATCAACGGGTCTTTTTCAGATACCCCGGACAGCACTCAGTCGCGGGCCGATTCGCTTCCAGTTTCTTCGGATGCAACGCAATCCTTTCGTTTTGACAACAACTCCTCCAAGCTCTTTTTGGAGACCTTGGTCAACGGGTTCCATACCACTTCAATTCTTGTGTGTTCGACAGATGGCGAGATCTTGTTCGCAAACAAGATCGCAGCGAATGGATTCCCAGGCGTTACACCGGACTCGGTTGTGTCAAAGAACCTCGCGGATCTGACTCCCAAACCTTGGGCGCTCGAACGAATCAAGTACATGAAACTTGCTGTCGAGCGCGATCGCCCTGTGACTCTGCTCGAAATTGTTGCGGGAAGCAAACTCAGCGCCACGCTCAGCCCAATCAATCTTGGTGGTCAATCCCCGTTTGGGACAGTTGTAATGATCGCAATTGAAGCGGTCACCCCGCTCAAGCTTCGCTGGTTACGAGCAACACGCGACGCGGATGACCTCATTGATGCTGAGGTCATCAATCTTGGTCGGCTCTCAGTGCTGACTCCTCGCGAACTCGAAGTCCTCGCGCTCATGGGACACGGGCATCGACAAAAGCAGATCGCAGAGATGCTGCACCGCTCGGTTTCCACGATTGATCGTCACCGCGAACGCATTGGCGACAAACTCGGCATCACTGACCGGATCGAACTCGTCGGACTCGCAAGAGAAGCGGCTCTCGATGTCAGCGATGCAGCGAGAACCAATGTTGCGTTCCCGAACGACAATAATCGCCCAGTCTCTGTGTGACCCCCGCTTTCCTGAAACGCACCATAAGCTCGTCATATTGTGTATACTTGGAAATCATTTTTTCCGAGAGATATGTCAATGAGTTCAGATCAACAACCTCAAGACCATGAGCATCACGAAGAGTACCCAAGACTCCGGATGATCAAAGGGCTCTCGACCGACCGGTTGTTTACCGAGCTGCTCCATGGCATGTACGCCGTCTCGATTATGATCTGGGATTCCAAAGGGACCATCGTCTGCGCCAATGATGTCGCAACGCGAGGATTCCAACAAAGCTCGATCGACGACCTCCTCGGAAAGACGCTGTACGACTTCGCGCCGGAGAGCTGGGCGATGGAACGGTACAAGGTCGCGAAACTCGCGATCGAAACCGGACACCGCATCACATTCCTTGAAATCCTCGGAGGTTTCAGACTCCGAACACTCATGCGACCGATCAAAGTTGAAATCAATGGAAAGCCAGAAAGCTTTGCACTGATCACCGTCGAACCGATCACCTCAAAGGAATACGGCTACGCAAGCTCAACCAAAACCAACGAGATGGTCATCCACGCGAACTTCAACGACCTGGGCAAGCTCGATGTCCTTACCAACAGGGAACTCGAGGTACTCGCGCTGATGGGCCAAGGACTCCGCGCCAAGGACATCGCGAAGCAACTCTGCCGATCCGTATCCACTGTTGATAATCATCGCGACAACATCGGCGAAAAACTCGATGTTCATGATCGCGGCGAGCTCATCGCAATGGCAAAGCTCGCGGCACTCCAAGTCGAAGACGCTTCTCGTCAGCGTGTGCAGTTCTCGAAGCACATCCCCTGCAAGCAAGACGACACCAAAGCAAAGTAATCAAGGCGGGGACTCAACGCAGAGAACCAACGCGGGGAATCAACGCGAAGAGTCAAGATTGCGTTAGTTTTTACCGCGACCGGAAGCAAAGAGCGTGGTTTGTGCCGCGCTTTGAGTTGGTCTTGATGAGAGATCATCAAGCTCGCGTTGGAGATCTTCGAGCGTTGAGAGCTGCAGGTGCTCGGTCGCGAACCGGATATATGCGATCTTGTCCACATCGCGGAGTTTGCTCATCACACGCTCACCGATCAGGACAGTTGGCACCTCGCGTTCAAACTCTGAGTGCAGTTCTTCTTCGACGAGTTTGGCGAGTTGTTGTTTGACATCTTCGGAGATGGGTCGCTTGCCGCACGCGTTCGCGATCCCACGGATGATGTTGTCGGAACTGAACGCGACGCGGGAACCATCCTTCTTCACGACCATGAGCCGACCCGCGGGTTCCACGCGTTCGTAGGTTGTGAAGCGTCGATCGCATTTGAGGCAGTGCCGCCGACGACGGATGACCTCCCCACCCTCGCTGGAGCGTGAATCAATCACCTTGTCATGGTTGTGGCTGCAGAATGGGCAGATCATAAAAACGCCTCCGATGCACGGATCATACCAAGGATGGTATGAATATGCAGCGAAGGCGACGACCAGACACGATATAGGGTGCTTATTCGAGCCCCTTAAAGAGGTGGGCATACTGAGAATCCAGTATGCGGCGATTCAGATAGTTGTACCGCTCCTCATTCTCTGCGAGTTCGAGCTGTGCTTCGTCGTATGCCGAGTGGAGCTCGAGGACCTTTGCTCTCTCTTTCGATTCATCCCATCCTTCTTTTTTGTGAGCAAATGGGTCCCTATTCATCTCGATCTCGATCATCCGCATCTTTGCCTTGCTTGCGAGCAGCTTTGACCGCGCTGTATCAAACTCGTTCTGCAAGTCGTTGACCGTTCGTTCAAACTCTGCTGCAAGCCGAGCCTGGTTCTCGCGGAACTCCTGAGATCGTTCCTCCATAATCGCGCGTGCTTCCTCTCGTTCCTTCTCGTTCAGAACCCGTTGCTCTTCTTGACGCTGCATAACGCTCGCTTCGAGTTCGTGCATCATCTTGACGACCTCGATCTGGATGTTTGGCGGAGCCGCGACCACGATCGCATCGCCGATGACTTCGATCGACGCGAACTCTAGATCGTGCTTCACTGACAACAAGCTCCGCAATGAATGCGAGTACTGCGCAATCTCATCTGTTCGCATCCAGCTTGGTCCCGCGTGGACTCGCGTCTCAATCTGACCTCTTTGGAACTCGTCGTACGATTCGATGAACATCGTCGAATCTGTGATGATCAGGTTATAGCTGTACGCTTCCTCCGAAAAATTGCTCCTGAACGCGGCAAGTGCTGCATCGAAGGTGTATTCCCCTTTGAACGATGCCAGGTTAAAGCCGCGCAGATAACCCGCTAAGTTCCCGCCCCTCGCATCTCGGCTCAGCTGGAGTTCACGATCAAACTTGAGCGCGATCTCGGTGAGAATCGCCTTCATCGTACTGTTTTCTATATCGAAGGTCTGCACCCGATCATCGTCGGTTTCTCGCTCTGTGGACTCTACTGTCAGCGCTACGCCTTCGGAGCTCGGCATCATCAACCCAGTCCCCCCAGCGTTGTTCCAAGAGATCCCTCCGATCGACAGTCCCGCGATTGCTGCTGTAATCAATGCAATATTCATCATTCGTCTCCTTGGATTGGACCTTGTATGTGCGTGTGAAATCAGTTTGGCAAGCTCAGCGGTTTCTCCGAGCTCCGCGACCGCGATGCGGATCGCTTCAGGTTCTGGTGTGCCTGTAATCAATAAATCGTCAACCCGCGAACGCAGGTGGTCTTCTAGTTCGTCGCGGACCTGCTCGCGCTGCCCCTCAGGGAGCGAGAGCATCGAGGTCAGCACATCCAACCACGACGCGATCGAGTCACGATTCGATGGCGTGACCATCGTCCGCTTCGATCGTCTGTTCAACTTCGTGTTGGAATCGTTGAGCTTGGACATCAGCCCGCGAGCCCGTTCTCAAGTTGGTTCTCAGGTTGGCTCTCGATCTGCAGCACAAACCCATCAAGTATTGATTGCACCTGACGATGGTGCTCGATCCGCTTTGCAAGTTGTTTGCGTCCCTTGTCGCTCAGTGTGTACCACTTGCGTCGGCGTCCAGTTGAATCCGGATCCGCAGTCGCGGCTTTCACTTCCTCCCAGCTTGTCGAAACCAACCCATTCTTTTCGAGCTTGGTCAACAGCGGATACATCCCAGATGCGGAGAGCTTGAAGTGCCCTTCGGAGCGAGACGCGATGCTCTTGCCGATCGCGTATCCATACGAAGGTCCCTCAGCGAGCACCGAGAGGACGACGAGTTCGGAATGGTCTTGTTTCAATGTCAGCATGTGTACACCTCTGGGTTCCGTCTTCGGTAGATTGTACGCCCTTGAATATATCAAGTTTTGATATATCGAATTAAAATCTAGATTATCCTTCCTCTTGAAGTGGTCCCGATTGACTTTGAATGCTATTTTCTTATTTAGGAAAATGAGAAATCAAATGAATCCATTCACCACCATCACCCACGCGCTCTCCGATCCCAACCGCCTGCGCCTACTCGCGGCGTGCCTGGACCAGGAACGCTGCGTCTGCCAGCTCGTCGAACTGATCGACCTCTCCAATGCGTCCATATCCAAGCACCTCGCGGTGCTGCGGAACGCGGGATTGCTCGAGAGCCGCAAGGAAGGACGCTGGGTGCACTACCAGACGCCCCCCACTCCCGCGCCGCTGATCGATGATGCATTGACATTGGTCCGTCAGCACGCGATGGATGACGAGCAGATCCAGACTGACATCGTCAAACTCAAACATATTGATCAGATCGAGCCGTTCGATCTTGCACGGATGCAGCGTGAGGGGTGCTGTGTCCAAACAGAAACGACCGCAACCACGACAACCTCCAGCACACAAGGAGCAACGATATGAAAACCACCGAAGAACTCCGTCAGCAGATCCGATCCGACTACGCGAGCATCGCCGAGAACAATGGCAACTGCTGCGCCGGCGCCTGCGGCGTCACCGAAACCATCGACGCGGGAGAACTCGCGGAGAAAATCGGGTACACCAAAGCAGAACTCGAAGCACTCCCAGCAGACGCGAACATGGGGCTTTCCTGCGGCAATCCAACCATCATCGCTGCTCTCAAAGAGGGCGAAACCATCCTCGATCTCGGATCCGGAGGTGGGTTCGACATCTTCCTCGCAGGACCAAAGGTCGGCAAGACCGGCAAAGCGATCGGGATTGATATGACGCCTCAGATGATCGACAAAGCACGCGCCAACATCGGTCACTACCAGAAAACCACCGGGCTCGACAATGTCGAGTTCCGATTGGGCGAGATCGAGCACCTCCCGGTCGCGGACAGCTCGGTCGATGTGATCATCTCCAACTGCGTGCTCAACCTCTCGATGGACAAGCAGCGTGTCTGGGACGAGATCAGCCGAGTCCTCAAGCCGGGTGGTCGCGTCGCGATCTCGGACATCGCGCTGCTGTGCGAAGTACCGGCGGAGGTCAAATCCATCCTCGAAGCGTGGGCGGGATGCGTCGCCGGCGCGATCCCGGTCGAGCAGATGCGGACGCAGATGGTCAATGCGGGGATGGACGACATCGTCCTGACCCCCAAGCCCCACTATGTCAACGCGTTGACCGCCGCGAATGATCCGCTGTACGCGAAGGTGACCGCGCTGCTTCCTGAGGGACAGACCGCGGAGGAAGTCATCACCAGTCTGGACATCCAAGCGAAGAAACCCTGCGGCTGCGGACCGAGCTGTTGTTGACACTTCTCTATCCACCAAACGCCCGATAACCGATTCTGCAAGCCCCAAAATCCGGTGGAAACACCCAGAATTTGGGGCTTTTTAGTCGAAACACGGGGATATCAAGCTATTCTTCTGTCCCCTCTTTGGGGGTTTTACCAACACATACAGGAACTGATATGAATACCAAAACCACAATGACCGTCGCACTTGTACTTGCAGCAGCAACACCAGCGATTGGCTCGATCACTTGGGACGGCGCCCGCTTCATCCGCTCTGGACTCGCAGAGTGGTACGACGATATCGGCGGCAATAATGTCTCCAACATATACTTCCAAGAAGATGGAAACATGCTCTACACCGGGAACGCCTCAACAGGCGGACACTGGCTCAACGAAGAGTTCTCCGAAGTTGGCGTCTACGACTACACCTTCCTCGCTTCCAACAATCTCGGGAATACATCCATCACCGTCTATGACCTCGAACTGAACTTTGATGGGGTTGAGATGGGATTGATCCAAGCCTCCACTACTTCTGATTTCACCGGTGGACTGGTTTACATCAGCAACGGACTCCAAATCGAAGTGACCTTGTTCTCCTTCGACATCCTCCCGATCGGTGCTGGTGGCGTCGATGAAGTGGCCAACCTGAACTCAACCCCAGACGGCTTTGCTGACATCGTTGGACAACTCCAGTTCACCGTCACCAATGTCCCAGCACCCGCTTCAGTTGCAATGCTCGGCCTTTGCGGAGGATTCATGGGCACCCGCCGTCGTCGTTGATCCGACTTCGACAGAAAACAACTCAAAAACCATCCATACACCCGGTCAACGCCGGGTGTTTTTCATAGGATGAACCGCACCCGGTCGAACCGGGCGCACCAGTCCCGAGTTTAAAGACCAAGCGAGCACCACCAATGCCCAACATCACCCTCCCAGACGGCTCTGTCAAATCATTCGACCACGCGGTCTCCGCGTTCGATGTCGCGATGACCATCGGCGAACGCCTTGCCAAAGCATGCGTCGGCGCGATCATCGACGAGCAGCTCTGCGACCTCTCCACCACCATCGACCACGACTGCTCGCTCGCGCTGGTCACCGAGAAGACCCGCGACAAACAAGATGACCCAAATGCGCTCAACCTCCTGCGCCACTCGACCGCGCATGTCATGGCCGAGGCGATCCAACGCATCGTCCCCGAGGCGCAGCTTGTCTACGGTCCGCCGCTGGAAAATAGCTTCTACTACGACATCAAATTCCCGGACGACCGCCCACTCAAAGACGGCGACTTTGAAGCGATCGAAAAAGAAATGGCGGCGATCATCAAAGAAGACCGCCCCTTCACCCGCTACGACATGTCCATCAACGACGGGATCAACAAGCTCAAATCCGAAGGATCGAAGTACAAGCTCGACAACGCGGAAGCCGCGATCAAAGCGGGTTCTGAATCGCTCTCCTTCTACGCGACCGGCGAACCGGGCAAGGACTGGGAAGACCTCTGCCGAGGGCCTCACATCCCAAGCACCGGACGCATTGGTGGGTTCAAGGTCATGTCCCTCGCGTCCGCGTACTGGCACGGCGACGAGAACTCCGACTCGCTCACCCGCGTCTATGGCACCTCTTTCTTTAGCAAGAAAGACCTCAACGCGCACCTCGAACGACTCGAAGAAGCGAAGAAACGCGACCACCGAGTGCTCGGGAAGAAGCTCCGCTTGTTCCACATCGACGAGACCGTCGGACAAGGACTCATCCTCTGGACACCCAACGGCTCGGTCGTCCGCAAAGAACTCCAGAACTTCATCGCCGCGGAACTCACCAAGCAGGGATACAGCGAGGTCTTCACGCCGCATATCGGCAAGCTGGACCTCTACCGCACCTCTGGACACTTCCCGTACTACGCGGACTCACAGTTCCCGCCACTCGTTGAGCGCGACCATCTCGTTGAGCTTTCCGAAGAGGGATGCACCTGTGCCCAGCTCTCCAACAACATGAGCACTGGTGAGATAGAAGGGTTCATGCTCAAGCCCATGAACTGCCCCCACCACATCAAGGTCTTCGACTCCGCCCCCCACTCGTACAAGGATCTCCCTGTGCGTCTCGCGGAATTCGGGACCGTCTACCGCTGGGAACAATCCGGCGAACTCAACGGCATGACCCGCGTCCGCGGATTTACCCAGGACGACGCGCACCTCTTCTGTACACCAGAACAAGTCAGCGATGAACTCCAGGGATGCCTCTCACTCGTCAAGATCATCTTCGATGTGCTTGGCATGGAGGACTACCGAGTCCGCGTCGGTCTGCGTGATCCTGACTCGGACAAGTACACCGGAGATCCATCGAACTGGGACAAAGCGGAGCAAGCGTGCCGCGAGGCGGCGCAGACGCTCGGCGTGCCGTTCACTGAAGAACCCGGAGAAGCGGCGTTTTACGGCCCCAAGATCGACTTCGTCGTCAAGGATGTCATCGGACGCGAGTGGCAGCTCGGGACTGTCCAAGTGGACTACAACCTCCCCGAACGATTCAACCTCAGCTATGTCGGCGCGGACAACGAGAAGCACCGTCCCGTCATGATCCACCGCGCCCCGTTCGGTTCGATGGAGCGATTCATCGGCGTGCTCATCGAGCACTTCGCCGGCGCGTTCCCTGTGTGGCTCGCTCCGGAGCAGGTCCGCGTGCTGCCGATCTCTGAGAAGAGCAACGACTACGCCGCGGAGGTGCTTGAACTGCTCAAGGCACAAGGTATCCGAGTCACCTGCGATACCGCAGACCAGCGCGTCCAAGCGAAGATCAAGAACGGCTCCGAAATGAAGATCCCGTACCTCGTCGTCGTTGGTCCGCGCGATGCGGAGAACCGTGCCGTGTCCGTGCGTGCGTTCGGGACCGAGAAAGACCTCGGCTCAATGCCGCTCGATGAGTTCGTTGAATCCATCAAGAACGAGTACGACACCAAGGGCAAATCCAGCGTGAAGGACTTCTTCACCGCCGTGACCGCTTGATTGCGAGTTGGTTTAGTCGCTCAGATGCTCACGGAACCACTGCATGAGTGCGGTGCTTGTGTACGCGTCGTCCCAAGCATTGTGATTCCCACCCGCGAGTTCGGTGTATTGGGTGTCGGCATCGAGTTTCTGAAGCGCTTCGTGCAAGGACCGTGACTCGCTGACCGGGACTACCGTGTCATCGTCGCCGTGGAATAGCCAGGTCGGGATCGCGCTGAGCGCCTTGGCGGCTTTGACGACCGAAGGATCGCTCGCGCTGGCGCCGACTTCTTCGAGTCGCTGTTGATCTTCCGACATCCGCCGATCCGTGTAGCCGCACACCGGAGCGGCGGCCTGGAACAGCTCAGCATGCATCGAACCAAAGATGATTGTCCCGTGCCCGCCCTGACTCAGACCAGTGATCGCGAGACGATCGGGATCATACAACCCCTGCTCCTCAGCAACTTCGAGCATCTTGAGCAGCGCCGCTTCGTGGTCCTCCCACTCCGTATTAAAGATCGGCTTCTGAGGCACGATCAGCACGAAGGGCCAATCCTCCGGATTCTCCATCGCGTGCTTGGGGAGACCGACGGTGAGCTGTTTCTCTCCGTCGGTGCCGCACTCGCCGTAGCCGTGCAGGAAGAGGATCGCCCCCCCACCTCTTTCCGCGGCTTCGTTGATCACGACCTTGCACGCATACTCCTGATCGTTGACCGTCATCGAGAAGTCAACCACCTCCGCGACCAACTCGTACGGACTGGACTCATCTGACATCGTAGGAACTCCAAAGAACGATCCGAACGCGAGGACGATGCTAAGCAGGTGTGTGATCATGACCAACATGGTATACCATGCCGCAGCATGACCGCTCGGAACCAACAGAGCAGCACTCGGATCGCGATGTGGTCCGGCCCACGCAACATCTCCACGGCGATGATGCGCTCATGGGGCGCTCGTGCGGACTGCGTCGTCAGCGACGAACCCCTCTACGCGCACTACCTCAGCACGCTCGAAGAATCCAAACGCGCCGAGCATCCGGTCTATCAGCAAGTCATCGAATCGCAAGAGACTGATCCCGCAAAACTCACTGCGGTGCTCACCGGGCCTATTCCAAACTTCAAACCGATCTGGTACCAGAAGCACATGGCGCATCATTTGACCAATGACTGCGGCATGGATTGGCTCGCTGATCTCACCAACTGCATCCTCATCCGCGAACCCGCCGCGATGATCACGAGTTTCATTAAAGTCATCGACAACCCCACCCCCGACGACCTTGGACTCCCACAGCTCCTGCGGATTTTCGAATGGGTCAAGACCAACACCGGAACCACGCCGACGGTGTTGGATTCAAAGGATGTGCTCACCGATCCAGCGCGGACCTTAGAAATGCTCTGCGATCGCATCGGTGTGAGGTACAATCACGCAATGCTCGCGTGGGAGCCCGGGCCTCGTCCAGAAGACGGCGTGTGGGCGCCCCATTGGTACGCGAGCGTCTATCAATCCACCGGATTCTCGCCGTATGTCCCCAAGGATGAACCAGTCCCCGATCGACTTAAGAGAGTCCTCGAAGATTGCCAAGCGATCTACGATCAACTCGCACAACACAAACTCTAGAGAATCCCATATGCTCCAACAGTTCAACGAGAAAAACAAAGACCTGCTCATCAACATCAACGGCGAACTCATCCATCGCGACCACGCCGGGATCTCACCCTTCGATTCCCTCGTCCAAGGAGGCGACGGCGTGTGGGAAGGTTTACGCGTATACAACGGGAAGATCTTCAAACTCGACGAACACCTCCAGCGTCTTCATCGCAGCGCCAAGGCCCTCGCGTTCACGCAGATCCCGACGCGCGATGAGCTCGTCGAGCAGATCAAGAAAACCCTCGCCGCCAACAAAATGACCGACGGCGTCCACATCCGCATCACCCTCTCGCGTGGGACCAAGATCACCTCCGGCATGGACCCAAGACTCAACCAATCGGGACCAACACTCATCGTCCTCGCTGAGCACAAGCCGCCGGTGTATCGCGATGCTGAGGGATCGAGCGGATTGAATCTCTCGACTTCATCCATCCGACGCTTCTCTCCCGACACGATGGACCCCAACATCCATCACAACAACCTCATCCAATCGATCATGGCCAAGGTTGAAGCCAACGCATCAGGAGCCGACGATGCGCTCATGCTTGATCAGCGTGGTTTCCTCGCAGAAGCCAACGCTACGCATGTGTTCATCGTCGCCCCCTACCCCGCGCATGCTGGAGATCCGAGTCCAGTCGTGCAGACCCCAACCACCGCCGCGTGTCCGGAGGGGATCACGCGCCAGACGATCATCGACATCTGCAACGAGCACAGCATCCCCTGCATCGAGCGCGACATCTCGATGCCCCATGTCTACAACGCCGACGAGTGCTTCACGACCGGAACTATGGGCGAGCTCGCATGGGTCGGCAACATCGACGGGCGAACCATCGGCACCGGTTCAATGGGACCAATGACCAAGAAACTCAGTGAACTGTTTATCGAAAGAACCAAGACCGAAGGCGTGCATGTTTGCTAAACGCCGTTGGCAATTGAGCGTGCGATGATCGCGACCGCTTCATCGGGGTCATCCGTCCACTCGAAAATATCCATATCAATCGCGTCGATTGTTTCATTCGCGATCAATGCGTTCTCGATGAAGTCTTGCATGTGTGCCCAGAACTCTTTGCCCATCACGATGATCGGGAATCGCTCGATTTTCTTCGTTTGAATCAACACCGCGGCTTCAAAGATCTCGTCCATCGTCCCGAACCCGCCGGGCATCACGATAAACGCCTTTGAATATTTGACGAGCATCACCTTGCGTACAAAGAAGTAGTTGAAATCCACAAACCGATCGAGGTACGGGTTGGGATGCTGCTCCATCGGGAGTTCGATGTTGCACCCAAGCGACAAGCCGCCTTCTTCACGCGCCCCTCGATTCGCGGCTTCCATGATCCCAGGACCACCACCTGTCATCACCGCGAATCCCGCGCGAGCGAGCGCGGCGCCGGTTTCCTGCGCAAGCTTGTAATACTTGTGCTCCTCATCAAATCGAGCTGAACCGAACACCGTCACGCATGGGCCGATGAAGTGCAGACTCCGGAATCCACGAATGAACTCACGAAAGATTCTGATCGTGGTCCAAAGTTCCTGCCGCCGCAGACGAGGCCCCTTGAGCAGGTCATGCTCCCCACCCTTTGGCGGCTTCTTTCCCCACTGCTGCGGATCGCCCTGGAGTTGCGTATTTTGAGCGGATCGAATCGTTGAATCGTTTGGAGTTTCGCTGGACATAGAAGGACAGGATAGGGGGATTCTCCGCTCCGAGCATCCCGCTACGCCGCGCTGGGTGCCCATAATGTGGAATGCCTGAATTTACCACCAGCAACTGGACACTGACCAATCAACGCAATCTCGACATTCTCGGAAACACCGAGCACCCAACGACCGCTCCCACCTCAACGCTCTTGCTCCTTCATGGATTCAAGGGTTACAAAGACTACGGATTCATCCCCGTCCTCGCAAAGCAACTCGCACGCGCCGGCATCCTCGTCCATCGATTCAACTTCTCATGCTCAGGGATGACCAACGACATCGCGACATTCGCAAGACCTGATCTCTTCACGCTCGATACATGGACACGACAAGTCGAAGACACCCACTGCGTATTGAACGCCATCAACAACGGCACACTCGAAGGACGCAACCTCCCGATGTTCATCGCAGGACATTCAAGAGGCGGCGCCACCACACTCCTGACCGCAGCACGCGAACCACAACCCAATCTCGCAGGCGTCATCACAATCAACGCCGTTGATAGATGTTGTGGTCTTTCAGAAGATGCACAACGCAAAATGCTCGACGATGGATACACCACCACACCCAGCGCACGCACCGGTCAAGAACTCCGCATCGATGCGCCTTGGTTGCAAGAACAACTCGACGATCCCGATGCGCACGACATTCTGAAATTGTGCACAACCATCAAATCTCCATCGCTCATCATGCAAGGCACGGATGATCCCGGGATCGATATCGCAACAGGACAACGAATCGCAGACGCAATCGGTTCGGTACTTCAACCCATCAAAGGTGCCGATCATGTACTCAATACCGCGAATCCTGCGCCTGTGAACGGGCCTTTTTCACCACAACTCGAGTGGGTCCGCACACAAATTGAAAGCTTTGTGGACACTAACAGTAACAAAATGCCGATTTGACTTTCATGGTTCATCGGGCCACAATTCAAAGCATGAATCGGACACGATCATTCAAACTCAGTGTGATTGCAATCGCGGGAACCGCATGCGCTTCGCAATCCGCTCTCGCGTTTAGCGGGCCCCGGATGATTATGCATCCCGAGTTTGAAATCTATCTCACCCAGAGCGCACCATCGCACACGAAGAAAGTCTTTGTACCAACCAAGGTGACCCTGACCCAAGAAGAACTCTCCGAACTCCGTTCGATGGGTGCCGATATCGATCTGATTCAAACACACGGCTCCGACACGCCTTCGCTGTCGATGTCCGAGTTCACCTACACACAAACCGTTGACCCCGGAACAATCGACGGCGTCTTTGATTTCTCCGACAACAGACTCACCAATGACGACACCATGCGTTTCTATGTGGGCCGCAACACCACACTCAACGATGGGAACATCTCAGGATCAGAAGGCTCACTCCCAGGACTCGGCGAGTCGGTATCGACAATGACCCAGAGCGAGGGCGAGTACAACTTCTATGACATGGCCGTCGAGTGGCAAGCCGCATCCTCAGGATCGGTGGACTTCAGCTTCACCTCAGGAGTGACCGCGATCCAAGCGAACATCTCCAAGCGTGTCAACAACGGAAGCTCGACCGATCTCTACGACGCGACCAACAAAGTCATCGCGGTCCCCACCATCGGATCATCCGTCCGCTGGCAGATCTCCAACGACTGGAGTCTTACCGGCTCCGCGACGACCCAGTCCGTCAATGTCGGATCATCACTCCTCGGATTCCAAGCACAGTCCGACTGGCGCATCACCGATCGCGTAGGACTCAGTGCTGGGTACCAGATCCTCCGCTCCCAGTTTGATCTGGGTGCCGTGACATCGGACCTGAGCCAAGAGGGGCTCTTCGCCCGGCTCCAGATCCGGTTCTAATCCGATTCAACTTCCAAATCGACTTATTTACTGCGCGATCATTTCATCAGATCACAAAGAATGTCGAGTCCCTTGCTGAGTCGCTCGCGATTGGTCGCAAAGCTGATACGGAAATGCGTATCGCGCTCCGAGAACGCGCCACCCGGAATCACCAGCAGCTCTCGCTCGATGCACTTCTCCGCGAACACGGTCCCCGTCATCCCGAGATGCTCTGGAACCTGCGCGAACACATAGAACGCGCCGCCAGGGGTACCAACCGTCGTGTGTTTGGACAACCGCTCGACAACCATGTCGCGCCGTGATTCGTATTCCGCGACGAACTCGCTCATGTCCGCATCAAAGCACGACACCACCCCCGCTTGCAGCGGAGCAGGTGCACACACAAAGGTGTACTGCTGGAGCTTGGACATCTGATCAATGATCGCCGAAGGTCCCGCGGCATACCCCAGACGCCACCCCGTACACCCATAAGTCTTCCCGAACCCACGAATCAGCAGCACATTCTCGTGCATACCTTCTCCGCGCGCTGGTGATGGACAGCGTGCCATCCCAGAATCCCCAGCCGCGACCGCGTTGAGCGAATCGCTGAACACGAACTCGTCGTAGATCTCATCAGAGATCAACAGCACCCCACGCTTCTTGCACAGCTCACGCAGCTTCACGCCTTCTTCAGACGAGAGTACAACACCCGATGGATTCGACGGTGTATTGAGCAGCACGAACTTCGTCTTCTCCGTAATCAACGGCTCAACACGATCCGCCGTGAGCTGGAAATCCGGATAGGTGTCACAGGTGATCGCTTTCGCGCCGCACATCGTCGCGAGGTGCGGATACGCGACAAAGTACGGGTCTGGAATAATGCACTCATCCCCTGGATTCAACAGCGCCATGAACGCAAGGAACAACGCACCACTGGTGCCGCTGGTTACGAATGCGGTCGGTTGATTCCCATTGCCCTGTCCGGTGATCGCACAATCCCATCCCAGATCAAGCTTCATCCATTCGATGACCTTGCTCAGGAGTTTGGGATCTCCTTGCGTGACGGTGTAGCCGTTCTGTTGGTTCTGGATCGCATCAACCGCCGCGTCGCAGATTGCCTGCGGCACAGGGAAGTCTGGTTGACCGATCGAGAGATTGATCGGATCCTTGAGTGTAGATGCGAGGTTGAAAATCCGACGGATACCAGATGCATCGATCGCGCCTGCACGATCCGCTATGAGTTGATCAATCATGCCAACCTCTCGTTCTTAAGTTGTCGTGGAATGAGACAGAATGCCCCAAGCAGGATCTACTCGCGGACTTTGGTCTTTGGAAGACCCAATGCGCCGTCTTTCGGAGTGTGACGGCGTTCGTCCTTCAGTGCCGCGACGCGCTCGGTGCGAGTCATGACATTGCGCTTGGTGGTCAGGTTGCCTTCGGTTTTGAGTGATGAATGAATACTCATTTCAGGGCTCCGGTGCGTATCCACGCGTGTTGACGGGCTCTGCCCGATGTTGTTCTTATCCAATCAATGCGAATGCTCGCAGTGACTTAGTTGTATTTCACCCACTGCGTTTTGGACTCCGCAAAGTCCGATCCGCCGCGGCGTTCTCGTTGCCATTGCTCTCCGAGTTTCGCGATTGCTCGACGATGCTCTTTGCGCTGGGCTTCCATTGCCCGAAACTCCGAACCCCCAGGGACTTCAAGTCCAAGCGAGTACAGCGTATAGCGGGAAGGATTGTTGCCCGCTCGGACCTGAGAATCCACTACCGGGACCCCAATGATTGCGATCCCGTTCTCGTTCATGAAAATCACCGCACTCGCCGCCTGTTCGGTAGAAAGGGTCGCGAGCTGGAGATAGTTGCTCCCTGGGACCCTCGGATCCGCGTCCTGATACCCCTGAGCCGTCATCACCGCTTGCGCGGGCTTCGCAGGAACCCTTGGAGGCTCAGTGACGCTGTTGTCCACAGCCCCCTCCGTGCTGAGCTGATTTTCGGGATTTGTCCCGCTCTGGAACTCGTTTGGAGGCAGCACCATCGATTTGTTGGGAAGCAGCGATTCCATATCCCGCTTCCCATACTCGACCCCAGACTTATACGCCATCGCCCAGACAAGCACCAACGCCAATGCAATTAACGCGATGCTCATGTACACGCGCGACATACTCAGATGAACACCACCCTCCACCGCGACCGGTTCCTCAGGCATCGTCGCCGCAGATCGCTCTGCGCGAGAGACCCCAGCAGAAATCACAGGACGAGAAGGGGATCCATCTTCATTGGATGAAGATTGCGAGGATCGAGTTCCCGAAGATTGTCCGCTGGAGGATTGACCCGACTGGTTATCTGCTTGCGCTGATTTTTGAACACCAGACGAATCTTGCTTGCGTCCAGACCCATCGCCGTGGTCAGGATCGGGTTGGTCCTGTCCAAGCAGTTCAAACAAAGGGGGTCCGGGTCGGCGATCGGTCATACATAGATGATAGCCGGGCTCCCACTCGCATCGCCACACACCCCTCCAAACATACACCCAAACATCACATCCGAAGACCACCACCGCACCCTCAATACGCTATACTGCCCCTGATATGACGATCCCAGACGCAAACATCATCGATATCACCCCAAAGCCCATGACCTCGATGGAAGCGGTCTACCTGCCTGCCATCTTCAAAGGCTTCGGGACCACCATGAGGCACTTCTTCACCTCATTCGGTCAGGGACGCACCAGCTACACGATGCAGTACCCCGAAGAACGCCGCGAAGACCTTGAGGTTGAAAAGGGCGGCATCGAGAAGAGCAACTTCCGTGGGGTCCACCGACTCAACAAAGACGCTGCAGGTCGCGTCAAATGCGTTGCGTGCATGATGTGCCCAACCATCTGTCCTGCAAACTGCATCCATATCGAAGCCGCGGAATCCCCTTGGGACGACCGAGAAAAATACCCCGCGAAGTTTGAAATCGACGAACTCCGCTGCATCTTCTGCGGCATGTGCGAAGAAGCGTGTCCCGTCGACGCGATCGAGCTCACCCACCTCTACGATGTCGCCGGACGCAGCCGACAGGAAATGATCTACGACAAGACCAAACTCCTCTCCATCTACGACCTCACCATCGATCAAAAACCGATGTAATCCCCCCTTCAACTCGTCAACCGCCCCACCATGCCTGACCCCAGGGTTGGGAATGTTTCTGCGTGCCGATGCTCTTCAACCTCAGACTTTATCGGACGCACTTTCGACGCAATGGTCCCAAAAACTTCGCATGAAAACACCCGGTTTACTGGTGTTTTGGGGATGCTGATGTACATTCAGGTAAGAAATCGTGCCCTGCGTTCGTCGGGGCTTGGTATCTGTTTGAACCAATCTCTCACGAAGACACGAGGAATCACATGAAATCATCGACATTCATCGCTGCCGCCGCATTCGCAACATTCGCTGGCGCAGCACACGCAGATCTTGCAGCAACCTTCGGTTTCACCGATATGGGCGCCAACTGGGATTCATCCACCAGCGTGCTCACCATTGCCGCAGACGAATCAGGCGCAATCAGCACCTCCGGAGACATCACCAACTACCTCGGTGACGCTTTCCCAACAACCGCACTGTTCAACTCAGGATTCGCAGACGGCTCAAGCTCCGCCGACTCATCCTTCGTCATGGAACTCTCAAACATCACCGCAACCACCGCTGATGCTTCAGGGTCATTCACCATCACCGATATCAACGGCGACACCCTCTCCGGAACTTACACAGGTCAATGGACCAACCAGTTCGGATTCGGTTTCTTCGATGGAGAGATCTCCGCAGCATCCTACAACGATGTTGAATCCGGAAACAATGTCTTCGAAGGCACCGCTGGACAAACCTTCGAAGTCCCAACAATCGACCTGAACGGTGCTCTCTCAGTGCTCCTCCAAATGCCAGAATGGTTCAGTGCAGACAATGGTAACTTCGAAGCACGCACCACCCAACTCGACGGCATCCTCGCAACTGTACCAACACCAGGGTCGCTCGCACTCGTCGGTCTTGGTGGTCTGATGACCGCTCGTCGTCGTCGCTAAATGGTTCACCACGCGATCTGACCCACTCAGATCGTGCTAAACGCAAGAGAGAGGCCGTGCGGTGCGAACCGTCGGCCTCTCTTCTTTTTTTGGGTGCTCATCAATCCAACAGCGACGAACACAATCGTGCAAACGCAGCCGCCTCGCGCCTGACCGCATCCTTCCAAGATTCACCATCAAGTGCAGCTGGGAACAACACCGACCGCGACGCATTGATCACCACCCCAAGCCCACCATGACTCGTCGCGCCGTTAATGCACATCGCCTTCACATCCGCGACCGTCCCCCCCTGCGCCCCAACCCCAGGCACAAGGAACATCGCACCAGGCATCGCGCCCCGCAACGCTTCTGTTTCTGCTGCGGCATTCGTCGCCCCCACCACCGCGCCCACTTGATTGCCAAGACCTTCGATCATCTTCGCTGTGTGCTGCGCGAGCGATGAACCATCGTCCACCATCAACGACTGCAGCTCATCCGCATCCGGATTCGATGTTCTGCACAACGCGAACACACCCAACCCCGCATCCAAGAACGGCTGGATCGAAGAGCGTCCCATGTAAGGCGAGCAAGTAATCCAATCCGCTCCCATGAACTTCGCGCCCGCCGCGTAATGACCCGCTGATGATCCAATATCACCACGCTTCGCGTCAAGAATCACCACCAGCCCCAGCTCGTTGGCGCGACCAATGACTTCTTCTAGCACTCCATACCCCGCAGCACCAAACCGCTCGAAACACGCGGACTGTGGTTTCACAACCCCCACCGCATCAACCACTTCATCGAGTACTCCCAAACAGAACTCACGGACACGCTCGATCGGTTCACCCTGAATTTCAGCAGGAATCCGCTCAAGAACGGGATCAATCCCCACACACCCGCACGATCCCGCTCGATCAATCGCTGACTTCAACCGTTCCATCGCGTCCATTGTGTGCCCTCCGGTGATGATGAACCATACACTATCCGCATGGACACCAAAGGGATCACCCCCGAACACCTCGACCTCAAAAAAGATCATGGACTCACCGTCCGCTGGTCCGACGGCGTCGAATCCTTCTTCCCAATCGCGTACCTCCGCAAAATGTCCCCGAGCGCGGAGATGCGCGAACTCCGCAAGCAGATGAACACCAACCCGCTCACCATCCTCCCTGATGGGATGGCCTCGTCCAACCCCATCGTCGCGACCGACGCGGAGATGGTCGGAAACTACGCGATCAAAATCCACTTCTCCGATGGACACGCGACCGGTCTCTACTCATGGACCTACCTCCGCGAGATCGATCCCAACAACGACTCCATCAAGAACGCCGATGGTTTGACCAAGTCGGATCAAGGACCGAGCCACTCCAACCCGCTCGGACTGTGACCTATGCATAGCTCGCCCGTGTCACGCTCCCTCACCACACCCGTCGCTGAGCTCCCCGGCGTGACACCCTTCGCCGCGGGGAAACTCCAATCGCTCGGCGCCGCAAATCTTGGACAACTCCTCACCCATCTCCCGCACCGACACGAATGGATCCGCGCCCGCGCCGGACTCAACGACCTCGAAGCCGGAGTCATCGGCTCCGCAATCGGAGAAATCAGCGCCCTCAAAGTCTCCGGATACGGACGCAAAGCTCGACTTCAAGTCGTCATCATCGACGACGAAGGCGGCCGCCTCGATCTCGTCTTCTTCAACCAAGCGTTCCTCGCAAAGAAACTCGAACCAGGCATGTTCCTCAATGTCCAAGGCACCCCAAAGGTCTTCGGCCCAGGTCTCCAGATGGCGAACCCCAAGTTCAACATCATCCCCGAATCCCAACTTCAGCAGCTCCAAGCCGCAGACCAAGACGACGAGTACCGCCCCGTCTATCCCGCGACCGAGGGACTCACCTCGCAGCAGATCAACGACATCATCAAACCGCTCCTCCCCGAAGCGTTCGCCCTGCTCAAGGACCACCTCCCCGACGACTTCCGCAAAGCACGCGCCCTCCCCACCCTCGCCGAAGCGTACCGAATGTTCCACGCGCCCAGCGACGAAGACGAAGTCGGGATCGCAAAGCGAAGACTCGCATACGACGAACTCCTCCTCCTCCAGCTCGGCGTCCACATGAAACGCGCCCATCTCCGTTCCACGCTCCAATCCCCCGCGCTGCCCACCTCTCCAGAAATCGATCAGCGCATCAACGCGCGCATCCCCTTCACGCTCACCCCAGACCAAGACCGTGTCGCAAAGGAAATCGCACGCGACCTCTCCTTCACCACCCCCACCAACCGATTGATCCAAGGCGATGTCGGTTCAGGCAAAACCGTCGTCGCCCTCTCCGCAATGCTCCGCGCCATCGCTCATGGACACCAAGCCGCGCTTATGGCGCCGACCGAACTCCTCGCTGAACAACACTACCTCTCCATCTCCGACATGCTCAAAGGTTCGAGCACCCGGATCGCGCTGCTCACCGGTTCGATGCCCGCGGACATGCGATCCGCAACCCTCGCGCTCATCGAGTCAGGAGAGATCGACCTCGTTGTCGGGACACACGCGCTCGTCTCCGACACCGTCGCGTTCCACTCCCTCGCCGTCGCGATCATCGACGAGCAGCACCGCTTCGGTGTCGAACAACGCGCCAAGCTCCGCGTCAAAGGCACCGTCAAGCAGGGAATGCAAGAGTCCAACGAGACTCCCCATGTCATCGTGATGACCGCGACCCCAATCCCCCGCACCATCGGACTCACGATCTTCGGCGACCTTGACATCTCCACCATCGAGCACCTTCCACAAGGTCGAAAACCGATCACCACCAAACTCGTCACACCAGACAAACGCTCGACCGTCTACAACTGGCTCAACGAAAAAATCAAACAAGGACAGCAAGCGTTCATCGTCGTCCCCGCGATCGAGCCGGGAGGGAAAACTTCCGCAACCCTCCACTCCGACGGCACCTCCTTCGGAGGAAAAGGCCCAACCCGAAACCTCCGCGATCTCAAAAAAGAACTCGAAGGCGGCGAACTCCACGATGTCTCCATCGCGTCCATGCATGGCAAGCTCAAACGCGACACACGCGAACGCATCATGCACCGCTTCCGCAAAGGCGAGATCGATTGCCTCATCGCGACCACCGTCATCGAAGTCGGCGTCGATGTCCCCAACGCGTGCGTCATCGTCATCGAGGACGCGGATCGCTTCGGACTCGCGCAGCTCCACCAACTCCGCGGACGCGTCGGTCGGGGAGATCAGCCGGCGGTCTGCGTGCTTGTCGCAGAACCCAAAACCGATGACGGCAAGCTCCGCCTCCAAGCGATGGTCGAGTCCACCTCAGGATTCACCCTCGCCCAGCGCGACCTGGAAATCCGAGGTCCCGGCGATGTCTTCGGCACGCGCCAATCCGGGATGCCACCATTCAAAGTCGCCAACCCGCTCGAAGACCACGAACTGCTGGGGATGGCGCGGAGAGATGCCGCGGAATGGATCGACCGATCCCCAAAGCTCGAAGCCCCCGACGAATCCCTCATCCGCCGAAGACTCCTCAAAGCGCACGGCCAATGGCTCGGGGTCGGGGATGTCGGGTAATACAGAATGGGTGTCCAAATTATTTTTCGCCTCAAACCTGTGTGATTCAGCCCCATCACCCAGCTTGGGGTGTCCCCAATCAACACGCATATATGGGTTTTTGACCCAATTTCGAGGAACGACCCGCACAGATCCGATTCATTGCCCAACCCAGAACCAAACATTTGTGTATGCTGGGTTCATGAGCACCATTGATTCCACATCCGCATTCCACGATCGTCTGAACCTCGCCGTAGGGGACACCTCATATCGACAGCTCGGCTCGATCACCGAAACCCACCCCGAAACCGTCCGCCGCTACATGCAAGGCCAAGCCCCCAGCGCCGCCTTTATGACCAACCTCTGCCAGAACCTAGGCATCTCAGGTGAATGGCTCCTCTCCGGACAAGGACCGATGCGCGTCCGCGACATCCGCACCCACGCACTCAAGAACGCGGACGCAAACGAACTGATGGGCGCGATCGCCAACACACTCACCCAACTCATCGAACGCGTAGACCGACTCGAACGCTTCGTACAGATCATGGAAACCCGTCTCAACGCGAGCGGTGAAATCGAACCAAAGCCGAATCCTCAATCCGGAGCCGATTCTGGTACACTCGATTCCGATGAGCGACCACGAACCAAACCAAGAGCAACAAAGGTCTCCACTCAGAACAACGAGGACGGAGCCGGGAGCAGAATCGCCGGAGCTATCGCCAAACGAGCATCTCGACCTGATGCTTGAGCTCTGCAAACCCGAATCCATGCCGCTCATCCGCCGATGGGTCTCTGCGCTCATGCTCGTCCCAAAGGACCAACGCAAAGAGATTGTCGAAGCGGTCGAAAGACAGATCGTCGCCGATTTCACGGACTGAACTGGATCAATAGTCCGCAAATCGACGCGCATACCATCGTGCATGGCTTTCAATCAAACCGCATCCAACCTCTTCGCCCAGATCGCCCAGATGCTCGAACTGACTGGGTCCGACCGCTTCCGAGTCAACGCCGCGAACAAAGCGTCCCGCGAGCTCAAAGCACAGACCACCGATCTCGAGCCCCTCGCCAAAGCCGAGGATGTCAAAGCCCTCACCGCTCTCGAAGGCATCGGCAAAGGCACCGCGACCAAACTCATCGAACTCGCGCAAACCGGTTCCATCTCCGAGCACCAGGAACTCTCCAACCAAGTCCCTAAGGGACTCATGGAGGTCCTCTCGATCCCAGGACTGGGACCCAAAACCGTCAAACTCATGTGGGACGATCTCAAGATCGAATCCATCAACGACCTCAAGAACGAAATCGCCAAAGGCAGCGTCGCCGAGCTCCCACGCATGGGTGCCAAGACCATCGAGAACATCGTCGCCGCGATCGAGTTCATGGAAAGCTCAGGTGACCGCCTCCACCTCGGTCTCGCATACCCCATCGCACAATCCATCGTCGAGCACATGCGCGAAATCCCAGGCACCCAACGCGTCCAGTACGCCGGATCGCTCCGCCGCGGTGAAGAAACCATCGGCGACATCGACATCCTCATCGCAACAACCGATCCCGACGCCGCCAAAGAATCCTTCACCACCATGCCGGGAGTCACCCGCGTCCTCGCTTCAGGCGATACCAAATCCTCCATCCGCTCCGAACTCTCATCAGCAAACGAACGCTTCAAAGACCTCTCGACCCCAGCGGAAATCCAGATCGACCTCCGCATCGTTCCCGCCGAATCGTGGGGAGCCGCACTCGCGTACTTCACGGGTTCCAAAGACCACAACGTCGCCCTCCGCAAGCTCGCGATCAAGCAAGGCATGACCCTCAACGAATACGGCCTCTTCCGCAACAACGACGACCGCAACGACCCCATCGCGTGCGAAACAGAAGAAGGCATCTACCTTGCGCTCGGGATCGCCTCCGTCCCGCCAACCCTCAGGCAAGACCGAGGCGAAATCCAGACCGAAGAACTCCCCCACCTCATCGAACTCTCCGACATCAAAGCTGACCTCCACACCCACACGACTGATTCTGATGGCAAGCTCTCGCTCAAGGAATCCGCAACCCTCGCAAAAGACCGAGGCTTCCACACCCTCGCGATCACGGACCACTCGCAATCCTCCGCGATCGCCAATGGTTTGAAACCCGATCGACTCAAGAAGCAGATCAAAGCCGTCCATAAGTTCAACGATTCGTTCGAAGGACTCACAGTCATCGCGGGATCAGAAGTCGACATCCTCGTCGATGGGTCGCTCGACTACGACGACGACCTGCTCAACGCGCTCGACATCGTCGTCGCATCACCCCACGCCGGACTCCGCGCCAAACCCAAGCAAGCGACCAAACGACTGCTCAAAGCGATCGAGCACCCAAGCGTCCACATCATCGGACACCCAACAGGACGACTCATCCAACGCCGAGCGGGACTCGAACCCGACATGAACGAACTCATCGCCGCCGCGATCGAGCACGATGTGGCGCTGGAGATCAACGCCCACTGGATGCGCCTCGACCTCCGCGATACGCATATCCGCGCCGCCGTGGAAGCGGGATGCAAGATCGCGATCAACTGCGATGTCCACCACGCGAGCGACTACGACAACCTCATCTTCGGCGTCCTCACCGGACAACGCGGCTGGCTCACCCCCGACCTCTGCGTGAACGCATGGGACCACGACAAACTCCACGCCTGGCTCCAATCCAAGCGCTAGACTCCCCCGGCTGCGGTCACGGCCCTGAACATCACAAACCAATCGCGAGCAATCGCGGGAGTTCTGCATGTTCGATCGAGTCTCAGACAGTTTCAACAACGCCTTCAAAAAACTCAGCGGCAACGCCGCGATCTCCGAATCCAATGTCCGCGAATCCATGGACGAGGTCCGCTCCGCGCTCCTCGAAGCGGATGTCCACTACAAAGTCGCCGACGAGTTCTGCAAGAATGTCCTCACCGACGCGATCGGTCAGCAGGTCACCAAATCGCTCAAGCCCAGCCAAGAAATGATCGGTATCGTCCACAGAAGACTCATCGAGCTCTTCGGAGGCGACCCAAACGCGGAAGAACAACCCGCCCCTCCCGGCATCATGAAACTCTCCCCCGGCCCCACGGTCATCATGATGTGCGGCCTCCAAGGATCGGGAAAGACCACCACCTGTGGTAAGCTCGCGGGAGTCCTCAAAAAACAGGGACGCTCCGTCATGCTTGCCGCCGCGGACCTCCAGCGTCCCGCCGCAGTCGAACAGCTCGAAACTGTCGCCAACCAAGCCAACACCGAACTCCCCGGCGGGTCCCAAGTCCACTTCTACGGCGAGCACGACAAAACCGCTGAATACGGCAAAGCCGTCGGTGTCGCCGTCCAAGTCTGCCAGAACGCACTCAAGGAAGCAAAGGCCAAAGGCGTCGATGTACTGATTCTTGACACCGCGGGTCGACTCCATGTCAACGACGAACTGATGGGCGAACTCAAGTCCGTCCGCTCCATGCTCAATCCGCACCACATCTTCCTCGTCGTTGACGCGATGACAGGACAGGACGCGGTCAACTCCGCTAAAGCATTCCACACCCAACTCGAAGTCGACGGCGTGATCCTCACCAAGTTCGACTCCGACACAAGAGGTGGTGCCGCACTCTCCGTCAAACAAGTCACCGGCGCCCCGATCCGCTACATCGGGGTCGGAGAGAAACTCGACGCGCTCGAACCCTTCCACCCCCAGCGCATGGCGGGACGGATCCTCGGCATGGGCGATGTCGTCTCGCTCGTCGAGAAAGCACAAGAACAAGTCTCCGAGGACGAAGCAAAAGCACTGGAAGCGAAGATGGCCAAAGGTCAGCTCGACATGGATGACTTCCTCAAGCAGATGAAGATGATGCGCCGCATGGGATCCATGAAATCACTCATGGGCATGCTCCCAGGCGTGGGATCCATGATGAAGGACATCGACATCGACGAGAAAGAACTCGATCGCACCGAAGCGATGATCCAGTCCATGACCAAAGAGGAACGCAAGAAACCCGACATCGTCAGCCACAAACGCAAGCAGCGCATCGCCAAGGGTTCGGGAACCGATCCGAACCAGGTCGGCAAGCTCACCAAGCAGTTCAACATGCTCTCCAAACTTATGAAAAACATGGGAGGCATGGGCGCCGGTGGCAAAGCCGCGCTCGCCCAATCACTCAGCGGAGGTGGCGGCATGGGACTCGGAGGACTCCCAGGATTCGGGAAAGGCGCGACCAAGTCCAAATCCCGAGGCGTCAAAAAGCGCAAACCAAAGAAACGCCGCTAAGCACACGGAGGTCCACCAATGCCGCTCTCAACACTGGGTTTCAACGCCGACCGCATCGCCGAGATCGCTGAAGCACTCTTCGAACTCGAAGACAAGGACATGCGCGCACCCCGCAAAGAGGGTGCCTGGTCACGCAAGCAGGTCCTCGGACACTTGATCGACTCCGCATCCGTCAACCACCAGCGCATCATCGAAGCACAAATCACCGGCTCCCTCGTCTTCAACGGCTACAAACACGAGCAATGGGTCGACCTCCAAGACTACCAGAACGCCGACTGGGAAGAACTCGTCACCCTCTGGTGCTCACTCAACATGCACATCTGCGAGATCGTCACCAAGATCCCCCTCGACATCCTCGACGCACTTCACGACACCCACTCTTACGACAGGACCGCATACCGCGAACTCCCCGCCGATAAACCAAGCACCCTTGGGTATCTGATCGAAGATTACTTCGCGCATCTGGAGTATCACCTCCATCAGATTCAGGATGTTTAACTAGTTCTCGATCGGCAGCGGGTCAGACGCTCGGCCTTCCGCCCAGTCTTTGAACTTGGGCCAGAAGATTTCTTGGATCAGGATCTTCACGCACGCCGCGATCGGGATCGCGATCAGCAATCCGAACACGCCGAACAGTGCACCGCCCGCGAGCGATGCGAACAGAATCGTGGGCGTATCCATCCCCGTGCTCTTTCCCTGAATCAAAGGCGTCAGCACATAATCATCGAGCGCCTGTCCGACGAAGTACAGGATCGTCGGCGCGCCGACCACCCACCACCACTCACCACGGATGTCGCTGTACCCCTGCAACCAGAGCAGCGACACCGCGATGGGTACACCAACCAACGCGAGGTAAGGCACGATCGAGAGGAACGCGACCGCGGGACCAAGAATAAACGCACCAGGAACACCGATCGCAAAGAACCCAATCGAGAACACAATCGCTTGGATGAACGCGATTGTGAGCCGACCACGGATAAAGCCGGAGATCACCGCGTCAAACTTGGTGAGCAGGTCGATGATCCGGTCACGGTTTTTGTCAGGCAGCAAGTTCGCGCCAAATCCCTTGACCCCGACCCACTCGGTCGCAAGGAAGAAGAAGAAAAACGCCGTGAGGAATCCCATAAACCCAAGTCCAAAGACCGCGCCCAAGAATGAGAGGATTCGGTTGATCGTTTCCAGCCCCACCGTGGTCGCGGTGCTCGCGACCTCGTCCTTATTTTCAAGGATCCAGTTATTCGCGGCCAACAACGCTTGCGAGACTGGTGAGTTCTCATCATCGGCACTGCGGATCGAATCATGAATCGAAATCCACGCGCCGCCGACCCCTTGCTCTTCGAGTTGTTGGTGCGCGAGTTCGATGTCAGGAACTTCTTGTGCCTGCTGAACTTTGTCGATATTCGTAATAATGTGTTGCGCAAACGAGATCGTCTGCGCGATGCCGTAGGACGCACCGATGGCCGACGGGAGAATGACCAGCAGCACGACGATCGCGATGATCCCGCTTACCGAAGTTCGACGAGCGATGTTGAGTTTCTTCATCGACCACACAATCACCGGCTCAAACAGATACGCGAAAAGCACCGCGAGCAGCAACGGTACGGTAACGACCGACGCTTTCTGCCCCATCAGGATGAGGGCGAAGATCCCAAGTCCCAGCAGCACATCGCGGACGGGCTGCATCTGCCAGAGGTGCAGACGCGACCACAGCGGGTATGAGGATTGAGGGATCTCAGAACTGGTGTTGGAATCAGAATTTTGATCTTGATCATTGGCCATGCAGCCAGTATATCAAGGATGATCAGCCGATGGGTGCAGGCGAGGCGCCGGATCCAGCGGGTACAACATCAGGCGAAGCGAACTCTTCGTCGAAGTCGTAGACATCTTCGAAATCTTCGATGGAGTCCTCGTCGGTGGTCCGCATGAGATTTGCTTCGACGAGCGCGAAGATGATGCTCCCGAAGTCGCGGGTCTCATAGATGCCCCACTTGTTGAGGACGGATTTGGCGAGCAGGCCGTATCGGGCGATCGCGTGGTCGCGGAGTCCGAGACAGAGCTGCGTGCCGTTGACATGTCGCGACTCGTCGACGAGTCCGAGATCGTGCGCCATTTCAGCGGCGGGGTCATCGGATTGGCCGTGGACGACTTGTGAGGTGTGCGCCAGACCATCGCGGATAAATGGGAAGCATGCGGCGGAGTATCCGCCGGCGGCATCGAAGATTTGTTGGAGATCGATTTTGTGTTCGTGCATGGTCTCTCCAATTGTTCCATGTGGAACATTGGTAGGCAAGGGTATCCCGCTCACTTTCCATTCGGGGGATTGGGAGCGGGATCTTGATCTTTTCGTAGTGTGGAGGGGTGTGGATGCTTAAAAAGTGTAGTTTTGCGCACAGAACGGGTTCTCTCAGGGAATAGCGGCATTGGGTTGGCAAAATGGGGGAAATCTATTCATGGAATGCTGCATCGGTTTTCATGCTGTGATCGAATCCGTTTTTGCACTGGTTGTTGGTGGAGCTGAACGCTGGAGGTATGCTGGATGTGTGATTCATTGAAATCGAGGCTTGGGATTGCGCTGCCGTTGATGCTTGTCGGTGGTCTTTGTGTGTTTGGTGCGTCGTGCAGGTATCAATCGCTTGGGTTGCAGGAGACTCGGTCTGCGGTTGAGCGTGATCCGGCGGTGTACTTTCCACAGATTACAGCGAAGAACCTGAACGGGGATGAGGTCACGCTGCCGGATGATCTGTCAGGGAATCCGGCACTTGTGTTGGTCGCGTTCAAGCAGCGTCAACAGATCAATGTCAATACCTGGCTCGATCAGTTGGAGTTGATTGAATCCACGATTGAGGGTGTGCGTGTGATTGAGACGCCGACGATTTCTGGGAAGAAATGGGGATGGATGGCGGGGTTCATTGATGGGGGGATGCGTTCGGGGATTCCCGATCCTGAAGCTCGCGCTCGGACGATCACACTGTTCACTGATGTGGGTGCGTTTCGTGAGGCGTTGGGAATTGAAACCGAAGACACGATCCATGCGGTGATGCTTGATGGGCAATCGCGTGTGACTCGAATTGTTGCTGGGGATTTTGATGCGGCAAAGCTTGAAGCTCTGGTGGAGAGTCTTGGAGATTGATGTGCTTTGAAGGATGCTCGTGGGCTATGGGCATCCGGCGGCGAAAGCGTTGAGGAACTCTGAAACATCGAGGAAGTTGAATGATCCGTCGGCGTTGAAGTCTGCGATGGGGTCTTGGTTGCCGTAGGTGATGAGGAATGCGGAGATATCGAGGAAGTTGAGCACACCGTCTGCGATCAGGTCTGGAGTGCATGGCTTCGGCGGGCAGTCGGTGAGGTCGAGTAGAGCCAAACCTTTTGGGCCATCGGTGATGTATGCGGTTTGGTGCTGCACCAATATCTGTTTTTCAAAGTTGGACTGGCTATCCGTTTTGATATGTGATGCAAGGAGATCTGGGTTTGCGGGGTCTTGCGCGTCGATGACGCGAATTCTGCTTCCATCGATAGAATAAACGATTGACTCTTGGACAGCTATTTGATTGATTGCGAATTCTGGATCGTAATGGACGATTTCGATTGGTGATGTTGGATCGGTGATATCAAAGATTCGCATGCCGTGGGATCCGATGGATAGGTATGCAAGGTTTCCTTCGACCGCTACGCGGGTTGCGAAGTTGTCGTTTAGATAGTCCAGTGAATCAAAGTCTGACGGATCTGAGACATCGAGAATGATCAGTTGACGATTGTAGTTGACGATGTATGCTCTGCCGTTGTCGATGATGAGGTCGCTGAGGAAACCTGATCCGGCTGCTGTAAAGGTGAATAACCGGCGGGGATTTGCTGGATCACTGACATCGATGCTTACCATGCTCCGATCATTTCCGATGACGAACGCGGTATTACCATCGATTTTGACGATGGTTGCGTTTGTGATCCCTGTGTAAGTTCCGAGCAGGATTGCGTTTGTTGGATTGCTGACATCGTAGATGTGCATCCCGGAATCGCCGTCTGCGATGTATGCTCGATCATTTTGGACATCGATCGAGTAGGCGTATCCCGGAGTATTGAACCAACCGAGTTGGGTTGGCGATTGTGGGTTTGTGAGGTCGATGATCCTGAGGCCGAGGGATCCGTCTGCGATGTATCCGATATTTTCGACCAAGACAAAGTCTCGATCGGTGCCTGCGGATTCGAAAGTCGAGATGAGGGGTGACTGCATTGCGCTTGTGTTGTTGATATCGATGGTGTACACACCGAAAAACGGGACGGAGACATATGCCGTGGTATCAGAAATCTCGATTGCGTTCCCGTTGGCGGGGATGGAGTAGGATCCAAGTTTGTATGGGGATGTGGGATCTGAAGTGTCGTACACCGTGAGTTCTGCATCGTCTCCGGTGATGTAGAGCTTTAAATCATGGGCGGCGACATCGGACAACTGACTCTGTTTGATCGTGGTAATGAGATTCGGCATGTTCGGGTTAGTGACATCAAAGATCAGAATCCCGTTCAGATAGTCGAGTACATATGCGATTGTTCCATCGAGCGTGATGTCCCTAGCGCTTCCCGCGATTGGGGCTTCGGCGATTTGCGTTGGTGATTCCGGGTTTGATACATCGAGGATTCTCAACCAGGTGCGGTCAACGAGATACGCGAAATCACCACTGATGACGACTTCATCAATGTGGTCCGTGGATGGGAAGGTGCTCAGGAGTGTTGGTTCGGTCGGATCACTGAGATCAAAGGTGAGTAGATCATCCGCAGTGATGAAGGCGGTGGCGTCTACGACTTTGATGTCATTAGCGAAGTCGATGTTTTCATATGAACCGATGAATCGAGGCGCAGAGAGATTCGTGATGTCAACTACTCGGAGCCCGAAGTCATACCCGACGAGGTATGCGGTGTTCCCATTGACGGCGATGTCTCGTATGGTGCCTGGTGTGTTGTGCGTGCTGAGGAGGACTGGCTGACTTGGATTGGTGACATTATAAATGTGGAGACCAGCATTCCCGTTGTGAATGAATGCGAGATTGTCTATGACGAGAATTTCTCTTGCGTTGGGGAGTTCGATTTTCGCTAGGTTTGCCCTTGCGTTGCAGAGGAGCCCATCGGCGAAGGATGGCGTGGAACTGATTGAGAAGAGTGTAAAGATAGGAAGGATACAGAATCGAGTCGCTCCAAGTTTTTTAGCGTGTGCTAGGTTTGATGCGAGTTGTTGGATGAAATTTTGAATACAAAGCATATCAGATCAGGGTACTTGTGATCCGCGCTTGGCTCAAGGCGAAAGTGTTGAATCTCAATATTCAAGTGTGATAACAACTCATCCTGTAGCAGAAACTTGTGCCTTCGCTTCTGCTGGTTGGAAGAGGAGCCAGTTTGGTGGGGATGTTGATTGCATGGCGGATTGCCAGGGGGTTGAGATGTTTGTGATTGGGAGGGTGAGGAGTCCGGCGGGGGATGCGCCTTCGGTGAGGGTGAACTGTGTTGGGTTGAGGTTGAGGGCTTTGGCGGGGTTGGTGGTGGTCATTTGCAGCAGTGTGTGCATGGAGGTCTGGTCGCGGGTGGAGAGGAGGCGGATGTCGTCGAGGGTGGTGATGCGGTCTGGGGTGTCGAGGTTGACGATGGAGTCTGTGCCGAGGCAGACATTGATACCGGCTTCGAGCATTTGTTCGAAGGGGTGTGGACCGAGGGTGTTGTAGTGTCCGAAGTAGGTGTGGGCTCTTGGGCAGTAGGCGATGGAGGTTTGGGTTTGGGCGAGTTGTTCGATGGTGTTTCCGAACGCGTTGTCTGGGTCGGCACCTGTGGGCGCATCGTTCACATGGGCGCAGAGGATGGGGAGTTGTTTGAGGACTGGGAGGAGGTGGGTGATGGGGTGTTCGTCTTTTCCGATCTCGGAGAGGATGGAGTCGTCCCAGACTCCGAAGCGTTCGAGGAAGCCTCGCTGGGTGCCGGTGCCTTTGGAGATGAACTCGCGTTCTTCTAAGGTTTCGGCGAGGTGGGTTGAGAGTGGGATGTTGTATTGCCTGGCGACTTTGGCGGCCCATTGATACACAGCAATGGAGATGGTGTTGGTGGCGTGTGGGGAGAGTCCGAAGGTGACTCCGGTGCTTTCGAGTTCTTGCTGGATGGATTGGAGGTGGGTGTCGAGGTAGGTTTGGAGTGTGGTGGTGATTGTGGAGGCGGTGGTCCCGATGCCGAAGAACTCGAGGTAGGAGGTTCCGAGCATTGGGGATTTGGCAAGGGTTCGGATGGGGATGTCTTTGAGCACGGCGTTTGGTGCGCCGGCGATGTCCCCCACTGCGATGGTGCCGCCTGCGAGGGATTTGGTGATGCCGAGGTTGACGGAGTTTGCGATGTCGGTGTCGTCCATGAGTCGGTTGGCGCGGATCATGTCGAGCCAGGGGACGAAACCTTTGTATGGGTCGTGGGGATAGGGACCGATGTGGGTGAGGTCGAGGTGGGTGTGGGCGTTGATGAGGGCGGGGATAATGATCTGGTCTGGGAGATCGATGGTTTGGGTGGACTCTGGGAGGGGGACGGCGTTGATGTCAGTCGGATGACCGACGGCGTGGATTTGCCAGGAGTGGTTGTCGGATATCTGGTGGGATTTGAGGATGAGTGAGCCGGGGGAGAAGGACTGGGCAGCGTCGGCGATGAGGGCGGCGTTGACGCGGATGTAGGTTTGGCCTTCATTTGGTTGGGGGCTGAGGGGCGTGGGTGCTGAGGGGGTTTTGGTGTGCATGGGCTGAATGGGCCTATTGGACTGAATGGACCGAATGGTCATGGGGATTGTTGTGGTTGGTCGATGGAGATATTCCGAGCTGTGAACTTTGGGGCTCGGGGCGATACTATGAACCTTGAGCGTACCGGCCTATACGGGGGCTCTCCACGAATGAAAGAATCAAGGAGGCAGTCATGTCGATGAAAACAATGAAGCGGATCGCACTGAGCACGACATTGGTCGCGATCGCGGGGCTTGGCACGGGGTGTGTGAGTCAGGGTGAGTACGACAAACTCTGGGAGACCAACCGGTCACTGACCAATCGGAATGCGGAACTGCAGGGGCAGCTCGACTCGATGACCTCTACCAATTCCGCGCTCTCAGGGTCGGCGGGCAATGCTGGATCGGTAATCTCGCAGCTCCAGAATGACAACGCGACGCTCCGCTCGCAACTGATGGGGGCACAGCAGTCGCTCAATGACATTGAGGATCGCATGAACTCGCTTTCGATCGTTTCGATTGATCCGGCGACCGATCGTGCGCTGCGTGATCTGGCGGCTCAGTATCCGGACATGATCGTGTATGACGCGGATCGCTCGATGCTGCGGTTTGCTTCGGACCTGACCTTTGGTTCGGGTTCGGACTCGATCCAATCCTCGGCGGATGATGGACTCGCAACGCTGGCGAATGTGCTCAACTCGGGTGCGGCGGCTGGGTATGACATCCAGATCGTTGGGCACACTGATGATGAGAAGCCGGGCGCGAATACTCGTCGGAACCATCCGACGAACATGCACCTTGCGGCGCATCGTGCGATCTCCGTGCGGAACGCGCTTGGGAATGCTGGTGTTCCTTGGGAGCGGATGAGCGCGATGGGTTGGGGCGAGTACCGTCCGGCGGTTCCCAACAATGTTGGCACGGGAACAGCGGCAAACCGCCGTGTTGAAATCTTCCTTGTGAACTCGACCGCTTCGGACTTCTCGACAGCGGATGTTCCTACTGAGGTTGACACCTACGAAGCACCAACTTCGCGTGGGATTGATCCGACGAAGTAAGTTGGATCTCATATGATTTCGAGAGCACCCGGCTTTGGCTGGGTGTTTTTTTATTCCGTTGCTCGTGGTGGAGCGATTGCAAAGAAGACGCTTGCGATCAGGATCAGGATGCACGCGGCGGCGGTTGGGAGGGACCAACCTGCGTTGCGGAGTGCTTGGTTTTCCATGGTGATCGCGGGTGGTCTTGGGGTGAGTTTGATCGCGGCGCCGTATTGCCAGGAGTATTCGACGAGGTCTTCTGGATCGCGCTGGGGGATGGGTTCGCCTTTGAGTTTGGCGTAGTTCTGTCTTCGTTGGAGTGACTTTCCGGATTCTGGGAAGCGTTTGGGATCGTGGACGGTGATGGTGCCGTCGGGGTTCATTTCGTAGAAATCGAAGCGCCAGAGGTCGCGGCGGACTTCTCCCCATGATTCGTTGTGCTCGATCTCGATGGAGTCGAATCGTTTTTCCTTTGCAGGTTCAACGCCGAACGGAGTGCGGGTTGCGAGGATCAATCGGGGGACGATCTCTCCTGAGTCGATTTTGGACTCCATCTCTTCGATGGTCATCCCGGCGCGGTCTGCGAGGATCATGATGGAGAGCCATTCGCGTTGGCGATCGTAGAGGGTTGGGAGGGGTTGCTTGGGTGGGATGACGACGGGGAGGAGAAGCTCGTCTTGTGCGTAGTCCACTTGAACGAATGGCTTGTCGTCGATGGTGACCTCTTTGATCGTGAACGGGTTGTCCATGAAGAGGAACGCTTCTTCTTGCACATCTCGGAAGGAGAAGAGCGGTGCGTCGCGCTCGGCGTTGAACGCGTTGATGCGTTTGGCGAGGGTGTACGACGAGAAGATGAGGGTGATCAGAGAAAGACCCGCGATTATCCAGAGGATGGTGCGCGGGTCTTGCTTTGGTTGGGTTGTGGGCATGCTTTGCTTTATTGGTTTGTGCAGTTGTTGTGTCGTTAGTGATCCGCGGCGTCTGACGAGCCGTGGTCATCGCCGTGCGAGTCGTCGTGGGAGTCGTGGGAATCTGCGGGATCGACGGCTCCGAAGAGACCTGGGGTGATTCCTCGGCGTGGTACGGAGTGGTTCGCGTCTGAGAGCTCGTTGTGGTGGTCGTATCCGAGCTTGGCGAAGTAGTTGTTGATGTCCGCGCTGTGGCGATGCTCGGCGTGGTGGTGGTAGTGCTTGGACCAGAATGCTTTTTCTGATCCTGCTGCTTCGAGGCCTTGTTGTCTGCGGAACTCGACGATGCTCATGCCTTGGGTGTTGATTGTTTTCCCGAGGTATGCGTTGAAGTTCGGGTCGCGTGGGAGTGCGTTGAGTCCGCTGCCGGTACCGCCGGTGATGACTTCGCCTTGCTTCCAGGTGTAAACACGGTCGCGGGATTCGAGGTCGATCATGGTGAATGCGAGGAAGAGACCAACGCAGAAGAGGCAGAAGAGCATCGCGAAGGTGTTGAGTGCTTTGTCGTAGCGGAGTCCCATGAAGTACATGCAGACGAGGATCGCTTTGACGGTCGCGATGGACATCGCGCCGACGATGTTGACCCAGAGCGGGAGGTGGATTTCGAATGCGGCTTCGACCCATTTTTCTGCGTTGTAGAACAGCACGGTTGTGAAGGTGAAGAAGAGGAGCGCGATGAGGACCCCGAGCTGCATTTGCCAGCTGACGACGGGGTGGCCGTGGGCGTGTTCTTCGTGTGCTGTGGTGTCGTGATTGCTCATGATTGACTCTCTGCGAATGTGTGTTGTATGTTCGCGGGATGTGTATTCAATGGTTTTGATGTGTTAGTGGATGAGGTACAGGAGTGGGAAGAGGAAGATCCAGACGAGGTCGACAAGGTGCCAGTAGAGCGCCGAGTTTTCGACCATGAGGTATTCGGTTGGGCCGTAGGCTTGGTACTTCCATGAGCGGTAGAGCACCCATCCGAGGAGGGATGCGCCGATGAGGACGTGGAGTGCGTGGATGCCTGTTCCCATGTAGTAGAGCGACCACCAGAGGACTTCGTATGGGTTCTCCGCGTAGGCGTATGAGAAGAAGGTGCCTGGTGCTTTGCCGTCTCCGAGCTTGACTGCGTATTCGAACTTGAGCTTGATGAAGACGAAGAGTACCGCACAGAGAAGGGTGATGATCAGGTTGATCTTGAGCCACTTCTGTTTATTGAGCTGGGCACAGCGGACAGCGGATGCTGCGGTCCATGAGGAGATGAGGAGTACGACGGTGTTGCCTGCTCCGAAGCGCCAGTCGAGGTGGTGTGAGCCGTTGGCCCATGCGTCTGGGTAGAGGAGGCGGAAGACGGCGTATCCACAGAAGATCCCTGCGAAGAGGAGGACTTCGGTGGTGAGGAAGAGCCACATCCCGAACTTTGATGCTTCGAAGTCATCGTCGCGGCTTTTCCAGTGGTGCGCGAAACCCCGGTTGCGCCAGTGCGTGGGATGGTTGGCGATGTGCGCCGGTGCTGGGGTTGTGTCTGCATCGAGTGTTGTTTGCATAATCGGTTGCTCCGAGTCGTTCGGTCTCTGAATCGGTCTGTATCAGCTCAGTGGCTCGATGGGTTTTCTGGGAGTGGGTAATCTTTTGGATCCCAACCTGGCGGGACGACTTTGTCGAAGTCGTATGGGCCGTGGGTGACGACTGGTTCGTGGTGGAAGTTGTGCTCGATTGGTGGGGATTCTGTTTCCCATTCGAGTGTGAGTCCGCCCCATGGGTTTTGGGTTGCTTTATCACCTGCGAGGAGCGAGGCGATGAAGGTCCCGAGGTGGACGAGGAATCCGAGGAGGATGATCCACGAGCCGAAGGTTGAGATCTGGTGGAGTGTTTGGAACTCATCGACATAGTTGGCGTAGCGGCGAGGCATGCCTTGGGTGCCGAGGAAGAACTGTGTGAAGAAGGTGACATTGAATCCGATGAAGACGAGGACGCAGCCGAGCATGCCGGCTTTCTCGTTGTACATCTTCCCGAACATCTTTGGCCACCAGTGGTGGATGCCGCCCATGAATGCGATGACGGTGCCGCCCATCATGACATAGTGGAAGTGTGCGACGACATAGTAGGTGTCGTGGAGGTGGAGGTCGGTCGCGAGCGTTGCGAGGGGGAGACCTGTCAGACCACCGATGGAGAAGGTGAAGAGGAAGGCGAGTGCGTACAACATTGGAGTGTTGATCGCGATGGACCCCTTGTAGAGGGTTGCCAACCAGTTGAACACCTTGATCGCGGTTGGGATCGCGACGAGGAAGGTCAGACCTGAGAACAGGATTGCTGCGAGTTCACCCATCGCGGTGAAGATGTGGTGACCCCATACGAGGAAGGAGACCCCTGCAATACCGAGGGAACTGAACGCGATGGCTCGGTATCCGAAGATGTGCTTGCGGGAGTGGACTGCGATGAGCTCGGAGATGATGCCCATCGCGGGGAGGATCATCACATAGACGACTGGGTGTGAATAGAACCAGAAGAAGTGTTGGTAGAGCACGGGATCGCCGCCCATTGCTGGGTCGAAGATACCGATGTGCATGACGCGTTCGAAGACGAGCAGGAGGAGCGTGATCCCGATGACGGGTGTCGCGAGGACCTGGATGACTGCGGTTGCGTAGACGCCCCAGATAAAGAGGGGCATGTCGAACCATCCCATCCCCGGCGCGCGGAGCTTGTGGACGGTCACGACGAAGTTCATCCCTGTCAGGATTGAGGAGAATCCGAGGATGAATGCGGAGAGGATCATTAAGACCACGCGCCAGTGGTCGGCGTCGGTTGTGGTTGAATAGGGCGTATAGAAGGTCCAACCGGTATCGACACCACCGAGCAGGATGGAGAAGACACCAAAGAGACTTCCGAAGACATAGATGTACCAGCTGAGGAGGTTGAGTCTTGGGAACGCAACATCCTTTGCGCCCAGCATGATCGGGAGGAAAAAGTTTCCGAGCGATGCGGGGATCGAGGGGACGATGAACATGAAGACCATGACCGCGCCGTGGAGGGTGAACATGCGGTTGTAGACTTCGTTGGCGCTGTTGGCGCCCATGATGTCTTTGAGTCCTGCGAGTCGTTCGCCGGTGACTGTGGTGATCATCTCACCGGTCGCGGCGTCCATAGTCTCGACGGTGCGGACGGGATCGAGGAGCTCGTAGCGGACGAGGAGTGCTGCTACGCCACCGATGAAGAACATGAACATGATGGCGAAGAGGTACATGATGCCGATCTTCTTGTGATCGACAGTGGTCATCCATTGCCAGACTTTCCCGATGACTCCGGGAGGGCCTGAGAAGTAGGAGCCTTCATCGTGATGTGCGTGGTCGTTGCTTGTCATTAGCCTTCGCTCCCGGCGGTGTCGTCCGCTTGCTGATTGTCTTCGCTGCTCTCACCTGCGTTTGGATCGCGGTCGGAGAGGGATTCGATGTATCTGAGAAGTCCTTCGATGTCTGTGTCGGAGAGTTGCCCTTGGAATGAAGGCATCGAAGGTACATATCCGCTGACGACCTTTGCGTTTGGGTCGAGGATGGATTCGCGGATGTAGTTTGCGTCGCGCTGAACGGTGGTGCCATCCGCGAGGGCGGCTTCGTAACCGAATCCGGTGGTGCCGTTGGTTGAGGCCCATGTTGGACCGGTGCCTGGCGTGCCATCAACGGAGTGGCAGATGGCGCACATGGTTTTGTGGATGGACTTACCGAGCTCGATTGGATCCTTTGGTGTGGCCCACTCTTTGATTTTCGCTTGGTAGATTTCGTCTGGGACGACGCGGAGGGTTGCGGCCATGCGGGAGTGTTCGTCGCCGCAGTATTCCGCGCAGAAGATCCACATGTCGCGTCCTTGGATCTGCTGACCGGTGGTGTTGTCGGTCACGATGTCGGAGCTGCGGAGCTTTGGAGTTTGGAAGCCGTATCCGGTGTAGCGGTTTGGCATGACATCCATCTTGGTGCGGAACTCTGGGATCCAGAATGAGTGGATCACATCTTGTGAGTGCATGCGGAGTCGGACGGCGGTGTTCTCTGGGACATAGAAGACTGGGTATTCGAGACCTGTTGCTTTGACCCAGGTGTCTGCTTCACCAGTTTCGACTTGGGCCATGTTGTCGTAGACAGAGAGGAAGTTTGTTTCTGGTGAAGTGGCGCCGTTGGGGTAGGTGACTTTCCATGCCCATTTCCATGCGTCGACTTTCAGTTCCATCGCGGATTCTGGGGAGACCATTTTCATCGCGTATCCACGGAAGCCGAGGACGAACATGACGAGCATGGATGCGGATGGGACGACTGTCCAGAGGATCTCGAGGTTGAGATTGTGGTGCGGGGATGGTTGAGCAGGAACGCCTGGCTTGCGGCGGTACTTGATGACCCAGTAGACCATGAGCGCCATGAGGATGACGAAGCAGATGATGGAGAACCAGAGGATCATCATGAAGAGGCCGTCGGACCATGCGGCGGCTTCTGAGGCGCCGTGGCCTCCGAAGATGATTTTCTGGAAGAATGACATATTCGCTTCTGCGAGCGTCGGCATATTCATGACATCTGCCCCGGGGCTGCGCCGGCGGTGTTGCCGGCGGTTGTTGATGAACTTGAGTGTGTTGAATCTGACTGTTCGATTGCTTGTGCGTTTGCGAGTCTCTTCTTCTGGCGGGTGCGTTCACCCATGAAGAGGAGACCGATGATGACGGCGAGGATGATGGCGCTGAGTCCAGCACCGATCTGCATGACGCGGAAGGCGACGAGGGAGTACGACCCTGCGAGCGGGTCGTAGCGGTAGCAGAAGTGAAGGATGCGATCACCGATGGAAGCGGCGATTTTGCCTTGTGATGCGTCGAGGAGTGTGAGTTTGAGGTCTTGGGTTGGGTAGTCGTAGCCGTAGATGTAGCGGGTGAGGATGCCTTCAGGAGACACGGCCATCAGCGAGATTGGGTGGGCGTATTCGCCTCCAGCGATTTCGTTGAATGCGAAACCAACGGAGCTTGCGAGTGCTTTGATGGATTCTTCTGATCCTGTGAAGAACTCGATCCCTGATTTGACGGCTGGGTTGGTCTTGGAGCGTTCGTAGGTGCGGACGAAGTCTTCGCGTTTGTTGAGCGCTTGGGTGGAGCTTTCGCGGTGATCGAAGCTGATGACGAGGATGCGGTAGTCTTCACCTGCGGTGTAGTCGAGATCGTTGATGGTGTTCCCGAGCGATCGGAGGACTGTTGGACAGACGATCGGGCATTCGTAGTAGACGAGGGCGAGGATGGTTGGTTTGTCGTCGAGGAAGTACTGGGCGAGTGCGACATCGCGTCCGTCGGCGGTGGTGAAGACCGCGTCCATCGGGAGCTTGGCGCCTTGTGCTTCGAGGAGATCTACGCCGTTGAGTTGGCGGATTTCTTCTTTGTCAAGCACGCGCTGCGCCGATGCGGGCGTAGCGATCGCGATGGTCATCAGTATGATGAGCAGTGCGATGATCGGGTTGTGCTTGACGATTTGGTTCATGCTTTGGTGATTAGTTGTTTGAGTAGTCTGCGATGACTTGATCCATTGCGGATTCGAGTGGTTGGTGTGCGGTGGTTTCGTTGACCCAGCCGTAGGAGTTGAGTCGTTCGAGGGTTGCTTGTTTTTCTTCCCATGTCGGCGCGGAGAGTGCGGAGGTTTCGCTGACTTCTTGGCGGTAGTTTGACATGAAGTTGTCGAAGTACGCGACGAGGATGAAGATGACCGCGAGGACGCCGAGGACCATGAGGATGAGGGTGATGCCCAGTGCCTTTGGTGATGCGGTTGCGGTATGCGCTTCTTGTGGTGGCGCGTCGTTTGTGTGGTCGTGGAATGCGTCGGTCATTGTGTTGTTCCTTGGTCTATGGATCTATTCGATGGTTGGCTTCGACTAGATATGGGTTTAGACATAGTTCTTGTGGCTCAATGCTTCGTGGAGCATTGGGTCTTTGGTTGGGATGAGTGGTGACTTGGTCATTTTCATGGTGGCGAACCAGCCGTAGATCATGACGACACCGAGTACGGACGCGACGGTGATGAGGTGCTCGGAGATCTTTGGAGTTGCGTGTGATGGGTCTTGGACCGCGAGCATTGGGAGGATGATCCATGCCATGTCCAGAGCGATCATCACGAGGATGTAGGCACCCATGATCGAGAGGAGCTTTGGGCTCCGCTTGATTGGACGCCAGATCAGGACGAGGAACGGGAAGATGAAGTGACCGATGATCATGACTTTGAAGAGCCAATCGAATCCGATTTCACGACGGGCGGTGAACCACATGGTTTCTTCGGGGATGTTGGAGTACCAAATCAGGAAGTACTGGGAGAAGGTGACATAGGTCCAGAAGACGATGAACGCGAAGACGAGTTTGCCTAGGTCGTGGAAGTGTTCGTTTGTGACGACGCCTTGGAGTTTGCCTGCCGATTTGGTGAGGGTCATGACGATCGCGACGGTGGACGCTGAACCCAGCGCACAGGATGCGAAGAAGTAGACGCCCCACATGGTGGAGAAGAATCGGTAATCGAGCGACATGAGGAAGTCGAAGGCGCAGAAGGTGGTCGAGAGTGCAAAGACTGGGATGCCGAAGCTGGACCAGAAGCGTGCTTTGCGTCCGAGTGCGCGATCTCCGGTTTCGTCTGACTTGCGTGACCATCCCAGGAGGAGGCGCGAGAGGACGATCCAGCAGGTTGCGTAGATGAAGACGCGGATGATGAAGAAGTTCGCGTTGAGGTATGGCGCTTTGACTTCGAGGAGGTGGTTGCCTTCGCGGACTGCTGGGTCGAGCCAAGTCAGGAGGACCCCTTGGTTGAGGACCTCGATGATCGCGATCGCGATGAGGCACAGCGCGGGGATCCAGACCAGTGACGCGAGGTTTTCGAACTGTCGGCGCATCGTGATGGACCATCCAGCGTTGAGTGCGTGGAAGACCATTGTCCAGAAGAGCGAGCCGAGCGAGATCGCGAGGATGGTGAAGATACCGATCTCAAGACCTGCGAGGGTGTGGCTGAAGCTGACGGAGAAGATACCGATTGCGGAAACGACGAGCATCAGCAGTCCGACGACGAGCATCGGGAGGCCGATCTTCGAGGCGACCGCTTTGGGCATCGAGATGTTGTCTTCGTGCAGACGCGCGTCGTTCGCGAAGGACTCAAGGCGGTGCGCCCATTGTTCATCGCTCAATGCGGTGATGTCTGGTGCTGGATGGTTTGCGGCGATCTGGCTCATTGGTCTCCCCCGCTGTTGTCAGTGGTGGTTTCAGAGGTGGTGTCCGCTTGTTCTGCCGCAGGTGGGTTCCCCAGCTGAGCACGGGTCGCTGCGTCGAGCGTGGATGGATCTACTGACTGAGCGGCTTGGAGGACGCGGAGGTAGGCAACGATGGCCCAAGCGTCTTGCTCGTTGACAGCGTGCTTGTAGGAAGGCATGCGGATAGCGCCTTCTGGGGTGTAGAGGCCTTCGCGGATGATGTGGAAGAGGTAGCCGTCTTTGCCTCCGTCTTGGGTCGCGTCTTGGAAGCGAGGATCACCGACGAGGTTCGCGGGTGCGATGGACCAGAGGCGTCCGACGGTTCCTGAGTCTCCGCCTTGCCCGTCGTAGCCGTGGCACATTGAGCAGTAGATGTTGAATCGTTCTTGACCACGCATGATGAGTTGTTTGTTGACTTCAACAGGCATGCGTTCGAGGTATTGCGGTGTTTCGGAATCTTGTGATCCTGCGACGAGACCGAAGTAGAAGGATTCATCGCCTTTGAGCATCGCGTCGCGGTCTGCGACGATTTTGCTTGCCCACGCTTGATCACCGAGGTTGGTGGTGTCGTGTGTGGTGTTTCCGAAAGGGACGGTGCCTTCGACGAGTGTGCGGTTGGTGCGGCCGTCGGTCCAGAACTCGGTCTCTGATTGAGGCTTGAGTTTGGGTTGGTAGTCCATGTCTGGGAAGAAGCGGCGAGGCGGCTTATCGGTGCGGTCGCCGCGGCATCCGCCGAGGACTGTGATGGCTGACCCAAGCATGACCACGCTCAGGAGCATGGTGATGCTCTTGGTTGCGATGGTGTTTGGTTGTGTGTGTGTCGTCTTCATCGTGTTCCTTGGGTGAACTTCATTTGGGTTTGGCTCGGTGGTCCGCTTGGGTTTAGTCATCGTCCTCGATGAGTGCGATGTCGGTGCCGCCTGCTTTTTCGAGCAGGGCTCGAGTGGCGCTCGGATCAAACTTGGGGTCGTGCGACTCGATGCAGATCATGAAGCGGTCGTCGCTGACTTTGTAGAAGCGTTCATGGCTAAAGAGCGGGTGGTGGAATCGTGGGAGTCCGTTGAGCGCGAGCATCCCGAAGATACACATGAATGCGGTCAGGAGGATGCCGAGCTCGAACATGACTGGGACGAACGGTTCCCAAGCGTCGAAGGGCTTGCCTTGGACGACGGTTGGGTAGAGGAAGGTTGTGGTTCCCCACTGGAGCAGGGCACCGATAGAGACTCCGGTGATCGCGGCGGCGCCGGCCATCATCGGGAGTTTGGTTGGTTTGAATCCCATCGCGGTTTCGATGTCGTGGATCGGGAATGGAGAGTGGACATCCCATTTGGAGTATCCAGCGTCGCGGACCATTTCCGCGGCGTGGAAGACCTTGGGTGTTTCATGGAACTCGGCGACCATGCCGTGGATTCGGTTTCCGGATTCGCTGACATACTTTGGTGCTGGTTTGCGGACCAGCATCGGGAAGTAGTCTGCTGCGAAAGAGATCAGGTCTTTGTGGTTCATATCTGGATCTCCTTTCTTAGTGGTCGTCGTGGGTGTGGGATTGAGGCATCACGACCTTGAGCTCTGAGAGCGCGAAGACCGGGAGGAACTTGAGGAACAAGAGGAAGAGGGTCATGAAGATGCCGCAGGATCCGACGAAAGTGAGGATGTCGACCCATGTTGGGAAGAACATGTGCCACTCACCTGGGAGGAACGCGCGGTGGATCGAAGTCACGATAATTACGAATCGTTCGAACCACATGCCGACGGTCACGAAGGATGCGACGATCCAGATGACGAGCGGGTTCTGGCGCATTTTGCGGAACCAGAAGAGCTGTGGTGTTGCGACATTGCAGAAGATCATGGTCCAGTAGGCCCACCAGTATGGGGCTTTGGCTGGATTGACGCGGTTGTTTGCGAAGACGGAGAACTCGAACTGGTTTCCGGAGTACCACGCGATGAAGAACTCCATACCGTACGCGAAACCGACCATGGTTCCTGTAAGGAGGAGGATCTTTGCCATGTTCTCGAGGTGGCGTTTGGTGAGCAGGTCGGAGAAGTTTGGGAGAATCACGCGGAGCGGGATCATCAACCAGAGCACCATCGCGAATCCACCGAAGACTGCACCCGCGACGAAGTATGGCGGGAAGATGGTGGTGTGCCAACCTGGGATGATTGATGTTGCAAAGTCAAAGGAAACGATGGAGTGCACGGAGAGCACGAGCGGAGTCGAGATCCCTGCGAGGATGAGGTATGCTTTTTCGTAGCGGTGCCAGTGGCGGCTGGAGAAGCGCCATCCGAGCGACATGATGCCGTAGATCAGGACGCGGAGTTGGTCCGGCTTTGGGAGCATCGGGACGACGATGTCGTTTCCGATCGGCATCGGGATGGCCATCGGGCGTGAGACGCCTTTGGTCAGACGCATGTACGCACGATCGCGGAGTGTCGCGACATCAGGGATCATTCCCATGTACCAGAAGAGGAGAGATACGGTCGCGTAGGTCGAGACCGCGAACACATCCCAGAGGAGCGGTGAGCGGAAGTTTGGCCAGATGCCGTTGGAGTTTGGGATCGGTGCCAAGAACCATGCGAACCATGCACGGCCGACGTGAATCCCTGGGAAGATGCCTGCACAGATCACCGCGAAGATGGTCATCGCTTCAGCGGAGCGGTTCACGGCGGTGCGCCAGTTTTGCTTGAGGAGACAGAGAATCGCGGAGATCAGCGTTCCCGCGTGACCGATACCGATCCAGAACACAAAGTTGGTGATGTCCCATGCCCAGTCGACTTGGTTGTTGAGACCCCAGACCCCGACGCCGGTGATGATCAGGTAAAGGATCATGCCGGTCCCGAGCGCTGCGATGGACGAGGTGATCGTCAGTGCGGCGAGCCAGGGCTTGGGCATTTTCGCTTCGGCGTATCCACAGACGATGTTCGTGACATCTTCGAAGGAGCGATCGCCGAGCACGCAGGGTGCGCGTTTGCCTGGATCCTCGGTAAGGGTGCCGTCGTCGCTGGTTCCCGGGATGATCGGGGTCGAGCGTGCAACGGGCTGCTCTCCGGGCTGGAGCCCGTGCATGCGCCGTGCGAGGGATTCATCTGGTTGGATTGCACTCATGGTCGAGTTCTCTCCGCAGCGTCAGTGCTGCATGTATTGCTGATGGGGTTAGCTGATGACCTTGAGGCTCATCGAGTAACCCTGGTCGAGGTACTTCTTAACGGAATCGGTGAACACGGCGGAGTGTGCTTCGCCGTGGGAATCTGCTGGTGCGTCGTGACCGGAGTCATGATCTTCGTTTGGATAGACTTCGTCGTGCGCGTCTGATCCATGCGATCCGGCTTTGTGTCCGTCGCCGTGACCACCTGAGTGATCCAACGGATCGTGCAGGTCATAGACACGGATCGCGGGGTTCGGATTGCGGACACGCATCATGTGTGTGGTGCGTGGACGCGTGTTGAGGTATCCGAGCAACGCGTAGGTGCGGTGCGAGTCGCGTTCGCTAGTGACGCGCGAGTTTGGATCGAGGATGTCGCCGAACGCGATCGCGTCGGTCGGGCATGCCTGCTGACACGCGACCTCGAAGAACCCATCGGGGATTGGTCCGACTTGGTCTTTCTCGCTCCAGATGCCTTGGACTTTGACATCTTGGCGTGCCGCGTTGACACGCTGGATGCAGTAGGTGCACTTCTCGATGACACCACGGCTGCGGACGGTGACATCTGGGTTGAACTTCATCTTGCTGATCTCGTCGAGCTTCTTGCGGAGGCGCGGCGGGATGAGGTTCTGGTTGAAGGTGCGGTCTTCGCCTGCGGTTTCGTCGAACTTCTCCGCGACTTGGCGCGAGGTGTAGTTCGGGTCCAGACCGCCGTTGAACTTGGATGGTGCGTAGTCGAAGAAGTTGAATCGACGGACTTTGTAGGGGCAGTTGTTCGCACAGTAGCGTGTACCGATGCATCGGTTGTACGCGATGTCGTTGGTGCCTTCTTTGCCGTGGGTTGTCGCGTTGACCGGGCAGACGGTTTCACACGGCGCGTTTTCGCAGTGCACACACGCGATTGGTTGGTTAAAGATTTCGTCCGGGTTGTTGAGGTCATCGCCCGTGAAGTAACGGTCGATGCGGATCCAAGCCATTTCGCGGCCTTTGGCGACTTCTGACTTTCCAACAACTGGGATGTTGTTCTCACTCTGACATGCGACGGTACAGGTATTGCAACCGGTACACGCGTTCATGTCGATGGACATGCCCCACTGTGGGTTTTTCGAGAATGCCGATTCCGGCGCGGGATCGCGACGGCTTTCGGTTTGTGGGTTGACATACGCGGAAATGTTCGGCGGGGTGTGCGCGAGTTCACCGAGTTGCTCTGCAACATTGAGTGAAGAGGATGCGTTGCCGTAGATGAGGTCGGGAACTTCTTTGTGCCCTTTCTCTGCGTACTTGTCGAACCAGTTTTTGTCCATCGCGCGGACGATGGTGTCGCGTCCTTCCATCGACCAGTGGTTTTGGGTCGATGCGATGGTGTAGGTGCCTTTGGCTTTCTTGATGGTCGCGCCTGCTGCGATCATTGCGGAGGCGGACTTGATGTCGAAGGTGTTGAACCCGACCTTGTTCCCGACGAGTCCCGCATGGGTGCGGCCGTATCCAAGCTTGATGCCAACAGTGTTGTCGGCCATCCCTGGAAGGATCCACGCAGCGACGGTCATTGTGCGGCCGTCGAGTGTGATGTCCACGAGTTGAGCTTGTGGCATCTGCGATTTGGTGTAAGGGTTGTACTCGTCTTGGCTGGTGTGCGCGGGAAGTACACCGAGTGCTTTGGCGGTTTTGGGACTCAGAAGAAGCGGGTTATCCCAGACAACGGAGGTTCCGAACTCTGGGAGTTCTTGGAGCCAACCGTTGTTTGCGGATTGACCGATGTTGTAGCGGTCTGTGTAGAAGAACACATCGAGGTGGTTCTGTGCTGGTGCGTTTTCAACACCGCGATCGACGACAGCTTTCACTGCTCGTTCTGAGTTGAGCGATGCTTTGGATGCCGGAAGTGTGTTGTTTGAAACGACACCGTTATGCAGCGCCGACTTCCAGACTTTCCCGATCTCTGCAGATCCAAGACCCATGATGTCGCGGACGGAATCACGAACGAGTGTGTACCCATCGAGTTCTGGGGCGCCTTCTTGACCGGCGTACACGAGACCTGCGAGGAACTCGATTTCCGAGCGTGCTGGGTCGTACAGCGGCGCGATCATTGGCTGGGTGACGGACATTGTGCCATCGATTGCTTGGGTGGTGTTCCAGCTTTCGAGGTAGTGTGTGCCGTTGAGTGACCAAGTTGATGCGGCTGCGGTTTCTGATGCACCACACGAGAGGGTGATCGAGTGCTTGATCTTTGAGAAGTTCTCAGCGATGCCCAATGCGCCTGGGGTGTCGTAGACCGGGTTGGTCCCGAGACAGACGAGCGTGTCGATCTGACCGCGGCTGATGAATCCCGACAGTCGCTCCATGGTCTGACCCGCGTTGGATGCGGCTTGTGGGCTCATCGGGAAGAACTCGACGAGCCCTTCTTCCGTTGCGCTGAGCGTCTCGTTGATCAGTTGGCACAGCGCCCAACATTCTGGCGAGAGGTCATCAGATGGGAGGACCACTGCGTGGCCGCGATGCTTGAACAAGTCTTCGGCGATCGCATCGATTTCGGACTGTGATACTCCGACCACTGATGCGTCCGGAAGGTATCCCGCGAGTCCTGCAATGTTCTTCATCACCGCTTTGGCGAGTGCAATCGTGAAGTTGTTGAGTTGGGAAGGCGCGACGCGGAAGCGGTGGTCTGCGAGGACGCCGATGGAAGACGGCTTGGATTCGACGGCGTACAAGCGGCTCATAGTGTCCGTGTGTGATTTGACCTTGCGGGACGCGGCGAGTTCGCGTGAGAGACGCAGCGCTTCTGGACCTTGATCAATCTGACCTTGACCGATGGAGATGATGCGTTGTGCGTTCTTGAGGTTGTATCTTGCGTTGTGCGCTTGTCCGAGGAGCAGAGCGGAGCCATCGAGTTTGCCTCGGCTCTCAGCAGGATCCCACGCGACGAACGCGGCGTTTGGCCAGCGGCGTTGGACCTGCATCAGCATGCGATCGCGGGTCGGGGAAGATTGCTTGTCGATGATGAATGCAAGACCGACACCCTTGTTCGCGTCGAACTTCGGGAAGTGCTCGTTTGCCCACGCATCAAAGTCGTCCCATGTCGCTGCGAGTCTGCCGCGTGCTGGGTTGTTGTACACAGGGTACTTGAGGCGGTCTGGATCGTACAGATCGAGGACAGACGCTTGCGCGTAGGCGCTGGTTTTGCCTTGGTTGTTTGGGTGGAGGGGGTTGCCTTCGACTTTGGTTGGACGACCGGCATGGGTCTCGATGAGGAGGCCTTCGTTGCCGCCGTTTGGAAGTGGGAGCGAGGTTGCGAAGAAGAGTGGACGACCCGGGACGACTTCTTCTGGGACTTCCTTCGCGTATGGGAGGATCTTGCGATCTGGACGACGGCAGCCTGGGATGGTTGCGGCGCCTGCGAGCGCCATGGACGCGCCCATGACTTTGATGAATGAACGGCGGGAGGTGTCATCCATGATGGATGCATCGATTGGGAACTCACGCTCAAGGAGTTCTTTGAACTCTGGAGTGCTGGAGTATTCTTCGATACTGCGCCAGTACTTGCGGCCTGAGACTGTGCCCAGTTCGGGCATGTCTTCGGGGATGTCGATCGTGTTCTTTGTCGATGGACATTGATCGAGTGTGCTCATGGTTCGGTCTCGCAAGGGTCTGTTGGTCAAATCGCTGTTGAAATGCTCAGTTGATTTAGAAATGGCAAGCGCTGCAGTTTTGTGGTGGGTCCTGCATGAGGGTCATGCGGAGCGCTTCTGGAGTCATGCCTTCGTGGACACGCTCGCTGAAGTCTTTCCCGAACCACTCGTTTTGCACCCAGTAGAGGTCGGTGACCTTGTCCTTTGGAACGAGGTTCTCCTCTGGGTTGCGGTGACAATCAAGACACCATCCCATCGAGAGGGACTCTGCTTGTGCAACAACCGGCATGTTGTTGATTGCGCCGTGGCATGAGAAGCAGCTCACACCTGCGTTGATGTGCGCGTTGTGTGGGAAGGTTGCGTAATCAGGGACGACATGGACATTGCGCCATTCGATTGGTTTGTCTGCGTCGTATGCGTCGCGGATGAACTGGACTTTCTCAGTTGTCGCGGATGCGAGCGGGCTGAGTTTGCCGTCTTCGTGACAGCCGTAGCATGTCTTGACAGGCGGGACATTCGCGTGCCATGACTCTTCGACATTGGTGTGGCAGTAGCGGCAGTCGATCCCGAGTTTCCCCGCGTGGATCTGGTGGTTGAATCCGGTGCTGGGCTGGGTAGGCATGTAGCCGACTTCCCAGAACTTCGGTGTCGCGTAGTACCACATGCCTGCGATTACGGGGATGATTGCGGCATGAACCACAACCACAACCAGGGTCGGCACGCTGTTCATCCACTTTGGGAAGATTGGTTTCACTCGATGGCTCCAATACGGTCTTGGCGAAGCGGTCAAATCTGTCGATCGGCAAGTCTGACGATCTGCAAAGGTGGTGCATGAGCACGAACCTATACATGAAAGCCAAACCCTCCGTAAAAAAGAGGGTTTGCCAATTGAGTGCAGCGTAGCACGGGTTGGGTGTATATTGTGTGCTGCGAGGCCATAATTTCTGATGTTTTTGAGGGCTGTTTTTGGACATCCTCGAATCGCAGCGCAGTTGAGAAAGCATCTCAATTACAATTCAACACCAAGAGGTCACAACTCATGCCTACACAGACAGTTGCGTCAATTTCTTCCTCAAAGCCTTTATCAAACCCGATTTTGGGCGTTGCGACAACGATTGGGGTCGCCGGGGTGCTCCTGATGGGGGTTGTGAGCTGGGTGATGCTCTTGGTGGACAGGGGGCTGCCTGTCGGGCTGACCATCGGGATTTCGCTCTTGGCATACACAATCTTGGTTTTCCTGTTTCTCAGGAATGTTGAATCTCGGGAATCCATGGTCGGCGCGGCGGGAGGGCTGATCGGAGGGGCGGTTTCGTCGATCTTCCTTGGATCGCTCATGACCAAGCAGCCGACGACCATTGCGGAGCTCGAGTCCCAAGCGAACCAGTTCAGTAGCGGCGGAATTGCCCTTGCATTGGGGGTTATTGCTGGAATGGTGCTGCTGGGATGGGCCGCAGGCAAGCTGCGGGAACGCAAGACGAGGTACGCGACGAAGGACATCGATTGGAGAGCGCGGTATGCGTGGGTGGTGGCGCTGAGCTATCTGCCTTTGATTGCTGTGGGCGGATTGGTCACCAGCACCGAATCGGGGCTCGCGGTTCCCGATTCGGTCACGACTTATGGGTCAATCTCGATCCTGTTCCCGATGTCGTTGATGGATGAGATCCGGATTTACCTAGAGCACTCCCATCGGATCTTCGGAACCTTTGCGGGCCTGGCGACGATCCTGCTCGTTGTTCGGATGTTTGGATCACCTGCGCGATTCCTCCCTCGCGTGATGAGCGTGGTTCTGCTTCTCGGCGTGATTGCGCAAGGCGTGATGGGCGCCCTGCGTGTTTCGGAGCAATCACAAGGACTCGCGACACTTCATGGCGTACTGGCACAGTTTGTGTTTGCGCTCGCGATCGCGACTGGGGTTGTGTGCAGCAGGAAGTGGAATGCGGTTTCACCGAGCGGTGAAGCGGTCGATGCATCAAAATCCACTCGATTGTTGCTGATGATCGCAACGATCGGACTCTCGATCCAGCTGGTCTTTGGTGCGATGACTCGGCACCTGGATTCGGGACACGCGTTGATGTCTCATGTTGGATTCTCGTTTATTGTGGTGCTCCTGATCATCATCGCGGGAGCGAAGTGCATCAAGGTTGGCAAGATTGATCGTGGTGTTGCAGGCGGAGCGGGCGCGATTCGTCCATACGGCGCAACGATTCATGGATTGGTCATGCTTCAGTTCACACTTGGCTGGGGCGCACTCGCAATGACGCGGACTGGCGAAGAAGGACACGCGGCGCTCCCGACATCGACCGAACTCTCGACCGCGGCGTCGATCCGGGTCGGAGAAGCGATCATCGCGACCTCACACCACCTGATCGGGGCGCTTCTGCTCGCGACAACGGTTGCGGCGTTGATGTGGGCTCTCCGGATCGCATCGCGTCCGAAAAACGGGTAATCTGGTCTTCAGCAGGTGATTTCTGACGAAGGTTGGGCGGCGGGGTTGCTCCGCGCCCAGCTCATATGCAATCTGTTGATTGCTTGTGCGTTGTTCGTCGAGAAGCACCACCATGCTGGAGATGACGATGAGGGAACATGCATCCGAGTTAGGCACGACTGCACCGACGCGGAAGCCGACGGATTCGACTTCCCCGATCCAGAAGGAGCGGTTTGGATATGCCGAGGCGCGGCACCTCTTGTTGCGCGCTGGGTTTGGCGGAACGGATGAGCAGATTCGTACGCTCGCTGAGTGGGGACCAGAGCGTGCTGTGGATCATCTGGTGAACTACGACTCGATCCCATTCAAGGATGCAGGCGCCAACGACTTTGACAGCGACATTATTCAACCACTGTCCGACGAACAGCGACGGAGCTTACAGCGCGCTCGAGCGAGACAGGACGAGGACACGATCGCGGCGTACAGAACAGCACGACAGCGTGCACAGCGCGAAGATCGAAGACAGATGCGGGAGATCCAACGCTCGTGGTTGACGCGGATGGTGCAGTCACCCAGGCCTTTGGAAGAGAAGCTGACGCTGTTCTGGCACGGGCACTTCGCGACGAGCTTCCGGATCGTTGAAGACTCGTACCACATGTATGCGCAGAATCGGTTGTTCCGAGGGAACGCGAGCGGGAACTTCGGACGGATGCTCCGTGGGATCATCCGCGATCCTGCGATGCTGCGGTACCTGAACAACAACATGAATCGGAAGAACGCTCCGAATGAGAATCTTGGGCGTGAGCTGCTTGAGTTGTTCTCGCTCGGAGAGGGCAACTACACCGAACGCGACATCAAGGAAGCGGCACGCACGCTGACGGGGTTCACCTACGAGGACAACAGCTTCAGCTTCAACCAGAACCAGCACGATCAGGGGACCAAGTTTGTGCTTGGGGTGCGCGGGAATCTGGATGGGGACTCGCTGGTGTCCGCGATTCTCAACCAGGAAGCGTGCGCGTTGTTCCTGAGTTTCAAGCTCTACAAGTTCTTTGTGCGCGACATCCCACTGGATTTGTCCCAGCTCGATAGCGGTACTCGGCGGGCGATTCTTGAACTCGCTCAGATCATGCGAATCTCGAACTACGAGCTCCAACCTGTGCTGCGCCGATTGCTGCTCTCGCGTCACTTTTATGATCCGATCAATATGGGATCAAAGATCAAAAGTCCGAGCGAACTGCTTGTGGGCGCGGTGCGATCGCTCAAGGTTCCGGTGCGGGACATCGGCGTGATGTCCGAAGCGATGGATCTGATGGGGCAGTCTGTGTACTACCCACCAAGCGTCAAGGGATGGGACGGCGGGCGGAGCTGGATCAACACTTCGACGATGTTTGTGCGTCAGAACACGCTGATTTATCTGCTGACCGGGGCGCTGCCAACGCGCTCGATCTTGTTCCGCGATCAGCAGAACTTTGATGCGGTTTCTCTTGTGCCGAGCTTAAACACGCCTGACGATGTTGATCCGAGCGATGAACAGATCATCCGCGAACTCGCGGCGATCACGCTTGGCGAGGTGAGTGATGAAACCATCGCGACGGTGCTTCATGGTGCTCGCGGCGATGCGGATGAGGGGGCGATGCGAGATAACGAGGCGCTGGTGCGTGCGTTGGTGTTGCTGACTTCGATGCCGGAGTATCAGCTGTGTTAGAACGAATGGAGATGTGTCAATGAGCAATCACCTGAATCCAAACGATGCCAAGGCGTACACACGCAGAGCGTTCCTCCAGCACTCGACGCTGTTCGCGTCCGCGGCGATGACCGTTCCCGCGTTCTTGCAAAGCTCCGCGTTTGCACTCCCTCGTCCGATGTTGGGACTCAGTTCCATCGCAGGGGTTGATGAGGATCGCGTGCTTGTCGTAATCCAGATGTCTGGGGGGAACGACGGGCTCAACACGCTGGTGCCTGTCGGGGATGATGCGTACCACAGGGTTCGTCCGCGCATTGCACTGAGCGCAAGCGAGGTGCTGATGTTTGAACGCAACGGCGGGCTTGGTTTGCACGGATCAATGAGTGGGTTCAAAGACCTCTACGACGAGGGGATGTGCGCGATCGTGCAGGGGGTTGGATATCCGAACCCGAACCGCTCGCACTTTGCATCGATGGACATTTGGCACACGGCGGACACCAACGGCACAGGGGATGGATGGCTCGGAAAGTATGTGGATTCGCAGTGCTGTGGGTATGGATCGGGGACTCCCGGCGCGAAACAACAATCCACTCCTGCAGCCCCCCCACCTCCGATGGTTGCGATTGGGAAGGAGTCACCGCTCGCGCTGCATGGCCGGACGATGATGCCTGTCGCGATTGAAGACGCGAACATGTACCAATGGACCGGCGACAAGATGGGAAACGATCTGAGCGACGCGTACCACCAAGCGGTCAAAGCGAACGAGGCGCAGTCGCAGGGCGCGGATGACAACAAATCGTTCCTTGTGCGGACGGCGATGGATGCGCAGGTGTCGAGCAAGAAGATCCGGAAAGCCGTGGATGCGGAGTCGTTGGTTTCGTATCCAAACACAAAGCTCGCGTCGCAGCTGAGTATGGTTGCGTCGATGATCCGCGCGGGAATGCCGACGCGTGTGTTCTATGTTTCGCACGGCAGCTTCGACACGCACGCGAACCAGGGCGGGGCGCAGGGGTCGCACGCACGCTTATTGCAACAACTCTCCGATGCGGTCGGCGCGTTCTACAAAGACCTCAAGGCGCAGGGGAACGAGAAGCGGGTGATGAGCATGTGCTTCAGCGAGTTTGGTCGGCGCGTAAGTCAGAACGGTTCGGGCGGAACCGATCACGGGACCGCGGCTCCGATGTTCTTGTTTGGGCCGATGGTCAAGCCGGGGATGCACTCGCGGTATCCATCGCTGACGGATCTGGATGCGGGCGATCTCAAATACACGGCGGACTTCCGCCAGGTCTACGCGGAAATTCTCGACGAGTGGCTCAGCGCCAAGAGCAGCGATGTGCTCGGACGAGCGTATCAACCGCTTCGTGTGCTTAAGAGTTGACGCGTGTTGGATCGATATCGGTTGCTGTCAAGTTATGCTGAGAGAGAACAATCATGTTCCCGCATTCTGGGCAGAGGACTTCTGGCTCACCCTCTTCATTGTTGATTGCTAACCCCAGAAGTGAATAGTTGCAGCGATCGCATCGAACCCGATTGATCATGGTTCGTACACATTTGATCAACCAAATGTCCCTCGTGACGGTTGCGAACACCCACGGCATCACAAAAAAACCAGCGATGAAGACTGTTGAGGAAATATACTCAGCAGGCGTATTCCCGACCTGCAAAGCAAGTATCCGACCAAATGAGTATCCATAACTCTCAGTGAGTGCGAACCAGAGCAGTGCCGAAAAATAAGCGACTGCAAGTTGAAATGCGCAACCCACATCCGCGCTGTCTTTCTTCGCCTTGCTTAGATAGACATTGAGGGTTTCTTCGTCCAGTTGATTGAGTTCATGGATTCCGCGGCTGAATGTTCGAACGATGAGTCTCATGCCTGCTCCACGATGAGCGTTGGGTCGATGTCCGCTTCGGTGAGTCCCAGATTGCTGAGCAGTGTGACCTGTCCGCATTCTGGACAGTGCACGCTTGGGGTGTTAGGAGTGTCGATCGTGAGTCCGATGAGCGAGTAGCCGCACGGCGGGCACTGGACGCCAACGAGCTGCTTGCGCACGCAGCGATGGAGCCAGCGGTCACGGATGAGCAATGCCGTGAATGCGGGCATCCATGCGATGCCCGTTCCAATCACGAGCATAATGAAGGTTTCTGGCGCCTGTGAGATATTGTAGAAATATTCATTGAGTACATAAACAGTCCCGTACATCACCCCGAACCAAACGACCAATGACAAAGGCAATGCCACGAGCATGAGCACCCAGAACTTCCAAGCGTTTTGGAGACGCTTCGCTCTTTTGATGTAGCGTTTACAGACCTCGTCGTCGTACTTATCAAGTTCTGGGTACGCGCGATAGATCTTGGTGGTCAGGAGTCTCATGGGGTCGAGGCTTGGTATACAGAATCGATCTCGAGTGTGACAACGATCGGATCGTTGACTTGGAGATTTGGATCCGGGATCACATTGGGCAGTAACAACATTCGCAGTTCACGATTTTTTGCATCTGTTATGCTATCTGGATTTATAGAGGATCTTCGTATCCCGCTCCCAACATAAAACTGTGGACCAAGAAATTCGGTATCCACAAACCTTACTGAGTAATAGCCGGCGTCGTCGAGCGCCATACTCGTAAACAATCCTGGCGATGTCTTGGATTGTGTCACAAATATTGTTACTCCACTCTCGCTGTTGAATGAGATTGCATTTTGCGGGATTCGGATGACGACCCCACCTGGCCACTGGAGTGGGTCAATCTCAATACCCTCACGGCGAGCGTCATTGGCTTTGGAAATTTGGTCAGCATCACGGCCTGCTAGATATTGACCGAGCGCGTTGGCGTTGCCTGTGTCTCCCGCGCCCGCGCCGACGGGGGGCTCGTCCATCAGTCGGTCTTTGTCGAGTGACACAAAGATCCAGACCATGATGAGCGTAAGACAGATGAAGGGAAGCGCGAGCCAGGTGGTGAGGATGAGGGTTTGCTTTCGCATGGGGGATGGTAGTGGCGATGCGCATGAAAAAACCCGGAGACATGCTCCGGGTTTGGTAGGACTGACTTATCAAGCGGTCTTATGAGCAGCAGCCTTCTTTGTCGCCGCAGCATTCGCCTTTGAACATGTTGAAGTATTCGGTGACCTTGGACCAGTCGACGACATTCCAGAACGCGCTGATGTAGTCGGGACGGCGGTTCTGGTAGTTGAGGTAGTACGCGTGCTCCCAGACATCGAGACCGAGGATTGGCTTGTGTCCGAACATGATTGGGGAGTCTTGGTTTGCGGTTGATCCGACATGGAGCTTGCCGTCAGCGTCAAATCCGAGCCATGCCCAACCTGAACCGAAGCGGGTCGCGGCGGCGTTCTCGAACTGGGTCTTGAACTCGTCGAAGGAACCGAACGCTTTGTTGATCGCTTCTGCGAGTTCGCCTTCAGGTGCTCCGCCGCCGTTGGGAGAGAGGATGGACCAGAAGAGGGAGTGGTTGGCGTGTCCGCCAACATTGTTCTGGACGGCGGTGCGGATGGTCTCTGGGACCATTTTGATGCGTGCGAGGATTTCTCCGAAGCATTTGCCGTCCCATTCGGTGCCTTCGAGGGCGGCGTTTGCTTTCGCGATGTAACCAGCGTGGTGCTTGGAGTGGTGAATTTCCATGGTTTTCGCGTCGATGTGTGGCTCGAGCGCGTTGTAGTCGAATCCGAGTTCTGGGAGTGTGAATGGCATACTGATCTCCGATTTCTGGCAGTTTCGGCATTGCCGAACTGCGGATTGTGGATGGACTGTGAATCGAGGGAATGATAGGCGCGGATCGCCCGGACATATTCCGTACAAATTGGTCCAGTTGGGGGTAAATTTCTAGTTTTTGAAAGCGAGGTTGTACAACTATCGGCCATGGTGTATCATGGCGGTTCGCAGCGTGCATCATGCAGGGCTGAGAGCTTGCAAATCCCCTTGGAAACGCTGTTTCCACAGGATAAGCCCGATCTCGTCAACCCTTGCGAGTTCACGATGCGACTCTAGGCGACTCATTATCGGTCGTCAAGTGAAGTCCTCGTTGAGCCCCGCTGCACAGGAATGGGCTCGATCGAGGCTGACTGATTTGTGAGCAGGCTAGGACGGCCTGTAGATCTTCGGCAGGATGACACGCGAGTGTCGCGCATGCCGAGGCACGATCGAAGGATTGGTCGGGGACAACCTCTGGACGACCACTGAGCTGTCTGCACACTTTGCAAAGCTCGGATATGGGTCGAACATGTTGTGGTCGGCACCAGACGCCGCCCGACAATTTGATGATTTGTTCACAATTCGTACTGTAATTGGAAACTCTCCCTGAATGCAGTGCGTAAGACTTGGGACCGGCTCACTTTGAGTCTGTCCGAGAGGCAATGAGCCTCGAATTTCGCCCGTCGTCGTCCCCCCACGGTCAGCAAGCACCAAGAGTGCCTGACCAACACCTCGACCGACCGGCAACTGTGCTTCACACCGGATGTGGAGTGAAAAATGTGTTCCCAGGAAGAATCGGCGCTCCGGATCTGTTGATCAGGTATAGGCCGAGCAAATCAGGGCTTTCGGTTCTAAGAGTTTCGATGAATTTCGAAATTTCTGGGAGTGTCAGGCCTGGTGTGGTGGGATCGGTGTCGGCTTGTCGGCTCCGATCGGTACGAGACGCGGATCAACTGCTTTGATGGGTGGCTGATCCAGAACAACAGAACTTTCGATCGGTTTGCAGGACCGATCTGAATAGACAACTTTCGCTGCAGGAACGCAGCGAGGAGACAGCATGACGCAGACAGCAAATACATCCCCTAGCTCAGCCGGTTCAAGCCCGAGCCCACTTGAGCAGATGCGACGACGACACCGCGTTGGTGTTTCACGCACTTCAACTCGCGCAGGCAAAACCTCGCGCCAGCTTTCGCATGAGGACGAGCGCTTGCTCGCGACCATCATGCTCAAAGAGCAAGACTACATCGATTCAGAAGTCTTCTACGAAGAGGACGCAGAGCAGAACATCTATGAGGACGCGCCGGACATTGCCAAGCCGGATACCACTTGGTATCACCCTGTGATGGACGACATCTCCTCGATCTCGCGGACACGCACGGTCAAATCATCACAGCAGGTGATCCTGACTGGTGCTGAGGAACGCGTGCTGTTCCACCAGTTCAATTACTCTCGGCATCGCGTGTGCAAACTTCAGAAAGAAGTTTGGGCGCGTCCGGACAAGAAACCGACCCCTGAGCAAGCTCAAGAGCTGCTTATGTGGTACCGCAAATCCGAACGGATCCGCGAGCAGATCGCAGAAACCAACCTCGCACTCGTACTCGCGATGGCAAAGCGTACGCGGATGAGCGAGGTTGACTTTGCAGATCTCGTTTCTGAGGGCAACATGGCGCTCCTGCGTGCGGTTGACAAGTTCGATGCCGGCCGTGGATTTAAGTTCTCGACCTACGCGTGTCGGGCGATTCTCAAAGCGTTCAGCCGTCAGGGCATGAAGCTGAGCAAGTACCGTCAGCGATTCCCAACGGACTTTGATCCGAAGCTTGAGAAATCCAACTTCCTTGAGACCAAGCGTGCTGATTTCGAGAAAGATACAGCTTCCGAGGTTCGCGCGATTGTTGTTGCGAACCGTGCTGATCTCTCGGATGTCGAGCGGACTGTTCTCGAGCACCGGTTCGGTCTTGAGACTGGTGGTCATGAGAAGCCGATGACGCTTGAGCAGGTTGGTCAGATCATCGGTGTCACCAAGGAGCGTGTTCGTCAGATTCAGAACAAGGCGATGGAGAAAATCCGCGTCGAGCTCGAGTCGAACTTCCTTGGAACGATCGAAGATGACAGCAAGCTTGAGACTGCTGGCGCCAAGTGATGCGTTCGAGCCGTGATTGAGCGTGCTTGAATACTCAATATTCCTTCTCTAAAAGACGGCCCCACCCTCGGGGCCGTCTTTGTTTTGGGGAATTTGTACAGCTCTGTAAGTCTCTTTAAGGAACAGGACGCGGGATTGAGCGAACATTTGGGTTCTTTGCGGGGTTGAGCCGCATATTGTACTTTTCTCCACACACCCTCTCCGAGGTGCCAATCGGCGGCTTGGAGTTCATTTGTCACTGACGAGTTGTCCCAGACGAGGAACCGATCACCATGAGTGTGACTGATACCCCAGCGAGTACCGCAACAGCGGGCCATGTTGAACTAGACCCTACCGCAGGCAAGAACCACGATCCGCACGCGACTAGATGGGGCGACTTCCTCAAAGCAACGATCAAGTTTGAAGCATCTGACCTCATCATGAAGTCGGAGCAGAAACCAAAGATCCGCCTTCGTGGCAAGCTCAAGGCGCTCGATGTTGAGCCGGTGACTGCTGAGGAGTTCTTCAAGATTGCGAAGCACATCCTGACGGATGAGCAGATGAAGGATCTCCACAAGTTTGGATCTGTTGACTTTGCGTACAACTACGATTCGAGCCATCGCTTCCGTGTGAACCTGTTCCAGGCACGCGGGACGCTCTCGGTTGCTGCGAGAAACATTACTTCCGAGATTCTTCCCTTCGAGGGATTGCACCTCCCTGAGGTCATGTCAGAGATCGCTCTTCAGCCGCAGGGGATTGTGCTGCTTTGTGGTGTGACTGGTTCTGGTAAATCCACGACCATCGCTTCGATGCTTGATTATGTGAACGCTCGCAAGAGTGTGCACATCCTGACGCTCGAAGATCCGATCGAGTACATCTTCGAGGATAAGAAAGCAACCATCAACCAACGCGAGATCGGGCTGGACTGCCTGGACTTCAAGACGGGTCTTCGAGCACTGGTTCGTGAGAACCCTGATATCGTGCTTATCGGTGAAATGCGTGACCAGGAAACCTTTGAAGCAGCGCTCCACGCGGCGGAAACAGGTCACTTGGTCTATGGAACAATCCACGCATCGAGCACCACACAGACATTCTCTCGTATCTACGGCTTGTTCCCAGCGGAAGAAGTCGAGCAGGTCCGCAAGATCCTTGCGTACCAGATGCGTGCGTTTGTGTACCAAAAACTGCTCCCGACACTCCACGAGAATATTTACCGGATCCCGGCACTCGAGATCCTCATCAACAACGGTGTGGTTCAGAAGTACATTCTCGACGAACGCGAGGGCGAGATTCGTGAGATTCTCAACTCCATCGAAGCACAACAGCTCGGGATGGTGGATTTCAACGATTCGCTCGTGAAACTGGTCGAAGCGGAGTACATCCACATGCGGACCGCGATTGAGTCGTCGCCGAATGTTGATGAACTGCAGATGAAACTCAAGAAGTTCACCTGATCCCCCCACCGCCAGTCGTGTCTGCTTGTTTGGGTGCGTATCTGAGCAAGTGCGTACGCATTTTGGTAGAGTTTTGGGTCCAGACGAAGCGGGCCTGATGCTGTGTCGAACGGCGGTGACCCCCCTATGATGAGCGGACCCCGCTGGAAGGCTTTTGGCGGGCTGAATACTCGAGATGACCATCCACCCCTGAGAGGGTTCCCACTATGTCGATTGTGATTGCTTCTGACCCCACGATGACCCTTGCGGCAAACGCGTTCATGCTGATGTCGATCTGGAAACCCATCGTGCTGTTCGCTCCGTTTGTTGGTTGGGCGTGGATGATCTCCACCCACCTGGACAAGCACGCGAAACGATTCTTTCTTGGTCAAGAGAAATGGAACGCGATCCACTTGGCATTCGGCATTGCGGCTCTCGTGCTCATTGTCGCTCTCCCAGTTGGTGGGATCGCGGGATTCGCAGCGGCGTTTGTCGGGACGCTCATCCTGCTCGGACTCGACATCCTGATCTTTATCTCGATTACCAACAAGGACGAGCGCGTCCCTGAATCGCAGCAGATGAAGATGAACATGAAGGACATGGCTGAGAGCCGGGACGCGAAGAAAGCGGCGAAAATGATGGGTTCATCGGAACTGACCATCGTCGGCGCCAACAAGATGACCATCCAGCCTCCACAGAAAGACACGCCGGAGTTTGCTGTGCGTGTCGGTGCCGAACAGATCGTGATCAAGGGCTATGAAGCGCATGCGAGCCAGATCGACATCCTCCCAGCAAACGAATCAACCTATGCAGCGTCGTATCTCGTTGATGGTGTGCGTCAAGCAGGCGATCCGATCGCGGCGGCTGAAGCTATTCAGATGATCGATTTCTGGAAGAAAGCCGCGGGACTCGATACGAGTGATCGTCGCCGGAAACTCACTGGCGAGGTCAGCATCTCAGGCGACTCGATGAGCAGCGCCACGCTCAAGCTCAACACATCGGGATCCAAGAGCGGGATGCGGATGACGATGACTTTCAATCCGGCTGAAGCGGTCCGCAGGAAAGTGGACGCTCTCGGGCTCCTCGATCCACAACTGGATCTGCTCAAGGACTGGGCAAACGAGCTTGAGCACACCGGCGGCGTGGTCCTCCTGAGCGCTCCATCGGATAACGGTAGAACAACCATGTCGTACTCGATCATGCGTCTGCATGATGCGTACACATCAAACATCCAATCGGTCGAATACGAGATCGAGGACGCTTTGGAAGGCATCAAGCAGATTGCTTGGGACGCGAGTGCTGATGGTCCAAGCTTTGCAACTACGGTCCGTTCAACCTTGCGTCGTGATCCGGACATCGTGACCATCTGTGACCTGCCTGATGTCGAAACAGCTCAGAACATCGCAGCAGCGGATCTTGAACGCACTCGCGTATACCTGTGCTTGCGGACTGACGCAGCACTCAAAGCAATCCAGACCTATGTCCAAGCTGTGGGTGACCCGAAGCTTGCCGCGAAGGGTTTGCGAGGCGTGGTCGCGAGCAAGCTTGTCCGCGTGCTGTGTGGCAACTGTAAAGTCCCGTACCAACCAACCCCAGACATGCTCAAGAAACTCGGATTGCCTCAAGGCAAGGTCGGGGAGTTGTTCAAGAAGGGTGGCCAAGTCCTTGTCCGCAACAAGCCTGAGGTTTGCTCAGTGTGCGGCGGTGTGGGGTACTCCGGTCAAACAGGGTGCTTCGGGGTCTTCCCGATCGGCAAGGAAGAGAAAGCGTTGATCGTCGAGGGTGATTGGAACGGGCTCCGCGCGATGATGCGGAAGAACGGCCTCCCAAGTGTTCAGCAATCCGCACTGCGGAAAGCGGTCATGGGGATCACGAGCATCGAAGAAGTGACTCGGATCACCACACCACCCAAATCAAGTTCGAAGAGTTCGAAAGCGAAGGCGTAAGACACCAACGAAGAGCATGCATTCATCGGCACTGGCCGAGAGTCAATAGCCTTCTCAGAAGGCGGAGTGAAGTCCAATGTTTATGAACATCCTTGTCATCATCTTTGTCCTGAGTGTCTCCTATGCGTGGATGACTCGAGGCATCTTCAATGCGATGATCCACGCGTTGTGTGTCCTGTTTGCTGGTGCGGTCGCGTTTGCGGTTTGGGAACCACTCGCGATGATCCTGCTTGGGCTCAGCGACGCCGCGATTGTCGAGGGTGCCGCGTGGGGGATCGCACTGATCGTGCCATTCATTATCGTGATGCTCGTCTTGCGGGTGATCAGCGATAAAGTCATCACTGCAAATGTCCAGAACATCAAAGCACTCGACTATGCGGGGGGAGCGATCTTCGGCGTGATCACCAGTGTGCTGACCGCGGGGGTGATGGTCATCGGGATCGGGTACATGCGTCTGCCGTCTGGATTCCTTGGATACCAACCGGTGTGGTACGCTCAAGAGAGTTCTGGTGCGGGATCGCTCGTTGAGAACGACAAGCTCTGGATTCCGGTCGATTCGATCACCGCGATGGTGTACCAGAACCTCTCAACAGGTTCAATGAGCAGCGGAGAACCGCTCAAGAAATGGTATCCAGACCTCACACTCACAGGATTCGCGGCACGCATCAACCCTGGTGAAGGTTCGGCAAGAAACGCGATCACAGAAGATGCATTCTCGGTCATGTCCTCGTACACCATCGGTCAACCAACCGATGCGATGTCGCTGAGCGTGGGCGATCAACGATTCATGGATATCAAAGGCAAATCGATCAGCCCACAGAACGCGGGGCATGTCGCGGGGTATGTCGTTGAGTTCGGACCAGAAGCGAAAGAAAAAGGCGGCAAAGGCGGCCAAGTCGTGATCTCCAATGGTCAGGTCCGATTGCTTACCGAGCAGAGCGACGGCACGACACACACCATCTTCCCCATCGCGACCATCTCCGAATCAAACAAAGAAGGACAGTTCGGACGCTGGATGTTTGACAGCGAGGACCTCTTCATCACATCATCAGGCGGCAAATCACGCGTCCCGATGGCGTTTGAGTTCTTCATCCCTGCAGACCAAGAGCCGGTCGCGCTCTATGTGAAGAACATCCGCGTCCCTGTGACAGCAATCAAAGAACCCACCGAGTTCGCAAACGCGGCGGCACGCGACAAGCTCGTCCGTTCTGGTGCATTGGTGACGGGACAACGCGTCAAGCGTGAGTTTGATCTCTCCGACGCGATCGTTGTTGACGCCAGTTCCTCAGAGATCAGTGCTCGCTTCCGCGACTCGACAGGAGAGGTCCTGCCATCACAGCTGGTCAAACAACGCGGGATCAAGATCAACGATGACAACCTTATTACAGAGGGCATCGCCAAGTTCCGCAAGGAAGAGATCGGAAGAAGAAACACTCCTCAGGTGAAATCACTCCGTGTGGATCAGTTCTGGTTTGGGGAGGGCCAGCAGATGGTTCAGGTTGAGGTCGGATCAGGCATCGAGGGTGGGTTCCTGTCCGAAGCAGCTCGCAAGGCGGATCCGAACGAGCCGTTCATGCTGATTGACACCAACGGCAATGAGTACGAAGCCGTCGGATATGTGTATGAGGACCCTGATACTGAGTTGTTTGAGATCCGGTACACACCTGGCTCAACCATCAGCGGCCAGAACGAGAAGGACCTCCCACGGATCTCGCAGTCGAAAGATGGACAGAAGCTCTCGCTGATCTTCCTCATCTCCAACAAGGTCGAGATCCAGTACTTCACGATCGGGGATGTGGTGCTCGTGCACTACGATCCGGTTCTGCAAGACGATTGATGATTCTGTGATTCAACAATACTCAACGCCTCGATTCGAGGCGTTTTTTTATGCGTTGACTTGTGCTTGCTCTTGAATTGTTTGTGCGTTCATGAGAAAGGCCCCCTCGGATCGAGGGGGCCTTTGATTGACTTTGCTTGTTTTGACAGGGACTTATTCAGCGGCTGCTGCGTCGGCTTCTGCTGGAGCTTCGGCTGCAGGCTTCTTTTTCTTGTCCTTGATGATGAGTTCGCCTTCGTTGTCGAACTCCATTTCATCTTGGTCGTCGTCATCGATGTTGCGGTCTGCAGCAACCCAAAGCTTCACATGAGCTTCGAGGTCTGAGTCAACCTTCACGAGGATATCGAAGGTATCGACACGCTTGATCGCACCTGGGAGGCGGACTTCGCGAGGTGAAACCGCGAAACCGACTTCTTTGAGTGCCGCGGAGATATCTTGCTGGGTGACTGAGCCGTAGAGGTGACCCTGGTCGTTGCACGCGCGGTCCATGGTGAGTTCTTGACCGTCGAGCTTGTTGATCATTTCTTCGCGTTCTTTACGACGCGCTGCGACATCCTTCTCCGCTTGAGCACGACGCTCAGCGAGCGATGCGATCAGTTCCTCGGATGGAGTGGTCGCGTACCCGAATGGGAGGAGGTAGTTGCGTGCGTAGCCAACTTTGACATTGACGACATCGCCGACGATTCCGAGGGAATCGACATTTTCGGTAAGAAGCAGTTTCACTGATTTTGCCATTGGATGATTTCCTTTCGCTGTCCTGACCGGACCGAGTCATCAGCTCGGTGCGGAGAGTTGAGGAGACACTCACGGCGAGCATCCCCAACAAAGAGGTCTCAGGCGTACCTAAGATCCGGACGAATCCGGGTCGTGAGTGTAGTCCTCTCACATGCTGTAAGTGTCCTCACAATCGTACTTTGGCATCAAAAAACCCATGCTCTGATCTGTTTGGAGCATGGGTTTGGTCTTTGAAAGGAGTTCTGAAACTGCGAAACAGGATCAGAACGGGATGTCGTCGTGATTGATGGAGACATCTCCACCCCCACCGTTCCCGCCGTCGTATCCGCCTGAGTTGCCTCCGCCGGCACCGGAGCGGGCGTAGCTGCCACCACCGCCACCGCCTCCACCGGAGTTGCCTCCGCCTGCGCCTGAATCGATGAACTGGAAGTTATCGACGACGACAGAGAGCTTTGAACGCTTGCCTCCGCCGTTGCGGTCTTCCCATTGATCGAACTTGAGTCGTCCTTCGACGAAGACTGGGCGTCCCTTGGAGAGGTACTGCGCCATGACTTCCGCCGTGCGCCCCCATGCTTCACAGTCGATGAACGCGACTTCTTCGCGTTGTTCGCCGGATTGGGTTTTGTACTTGCGGTTGACGGCAAGACCGAAGTTGCCAACAGCGGTGTTTGAAGGGGTGTGGCGGATCTCGATGTCTCTGGTGAGATTGCCCATGAGCATGACTTTGTTGAAACTGGCCATTGGTTTTCTCCTTGTGCCTGGTGTGTTATGTCGGTACTGGTGTGATCTTTCGTGAAGACACAGACTTGGTCAGTATATCACAACCGCCCGAGCCGGACATGGTCTGGCTCGGGCGGGTTGATCGAAAAACATCCGTTATTACTGCCCTATCGGTGCTGAAAGGGCAGGGAAAGGATTATTCAGCGGATGGCGCTTCTGCATCGTCTTCTGGTGCTGCGTCTTGAGCAGGTGCTTCTTCAGCTGCTGGAGCTGGGGTTGGCGCTGCTTGGACTGGTGCACCAAGACGGACGGTGCTTGTCTTGTTGGAATCGTCCGATTCGCCTTGCTCTGCTTTGAACTTCGCTTCGGTTTCGAGACCCTTGCGGTCGTCGTGGGTTGCGATTTCTTCAGCGGTCAGGTGATCCGCGGAGGTCACCATCAGACGCATGATCTGATCTGAGATCACCGCGTCACGCTCGAGGTGAGCAACCATGTTGGTTGGGCAAGTGAAGTACGCGAGGATGTACACGCCACGCTTTTGCTTGTCCATCTCGTAGGAAAGACGACGCTCATCCCACTTCTTCATCGCGATCACGGTTGCTTCCGCACGCTCGAAGAGGTGGTTGATGTGCTCGAGGACATCGCCGAACGCTGCGGCGGCGGCTTGGTTGACGAGGAACATTGCCTCGTAGGTTCCGGTTCGTGTTTCTGTAGCTGTCATGTCTAACTCCAAATCGTGTCCGGCTTAGGTAGCCGGGGTGTTATTGTTTGTGCTTTCTTTACTCTTTGTACTTTGAACGGCTTGATCATCGTTTGAATCTTCAGCCGGATTATCGTTGGGATGCTCTTTGCGTTTCGGCTTGACGAGCTTCTCATTGAAGGTGTTCATCGCGCTGGTGATGTCGTGGTCGAAGATGTGCTCGATGGCGTTGGATGCCTTCTGAAGACTCTCGTTGACCTTGTCCATCTCCTCGCTCATGAACTTGCTGAGAACCCAATCCGCTTGATTCATCACACGCGGGACTTCACCGACCCCGATGCGGATTCTGGGGTAGCTTGCACCACCCAGAACACGGTCGATATCGCTCAGTCCGTTGTGTCCGCCGGCACCGCCGCTCTTGCGGATCCGGATGGATCCGACTGGGAGTGCGATGTCGTCGACGATGACCAGAAGATCGTCCTGCGGATCGAGCTTGAAGAAGCGGAGTGCCTCCCCGACGCTCTGTCCGGACCTGTTCATGAAGGTTGTGGGCTTCATGAGCAAGCACTTCTCGCATCCGATGTTCGCGTCAAGGGTGACGCTGTTGAAGCGAGACTTGGCGATCTGTCCGACGGCGAACTTGGATGCCAGTGCATCGACAACCATAAACCCGGCGTTGTGCCGAGTGTTGTTGTATTGCATTCCTGGATTTCCAAGTCCGACGATCAGTTTCATTCTTGAGTACTCTTTCCAATCCGAACTGATTACTCAGCGTCTGGTTTCTCGCCGATGACTTCTGGTGAAGCGCCTTCAGCGGAGACTTCGCCTGATTCGTCGGTGTCGTCTTCTTGGACTGCCTTCATCACGATCTGTGCGATGATGGTGTCCGGATCGGTGAGGAGCTTCATGGATTCAAGCGGGAGCTTGACATCCGATGCGTGGAGCACATCGCCGACTTCCATCTCAGAAACATCGACATCGATGTGGTCTGGGAGGTTGGAGATGAGCACATTGAGCTCGATGTCGTTGATTGGGTGCATCATGATCGCACCGGAGGTCTTGAGACCAACCGCTTCACCAACGAAGGTGAGGTGTGCTCTGGTGTCAACACGCTCGTTGAGATCCACGCGCGAGAAGTCAGCGTGGATGATGTTGGTGCCGAGGTAGTCGTACCCGAGGTCCTTGAGGAGGACATGCTGCTTGGTTCCTTCAAGATCGAGCTCGAAGAGTTTCTCGCCCTTCTTGAGGTGGAGCATGGTTTCGTGCATATCCAATGCGATGGAAACAGGCTCTTCCTTGTGCCCGTATACAACCGCGGGCAACGAGCCCGACTCACGCAGACGACGGGAGTACCGTGATCCGGTGCGCTCACGCTTTGCGGCGGTGAGTGTTGGTGTGGTGTCTGACATTTCGTATCTCCTTTATAAACTCTTACACTTTTCTCTGTGTTTTGTGTGTGTTGACGATCATTCAGCGTTTGGCACCCGAGGTGTCCTTGAAGAGGGCGCTGATCGAATCGTCGTTGTGGATTCGTTGGATTGCTTCACCCAAGAGTTCTCCTACAGAGAGAACGGTGAGCTTGTCTTTGATTGGTTCGCAGCGGTCACCCATCGGGATGGTGTCGGTGACGACGATGCGTGAGAATGGGGACGCGGCGAGTTTTTCCATCGCCTTTCCTGCGAGGACGCCGTGGGTTGCCGCCGCGATGACATCACTCGCTCCTTCTTCCATCACCAGCTTCGCGGCTTCGCAGACTGTGCCACCTGTTGAGATCATGTCGTCGAACATCAGGACGGTTTTGTCTTTGACCGATCCGATGAGGTTGCCAACTTCGACGGTGTCCCCAGTGAGTCTGCGTTTGTTGATGATCGCGAGGTCCGCATCGAGCAGGTTCGCCATCTTTTCTGCGACCTTTACATTGCCGACATCAGGGGAGACCAAGCAGAGGTCTCCGAGTTCATCGCGGATTGATCGGAAATACTCAAAGAAGACCGGGCTCGCGGAGAGGTGGTCCACTGGGAGATCGAAGAAGCCCTGGATTTGAGCTGCGTGGAGGTCGATCGCGAGGACACGATCAGCACGCGCCGCGGTGATCAGGTTCGCGACCAGCTTCGCGGTGATGGGCACGCGTCCCTCGTCCTTGCGGTCTTGTCGGCCGTATCCGTAGTAGGGCATGACCAGCGTCACACGCTTCGCGCTCGCTCGGCGGAGACAATCGCAGAACACGAGCAGTTCCATCAGGTTGTCGTTGACGGGATCGCAGGTTGAGATGATGACATAGCAATCACGACCACGCACATCGTCGTCGAGTTTGACGATGACTTCGCCGTCCGGGAAGAGGATCGTGCGGGCTTTGCCCAACTCGACTCCAGCTTCAGCACACACGCGATGCGCGAGGTGCTTGGTGTTGCGGCCGGAGAATACTTTGATCTCACCCATCATGACGGTGTTCCTTGCGATTTCTGATCGCTGTTGGAGATTTGTCGTGCACGGTAAATAGCGTCGATCTGGGCGAGGTGTTCGAGCGTGTTGATGCTCAAGATATCCTCAGGCGGCACCGCATCAATCACCTCAACGCGTCGATCCGCGTCGAGCATGTACTCGAAAATGTCGGTGATGTAGTACTCGCCGGTAAGTTCGTTTCGCTTGACCTTCTCAAGCGCATCAAACATCGCTTGGGCGTTCACGCAGTAGTAGCTCGGGTTGACCTCATTAATCTTGAGTTCGTCTTCCGATGCGTTCTTCTGCTCGATGATGCGGGCGAACGAGCCTTCGTCGTTGCGGACGATCCGTCCATACCCGGAAGGATCGTCGATCCTGCTGGTTGCGAGGGTTCCCGCGGCACCGGTCGAACGGTGCAAATCAAGAAGTTTGTTGAGGGTGTCGGTGCGGATGAGGGGACCATCGCCGCAGAGGACGAAGATGTCGGTGTTTGCAGTATCGGTGTCTTTGTAGGAATCCAACGCGCTCATCACGGCGTGACCTGTACCGAGTTGTTCTTCTTGAACCGCGAAGACGACTTTGTCGCCGTAGTCTGCGAGGGCTTCGCGGACAAGTTCTTGCTTGTACCCCACCACGACCACGACACGATCGCAGCCCGCTTCGAGACAGACATCGACGACGGCGCAGACCATCGGACGATCACCGACAGGATGACAGACCTTCGGGAGATCCGACTGCATGCGTGTGCCTTTTCCAGCAGCGAGAATGATCGCTTCGAGGCGCTTTGAGTCTTGATCGACGCCGCGGGTGGATTGTTCGGTATTGGAATCTGCCATAAGCAGTTGGCAGGACTGTGCAGTGCGTAGAAGGGAGCGGGAGAGAAAGAAGAAAGTTACCCCACCAAGATTCGAACTTGGACTATCTGTACCAAAAACAGAAGTGCTGCCATTACACCATGGGGCAAATAAGTTTCTCTATCGTTCGTTCTATCGGCTCACTGAGCAGTTCTGCTCGACCTCCGCTGTCATGACCTTCCGGTCGGTGTCACAAACCATCGCGGCTTGGACACTCCATGACAAGCATGAGAGGTGTGGGCCGCAGCACGAATCGCCAGTGCCTTTGCTCAAACATGAGCATTGACAATGACTTGGAACTCAGACTCCCCCCGGCTGCTGTTGATGGAAACTCCATCGACAATGGGGAGAACCCATGTCCGTGCCTCAACTCAGGTTCTGGTGGTTAGACCATCGCTGAGCGTCCGTCACGGTCGGTTCCGCATAGGGAAACAAGTTTAGACCCCGATGCGAGCGGGTCAACAGATTCTGTCTCGCTCGCGTGGCAGTTTCTTGGATCTGGAGGCATTTCTGGGGAGATTCTGCATGGATCCGTGCCGATACGGTGTATATTGGACCCCGTTGGGGTTCAGCAACTGAATCTCTCGTGTATTCAAATCTGTTCCGAATCCAATTCTTCGTGGGGAACCGGAATCTGAAAGGTCTCAAGTGCTTCAAAAAGCCCGCTCTATCGTCCCAGATGGGATCCGAATTGTGCTCGTTTCCGCTTTGGGAGCCACTGTATTGATCGGATGCGCTCAGCAACGAGCATCCAATGATCCAGTCGCTCTCCAACCAGAGGGCGCTCGAACAGCGCAGGGTTTGCCTGCGGATCAGCTTCCAGAGCCGATTGATCTCAGTGATCCGAATACGGTCGCTCGCACGCTCATCACCCCCACCATCATTGATACCAACAAGCTCGCGGTTCGTCAGCAGCTGACCGGGCCGTATGAAGGTGAAGTCCGGATGATCAAGCATGTGCTCCCGAAGCACGGGCGGGACAAGAGCATGCCTGCGAATCCGGATACTTCAAGAATGCCCATCGGCGGGCTCTCTCCAATCAGCAGGGTTCAAGCGGGTGTGAATACCGGATTTGAAGCGATCTCCCAGACCGAATGGGGACCACCCGATCCGACGCTTGCCGTCGGACCGAACCACATCGTTGAAACAGTGAACGCGGCGATCGCGTTTTACGATAAGAACGGCAACCAGAGCTACTCCTCGCACCTCGGGACTCCGGGCAATCCTGGGTTCTTCGAAGAAGTTGGTGCAAGCTCGAACTTTGTGTTCGACCCAAAGTGTTTCTATGACCACAAGACCGGACGCTTCGTCGTCATGGCGCTCGAACAGGTCGGGAGCACCGAATCGTGGATCGACATCGCGATCTCGGACGACTCGGACCCCAACGGCATCTGGTACAAGTACCGCACCTTCTCAGTGGTTGAAGTCAACGGCAGCAACTACTGGGTGGACTATCCAGGGTTCGGTTTCGACGACAACGCGTTCTATGTGACCGGCAACCTGTTCCTCCTCAACGGCGACGGGAACGGATTCGCAGGGGCGCTGTACCGAATCTTCGACAAAGCACCAATGCTCAACGGCGATCCGATCACAATCCTCGATATCGCGCCTGACTCCGGCGCTTCGCTGCAAGTTGCCCAGATGTTTGGAGATGCTCCGCAGTGCTACTTTGTCTCCCGCGCGACCTCCACTTCGCTGAAGCTCTGGACAATCAACAACCCGCTGACCGCGCCGTCGTTGCAATCAACCTTTGTCAATGGACTGCAGCCTGCGAACAACCCAGCTGGTGGTGCCCCAAATCCTGGGGGTGGCGAGATCTCAACCTTGGACGGCCGACTCATGAATGTCCACTATCGGGATGGGAACCTCTACACCTCGCACGGCATCGACGGTGGATCAGGGGTCAATGTGTCCCGCTGGTACCATGTTGAAACCAATGGATGGCCTAACGGCTCATTCCCTTCACTCGTCCAGCAAGGCGAGATCACCAGCGACAGCGGACAGCACTACTTCTTCCCCGCGATCTACTCCGACAAGGATCACAATGTTGCGATGGTCAGTTCACGCTCGAGTCCGAGCGAGTTTGCAAGCGTGCAGGTTTCAGGACGGATGCCTTCAGATCCGCTCGGGACGATGAGCGAGCCGATCCAACTCGCGATCGGTGACAACGGCGCTGATGGACGCTGGGGAGATTATCTTGATATCGCGATCGATCCGAACGATGACAAAACTTTCTGGGTGATGGGGATGTACCAACGCTCGTTCGGCTGGCAAACCTACATCGATTCATTCCGGATCGCGCCGCCTTGTCCTGCGGATCTGATTGTGGATGGGTCGCTGAACTTCCAGGATATCTCCGCGTTCATCATCCGCTACACGAACCACGATCCGAGCGTCGATTTCAACGACGACGGCAGCTTCAACTTCCTCGATGTGTCGATCTTCCTGGATCTCTACGGCCAAGGATGCCCGTAAAGCGTTCAACAATCATTTGATGCACACTCGATACACCCCGCAATCCGGGGTTTTTTTATTCGATCTCTGCCTGCTCTTCGGCATCAAGTGCCGCTTGACCGATCAACTCGTAGCAGGTCTGCATAAGACCAACCAGCGGGAAGCGACCAAGGAACGGGCTCGGACCCAAACGACGCAGCAACACGCACGCGACCTGCGGCGGCGCGATCGGGGTATCGAGTTCTTGGAGTTCGGATCCAACACTCCAGAACGAATCGATCTGGTCTTCGAGCGGTGGGCTCGAGATGTCCGACACGCCTTGGATATGCGGGATGAGGACCGGCGCGGGACCTGGTCCTTGGACACCGATCGCTCGTTTTTGACGGAGTCCGTCGATGAGTTCTTGTCCCGGCATGCCGTGGAGTCCGAAGATCTCCATCGGTTCATTCCCGAGACGCTCCGCGAGCAGTGCTGTGAGACAGACCGCATGCTTGCACCAAGGTTGTTCTTCTGACCAGTCTGGACATGAACAGGTCGGTTTGAGATCGCTCGGTTCAGTCGGGAACAGACGGAGATCGAGCGGCGCGAACACATCCTCGATGTTGGATGGGAGTTCTCCCGCGAGCAGTTTCGCGGCGTACCGCATCTGGTCCGCCATCGCGACGATGATCTGCTCTTGATCGTGCGCCGAGAACTGCGTCAACGAGAGCTCGGTTTTGTATGGTTTGTCGGATCGTCCCTGGATGATCCCTTCGCACAAGGTGCCTTCGATTGTCAATCGTTTGGTTTGACCGGCGCGTGCGTATTCGAGACCTTCACGGTTGATCTGGCCATCCGAGCCCTCCTCTGCGACACGCAGCAGACGCTGCGTGATCCATGAGGTTGGCTGCTCATCCGGCTTGAGCTTGAGCTTCACACCACCTCGCACACGCCGTGGGTTCGTCAGCGATTTACGCGATGAACGGAATGACGCGTACTGTGGTTTGATCTTCTTGGGCGCCGTCGGGACATTCGCAGAAAGCGTCGGACGCGCGATCATATTGACCTGTCGATCCTTTGGGGGAGGCGCGGGCTTGGTGGCTTCTGGTTTCTTGGGTGCTGTTGTTTTGGGCGCAGGTTTCTTGGTGGTCTTTTTCGTGACCTTCTTCGCAGCTTTGGGCGCGGCCTTCTTGGTCGCTTTCTCTGCTGATTCAGATGTGGGTTTCTGCGGATCGCCCATAGGTGTGCTTTACATCTCGTCTGAAATGGTGTCCGCTCGCAGCGCGAGGAGACTCCGGAGTTTGTCTGTGCCGAGGTCGGTGAGCCAGCGTTCGCCGTGCCCGATGATGTTCTCGGCAAGTTCGGTCTTGGATTCGATCATCTCGTCGATCCGCTCTTCGAGCGTGCCTCGGACGATGTACTTGTGAACCTGAACTGTGCGTGTCTGACCGATGCGGTATGCGCGGTCGGTCGCTTGGTTTTCCACAGCAGGGTTCCACCAGCGGTCGAAGTGGAACACATGCGTCGCTGCGGTCAGGTTCAGACCCACACCACCCGCTTTGAGCGAGAGGAGGAGGATCGGGGTTTTTCCGGTCGCTTCTTGGAAGTCATCGATCATCTTCTGACGCTGACCTTGCGAGGTGCCGCCGTGGAGGAAGAGGACTTCCTTGCCCAGTTCGTGCTTGAGCATGTTCGAGAGGATGTGACCCATCTGACGGAACTGGGTGAAGACGAGTGCTTGATCGCCTTCGGAGATGATCTCGTCGAGTTGTTCGAGCAACCGGACACACTTTCCGGAGCGTGCGGGATCGATGACCTTACCGAACTGTGGATCCGCTTCCTTAAGCATCTGCGCTGGGTGGTTACAGATCTGCTTGAGCTTGATGAGAGCCGCGAGAACAAGACCACGACGATGGATGCCCTCAGCATGCTCGACATCGGTGAGCATCCGCTTGACGCACGCTTCGTACATGGATGCTTGCTCGCTGGTGAGCGGGCACCACTCTTTGGATTCCAACTTCTCAGGGAGATCGGAGACCACGGTCGGGTCGGTTTTCACGCGCCGAAGAATGAACGGACGGACCATCGTCCGGAGTTTGTCCATCTTGATCTGGTCGCGGTGACGCTCGATCGGGAGCGCGAACTTCTTGCGGAATGATCCGGATGCACCAAGATAGTTCGGATTCAAGAAGTCCATGATCGACCACAACTCGGACAATCGGTTCTCGACCGGTGTACCGGTCATCGCGACGCGACGCGGGACCTTGAGTGAGCGGACGGAAATCGACTGTTTCGCAGCAGGATTCTTGACAAACTGCGCCTCATCGAGCACGACGCGTCCCCATTTGACCTTCGTGATGAAATCGTTGTCGCGATGCACGAGTGCATAAGTGGTAACGACGACATCCGCATCCCTGCATGACTCGATGAACGCGTCCCCTTGAGGGCGATCGACGCCGTGGTGGACCTTGATGTTGATCGATGGCGCGAAACGCTCGAACTCCTTGACCCAGTTACCGATCACGGACATCGGGACAATGAGGATGGTTGGATCCGGACGCTCCGTGGTGATCGACCGCTCGTGGAGGATGAGCGCGATCATCTGGATCGTTTTACCAAGACCCATGTCGTCTGCGAGACACGCGCCGAACCCGAATCGCTCCATGAATGCCATCCAGCTCACGCCGCGAGATTGGTATGGACGGAGAGTGCCTTTGAATGAATCGGGTGTTTCGAGGATCGGAAGTTCGACGGAGACGCCTTCTTCTCCACCAAGCATCGACGCGACCCAACCGGTCGCTTCGACCCCTGTGACTGGGAGTCCGGTTTGAGCGGAATCGGATGCGAGCGCGAGCTGCATTGCTTCGCCGAGTTCCATTTCCCCGCCAGGATTTTCGTGCATGAAGCTGATCGCGTTCTCGACATCTTCGGGACGGATCTCGACCCATTGACCACCGATCCGAACCAGTGGCGAGTTCTTTTGCGCCAGCTCCTCAAACTCATGGAGTGTCAGGGTTGTATCCCCGATCGCGATTTCCCAGTGGTATCCGACTAGAGTCCCAAGACCGAGCTGCGCACCCGCGGCTTCCGCGTCGGCGCCCTCTCCGAGCACCATCTCGGATGGGTCCGAATCGATTCGGAGCTTGGTACCAAGACGACCAGACTGTGAATCCCACCAGCTCGGACACTCGACGGCGATGCCTTGTTCTTCAAGGACTGGTTTGACCTCACGCAAGAACCGATACGCTTCTTGCGTTTCGATCAGGAGTTGGATCGGTTCGGATTCATCGAGCGCTTCTTCGAGCTTCTTGTAGTATCGACTCGCGCGTCCGAGTTCACCCATCAGCAGTTCTTGTGGGTTTTCGAGTGTCAGACCTTCGTAGACGATCCGCTCGCGGTTGATCAGCCACACATCAGCACCGCGGATCAAGACCTCTTCATCATCAAGCGACTGGAGGAAGAAACTGAGCGACCACATCACTGTTTCGTCTGGCTGGTCGATGTCCGGAGCAAGCCCCTCGGTGATTGGTTCTGCAAGACGCAAGCCGAATCGCCAGGTGCTGGATTCTCCACGATCTTCGAGTTCCGAGATCCATTTGCGGACTGTTCGTGCGATCTCCGCACGCTGACCAGATGACGCGGGAACATCGACCGCTTCGCCGAGCAAGCCGTTGAGCCATGCGACTTGATGATCAAGACCTGGATCGGATGACTCGATGGTGTCGGTCATCTCTTCGGTGAGCATCACCTTCCGACACGCGGCATCGGTGACATGCGTTAAAAATTCAACAGAGATACTCCACGCATCGTGAGCATGTCCATCCGGAACAGCACGCGCCGCTGCTGGCATCGAGCGGACGAGCTTCGCGACACGCTTTGCGGTCATGTCGTCAGCGAGCCAAGGCTGCCAGCGGCCGGTCAACAATCCGGACGCATCTTGAAAAACCATCGGTACAAAGCGATGGCCCGCGATCAGGTGTTCCGCGAGTCGGGAGGCGGCGACAAAGTACTGCACGCCGGGACCGGCATGGAAATCTTCGAGTGAATCCTGACGATCAATCAGCGACTCAAGCACCATTGGCACATGCTCAGCATGGATCGACAGTGTCGGAACACGGATGTCTGCAAGACCGCTCGAAGCGTACTCGTCTGTGTTGATTCCTCCGAACATGGCCATCGGCGCGGAGGGGAGCGGTGCATCGCCGTGGACAGGCAATCGGAGGACGATGGAGGACGGCTCGCCTTGGATCCAATCAGGGATCACTGCGTGGGGATGGAGGATGGAATCGTCGTCGCTCCCTGATTCCGCGGAAGCGGTCCACCATTGTCGATCGGGACATTGCTCGACCCAGAGGTGCAAGCGATCGTCGGCCCAGTTGGCATGGATGACCTGCACCATTTCTGGCACTTGGGTCGTTTCAGATTCAAGAGGGCTCGCGTTGATCACGAAAGGCAAAGCTCCAAATGGGTAGCCCGTCAAGGGCGGCTCCAGCACCTCGTCGGCTCGCTGAAACTTGGAATAGGAGCGCAGGGACTCGAACCCTGAACCTGCGGCTTAAAAGGCCGATGCTCTACCGATTGAGCTACGCTCCTAGGCGTATTCCGATGACCATCCTGCCGAAGCTCGGCAAAGTGGACATAAGAGAGTCATGGTATGCCCCACCCCTTCTTGGGATCAACTTCTTGCACGATCCAAGAGTATTTCTGCGTGGGTTTTTGATGCCCCCTGATGCTCTGCGACGCACCTGCGGGCGTTGTCCCCCAGTTCCAGACACCGAGTTGGGTCCGCGAGCAGGGCCGCGATCCGATCCGTAAGCCCAACCCGATCAATCACCTCGATCGCGTCCGCTGCAAGCAATGCGTCGATCTGGGACGCAAAATCGGAGTTTTGGGGTCCAATCAGCACCGGCTTTCCAAGCGCGGCAGGTTCGAGCATGTCCGAACCATGCAGATCGAAGAACGAGCGCCCGATGACCACGATATCCGCGAGTTCGTACAGCGTGGAGAGTTCGCCGAGCGTGTCGAGGAGGAAGCGGGTGTTGGGTTTGGGGGTGCGGTCAGATCGGCGCGTCCAGCCTTCGATGGTTGGGTCGGGTTCGTCGAAACGATCAGGCTTCCGCGGCGCGCACACGAGCTGCACATCGTCGGGACACGCTTGATCGAGCAGCTCTTCTTCACCTGGCGCGGTCGATCCAGCAACAACGATCGGCTTGGTTCGATCCAGACCGAGTTCGTCCGCGAGTGTGATCGCTTCTTCGCTTGGATCAGGGATCGGACCGAAAACATCGAGGGCGTCCCATTTCATCGTGCCGACGACGCTGACATTCGTCGCACCCATCGCGGCGACGCGCTGCGCGTACGCCTCGTCTTGCATGCAGCAAAAATCCAATCGAGCGAAGGTTGGTTTGAGCAGCGGCCTTGCTCGCATGTACCCTTTGAAAGATCGCGCGGAAAGCCGACCGTTGATCAGGCCGATTGGGATTTTCCTTTTTTTGCAGTACTTCACAAAGTTTGGCCAAACCTCGAGTTCGACCAACCCGACCACATCGGGCTGGATCGTGTTCAAAAATCGCTTGACCATCCACGAGCAATCGAGTGGGTAGCGGACCACCTCGCAGGTGTCGCTGAAGATCGACTGGGCGCGAGCAAGACCGGTATCGGTCGTCGTCGAAACAACAACATTCGCTTCGTCCGTCAGCAACGGCACCAACGCTCGCAACGCATTGACCTCTCCGACAGAAACCGCGTGGAGTAGGACGACTGGTTTGGTGTGGTTTGCCCATCGCTCGGAGAGCATGGGTTCGATCTTCCCGAACCGCTCGGACCAGCCGCCTCGTTTCTTGCGTGCCCAGAACGGGGCGCTGAGCAACGCGAGCGGGATATAGAGAACATCAAACGCGTTCATGTCTCGGTGGTCCAACTCTCTTAGGTAAGGAGGTTGGGAAATGAAATGGGCGGAGAGGGACTCGAACCCACGACCCATCGCGTGTAAGGCGATTGCTCTAGCCAACTGAGCTACCCGCCCGGGTAATCAGGGCAGTAGTCTAGCACACAAATCATCACGGATCGCCCTACCGTTGACAATGACCAGCACTTCCCCATCGCGCTCCTGCACTGTCGGCCCAATCACCATCGGAGAGGGGCACCCACTCGCGATCATCGCGGGGCCTTGCACCCTCGAATCGCTGGAACTGGGTTTAGAGGTCGGCAGGCACTGTAAATCAGTCTGCGAATCGCTCGGACTCCCCTACATCTTCAAAGCGAGCTTCGACAAAGCGAACCGCTCCTCCATCAACTCCAAGCGGGGCATCGGGATCGAGCAGGGACTCGAACACTTCCAAGCGATCAAACAAGAGCTCAATGTCCCAACCACCACCGATATCCACGCGCCTGAGCAAGCCGAGGCAATCGCGGCTGTCGTGGATCTGATCCAGATTCCCGCGTTCTTGTGCCGACAGACCGACCTCGTCGTCGCGTCCGCACAAGCCGCGGCGGCAAAGGGCGGCGGGGTTAACATCAAAAAAGGACAGTTCCTCTCCCCAAGCGAGATGGGAGGACCAGTCCGCAAAGCGACCGAAGCGGGATGCGACAACCTCATGCTCACCGAGCGCGGCACCTTCTTCGGATACCACCGACTCGTCAACGACTTCATCGGGATCGCGGACATGATGGAGCTCGACTGCTCCAAGTTCACCACCCTCGGCTCGCCTCCTGTGTGCTTCGATGTCACCCACTCAACCCAACTCCCAGGATCGGGAGAACAAACCGGCGGACGACCAGATCGCGCCCTCCAACTCGCGAAAGCCGCGACGGCGATCGGGGTGCATGCGTTGTTTGTCGAGTGTCATCCAAACCCAAAAGAAGCATGGTCGGACGGGGCAACGCAGGTGGGTTTTGATATGTTTGAGAAGATACTCTCAAGCGCAGCTAACATGAATGCTTGAGCATTCCAAAGCGTACACAACTTAGTATTTTGTCAAAACCTGGCATGTGGACCCTGAGCGCAGTTCTGATACTCATCGCCGGGTTTGTGCTTCTCATGGTCTTTGTGCCAAATTTGAGCAAAGGGGCCTTCCTAGTCATATTCATGTGTCTCATAATCCCATGCTGGATAGGCGCTCATTTCGATCGCAAAGCAAGAACGAAGCGAATCGAGCAAGAAATGCATCTCAAGGATTTTGTTCTCACTGCTGAGAGTGAACTCGATTCAGAGTTGAGATCGACATACCTACAAACCAAGCCTCATAATCTTGGGACAGCATCTCTAACCCACGTTTTTTCAGGATTACATAGTGGCTACGAACTTGTTCTCGCTGAACATCGGGTGAGCGTGGGCAAAAACACACTCTATTACACTTCGTGCGCCGTATGGACATCGGTTGATCTGCCCAAGGTCATCATCAGGCAACGAAACCTCATCGACAAGGTTGTCGCGAAGCAAGACCTTGGTGACCCTGCATTTGATAAACAACGCGAGATTGAATCAACTGATCTTGATTTGGCAAGGCAGTTACTCCAACCGCTCGCGTCTTGGTTTGTTGTTGACAAGCATTCTGCGATGAGCTTTCGGCTGCATGAAGTTCCAGGCAAAGTCGAGATGTGGGCGATGAATCAAAACTGGGTTGTCGTAGCAGATCGCGGTCGAGCAAATCCTCGCCAGATGCTTGATATGGCTGAGTTTGCAAGTTCGTTCGTTCGTGCACTTGAGCACAACTCCGCTTCACTTGATGTTGATGAACAGGTCAACATTCAGAACGGACACTGAATCCTTCAAATTACATCTCAAACTACAGTGCCCTTTCTCCATCCCCACACAATTCACGGATTCCTATGTATACTGAGATCTCAATACTCGTACGAGAGATCATCATGTCAGATACTAAAGAACGCTGGTCAATCAAGGACATCCTCGGCGGATTGATCGGGGGTGGATTGCTCGTCGCGGTCGGGATCAACATGATCATCAACCCGGATGGAGCCAGCACGGATCCATCCGTCGGAGGTAAACGGCTCATCAAAGACCTCATGAACTACATCTGGTCCACGCCGGGTGGGATTGTTGTGATCATCATCGGGTTACTCATCGCAGGCGCGACCGTGCATCAGATGATCGACCAACGCAAGGGTTCATAGTTCACCCAGAGTCATGATTGCCGGATCGCCCTTCCAAATCTCGCCGAGACTTGTTAGAATCAACACATGACCAAAGAGCAGTCCCCAAAAGACGGTTATAACCAAGTCAAAACCGGTTTGCGCCGTTTCGGACCCGCACTGATCGTGGTCGGCGGATTGATGGCGATCATCGGTATCGGTCAGTTTCTCATGACCTTTGTCTCCGCGGCTACAAGCGACTTTGGGGACCAACCAAGCTTCCCGATCCTCTTCGTCATTCTCGGAATACCCGGCATCTTCATCCTGAGCATTGGGATGATGATGACCCAAGCAGGGTATCTCAAAGAACTGACAAAGTATGCCGCGAAAGAAACAACGCCTGCAGTCACAACAAGCGTGACCGCTGTTCGTGCCGCAATCATGGATGATGATGTGCCTTGCCCATCGTGCGCTTCGCCGATTGAGCCTGATTCAAAGTTCTGTTCCTCGTGTGGGGTAGAGGTCGGAACGAAGAAATGCCCGAAGTGTTCCTCGCAGATCGATGCCGAAGACCGATTCTGCAAAGGGTGTGGCACGATGATCTCGCTCCACAATCCAATCGCATGAAGTTGTTACGGACGAGGTTTGAATACTCGCTGGGTTGATGCGGGGTACTTCGGAAGTTTGTCGGCTGGACGGATCGGGCGAGGCGCAAAGTTGCCGCCACAGTTTGGACAGATGTTGTTGAGCTTCCCTTCGACGCATGATTGACAAAATGTGCACTCAAAGGTACAGATCATCGCGTCGGTCGCGTCTGGTGGGAGGTCCTTGTCACAGCATTCGCAGTTGGGGCGGAGTTCGAGCATGTACACAACATACTCGAAATCACGCGCATGAAAAAGCCGTCCACAAAGCGGACGGCTTTCATTAATTCATTCAGCGGAGTCTTATCCAGCGTGTGCAGCGCGGTACTCGCGGAGCCATTGCGGACGAGCGATGTCTTCTTCGTATGGATCGACATGCACGCGGCCGTTCTTCTGGAAGACGACTTTGCCGGTCGAGACTGAGTAGAGCGTGTCGTCCTTACCGATGCGAACACCGAAGCCTGGTTTGAACTTGGTCCCGCACTGACGGATGATGATCGCGCCCGGCTTGGCTGACTCGCCGCCGTAGAGCTTCACTCCGCGGTACTGTGGGTTTGAGTCGCGGCCGTTCTTGGTTGAGCCCTGGCCCTTTTTATGTGCCATAACAGTGATCTCCGTCGTCTGATCCATGCTGGATGCTCAAAGCGAGCGAATCCGGATCGGGGTTTCTTCTTCAAGCGACCCAGCAGGTCGCGGGGGCAAGCGTAGGCGGCTCAACCATTTGAGTCCAGATCCCCTGCCGCTTGCGAAGTGTTCAATTCGACAATTCTTGCCTTGAGCAGACCGGGATGAATCGGACCATCCCGATCGCCGATTTATCGCATAACCCAGCGTTTTTCTTCCAGATCAAAGGGACGAGCCCCCTGATCTGCAAAGTTGCCTGGAGTCGCGTAACGCAGCATCAGGGTCTTTCTGAGTGTGTATCGGCGTGGGTTATCGGTCTCTCGTCCGACAACATAGGACTCGAACTCGCCGCTCAGACCTGCGAAGAAGATCCTGACCTCGTCCACATCGAGCTGCTCTGCAGGCCAGATCAAGACACCATCACGAGCGTGCTCCGGTCCCTGGAGGACGGTGGACACGATATCGATCTGGGATTCAACCAATGGGTTGTCCAGACGATGCAGAATCTCGTTGGTGACCGCGGTCGGGACATCGCGTCCGGACTTGAGAACAGTCACATTGTCCGTCATCAGGGTGACATCAGGAGCGAACAACAGGTCCGATCCGGAGTAGTTGGTGATGCTGTAGGTCAGGAAGAAGTATGGCTTGTTGCCTTCAGCGGTCTCAACCCACGCGAGACGCAGCGGTCCCATGTCGTAGGTGAACTCCCAAGAAATCGTAACCGGGGAAGGCTCTGGAGCGGCAATCGCAGTGGTTCCGAGCGTCGCGCCAAAGAGGGCAACGCCGCCGAGGATCAGGGTGCGGAGTGTGTTCTGTGCGTTTGCAAGCATGTTGGTCTCACCGGATGGGAACAGTCTCATGAAATCTCACCCGATGCCAATCGCGTACGCTGGTATCGGATGATGGTGCATGGTAGTCTAGTGCAAAGCGTCGGGGCGTCAACGCTGGATGTCCCGATCCGCAGGATTTGGTCGATGGTTCCATATCCATACCACACCCGACCAGCAACAATACACCAAGATGACCCCTCACCCGGACCAACCAGCACAGCCGCAGATCGCAGACGATCCCAGGCCCAAATGCGTCCAGATTGGGAGAGGGATTGTTCAGCCTGCTCTCGAACGACTCATTACAAGCGGGAATCCCAAAATCGGAGCTCAGCGATTGGCGCGCAATGCTTCCGCTCATGGGATCGATCTGGATCTGATCTGGGGGGTGCTTGGAGATCCGAAACTCAAGCAGCCGGTTGTACGCCAGGTCTGTATGGTGGTCGCGGGAGCGGGTGGGACAGGGATGTGCTTTGTCTCCAACCCCAAAGCAGAAATCGGTTTAGGTGACGGGATTACCCAGCTCGCGGAGATCAGTGCCAGTTTGAGCGGCGCCCTTGATGGACTCCAAGCAATCGGGAACAGCAGAGTTCGGATCGCGCAGATGCTCTTTGAACCCAAGCAGGAGTGGACGCACGAGATCTGCCAAGCCGCGGGGATGATCTGTGTCGGAACACTCGACTATCTACGTATCGGATACGAAGAAGTGACCACCTGGGCTGATGTCGATCCGAATTGGGGGGAAGGCATCGAGGTTCTTTCCTTTGAAGAACTTGGGCAGGATCGCGAGATGCTCGCAATCGCTCTGGAAGACTCGTACGAGGGGACGCTGGACTGTCCCGAACTCTGCGGCATGCGTCCGATGGAAGATGTGATCGCGAGTCACGAATCAACAGGGGAGTTTGACCCAAGCCGATGGTGGATTGTCATCAAGGATAATCACCCGGCTGGTTGTTGCTTGCTCTCGCATTGTCCCGCGAACGAATCCGTTGAGCTTGTGTACCTTGGACTCAGTCCAAAAGTGCAAGGTCATGGACTTGGGACGCGCCTGCTGACACACGCGCTCAAAAATCTGCGTCTTAAAGACACGGTTTACGAGGTCACCTGCGCTGTTGATCGGCGCAATGTCCCGGCATCAAAAGTCTATATGAGACTTGGTTTCAAGCGGTTTGACGCTCGTGTGGGTTATGTACGCGCGATGTGATTGTGCATAACATCGCGTCGCTGTGGATGAAAAAACTTTTTCGCTCGTAAGTGTTTGTCAACGGTAGTGGATCGACCTGCACGAGCGTTCGTGCACGCGTTTGTGTGTTGCTTGAGATTCGAGTTTGACCTATCATCCCTTCGCAGGTTATGGAATGACCAGCGGGCAGACAGGACTCTTTCTGCCGCGAGCGACAACCCGATCCAGCCAGTTCTTGGCCCGCTGATTCGCGTGTGCTCAACACCATTCAGCTCGGCGGATGAATGGAGATCAGGGAACGACGAGAGACCGATCCGGAGGGATGGGTTCACTCGGGAACAGCTCTCGGCACCCGGCTTACTCTAAGCAATCGTCACTGGGGACGCACTTCCTCAGCACGCGATCGTTGTGCCCAATGTTGAAGGATTCGATCACAGTTAGATAGCTTGAACGCTGGTAGGGGACATCCAGGCGCGGTCGGACCGCGCTCGTCCATGCTGTGCGGTCCCGGACGACCTATGAGGCCCATTCGTGTCAACCATCGAAGCCAACACTGAACGCAACTACAGGACTGAATCATGCAAGCACGAATCAAACTCCCAAGGTCGAACTCAATCATCAGCACCTGCTCCGATTCAGTTCAGCGCATACGCCGCTGAATCCACGACAGGCACCGCGCTGTGCAATCGTGTCCGCGCTCGACTTGAGTCCAAACTGGGCGCGAACAAGGTTCGTCGCTACCTCGGATCAGGCGTTGAGATGGAATCGGACACCGACGGCTTGAGCATCACTGCTAGCAGCCGATTCACGCTGGACATGATCGAGAAGCAGATCGGTGAAGACCTGCGTTCCACCCTCCGCGAGCAGATAGGTAATCCCTCAGCAAGCATCCGATACTCGCTCCGCAAGACCGCTCCCGCAGCTGTTGAACCGCGTCCAACCCCAGGCCGCGATGCGGGTAATACGCGCAAATCTCAGGTCGAGAACCTGATCGCCGGACCAGCACCAACGCGCGGACCGATCCGCAAAAACCTGCCTTCCTGCCCCACTATTGAGGGTTTTCTGGTCGGACAAGCAAACAAGCTTGCGTTTGGCGCGATCGAAGCGTTGCTCGAATCCCCCGGTGGATCGCCTCCAGTCTTTATCCATGGCACTTGCGGTGTTGGGAAGACCCACCTGCTTCGCGCCACCGCTCAGCGGTATCGACAGATGATGCCTGGCGCGAAGGTTCGGTACATCACCGGAGAAGCGTTCGTCAACTCATTCGTCCAAGCGATCCGCACCAAGACCGTTGAAGCGTTCGAGAAGAAGTTTCGCGGACTCGATGTGCTGTGCTTGGATGATGTCCACATGGTTGCCGGCAAAGAGAGCACGCAACACGAACTGCTCCAGATCTTCAACACCCTATCGCTCAGCGGCGCGAAGGTCATCCTCGCGTCAGACGCTCCACCAAACGAGATCGCTCGCTTGAGCTCGGGACTCGCATCAAGATTCAACGGCGGGGTCGTCGCTCGCATCGACACCCCAGACCGCTCGCTCGCGCTGCGGATCGCTCGTCAGATCTGCATCGTCCGCGGCATGTCCATCGACGACGCTGGTCTTGGCGCGATCCTCGACCGGATCGGTATCGGTCAGCACGGCGGAAACGCGTCTGTCCGCGAGCTCGAGGGCGCGATCGTCCAGGTGCAAGCGGTCGCTCGGCTCCTGGAACAGGATCAGAACGGTGCTCCGAGCGTGACAAGCATCCATCGCGCGTTGCAACTCCGGACTGGGAGCAGCGGCCCACAACGATCCCTCGGCCCGATTTCGATGGACCTGATCACCCATGTCGTCCTCGAACACCTCGGCGTGACTAAGCAAGACCTGCGAGGACGCGGTCGTCATCGAACGGTTGTGCTTGCTCGGGAACTCATTGTGCACCTGAGCAGAGCGATGACGACCCACTCCTTCCCGGAGATTGCGCACTCGATCGGTCGTCCGAACCATTCGACGGTGATTACCGCTGCGAAGCGCATACGCAGCCGAATCGAGAGTCATGAGCGCTGCGTGCAGATGGGTCCCGAATCAGGGATGACCGTCAAAGGGCTTGTTGATGAGCTGACCGAGCGTGTGCGGATGAGCCATCGGCAAGCGAGCGAGCGGGTCTAATCGAAGAAACACCAGATTTGTGCGTGATTCTTTTGCGTAAGGGGTTGTGCTTGAAGGCACTTTGTGCCGACAATCTGAGGATATGGCGCATCAAGAAATACCACTGTCTCGACCCAACATCTCTTTGCACGAGGAGGAGTTGGTTCTGAAGGTTCTCAGGTCAGGTCGATTGTCGATTGGACCAATGGTCGAGCGGTTTGAGGAACTCGTTGCTCATCGCGTTGGAGTTCGGCACGCCGTTGCGTGCTCCTCTGGGACTGCGGGGCTCCATATGGCAATGGTCGCGTTGGGGATCGGACCTGGAGACGAGGTCATTACCACGCCATTCTCGTTTATTGCTTCGTCGAATGTCATTCTGTATGTCGGAGCGAAACCGGTGTTTGTGGACATCTGTCCGCGGAGTTTGAATGCGGACCCTGAGTTGATCGAGAAAGCGATCACCCCAAACACCAAAGCGATCCTCGCGGTCGAAGCGTTCGGGAATCCTGAGCATATGGATGCGTATGCACGGATCGCTGCGAAACACGAGATCCCGCTGATTGAGGATTGCTGCGAGGCGCTGGGAACAAAGCACAAAGGCATCGCCGCGGGTGCGTTCGGTCGCGTCGGGGTCTTTGGGTTCTATCCCAATAAGCAGATCACCACTGGGGAAGGCGGGATGATCGTGACGGACGACGAACGGCTCGCGGATCTTTGCAGATCGCTTAGAAATCATGGACGAGCGGTCCAAGGCCGGGGTTCGATCGAAGGCGGATCGTCCGCTGGAAGTTGGCTCCATCACGAACGGCTCGGGTTCAACTATCGGATGTCCGAAGTCTCCGCAGCACTCGGCGTGGCGCAAATGGAACGGCTCGATGAGATCCTCAGAGCTCGATCCGAAACCGCGGAGATGTATATCGAACGGATGGCGGGATTGAGCGATCTGGTGCTGCCTTCGATCCCAGAAGACACGATCATGAGCTGGTTTGTGTTTGTCGCTCGGCTCTCGACCGGGTACACACGCGAGGAACGGGATCGGGTCATCCAGGGATTGCGGATGCATGACATCGGATCGAGCGATTACTTTCCATGTATCCATCAGCAGCCGATCTACCAGCAAGCGTTTGGGTACAAAGAGGGGGCATTCCCCATCGCGGAGTCTGTGAGCGGTCGGACGATTGCATTGCCTTTCTACGGGTGGATGACCAATCGGGAGGTCGATATGGTCGTTCAGACGCTGGAACTGATGATCTCGCGTGAGAATCTGTCCCGACGCGCGTGAAGACGAGCGTGAATCTGGGGGGGTTCGGAAGGGTCTGGGATAGAATTGTCGCTCGGCTCTAGAACCTGCATTGACATGGGCTTGCCTAGGGAGTTGGACGGGCTATCATCATGACCCGGTGCTCAGGGTGAGTACCGCTATTGGACGAGGTTTTGCTATGCCATTCGAATGCCACTTTACCGGTAAAAAGACAACCTTTGGTAAAAAGCGTGCTTACGGCGGTGCGAAGCTATCCAAGGGTGGTTTCGGTCTCAAGACGACCGGCATTACTCGCCGTACATTCAAGCCTAACCTTCAGAAGGTCAATGTTGAGTTGACCGACGACAAGGGTGTCAAGCGATCGAAGCGGGTTTATGTCTCCGCTCAAGCGATCCACGCTGGGATGGTCACCAAACCACTCAAGCGGAAATACGGCTACACCCGTCAGCAAAAAGAAGCTCTCGAAAGCTGATTTTTAAAGAAATTCGACCCATTACCCACACCTTTGCGTGTGGGTTCTTTTGTTTTACGGCGAGTTGCTGTATGATTGAAGTCCTACGACGGACCGCACATGACCGCTCCTTGCTTCATCCAGCACAGCGAGCGATCAGCAATATTGGGAGGGCAAAGGATGCTCTGCGAATGTCAACAACGACAAGCAACGATCCACGAGGTCATCCTTCAGCATGGACAGAAGGTTGAGCGGCATCTGTGCGAACAATGTGCTGCAAAGCAAGGGGTCTCGACCGATCCGCATATGCCGATCTCACAATTGATCTCCAACTACATATCTGGAAAGAACTTATCGATTCCGTCCGTTGGCAAAAAAGACAAGCCAGCTGATCGGCTCTCACGCCCTGGAACGACGCCTCCTTGTCCGACATGCTCGATGACCTTCTCCAAGTTCAAGGATTCGGGACTCTTAGGTTGCCCAACTTGTTACTCAAGTTTCCAGAAACGGCTCTCTCCGTTGATCGCACGCGCACATGAAGGCGGCGAGCAGCACATCGGCAAAGTCCCTCAACGCGCGCTCGCGATGCTGAGTGAATCAAACGAATCAGGGAACACAAATCTTCAGTCTCTCCTCGGCGGCGCCTCAGAACGCGAGCAGCGACTGGGTCAGGTTCGGGTCAAGCTCAACAACGCGGTCAAGCATGAGGACTATGAACAAGCCGCGATGTTGCGAGATGAAATGACTCGGCTTGCATCGCTTCCCTCGTCGCAGATCGAGACACGAGTCAAACAGAATCCGATGATTTCAGATTCGATGATGTCGAAGGAATCGGAACAGACTTCATAATCGTTGGTGCGGTGCTTGTAGGCACCGCGTTTTTTTTGCAAGACTTGATGTGCTTGCGCTCATGGTTCACGCTTCAATCCTGACAACTCTGATCAGTGATACAAGCAATCGACAACAGAAGCTGTGTCATCAGTTCACACAGCAGACAGGCGACCCAAGATGCAAGCGAACGACACATCAGGACAACTCCCGGAGTTCCCGGAACGAGCCGGAAAGCGGAAACAGATCCCGCATATCTCGATCGAGAACGATCCGATGATTCTTGGTGGACCGATCCAATCCGGGATCACCGAATGGCTCAAAGGGACTGGGGTGATGAGCGATGTTGTGATGTCCTCGCGTGCTCGCGCCGCGCGGAACCTCGCTGGATTCCCGTTCCCCCCCACCGCGAGCTCTGCTGATCGCTCACAGATCATGGAAATCTGCAGACGATGCATCGAATCGCTCGAACGCAAGAACGGCTCAACCATCCGATGGTTTGATCTTCGCAACAGCGATCCCAACGATCGCCGATTGCTCGTCGAGCGTCAACTCATGTCAAGGCAGCACGCTCGCGGACGCTATTCCAATGGCGAGGGTGGCCCGGACTCACCTCGCGGGGTTGCGGTGATTGAGCCGGAAGAACGCATCAGTATCTTGGTCAATGAAGAAGACCACCTCCGCGTACAAGTCATCCGCTCGGGACTGAACCTCGAATCATGCCTCAAAGAGATCAACGGTTTTGACGATAGGATCGAGCAGATTGTCGACTACGCGTTCCATCCACAGTTCGGATATCTCACGGCATGTCCGACCAATGTCGGCACAGGACTCCGGCTCTCAGTAATGGTGCATCTCCCTGCGCTCAAGATCACAGGTGAGCTTGAGAAAGTACGGAACGCTGCGAGCGACATGGGACTCGCGGTGCGTGGGTTATACGGCGAGGGATCGCAAGCGGCGGGAGAGTTCTATCAGATCTCCAACCAGGTCACGCTTGGTCGCAGTGACGAGATGCTGCTCCGCGAGATCGAGAGTGAAGTGGTCCCCAACATCGTCCGTTATGAACAACACGCGCGTGCTCAGTTGATGAATGAGAATCGAATGCTGATCGAGGACAGGGTGTACCGGTCGTATGGGATTCTTCAGAACGCTCGATTGCTCAAGCCGGATGAGGCATTGGAGCATTTGGGGATGGTGCGCCTTGGAGTGATTTGCGAGTTGCTTCCTGACATGCCTCTTGAAACAGTGCATGAGTTGCTGCTCTTGATTCAACCTGGTCACCTGCAGCGATTGATCGGATGCGATCTAAGCCAAGCGGAGCGACGCATCGCTCGCGCGAAGATTGTGCGGGATCGGCTCTTCTCTCCACAAGAACCTGAACAAGGCGACACGGAGCGGTGAGCACGGCTTCCTCGATCCTCGAAAGCGTCGAGACCGAGTTGCTTGGTCGGCGCGGGGTTTCGTTCAAGATCGCTGCGAAGAAGACTGGGTGGGAACCAGAATCCCGAGAGCATGTGTGTTGGAGATGTGCCGGTTCGATCGGCCCCTTTGAATCTGATGGTGATGGATGCGCATCGTGCAGGGAGAGCAAACTGCCTTGGTCGCGTGCGATTCGTCTTGGGAAACACGAGGGGATCCTCCGAGATGCGGTGCTCGATCTGAAGTTCCGACGCTGGCGCCAGACCGGATTGCAAGTCGGAGAAGCTCTGGGAACGCTCATCAACGAGAGAATCGAAGAAATGGGCATTGAACCAGCGGAAGTTAGGCTCGTTCCGATCCCAATTACCCATCGCCGACGGATTCGCAGAGGTGTGGATCACACATTTGTGCTGTCGCGAGGGATATCCAGGGGGTGTGGAATCCGAATATCTCGGCTGCTCAGAGCTCGAAAGCGACTGGAACAAATCGGGCTCAGCGCGACGGATCGGACCAAGAACATGCGTGGCGGTTTTTTCGTCCCGGATCGGGTGCAAAAAAGTCTCAAAAAGGGATCGCTGGACGAAATTCGCGTTTTCATTTTGGTAGATGATGTTCGGACGACCGGCGCGACACTCGAGGAGGGGTGCAGGGCAATTAACCGCGTTTTTAGCTCGCTAAGGGCTGTTGATGGTCGTGAGATTTGGGTTGCGAGTGTGGGAGTCGCTGGAGAGACGCGCAAGGAGTGTTCAGCCGGTGTGTGAATTTCTCAAGTATCGACAAAAGGATGAGAAATTGAGCAAGAAGTTTACGCTTGAAGTTTGACCTTGAGAAGTTGATGTCTATGCTCTCCCTCGCCACTCGGAAGGGTTGGCAAGACAACTGAACGAGCTTGATGCTCCTCAGTCGGCTTCTTTGACAAGTGAACAGTTGGGTCCACCGCAAGAATGTGACGCGGCAACAACGATGCATAATCGTGCTTTGAACGAGCAGTTGTCGCGACCAAAAGTTTCATCGGAAGTCACATTCTGATGTATTACATTCTTGTGCAAGTGGAAGCCCTATAATTTATTATAGAGAAAAAGCTTTGAGTGTAATAAAACCTGAGACTTGCCGTCTCAGGCATTGATGATCTTCGGATTGTTGATGATGACCGACCCGGTACGCCCTACTTTGTAGGCACGGCCGGGATAGTCGGATCGGCTTCTTTTGATGCGTTTGGATTGATACTCCGGTATTGATTCAGCAACAATATTCAACTGAAGAGTTTGATCCTGGCTCAGATTGAACGCTGGCGGCATGGCTAAAACATGCAAGTCGAACGATCCCTTCGGGGAGAGTGGCGAAAGGGCGAGGAATATAATCGAATGTGTCCTAAGGTTGGGGATAGCTCTTGGAAACGAGAGGTAATACCCAATGTCCTCTACGGAGAAAAGGTTTACCGCCTTTGGAGCAGCGATTATCCTATCAGGTAGTTGGTGAGGTAAAGGCTCACCAAGCCG
>TARA_R110002073_G_scaffold245044_5_pt1 | contig 158218 bp, 134 predicted proteins | sample TARA_R110002073 | Tara Oceans TARA_R110002073 (sample SAMEA4397174) | marine metagenome | biome: Polar Biome; feature: [DCM] deep chlorophyll maximum layer (ENVO:01000326); material: water (ENVO:00002006), including particulate matter (ENVO:01000060) such as... | depth 40 m
TAAGTGCTCGGAATAGAAGATAGCCTCCGGTCACGGCAGCAACGCCTGCCACCGCGAACGAGATGTTTGCAACCAAGGCACTCTGCCGCCCGTCATCGTAGCGAGGGTCGCCGGTATCAAGCGGCGGGCCTCCACTCTTGAGCTGGTCAGCCAGTTCCGTATCGATTGCAGACGAGCGCTGCCCAAAGACGATGCCAACGCCGGCAAATACGCCAGACGTTGCGAGGGCCACGATCGTGGGAACAAGGCTTGGATCCTTTTCGCGTTGCATCGGCTGCTTTGCTGGCTCGATTATCACGTTCTCAGTCCCAGCCGTTCCGCCGTCAATCTCTTGAATTCGCCGCGCCGCTTGCGGCCGATTCTTTCCAGACTCGGCCTTTGCCAAGTAGCGCTCGTACTCAGCCTTTGCCAACGCCATCTCGCCCTTGCCGCGATAGGCCTCGGCTAAGAAGAAGACCACTTCAGGGTCGCTTACAAGGCGTAGCGATGCAGTGTACTGCTCGATTGCTTGATCCCAATTGGATGCAGCGGCGGCCTCTTGCCCAGCGGCGCGTTTGGCTGCCGCCTCGGTCTTTGTAGCCAACTCTTGGTCGCGCTTGGCAATGGCCCTAGAGAGTGCCTCTCTTCGTGCGCGAGCCTCGGTGGCCTTGGGCGCATCGGGTGCGTCGCGCAAATACCTCTCGTAGTACTCGACAGCCTTTTTGTCATCGCCCAATTTCTCGTGGCAAAGACCAATGTTGAACAAGACCCCAGGTTTGGGCGCGAGTGCATAGGCAGCTTCATACTCTTCAACCGCTTTGTCGTACGTTCCCACCTTGAAGTAGGCCTCGCCCTGCCGAAAGTGGTTCTGTGCCTTCTCCAGATTTGGGTCTGCCGAGGCCATGTGAGCCCCAAAGAGAGAAACGAGTAAAAACGCAATTACTGATACGGATCGACAGTATGGCCCCATTGGGTCTTGTCTCCTGGCTTCTTGGGAGGTGGCTTCACCTCAGGTGGTTTGTCTTTTGTCTTTGTCGATGACGCCCGAATGCGTTTGTCACCCGCAGGTTTGTCACCCGCAGTGCGTGTCTTCGCAGGCACGGCGCCAGCATCAGCCGTGGCACCAGCGATTGGGCCGCTATCCGGCGGTACCGTTGCAGCATGCGCAGCAGCCCCAGTCACTGCAGCCCCAGTCACTGCAGCCCCAGTCACTGCAGCCTCTGCATCCAAAGGAGTCGCGGCCGTATCAGAATTTATCGTATCCCCGGCCAAATCATCAGCAGCCGCCGGCTTTGCTTTCGAATCACCACCAGTAGAACCACCACTAGTAAAGGCGAAGACCAACGCCCCCAAGGCCACAACCACGCCCGCTGCGACTCCGAAAAACACCAAGCGCCCACGACTGGATGGCGGACGCGTGAGCATCTCAAGTTCGGACTCGAGCAATGGGCTTACGGGACCCGCCACCGTGTGCAGCGGCTCGGCCATCTTCGAAGCTTCTGCAGCGGCGGCGAAGGCTAGGTAAAACTCGTTGGCGGACTCGTAGCGGTATTGCTTCTCTTTTGCCAAAGCCTTGGCAAATACCCGATCCATCGCATCGTCGGCACCAAAGGCACTTGGCAGCTTGGGCTGCCCATTGACGTGCAAGTTCATGAGCGCGATGTGCGAGTTGGATTCGAACGGATAGCGCGCGGTCATGAGGTGGTGCACCATGACGCCAAGAGCGTAGATGTCAGTTCGATGGTCGACGCCGCGCCCTTCCCACTGCTCGGGGGACATAAAGAGCGGTGTCCCCATTTGCACACCGGTCTGCGTCGCAGACATGTCGCTCTCCACCAATTTGGCGATACCAAAATCGAGAATCCGCACCGACGGCGGGCCATTTCGCTCGGCCGCCAAGTAGATGTTGTCGGGCTTGAGATCGCGGTGATAGATGCCCGACTCGTGGGCGGTATCGAGGGCATCTGAAATCTGCTCGACGATGGGCAGAATGTCGGCAAGCGCCATCGGCCCACGCTCCATGCGGTCGGCGAGAGACTCGCCAGCGAGCAAGGGCATAATGAAGTAGTGGCCTACGTTAGGCTCGTGCCCAAAGGCAAATACATCAATAATATTGATGTGTTGAATCTTTACAACAGCTCGTGCTTCTTGCACAAAGCGCTGCACCATGGCCTCGTCTTTGGACAGATGAGGCGCTAGCACTTTGATCGCGACCTCTTTGCCAATAATGGGATGCACGCCACGATAGACGGTTCCCATGCCACCAGCACCCAGCACCCCAGCAACCTCGTATTCGCCGAGTCGTGTGCCGTTAGACACTTGTTGAGCGGCCGCGTTCGTCAAGGTTCGGATGGTAACACGTAGATAATCACGCTGCAGCTGCCGCCAGCACCCATTGCTCCCAGTGAGCCAGAGTCTCTGGCCCAGCCGCAGCCGGCACTGCCAGGCGAGTTGCAACTCACCGGCAAATTGCAAGTCTCAGAACTTCTCTGTTGACCTTTGTCGCTAGATCCGTAAAGTGGGGTCACTGGAGTTTCGATGTCCTTGCCGCAATGTACATACCTGCACCTAACCCCTGCAGAACTAAGCCAGCCCTTTGGGCAGCGCTAAGTACTCGGCTCGAGTGGCGTCGTAATTCTTCTATTCTCTTCAGTTCAGTTCAATCCAATTTGGTAAGAGCGAACTTCAGAAGAAGTCCTCAGAACTACTGCCAGGACTGAAGCGTGACTTCGCTTTCAAGCATCTGAGCTCGCCACTTCGCGAACTCTCGGCTTGTGGGCCAACACGGCCCCGACCTTGAGCCGAGTGCAAACGCCGCCTACAGGCAAGTCCTAGGCAAACGACTCGTACTCGAGGCGTGCAGCCACAGCCACGTCCAAACTCAAAACGCGCAACCAACACAACCCGCGCCTTCAGCCTGAAGACGCAACCAAGTCAATCATGCAAATCCCAAAAAAGAAGCAACGCCGAATTGAAAAGGTGTTGGAAATCGCAGCCGATGTCGGCTCACTCGCCATGAGTTTGCGCGACCGGCCCACTCGTCTCGACTGGGTCTCACTTGGCCTGCGCGCGGTTTCTATCGGCATCAAGATTCAACACAATAAGCGCAAGCAAAGCGCCCTTTGCCCGTGGAGCTACTTCGAAGATACCGGCCCAAACCGCGAGTGGGTCGCCATTCCCGAATCCCTTGGCGAACTCATCCTAAAGCACGTGCGACAAGTATCCCTTGTTAAAGAATATTGGGACGAAGACATGACATCCGAACTCGTGTGCTTGGGTTTGCTTCGCGGCCAAGAAATTGGCTGGCTCTCGTCGTTTGATGGCAAGCTTCAAGATGGCCCCTACATGCGCGCTGATAAGCAGGAAGCAACCCACACCGCATTGGGCACCTGCTTGTGGGATGAGCTTGGCAACAACAACTTGGTCTTTGGCACAAATGGGCTCACGGTCGATCCCCTTGCGAATACTTCTGATCGAGCCGCAGCGCCTGAGTTAGCCACAGCGCAATTCTCGGAGCTTCAAGGGCGGATTCGATCGTTCCTTCACAATGGGCAATCGCGCAGCTTGCTTTTCTCGGGACCACCCGGGACTGGCAAGAGCACCGGTGTGCGACAACTCGCTCGCGGGCTCAAACTTCGAACGCTGCGAGTCGAGATCAAAATGCTCGCCGAATCGGATCGCCGTGGCATGCAATCTCTTACGGCAAGCCTCGATACCCTAGTGCGTGCACTCGCCCCCGAAGCGCTGATTCTCGACGACATCGATCGAGTTCAAGAAGAAGACAAGCTGCTGCACTTTCTCGAGCTCACAAAGCGAACCTGTCGGCTCGTCTTGGCCTCGGCAAATAACCTAGGCGATATGACCCAAGCAACGCTGCGGCCCGGCCGTTTTGACGAAATCATCGAGGTCACAAAGCCCGACAAGAACGTGGTGCGTGCGCTCTTGGGTGACGACGAAGCTCTGCTTGAGAAAATCGGTCACTTGCCGATGGCATACATTGCCGAGTTCGTGAACCGACGAGAAGCGCTTGGCCGCGAAGTAGCAATGGAGGAAATTCCGCAGCTCCTCAAACGCTTTAACGCGTCGAAGCCCGATTAGTGGCATAGCGCACGTCACGGCGAGCAATTCGCCGTGCGAGCGCTGGCTACAGCTGTGATAGCGTGACCGCTGCATGGTGGGTTTAACGTTGGGTGGGCGAGGGTTGGTTGCACTTGTGGTCGCGAGCGCAATTTGCGCCTGCGGCGGTGGCTCTTCGGCGGGCGATGGCGATGGCGGAGCAAACGCCGTTGACGCCGCGTTAGGCACTGATGCCAATACAAGCGTGGGTGCTGGCTTTGTCTTTGATGAGAGCCAGATTCGCACCTACGAGCTCACCTTGCCCGATGCCGATTGGGACGAACTCAATGAAAATGCGGTTGCCGAGCAATACGTCTCCGCACAACTCACGTACGAAGGCGAGACGATCGAGAACATCGGCATGCGCTTTAAAGGCTCGTTTGGCAGCCTCTACTTTTGCTTCCAGGGCGGCCAGCGGGTTTGCGACAAGCTCAACATCAAGCTCAAGTTTAACGAGTACGTTCCCGGCCAGCGCTTCTATGGGCTCAAGCGAATCAATCTGCATGCGATGGAGGCCGAGCCTTCAAAGATGCACGATGCCATTGGCTACAAACTCTTTCGCGACCAAGGCGTGTACGCACCGCGCATGGCCTACGCGCGCATTGTCGTCAACGGAGAGAACCTTGGCTTGTACGCCGCAATCGAAGCCATCGATGGCCAGTTTACCCGTGCGAACTTTACTGATGGTGGCGAAGGCAACCTCTACAAAGAAGTTTGGCCCGAGCACGCAAGTGAAGGCCCCTACATCGCAGCCCTCGAAACCAACGAAGACGAGAACCCAAGCGCCGATAAGATGCTGCGCTTTGCAAACGACTTAGAGGCCGCCGGCGATGCGGGTTTTGTTGCAACGCTCAGCGCGTGGACCGACATCGAGAAATTTGTCGACTACATGGCCGTCGCCCGGCTCATCGATCATTGGGATGGCATCGTCGGCTTCTACTGCACGGGCGGGCCCTGCTCTAATCACAACTACTATTGGTACGAGAGCACGAGCGAAGACAAGATCTGGCTTGTGCCTTGGGACCTTGACCACACCTTCGAGAACCCCAGCCCCATTCGCACCTTCTTTGGAATGCCCGATTGGGACGATACCGAGGCAGACTGCAACCCGATTCCGATTTTCGCCGGCATCTTAGGGCGCGCTCCATCTTGCGATCCGATCATTGGCCGCATGGCGAGGCTGCTCTTTGACGACTATGCCGCCGCATCCACCGAGCTTCTAAGCGGGGCATTTTCGCAAGCGGCCATGGACGCGAGAATCGATGCCTTGGCAGCGCTTATCGAGAGCGAGGTCGAGGCCGACACCCTTTCGACGCAAACGGTCGAGGAATGGCGCACAGCCGTAACAGAGCTTAAAGCGACGGTCGCCGCAAAGCGACAACACGTCTTAGACAAACTCTAAGTTGCACTCATCAGTGCGGCTACATCGCGTAGTTCATCGGGCGGGCAACCTGATCGTTCGCACCGACATTGACAGCGGTTCCAAGTTCGCGCTGCAAGTACTCGCGAACTCGCACCAAGAGGCGCTTCTCAAGTTGCCTGGTGCGCTCGCGACTCACGCCAAATTCGCTTCCTAGTTGGCGAAGCTTCATTGGCTCTTCTGCTAACCACCGCTGGCGAAAGATTCGCTCCTCGCGCCCTTCGAGTGAGTCGGCAAACGAGCCGAGCTTCTCTTTAAGAAGGTTTTGAAACTCGCTTTCCTCAACAACCTCGTCGGGGCGACCGCTTCCTGTGTCTTCGAGGACATCGTGGCGAGTGCGAGTGCCGCTGTCATCGCCCGTCGTAAGTGGCGCATCAAACGATGCATCCGAGGAAGCCAAGCGCTTCTGCATATCGACAACGTCTTTCTCACGAACATCCAACGACTTTGCGATCGATGCCGCGTCGGCGCTAAAGCCTTCGGACTGCAAGCGGTCGCGCTCCTTCTTAAGGTTGAAGAAGAGTTTGCGCTGCGCTTGGGTCGTTCCAAGCTTCACCATCCGGTGGTTGTTAAGGATGAACTTGAGCATGTAGGCGCGAATCCACCACGATGCGTAGCTCGAGAGTTTAACGCCGCGATACGGGTCGTACTTTGAGACGGCCTGCATGAGGCCAATGTTGCCTTCTTGCACAACATCCAAAAGGTTTTGATGCGCTCGCTGATACTCGTAGGCAATCTTAACGACGAGCCGCAAGTTGGACTCAACCAGCGTGCGAGCGGCGTCCGAGTCGCCTTCTTCCACCAGGCGAACCGCGAGTTCGTGCTCTTCATCGCGGCTCAGTAGTGGAAATCGCTTGGTGTCTTGCATGTAGATGTCGAGTGGATCTCGCCTGGCCAAGTCAGTACGCAGCGACCCCGCACGCGCGCTCGACTCCTCCACACCTAGAACTTCAACATCAGTCTCTACAGCGTCAGAGTCCATACCTTCCATAAAGAAGTCCTGGGTTCCGCCGTTGTCGTTGTGTGTGATTGTTGCTGTATTCATATTCTCTCTCCTAGATGCGTGGCCTCACCTGAAGGCGAGTGCCGAGACGACATGTATCCGTCCTACGTTTGTGTTTTTGTGTTGGTAACTTAAAGACAGTAAAGGGCCAAAAAAAAGCGCCTCAGGTGCAAGATCCCTCGTTCTTGAGGGCAGCAAGCAAGTCGGCGACGGTTGTGCGAACAAGTTCGGCTTCCACAGCCGACTCGACGCGAGCGGTAATGTCGCAAAGCAATTTGTTCATGCCGGCCTGCACTGGGCACTGCGACAGATCACTGCACTCGTGTTTCTTAAGACCGGGGCCGCATTCGGTTGCGAGATAGACATCGCGCAAGGTGATCGCCGCGGGTTTGTGAGCGAGGCGAGTTCCGCCGCCCTTTCCCATTTGTGTTTCCACAAGCCCCGCCTCTTTGAGATGGCCGATGAGGCCTCGCAAGAACGATGGATTGGTGCCAACCGACTTTGCCAGATAGTCGGAGCCAACGAGTTCGCCCTCGTGATAGGCCAACGCACTAAGTACGTGGACGGCAATGGCGAAGTGGGTATTGGAGAGCATGAGATTGGGTCGTTTGCTTAACTGTCTCTATGATGAAGACAGTTAGTTCCCCTGTCAACCCACTTTCGATGATTACAGCGGATCTCCCTGGAATGGCTGGGAATGGCATCCGCGATTTCGCGCAACGGCCAGGGCTAGCAGGTGTCCACCTGGAGCATGAGCCTCACCGAGACAATCCAAGACGAGGTCCCCAATGTGATGCGCCATCGATGGGGAGCGGAACGGTCGCGCGACGCCACTCCAAGGCTACTGTCCTCGGTCATTGCCATCGCCCTTGTCGTCACCTTCGCGCTGTGCGCCGTAATCGCATACCAGACTTCTTCTTACGCCGGCGGCCCGCGAAGCCTGCCTTGGTTGGTCCTTGCGGCGGCGGTCTTTTTGGTCGGCTTGCGAATGGCGCTGCGACTCTCCGATGTAAGCCCATGGATTTGGCTGTGCTCGCTCATGCTCGTGCTGCACCTGGCAATGCTTGGGGCAGTCCAAGGGCTATTTCTCTATCTCGTAGAGCGCCACACATTTATTCGCACACAGCTCCACGAGGCGCAGGGCTTTCGGGTTGGAAGCATTGTTCTGGCGATGGCAGGTGTTCTCGTTTTCTACCAATGGTGGGCTGGGCGAGGTGGGCGCCAACGAGACACGGAGATCATTCGCAGGCTTTACATCGCGGTGCTTGGCTTCATCTTAGTCTTGGGATTGTGGGCGCCAATCTTTGTAAACGCCGTCGATGTCTTCGAGAACTACTTTCGCTGGGAGAGCATTATGGTGCTGAGCTTTCGCGAAGGCGTTATGTACCCAATCCTGCTGCCACCGTTACTTGCAGCCCTCCTGCTGTGCATCCCTCGAGTCGAGCAGTTTCTTCTCTCAAAAAATCGCGGTTACGACGCGCACGTAGTCATTGGAATACTTCTTACGCTTAGCGTAATCCACGCGTCCTACGAGCTGGCAGTCGACAGTCTTGAGGAAGACTTTATTGCCTACCTAAACTGCTTACCGATATTGCTTGGAGCCGGGGCGGTCTGCCTTCTACTTATCGCATGCATGGGCGCAAGCCACTGGCGCGCGTTGCGCGGCCGAGCAAACTTGCAGGACGAAGCGGCTATCGAGGGCACCGTCGTTGCGCTGGCCGATGACGAGCCAACTGGCCACGTGTTCTACGAAGGCTGGCTCGCAGGTCTTCGCATGCAAACCGGCGCGTTCGTCTTGCGAGGCACTCATGGAGACCTTCCCATTCCTGCTGGTACTCGCCTGGTCGCCTCGCTACCGGCCTGGACTGTTGGTGCTCGGGTTGGAGAAAGCACGCCGGTGCTTGCTGCAGGTGATCATGTCACGGTGCATGGCTTTACAAAGAACCTCGAAGATGGCCCGTTTCGCGCATCGCATCTGCCACAGCCGGGCAAGCGCGGAATTGTCGCGGTAAAAACCGAGCCCTCAGTACAATTCTGGCGCGAATTTTCCCTACTGGTGTGGCGCCCCACCATCGCCTATCTCGCAATTGCCATCATCGTCGCCATTCCCGGCCTCGTTGGTCTCTGCGCGTATCCTTAAGTTTAAGTGCCTGGCGATGCAGCGAATGCCTAGCGGCCGACAACCGGCGCGATAAAGATGCCGTGGTGATTTTGGCCGTTGTCATTCCAGCTCTCGCGCCAAACAACTCGATCGGCTTCGTACACTGCATCGATCGAATCAGCGACATCAACAGGTGAAGCAATCACAACTTGGTCCTCTAGGCTTGAGCCACAAGCGATGTAGCCATCGAAAGAGCACAGCGTCGGCGCGGTAAGACTTGGTGTCGTTGCCTCAATCGGTGCCACTTCGCTAAAGCTTCGTTTCTCGATATCAAACCAAAGATGCGATGGTTCGGCAGTGCCAATGCGACGAACTCGAACCAAGAGGTGCTTGCCTTGGGCCTCCACAATGTGAGCCCCGCGAAACCCATCTGGCGGAAGCATATTTAGAATCTCGATGTCGGCTGTCGCCTTGTCAATCCGCATAAGCGTGGTGTCCCGGTAGTGATAAATCGCATCGTCGGCAATCATCGTTGAGTGAAACTGGCCAAAGTCCTGCCCCATATCGATGCCGATTTCGCTGAAGGTGCCATCGGGCAAGGACGCTTTTAGAAGCTGTCCTTCCAAGGTGAGCGTGTAGGCGTCGTTGGCTCCGAGCGCCGGCATGAATGCATCGACCTTGCCGAGGAGAAAGCGCTCATTCGGCGCATCCAACGTGGTTGCGAAGATCCGCGATGACTGCCCTGGCGCAGGCTCGGCCCAAACCAGCGTCTCGTCGGCGATTTGAAACCCAAAGGCTGGGGCGCCGGTTTCTAAGAGTAGATAGGCTTCTCCCACAGCTTGTGTGGTGGGCGCATAGGTTGGCTCGGCGGCATCCTCACAGGCTGCCAATGAGGCAAAGGCAAGGAGGGTGGCAAGAAGGGTTTGTGTCTTCATGCCCCACGTATCGTGAGATTCCCAATCCGGTTGCTAGGGCTCGGGAAGTTTCTGCTATCGTCCGAGCGTGTTTGTCTGCCAACAGTGCTCGGCGACCTTCTCAGAAGCTGGCTTCTGCGCGCACGACGGCAGCCCTTTGGAGTCGAGCATCAAAGACCCGCTCATTGGCACAAATGTCGGTGCCTACAAAATTGATGCCCTCATTGGCGTTGGCGGCATGGGGCGGGTCTACAAGGCCATTCATCCCAAGATTGGAAGCCGGGTTGCGGTCAAAGTGCTCTCACACGATTGCGCCCTTAAACCCGACCTGGTCGCGCGCTTCTTTGACGAGGCGCGGGCCGTAAACGTGATTCGTCACGAGAGCATCGTCAATATTCTCGATCTCAACACCCTGCCCGACAAGCGGCCCTACATCATCATGGAGTTTCTTGATGGCAAGCCCCTCTCGAGCTTCACCGAGCGCCGAAAGCCGCTGCCCATCGGCACGATTCTGCAAATGTTCGAGGATATCCTTGGCGCACTTGATGCCGCGCACCAGCAGCGCATCGTGCACCGCGACCTAAAACCCGACAACATCTTTATCTCGCCGAAAGGTCGTCCCAAGGTTTTAGATTTTGGCATCGCCAAATTGGCCAGTGAGGAGTCGAGCATGCAGGGGCAAACCAGGGCCGGTTCGCTACTTGGGACGCCGCACTATATGTCTCCCGAGCAAGCGCTCAGTCGCCCCGCCGATGCTCGTTCAGACCTCTATGCGATTGGCGTAATTCTCTACGAGTGCCTCACTGGCCAAGTCCCGTTTCAATCTGACAATCTATTTAAGCTACTGCAGCAACACGTCGATGTTGCGCCGCAGGATCCTCGAATTCTTCGCCCAGAACTTTCCCTAGGGCTTGCGGCAATCGTCTTGCGGGCATTGGCAAAGGATCCAGATCAGAGGTGGCAATCCGCAAGCGAGCTTATCCACGCACTGCAAGCCGAGCAGCACGGGCTTGCCGATACCGAGTGGTCGCCTATTGCTTCCGCGGGCACAAGCACCATGAGTGCCCGCCCGTCCCGCCCGCCCTCGCTGCAACCAACTCCGCACCAGCGCCGCGCAGCAATCAGCGCTCCTCCACCGGTACAAGGCCCAGCCAGCGCAAGCCAGCGCAAGCCAGCGCTCGTGTGGCCAATGGTCGCGCTGGCTTCGGTGGCTGTGTTTGGGATCGTCTGGGCAAGTCAAAGAGGCAAGTCTCCAGCGACGGCCGAGGCTGCTGCCGAGAGCGCCACTGCTGATGTTGCCGGCGAGGTTGCGGCCGATAGCGAGGTTGCGGAGGTTGCTGGCGAGGTTGTTGCGTTGCCAGCAGCAGTAGACGCCGGGCTCGCCGTCGCCGCGTCCCCCGACGCAGCTACCGCCGTGGCTGTTGTGACAGCGGTGGCCCCGGTGAAGAGTGCTGCAGATGCAGGCGGCCCACCGCTCACCAAGTCCACTCCGGTCGCCAAGCCAACCGAACCAACAGACGCGCTCGAAGTCGACGATACCGATGCAAAGCCTGTCGCGACGTCCAATCCAGAAGTTCCGGTCCGCGACGAAATAAAAACCCAGGCTCCGAGCCAAGTCGATGTCACTGGCTACCTCGCCGAGGCGCAGCGCCGAGCCGAGCAAGCCTTTGACGATGCCGTCCTCTTTCGCATCGACGCCGATGGCGTGCGGCCAAATGGCAAAGCCGACCTAACGCTTGGCCAGAGTTTTAGTGTGACCTATCGCTTCATGTCGAAGTCTCGTGCCAAGCGCCCAAAGGGCCTTACGCTTGGCGTGGAGCACAAGCCCACATGCATATTCTACGTATCGGTAGGCCCCCAAGAAACCAGCAACTACGCCCTTGCGGGTTGGGATTGCTCTAAGATTTCGCCTACAGGGCGCCCGCGATGCACGTCAAAACAGATTTGGCAGCGCGCCATTGCCGACGGAGCACCTAAGAACAATGCTGTCGCCGAGATTGGCTATCGAAAGTTCGCCGGTGCCAAGAAGTGGTACTTCGACATCAAAGGCGTCTTCTCAAAAACCTACAACGACGACTGTTAGAAACGACGACTGTTAGAAACGACGACTGCTAGAACCGCGACTGCGAGAACCCACGACTGCTAGTAGGAATTTCTCCTAGCCATCGCTAGAACAGTCTGCACTGCAGTCATCGCCATCGTCGCGGTTGCCGTCGTCACAAGCCTCGGGATACTCGCGCTGGTTGTTTCCGCACAGTGGCTCACAAATACCAGGCAACCCTTCAATCGTCATTAGTTTTTCCTCACCGATGAGGAACGCGTTCGCGCCATCGACTGCAACGCTGCTAGCAAAGAAATCAAACTCGACAATGCTGCCAACAACGACCGCGTCTGCAGGTTCGCTTACGTCACAAACCCGCAGCCCATCCTTGTTGGGAACGAAGAGGAAGTTGCCTTGAAGAATCATGTCTTCGGCCCTCTCGGGCAGCGTAGAGCGCAAGTTTGGCGCCGATGGGTTGCCTACATCGATGAGATGAATGCCTTCTCCAGCGCCAGGTCCGCGCACAGCAATCGCCAGCAGGTCGCCTGAGGCCTCGATTTTCGACACGCCGCCGGCGAAGACATCGGAATGCGAGAGGCCCGCCAATAGCCGCATCACTCGGATCCTGGCCACCATCAAAGACATCAAAGACATCAAAGACATCAAAGATGCCAGAGTCTCCGCCTGACACAGAGAGCGTGTCGCAACCGAGAAGCAGCGTAGTAGCGCCTCGCGGTGGGAGAGCCCTTACGCCGGATTGTTTGCTCTGGCTTAGGTCGTAGGCTCTTTGGCCTTTGGTTCGCGCACAAGCTCCCACTTAATCACGGGCTCTTCGCGCTTTGTCTGCCACTCGGCAAAGCGGTGATCAAGCCGCTTGGCAAGACGGTCGTAATTGTCCCAAGTGTCTTCGACCCCAAAGAGGGTCTCGTCTTCGGGAGCCAGAACGGCCGCGTAATCCTCTAGGTAGTGGCCGCGGTCAAAATCGAAATACGCCAGAGCAAAGGCTGCGCCTTCGGTGCTAAGCATATCGTCCTGCAGCGTGCCCTTCCACTGCTCGTACAACACAGGCCCAGAAGAGTTGCGTTTTGAAAACGCCTCGAGATCGTCTTTGACCTTCTCCGTAAAACTCTTACCCAAGAGATTATTTGAGATGAGCCAACCGACGAACATACCGGTGTGCACAAACGCTTGCTTGGCGGGCAAGCCCTCGTCGGCGACGGTTGCTGCGTGGTACGTCGCCCGATCGTAGATGCCATCAAAAGGAGGAAGTTCGTCGCGCTTCTCCTCGTCCATAAGGGCTGCAATTGCTTTAAGCCCCAAGGGCTTGCCCGGGTCGACAAGGTCGATGTCGTAGGCAAAGGTTCCCGAAGTGGCTTTGAGGTTAAAGCCAAGAGAAGGCGTGACCTCGAGGGTGAGGTCGATCGAAAGGGCACCGACGGCGGCAGCGGGAAGCCGAGAAATAACGTAGGTGCCAACCGGTGCATTGGCTTCGATGCGATTGGAAGCGCCCTGCACAACGCGAATGGTCAGGGTCTTTTGGTTCTCGACGGAGTTTGAAATCTCGACGACGCGCTTTGCTGGAACCTTTGTGCCAGCGCTAATGATCTCGACCAAGCGCTCACCCAATACGATCTTGAGCGGCAGAGGGAGACGCTCCTCCTCGGCCTTAAAGTCGACAACGAGCGGAAGTTGGTAATACGTCATGACGCCCAAACTAGCCGCTTGGGTTGCTAGAGAGCAACAGCGCGATTGCCAGTAGCGACTGACAACGCGAGCGAGCAAGCCTTTTCCGATAGAAAACTAGTTGAGGTAAACCTCGCCAGCCTCTACCCACTCGCCGTTGCTGTCTTGCTCGTAGAGCCAGCCAAAGCTCGCATCATCGATGTCTTGCCAGTAGGCCATGACGTAGAACTGATTGTCGTGGGTATTGCGCACACGGCCAAGGTGCAGGGTGCCTTTGCGGTTGGGCCCAATTTCGAGAGGCTCGCCAACGTCCTGGTGTTGCAGGCAGCAGTCCCAAAGCTTGTCGAAGACTTGGGTTGTGATGTCCTGCCAATTGTCTGGATCTTGGGGCACCGCAACATCGGTGAGAACCACGTTAGTACCGTCGTGAGAAACGAAGCCCGAGTCGACCAGGCGCTCGGCTTCCCAGCGCTCTCCGTATGCGAGAAAGTAGTAGAGGCCATTTTCGTCGAATGCCACGTAGGGCAAGCGATACGTGCTAACCGGGGCACAGCCACAGCGAGCGCCTTCGAGAGGGCACCAGCGAAGGCCGAGTTCCTCTTGGATATTTTGTGCGATGGATGGGCCGATGCCAGCAACGCCGGCTAGCTGAGAGAGTTCTTCGTAGGGACGTGCGAAGTTAATCCGCTCGGCTATCACCGGGCCAATCCCAGAGATGCTGGTCAAGACGTCTTGCGGCGCTTGGTTCAGCATGTCGAGAGCGTCATGTGCATCGAGGCTTGAGTACTCGGTCCCCTTGAGCGTCGTGCTCTCAGCGGCACAGCTCTCCCATGGAGTGACAAAGTTCTTTAGCCGCTGCAGTGCCGATCCGCCCACGTACGAGGCCGCTGCAAGCTCTTGCATGTTTGCGCCAAGCGTTGAAGCGATGAACGGCCGTGACGATACAATTGCCTGAGCTGCGCGAGCGTCGAGGCCGACGTCAATGTCGAGGATCTCGAAGGATGCGCCATTTGCGATAGCGAGGACACCCTTTGCCTCGGCAAGACTAAAGGCAACACCATCGTATTCGCCGGCGACACCTTCACCATCGTCGGTGACGTAGCCAAGCGCGCTGGCGTGAGCGAGCAGTTTTGAGAGCGCCGAATTGCCAACCCAGGGCACCGCATCGAGTTCGGCCAACGACCAAAACAAGGCATCGTCATCGGTGCCGCAAATCGCATCCGCACCATCTCGGTGGCTCACGATGCGGGTGGCAGCTCGGGCATCGAGCGCAGCATCATCATCGAGTACCGACAATGTGGTCGGGCAATCGTTTACAAAGCGCAAAACACCATCCTCTTCCAGCGAGGTGAGAGCTTGGGAAAACCCTCCGTTGATGGTGTCGGCGTTCTCGGATTGGCCACACGATGCAGAGATCATCGCCAAGGCCAGGGTAGCTATCGTCAAGATGGACTTCACGCGTGCGTGTAGAGCAAGAATGACTCCAGCATTTGCCACAGTGGTTTCGGGTGGATACGCCGCATTTTGGCCCTTCAAATCGTAGCGAAGAGCGACGCCGGCAACTCGATCGGCCACTAGAGCCTAATCCACGAGAATTCGTACCTGCTCCACCGGAAGTGGTTTTCGTGTGCGGCTAGCCCTCTGGCGGCTCCCAGACCAGTAGCAGTTGGCCGGTCTGGCTATCAAAGATCATGACAAGAGATGCAAATCCACGGGTCTCGACAACCGTCCAGCATTCGCGGCCATCAGCCAGCCAATCGACTTCGCCGTAGAGCATGTGCTCGTGAGCTGTAGCGCCAACCGCATTGGTGATGAGCTCTCGTTGTGAAGCACACGATGAGGGTGCCGCCGATCGCAAGGCCTGAAGCGAGACTGGAGACCAGAAGCTCGCCACCTTGGGGTGCGTGGAATTTAGGTGCGGCACGACGACCTTCTTGAGCGCAACATCGAAGGCCACGTTTGCCTCTTGCTCACTTGTGATTGCAGTTTCGTGAGCCCTTGCCGTTGGCAGCTGTGCCGATTTGTGAGCTTGCTCTGCAGAAGCTTCACCGCCTGCAAATGGCAATGGCGAATTCGAATCGGGATCAGGCATAGAAGATTCGACCGGAGGAAGCTGTTGGCTTGGGGTTTGATTGGGCTTGGGCTGTGGGTTTGCCGGAGCGTGTGATGAGCACGAGAGGAGGAGAAGAACGAGAGGCAGGCGCACACGGCATCCTACTCGTTGGCGAGACACGCGTGCCAGAGGTGGCGTGGTGAAGCGCAGGAACTCGTGCTAGAGCTATGCGCCGTGATTTATGGCCCGTGCCGGTAGTGCCGAAATCGCGCAGAAAAATCGCGCGTTGCGTGCGTCGTAGTTTGGTGCAGAAAAGACGCATAAAGTTCGCCCAACTAGCAAGCTCGCGCACAAAGAGCCCTTGACTCGCCGATGAACGTATCCATCTTCGGCTATGTCTTCAGAAAACACGCATGGGCCACGCAACGCCATTGCTCTACTTCCACTTAGGCAAGGAATTCTCTTCCCCGGAGGAACCACAACGCTGGGGATTGGCAGAAGCCAATCGAGAGAACTGCTAAAAACTCTTAGTCAAGGGCAGCGCATCGCGATTGGATTTCAGCGCGACGCTAGCGTTCAGGATCCAGGATTGGCCGACTTGCTTCCAGTTGGTGTCTTCGCCGAAGTTAAGACGATTCGCCGAGAGAAGAGCGGTCTTAGTATTACGCTTCTCGCCACCGAGCGGTGTGAATTTACAAGCCTTGCTCAGTCGCATCCGTTCTGGAAAGCCTATGCAGAGCCTCTTGTTCCAACCAACGTCGACACTCTCGATTCGCAGGCGCTAGCGTCGCTACTCACCGACCGGGTGCGCAGCGTGCAACCGCAAGCCGGCAAGAAACTCGAGCACATCTTGCGCAACTCGCATGGCATCTCTAAGTCGGGCGCGATCGCAGATATGGTCGCAAGTGGCCTAGGCCTAGATAGCAGCGACGAAGCGTCGGTCATGCTTGAACTCGACGTTGAAAAGCGCCTTCGCTTGGTGCTAACTCTTCTTAGTCAAGTCGAGACTCTTGCCGAAGTAAAATCGAAACTCAGCGATGAAGTTCAGAAGCAAATTGGCCAAAACCAGCGCGAGGCAATTCTTAGAGAGCAGATGCGAGCCATTCAAAAAGAGCTGGCTTCGAGCGATGCCGAGAATGACGACGATAGCCTTGAAGAGCGCCTTAAACTTGCCGAATTGCCACCAGAGGTTCGCAAGGTTGTGGACCGCGAGCTAAAGCAGCTTGCTGCAGGCTCGTCGCCCGAGCAACAGAGCACACGCAAGTACCTTGAGTTGATTGCCGACTTGCCATGGAGCGAGCGCATCGAGCTTGGGCAAGACATTGAAGCGGTTGCCGCAAAACTCGATGACGATCACTTTGGGCTCGATGATGTGAAGGAGCGAATTCTTGAGCACCTCGCTGTCGAACAGCGCATCGGCGTTCACCGCGGCGCCATCCTTACCCTCGTTGGACCTCCGGGTGTCGGCAAAACCTCGCTCGGGCAATCCATCGCCGAAGCAACCGGCCGTCCGTTCGTTCGCGTTGCCCTTGGAGGCGTGCGCGATGAAGCCGAGATTCGCGGTCATCGGCGAACCTACGTCGGCTCGCTTCCCGGTCGAATCATCAGCGCACTGCGCGATGTGAAAGTGAAAAACCCGCTCATCCTTCTCGACGAAATCGACAAGCTTGGCCAAGGGTGGATGGGCTCGCCAGAAGCCGCGCTTCTCGAACTCCTCGATCCCGAGCAAAACAAGCACTTCACCGATCACTATCTTGAGCTGCCCTTCGACTTATCGGAAGCGCTCTTTCTGTGCACGGCCAATACGCTGCAAACACTCTCGGCACCACTTCGAGACCGGCTCGAAATTGTCGAGCTCAAAGGCTATACGCCGCAAGAGAAACTCGAGATTGCTCGCAATCACCTTTTGCCAAGCAAGCTCGAAGAGCATGGCCTTGATACCAGTGCAGTCGAAATCGCCGACGATACGGTGCACGCGATCATCGATGGCTACACCCGAGAAGCGGGCGTGCGACAACTCTCACGAGAGCTCACCCGAGTGTGTCGCGGAGTCGTCTTGCATCTTGCACGCGAAACCGAAGCCGTGGTGCAGCCAATCGCCATTCGCCCAGAAACCCTGCCCGACTACCTTGGCAAGATTCGCTTTGTTCCCGACTTAAGCGAGCGCGCCAACATTCCCGGAGTTGCAACAGGACTGGCTTGGACGCCAGTTGGCGGTGACGTACTCTTTGTCGAAACTTCGCGCATGCCGGGCAAAGGCCGCATCGAAATTACCGGCCAACTCGGAGATGTTATGAAGGAGTCCGCTCGCACGGCGCTCTCGTACTTGCGAAGCAATGCTAGCGAGATTGGCATTGAGCAAAGCTTGCTCGACGATCAGGACATTCACATCCACGTTCCGGCGGGCGGGATTCCAAAGGATGGTCCATCGGCGGGAATTACGATGCTCACGGCCCTTGCGTCGCTCTTCACCAATCGCATGGTGCGACCAGATACAGCAATGACGGGCGAAATCACGCTGCGCGGGCGGGTCTTGCCGGTTGGCGGCATTACCTCAAAGTTGTTGGCGGCACACCAGCGAGGCATTCGCAGGATCATTCTATCGAGTCGCAATCGTCGCGATATCGATGAAATCCCCCAAGACGTTCTCGCGGACTTATCGCTCTTCTTTGTCGATGATGTGAAAGAGGTGCTGGAAGCCGCTCTAACCGAAATCGAAGTTGCGCCACCAGTTGCAGACTCGCAAGAGGAAGCTGCAGCGCAGGTCGCCTAACGGAGGCTAGCTGCCTCTGCAACTCGGTGTTGTAGAGGCAACGACTCATGCAGCGGCCAATCGAGGGTTAACCCTTGGTTGGCCGCTTTGTCGTTGGCCGAGGCTCGCGACTAGGGAAGCTTCGTAAGGATAAAATCGGTTCCACCGCGGTGGCAGTTTGCACAACTTGCAACCCCATTGCCATCGACTGCGATTTCACTTGAATCGGTCGTTGAGAATACTTCGTAGAAGTACCAATCACTCGCGCTCGTGCCGTCGCCGGTTTTGACCATGACAGCCCAGCCTTCCAGCCCCTCATTGGAATGCAGCTCCTTTACCGTTGCTGCTCCCACTGCGTGATCACTGCCGTTGGCGGTGAGCGTCGCAACCAAACTCGCGTTAAAGAATGAGCGCACCTGCCCGTGAGGACCGGTGCTTGCGTGCACTGCAGGCTCGGCAGCAAAGCCCTCATACGAGCGCGCTTGTAGGTAGGCAAAGAGCGCATTGGCATTGCTTGGAACGGCTTCGAAGGCGCCATTCGCATCGGACCTCGCGCTCGCATCCGATGCCTGACCGCTCGCGTCGGCTTCTCCCGAGCCGGGCTCGTCGCTGCCACATGCAGCAAGGCTAGCGAGCAGAAAAAGAAGGATTCTGGGTTTGAAATGTCGGTGGATTGGCACGGCGAAGTACCTACCTACACCGCTGAGTGAACCAACTCCAGTCAAAGAATGAGCATGAACTGTTGCGCAAAACGCAACGATCACGCCCATCGTTGAACTTGTTACTATAGTTGCACGTGTTGATTCGTCGGCTTCCTCTACTACTGATTGTATTCGCGATGCTTGGCGTCGCTTGTGGCGGTTCTGCGCCAAAGTCCAAGACGACCGCTTCGATGGACGAGGAGCCCTTCGAAGACGAAGACGAGGACGAAAGTGATGTCTCCTCGTTTGAAGAGGAACTTCAGGACGACCTGAGGAAATGGCGGAAGCGGCTTGAGAAGCGGCAGAAAGCAGATCGAGACGAGCAGCGCGAGAGCCGGGAAACCGAGATCGCCGACATTCGCCAGGCGCTCGAGGCAATGTTGGAGAAAGCCGATCGCGAACACCGCGAGAAGATGCGAGGCCCAATTGCAGACTTGGCTCGCAAGCAAGAGAAGCGAGAAGCACAGCGGGCCAAGGCACGCGCGAAGCGGGCGGCGCCGGAGATGCGACGCAGGGCGAAAGAAGATGCTCTCCGCGATGAAGAAGATCGAATCGCAAAGGCCGAGGCCCGTCGAATAAAATCGGAAGACAAGCAGAGGCAGAAGGAGTTTTCGAAGGCAACGAAGGCTGGCCGACCACTAAAGGACGAGCAGCGCGACCGATGGACTGACGAGGATGCGCGCCGGGCGAAAGAGAAGCGACGGCGAGACAAAGAAGCGAAGCGCCGCAAGGACGAAGATGAGCGCCGAGAGAAGCTCGATGCAGAATGGGCGGATGCAGATCGAGAAGAAGATCGCCAAGATGAGAAGGACGATTCCAAGGATCAGGCGTCGATCGACGCCAAACAAGAAGCCCACGATGCGAGCCAAAAAGAGAAGCGTGATGCCCTGGAAGAGAAGCTCGCCGAGCGCATTGCCGAAGAAGACGAGCAGTGGGCAGACGAGGATCGACTGGAGCTTGAAGAGGAAGAAGAGCGCTGGGCTGAGAAGCTAAAAGAGCGGCGCGTCGAGGAAGAAGAGCGTCTCGAAGAGGAGCGCGAGCGACGCGCTGAGGAGGAGCGAGAAGCCGAAGAAGCCCGCGAGCGGAAGGCCGAGAAGCGTGCCAAGCGCAAGCGCGAGAAACAACGCAAACGCGAGAAGAAGGCGAAGAAGCGCGCCAAGGAGAAGAAGGCGAAAAAGCGTGCCAAGGAGAAGAAGCGCAAACGGCGTCGAAACAAGCGTCGCGGCGATGACGACGACGATGACGATGACGACGACGACGACGACGACGATGATGACTACGACGACGACGACGATGACGACGACGACGATGACGACGACGATGATGATGACTACGACGACGATGATGACGACGACGACGATGATGACTACGACGACTACGACGATGACGACGACGACGACGACGATGATGACTACGACGACGATGATGACTACGACGACGATGATGACTACGACGACTGAAAGCGCACAGCCGTCCGCTGCGCACAGCTCACCTGCAATAGCCGCTCATCTGTAGCAAGCACGCCGCTCCGCCCTCGTTACGATCGGCGCCCAAAGCGACTCCGTGCGGGTCGCTCGTGACTCCGTGCGGTCACGCGCGACTCAGGGTCGGCCGCGTCTTGCCTTCTCCCTACACGTGCGTGGTTGGGCGAGAAACCCTGCAGATTCCCCACCTTGTCTCGTTCTCCAAAGCACCACGCGACTTGGAACACATTTCGCTAATGAACTCTCCTGAGGATGTTGTTCGCTGGGCACGAACAGACTTGGACAGGAGAAATCATGAAGGCAAGCAACGCACTCCACGCCATTACAACAGCTCGAGAACCCGCCATGCGAGTTCTGGACCCGACCGATCGGCGGATGTCGATTCGGTGGCGCCCGCCAACATCGACAAATGCCGAGATCAGCTCACCCGGCAAATCCTGGACAGGAAGAGTTCTCAATATGAGCCAGGACGGAGCCGAAGTCTCGGGGCTTCCGCCATCCGAGTACGACACCGCACTAGAGCTCGGCATTCGCATCAACTTCCAAGAATATGCGGTTGCTTGGGCAGCCTCTCTTCACAGAATTAAGAACAACTCCCATGTTCTAGTATTTACCAACGCGCCACTGCTTCGCGAAGAGCAGTACCTTTGCTCGCACTGTGGTGATCAAATCCTCACCTTTGGCGATCGGGCTCGCGCGCTTGGGACCGTCTTGGTCTGCACCCTGTGCGATACCTCCGACCAATATCTGAGCATTTCCGACCTTGGAGACTTACTCTAGATGCGCCAACAACCGAAACAAACAAACTCGCGCGCTTGCCGAAGAGTCGATTATCGAACTCGGGCGGTGATCGCCACGGTGCCAAGTGGGCCAGATGATGACTACCAAAATGATCTTCTTTTGGAAGTTGAAACTCGCGATATGTCCGACTCAGGCGTTCGCATCGCAGGCTCCCCTCTTCTTCGAGTTGGCCAAAACACACTACTGCGAACGGGAAACCGCGCGGGGCTTGTCATGAGTAGCTACGGTCGAGTTGTTCGAGGAGCACGAGGAACCACGTCGCCAACGCAGTGCGAATGGGGCATCGAATTTGATTCCAACGATGCCCACAACCTGCGCAAGCACCAAGTGCTCATGCCGATGTTTCGCAAGACTCTAGACATCAATCCCGAAGTAGCAGTCATTGTCAGTCGAGAGCCATTAGAATTATTCTGGTGGCTCGGTAGGCTAGCCCCATCGGTAAGGCGTGTATTCGCGTCGACACTTTGCCCGACGATTCTAAAGAGAATGCAGGACGCGGCTCCGAATCGCGAGGTCACCGCCCTCGAAGATCCTGCTCACAGACGCAAACGTACTTAACGCTTACGATTGAACCGCAGCCTCGCCGGCCCCGAGATACTGGGGTCTGGCGAGCGGCAAATCGAATACAACTGTGCAGCTATCAGTTGCACGCGAATTGCTGTGTCAAAAAGCCCGTCGACCTTGGGGAAATGCGAGAGATTGTAAAGAGCATCGAACACTTCTGGTTTTCGATTGTGCGCCTGCCACCTAAGTAGCACCTAAGTAGCAACCGGTCGTAGGCTGCTTAGGTCGCTGTCCCAAAAGGACACACTGAGTCATTCTGCCTCAGTACCGGTGGGGGGCAATTCGTAGGCGAGGTCCACTCGGCGAGTTCGGTTTGCCGCTAATGCAGCCGTTGGCGTGACCACCGAGCTGCGAAGCTCGATGAGCGAGCGGTCGATTCCTTGCTCGACAAGATAGTCCCTCACACGCTCGGCACGATTGTTGGCAAGTGCTGGGGCGTTTGTTTCCGTCGATGTTGCAACGCCAACCACAAGAATTGGGATCGCTTTTCCTCGCGCCAACTCGGCAACTGCCTTGAGTTCAGACGCGGGTGTGTTCTCGAACTGAGCGGAGTTTTCTGCGAAGTAAATGGTATCGATTGGAGTAACTGCTGCGGGCTGTGCAGGGGCTTCAACTGCAGCTGGAGCGGCCTTAGGACACCCTTTAGGCATCTCGCCTTTGCGCTTTGGACAGCGATCAATCTCGTCCAAGATCCCATCGTTATCCGAGTCGTCAAATAGCTCGATGAACTCGGCATCGTCACCATCGCTAGGCTTGGTGTCCTTTGCTTCTCGCTCCGCCTCGGGGTTGCTTACCTTGGCGACCGCCTTTGGTTGAAGCGACTCTGATTGAGGCGGCTTTGGGGAGGCCCCGCAGCCAGCCCATAGCATGACGACAAGGAACAGCGGGCCGCAATCGAACCACGTCTTGCTGGTGGGCATGGGCCGATTCTATAGCAAATTGTATTCCACGAGAGCGAGAGCACTTGGAACCAATCCTGCTTAGACCGAGACGACTCCTATGAAGCTCGCAGCAAAAATCTCCCTTGCTCTCCTGCTCTGCGTCGCGGTTCTCCTCTTCCAAGCGGCCCGCGCTCATACAGAAGATGCCACTCTGCAATTTGCGAATGACATGGTTGAGGATGCCGTGGGCACCGCGCGCCTATTGCGACCGACCGTAGCGCGAGCCTGGCGTACCGAGGGCAAAGCCGCAGCCCTCTACCTCATTCAATACACCAATGAAACTCTTAAGACCGAGGCGGTTACGTCGAAAATGCGAGTGCGCTGGGTCTGGCTTGCTGCAGACACTCCCGATGCGACAAGGCCAAGAGTTGCGCTAGAAAAACTCTCAGAGCTCTTCACTGGACATGAAGTTTCGCAGTCGATCGTCGACGATGCTGGCGCCGCGCGTCTATACACTTATGTCCCAGTGAATGTTGGAATTGATGGCGAGCCTCCAGGCGCACTGGAGGTTAGTGAATCTCTTACTCCTATCACGCGGTTTCGCGAGGCATCAGAGCAACGTACACGGCGTGCTGCACTAACGCTCGGTGGGGTTGCAACGGTTGTGATCGCCCTTGTTGGGTTTCTGGTGGTTGGGCGCCCGGTGCGCGAACTTACAAATACTGCGGGTGAGATTGGTGACGGCAACCTAGGAGCTCGTGCGGCGGTTCGCGGTCGCGACGAACTTGGCACCCTTGCGAAATCCATAAACTCGATGGCTGCAAGACTTGAGGCTGGGCGCGAAGAAGCCGAGAAGCAAACCGAAGCTCGCATTGATGTACTGAAGCAGCTGCGCCACGCCGACCGCCTAAAAAGCGTGGGCACGTTTGCATCGGGCATCGCTCACGAACTGGGAACACCGTTGGCCGTTGTCTCAGGGCGCGCACGCCTCATTGCAGAAGGCACCGTATCCGGCGCAGAGGTCGTCAAGTACGTAGAGAGCATCGCTGCTCAGTCCGACAAGATGGCGACCATTATCCGTGGCCTGCTCGACTTTGCTAGGCAGCGCAACGTCACAATGACAACTCGAAACCTTGGAGACTTTGTACGCGAGACAATGGACCTACTAACGCCAATGGCCCGCAGCAAGAACGTGACCTTCGAGCTTGTTCAGGAAGCGAATGACCTCGAACTATACGTCGATGGCGTTCAGCTTCAGCAAGTGCTAACCAATCTCGTCGTCAATGCCATTGATGCAATGTCCAAGGGTGGGCAGATAACGATTCGAACAGGGCTGCGGATGGCAGCGCCTCCGCCCGAGCATGGAGGTACGCCTGGTGACTTTGTCTATCTTGATGTTATCGACGAAGGTGACGGCATAAAACCTGATGATCTTGTGCAATTGTTTGAGCCCTTTTTTACAACCAAGCCTGTCGGGCGAGGCACTGGACTTGGGCTTGCGGTGTCTCACGGCATTATCGCAGAACACAGTGGCTGGATTGATGTTACCAGCGAGGTTGGCCACGGCAGTCGATTCTCGGTATACCTCCCACCGTTTCTTGAATCAGAGAAATCCCTATGAACAATCAGATACTAGTTATTGATGACGATCAAGACATGTGCGAGACCCTGGCAAAGGGTCTCGAAGCACGCGGCTTTGATGTCGAATGGCGCACTTCTGCAGAAGAAGCAATTGCGCTCGTCGCAGAGCGCGACTTTGCCGTGATTGTCACCGACATTAAAATGCCCGGCCTAAGTGGCCTCCAGTTGTGTGAACGCCTGGTGGCAAATCGCCCCGAGACCCTGGTTGTGGTTATCACCGGCTTTGGCAGCCTGGACACAGCAATCGCAGCAATTCGAGCAGGTGCATACGACTTTCTTACTAAGCCCTTTGAGTTTGAACAACTTGCCGTTGCCTTGCGGCGTGCACTTAAACATCGTGAGATGAGTTCTGAGATTCGACGGCTTCGCAAAGCTGTCGAGGAGAGCAAAGGCTACGGTGAGATCATTGGCGAGAGCGCTGCGATGCAGACGCTGTACTCGCACCTTTCAAGGATTGGAAGTTCGGCGGCCTCGGTGCTCATCGAAGGCAGCTCGGGGACTGGCAAAGAACTGGTGGCCCGGGCGCTGCACAGGCAGAGTCGTCCCAACGGCCCCTTCGTGGCGATTAACTGTGCCGCCATGCCTGAGGCGCTTTTGGAAAGCGAGCTCTTTGGTCACGTCAAAGGGGCGTTTACCGATGCAAAGAACGACCGACTCGGGCTGTTTCGCGAAGCCGATCAGGGCACGCTCTTTCTTGACGAGGTTGGTGAAATGCCAATGGGCCTGCAGGCAAAGCTTTTGCGAGCTCTCCAAGAGCGCGTGGTACGGCCGGTGGGTGGCAACCGTGAGCAAGCTTTTGAAACTCGAATCGTCGCCGCAACCAATCGAGACTTGCAAGCGGCTGTAGCCGACGGCGACTTTCGCGAGGACTTGTACTTTCGACTCAACGTTGTTGGCGTAACGCTTCCGCCGCTGCGAAGCCGAGGACAAGATGTGCTGCTCCTTGCCCAAGCATTTCTTGAACGATTTGCAACTCGAGACGGTAAGCTCATTACGAGTATTTCTCAGCCGGCGGCCGAAAAGCTTCTTGGCTACAAGTGGCCGGGAAACGTTCGCGAGCTAGAGAACTGCATGGAACGTGCCGTCACCATGGCCAGGCACGACCACCTTCTTGTTGATGATCTTGCCGAACGCGTTCAGGCCTATCAAGTAAGTCACATTATTGGGGCTAGTGAAGATCCAGCAGACCTTGTCACGATGGAAGAAGTCGAAGAGCGCTACATTCGCCGAGTTCTCGAAATGATGGCCGGCAACAAAAGCCGAGCGGCAAAAGTTTTGGGCTTTGACAGAAAAACTCTGTATCGACGTATCGAGCGCTATGGGATTACCTTCGATTAGGTGCGGATTCCACGCTCGCTGTGTTGTCCCAAGATGACGCAGCGAGCGCAGACGCTCATTGTCAATTCGGGAGCAAGCGCGGTCTACCGAGTGTTTCTACGGAGTTAGCTTTTGGTATGCGATGTGCTCTCTAGGTGGGCATGAATGGAATCGCTCAACAAATCGCACGACAAGAAACGCTTCCTCACATTCGCCCGCACTCGGTGGCTGTCAAGGATCCGAATACATGGATCGTCGCGAATGGTGCGACGGACCGCGGATTGGTCCGAGAGCGAAATGAGGATCAATTTCTAATTGCCGACCTCACTCGAACGACATCGATACGCCAGTGTGGTGTCGAGGGATTTGATCCGCACGTCGTAAAAAGTCCGCAGGCAACATTGCTTGCGGTTGCAGACGGCCTGGGAGGTCACGGCGGCGGCGATTTGGCCAGCGCCGTAGCACTCGATGCACTTGCAGGCTACATCTGCTCGACACTTCCATGGGGCAGTCCACATAGCCTCGCCGATGCGAAGGCTATCGAAGAAACTCTTGAGCACGCCTTTTGGTACTGCCAAGAGCGTGTCGTCGCAGCTTCGGTTCGCAAACATCTTGCAGACACAAAGCCGGGCACCACGCTGACCATGGCCTACGTTGTAGGGGACCTTGGCTATCTCGTCCACGCAGGCGACTCTCGAGCCTACTTGTTGCGCAACGGAGAGCTTTCACAGCTAACCGTCGACCACACCCTTGCTCAGGAACTCGCCGACTTTGGTTCGGCCCCTGAGGACTACAACAGCAAGTTTCAAAACGTCCTTTCCAACGCCATTGGTGCCGGCGCCGAGGGACTTCGTGCAGATGTTCTAAGAGTTGCTCTCAAAAATGACGACGTCATCCTTCTGTGCACAGATGGTCTTACTCGCTATCTCAGCAGCAACGAATTGCAACTTGGACTTACCGCTGAAGCCAACACCGCCCATGCGGCCCAAGACCTCGTCGACGTAGCAAGGCAACGAGGAGGCCAAGACAACATTACTGCGATCGTCGCTCGATTTTGCGATCGTCGCTAATTCGCTACCAAACCACTTACTAGGAGAAAGTCTCATGAACAAGAATGCAGAAACGAAGAGCATGCACGATGCAGACGCGACGGCGCTATCCGAGGCGACAGCCTTAGAGCTGCGCTCACGCAGCGATTTACTGGCACTTGATGACGATGGCTACGCGCGCTGGGACGCCGAGACCATGCTGACGAGCGATGAAGACTGGGTACTTCCTCAAAACGCTCCTCGTCCTCTCATCATGGTTGCCGAAGACGATAGCGATTTGCGCGAGTTGGTGTGCGAGCAACTCATACGCGACGGATACGAGGTTGTCGCCGTCGAGAGTGGCTCGGAAGCCATCGAACACTTTGATCGAGCGATTCGGCATCTCTCCGACTTTCGCATGCCCAGCCTGCTCATCACCGACCTGCGCATGCCCGGCTTTGATGGCCTTGAAGTGATTACCTACGCCTGCTTTGTGCCATCGATTTTGATCACCGCATTCCCTTCAGAGTCGCTTTGCGAAACGGCCCACAAGCGAGGCGTGAATTACGTGATGGAGAAGCCCTTTAACCCGCGTGACCTAAAGGCCGCCGTAGCCACCCTCCTCGCCTAGAGTTTCTAGGTAGCCAATCCCCCCAATCGACGATTTTAACAACCCCTCAAAATAGAAAGCACACAGTATGAAGACACTATCCTCAATTCTCTCAATCGGACTTCTCGCCTTTGCCTTCTCCGGTGCCTGTGCCGACAAGGGCGAGCCTCCGAGTTCTTCTAACAAAGTCATTGACACTCCGATGGAAGGCCTTGAACCCGGCTTGGTCGATGCGTTTAAAGACGATGCAAGCAAACGCCTGGAGCGTGTTCAAGTGCGTGCCAGCGAACTACAAGCCGACGCCGACGAACGCATGAACTCTGCCCTTGCCAGTCTTGAGGCCAAGCGAGCGAACCTATCGATTCGGCTTGAAAGCCTAAACCAGGAAACGCGCGAGACGTTTGCGGATGCCAAAGGACGAACGCTGCAAGCAATCGAACGTCTTGAAGCCGACATCGAGCGCTTAGCTGGGCCGCAAGACGATGACAATGAGCCTCACGCTCCTGTGCCAGACAACGTTGCACCAGACAACGCTGCGCCGCCCCATGCGACACCACACCACGAGCCACACAATCCACAGGCGACTGCAGAGTAAGTCGAGGTAGCACTGCCGAGGTAGCGCGTTGCCCTAGAGGCGCGCGCCGTCTGCGCCAAGCCACACGGGTATGAAGCCAAGCTGCTTAGAAACGAGAAGGAAGGAACGCCATGAAATTCGTCCTAAATAACAGTCGATGGCGCACGGTGGGCCACCCACATGCCGCCCAAAGCGTCTGCGCACGCACCACCATGCCGCAATTCGTCCGCCGGCGAATTCGTTTCACCAACTACCTTTGCACCCGCATGAACTACACCGAGAAAGACGCTGAGCACTGCATCGCAGTCTGGGAACTGCTTGGGGTCATTGGCTTTCCCCTCGGGAAACCCAGGCGCTAGCCGGTTCTCGCCATGCCCCTTGACGACGTATCGCCATGCTCTGAGCCGCGCCCCAGGTGCCGCTTATCCGGCAAGCCTCGTTTTAAAACGACCGACTTGGACGATTTATCTAACTTAAATCGTCCAAGTCGGTTATCGTTGATTCATGAGCAAGGCAAACGACCAGACTTTGAATTCCGCAACCAAGCGAGACCGGGATGTGCTCGGACCAACTCCAGAACCAAAGGGGCCAATTCGCATTGGCGTCTCCGCGTGCATCGTCGGCCAAGAAGTGCGCTTCAACGGTGGTCACAAGCGCAGCGACTACGTCTGCGAAGAACTCGGAGCTCGAGCAGAGTTTGTTCCCGTCTGCCCGGAAGTTGAGATGGGGCTTACGGTGCCACGCGAAACCTTGCGCCTGGTTCGCAAGGAAAAGGGCGGCGCCCCAATCCTCTTCGCTCCAAAGAGTGGCACCGACCACACGGCCAAGATGGAGGCCTTTGCCGCCAGGCGTGTGGAAGAGCTCTCCAAGCTAGACCTGTGCGGTTTCATCGTACAAAAAGGCTCGCCAAGCTGCGGAATGGAACGAGTTAAGGCCTACTCGCTTAAGGGAGGTATGCCAGACCGTGACGCGCGAGGGCTCTTTACTCGCGAGCTTATGCGACGCATGCCGCAACTGCCCGTCGAAGAAGATGGACGACTCAATGATCCGGTTCTGCGAAACCATTTCGTCGAGCGCGTGTTTGCGCATCGGCGCCTTAAGGATCTCTTTGCTGGCGCTTGGACGCCAAGAGAGCTTGTCGAGTTTCACTCACGGGAAAAACTCTTAGTTCTTGCACACTCGGATTATCGTCCTCTTGGTCGTCTTGTTGCGCATCGCGGTACGTACTCGCAACAGGAGTGGGGCATGGAGTATCAGCGGCTCTTTATGGAGGCGCTTGCGAAGCCGTCGACCGTGAAACGTCACGTCAACGTCCTGCAGCATGTTGCCGGCTATTTTCGCAAAGGGCTCGACGCGGTTTCCCGTCATGAAGTTGCCGAGCTCATCGAGGCATATCGAAATCGGCTTGTACCGTTGGTCGTTCCGCTTACGCTGATTCGACACCACGCCCGCTCGCTCGAGCTCTCGTACCTAAATGTCCAAACCTACCTGCACGGGCAACCGCTTAAGCTCATGCCGCAAAATCACTTGGCCTAGAGTTGAGTCGGTGTTGGCGACTAGCGCTCTGCTACCCAGGCCGCGTATCCGCGTTCCTCAAGCGCGCTGGCGAGCAGTGCGGCTTCCGGCCGAGTGCCTCGCCAGCGACCGCTTGCAACCTCGGCAGAACCGTCGCCAAGGCCTGGCATGCATGAGGCGAAAACGGTTTGAAGCTCGGCCACGAGTTTGGGAGGCGGCGACGTTTCGAGGTTTACTCCATAGCTGCATTTTGTGATCAGGAGATTTCGAAAGAACGCCATGCCCGTGTCGTCTGTATCGTGCACTTCGGCAAGGCCGCAGCTGTCACAACTTCGAGTACGCGACCACAGCAATTTGCCGTCGACGAGGTGCTGGGCAATGGTCGTGGTAATCGGCGCCGAACACTGCGCGCAAACTTCGGGATAGCTCGTTCGCTGGCTTACTAGGGTCAACGTCGTCTCCGCTTTGCGCCGCATCCATTCATGCGCCGAGCCTACCTCAAAGCATACGCACCAACCCCTTGCATTGGCGTTTTGCTCTCTCGCTCTCGTATGAGACTCTTGCGGCCAAGGTACAGCCAATGCCCATGACAACTCTAGCTTCATCCCTTCTCGCTCTTATCCTCGTTGCAGGCTGTACAACCAGCATTGGTGATGGCGGCGGAGGTGGCGCGACTGATGCCGGCGTCGATGCTGCACCAAGCCCCGATGCCCTCGCGCGGGGCCTGCGCGATGGGGAGCCCTGTGCAATCTCTCCAGAGGATGCATTGGGCGGCTGCGCTCCCAATTATGCATGTTCGGTTGTGGGCTCTGGGCCTCCCCAGTGCCGCCAAACCTGCCCGACACTCCAGTTTTCTTGCGCGGGCTATACCGGCCCTGGCTTTTCCTACTGCGCGCTCACGTATACCGATGGCGACGGCCAACCTGCGGGCAATCTCTGTCTCGTTGTCTGCGGCGATGAAAACCAATCACTGGGCGGCTGCGACGATGGCAGTTGCGATGGAACCTGCCCCGGAGTTTGGACCTGCCAAAACGACCCAATTAACTTTGGGCTTCAGACCTGCCAATAGCCACGCCCCAATCCTGACTCGCGATAAGCTTCGCGCATGGCTCCCACGGAACGCTTGATCCTTGTCGATGGCTCGTCGCTGATCTATCGCGCCTACTACGCGATTCCCGCCAACTTCTCAACATCGCAAGGGCTGCCGACAAACGCGATTTACGGCTTTGCCACCATGTTCAAGAAGGTGCTCTCGGGCAAGACGCCCGAGCTTGGGGCAGTCATTTTCGACGCGCCAGGCAAGACCTTTCGCTCTGAGAAATATCCCGAGTACAAGTCCCACAGGCCGCGGATGGATGACGAGCTTAAGCAGCAGCTCTCGTGGATCGACAAGCTTGTGCAGGCTCATCAGTTTCCGCTCTTGCGCGTTCCTGGATACGAGGCCGACGACATTATCGCCACGCTGGTCGAGCAGGCCAACGCCGCCAATGTCGAGGTGCATATCATCTCGGGCGATAAAGACTTTGCCCAGCTTATCTCGGAGAGCGTTCGCATGGTCGACACGCTGCGCGACGTGGTCTACACGCCCGAACTTGTGCGCAAGAAATGGGGCGTACCTCCGCAACAGTTTGTCGATTGGCAGGCCATGGTTGGTGACAAAGCCGACAACATTCCTGGGGTCCCGGGGATTGGCGCCAAAGGTGCGGCTTTGCTTTTAGAGCGCTTTGGAGACTTGGAAACAATCCTGGCGAGCACCGATGAGCTTAAGGGACGGCAGAAGACCAATTTGGTGGAGTTTGCCGAGCAGGCTCGTCTGAGCCGAGAACTTGCGACTCTTGATCGAGCGACACCACTTGAAAAAAACCTGCAGGACCTGCGTTTGCAGTTGCCAGAATCGACTGCTCTTAACGAGCTGTACACCGAACTCGAGTTCTACTCGCTGCTCTCGGCCGATGCGGCTGCCTTAGAGCAAGGGGCGGACGATGACTGCGAATACCGCGCGATACTCGACGAGGCAGCACTAGAAAAACTCGTAGTCTCGATGACGACGCAAGAGAAGGTTGCTGTTCTGCCATTGTTCGACTTGCCCTCGCCCGTTACCGGAACACTGGCGGCGCTGGCAATTTGCTACCAGAACAAAGAGGCAACACTCATCCCGCTTGTCGGCCCAGACGGCTTGGGAGAAGCCGCGCTCGGGCACCTCAAAGCGTGGTTTGAAGACCCGCAGAAGGCCAAGCTCTGTCACAACGCCAAAGAGCTTTGGGTGTGCCTGCAGCGCCTTGGCATCGAGCTTCGTGGCGTTACCGGCGACACAATTCTCGAGTCCTTCTTGGTGGATCCGACAAGGCTTATCCCGCACCGTATCGATCAAATTGTTAAGGACCTTCTTCACACCACCGTTCCACCTGCCAAGCACATTCTAGGTTCGGGCAAAAAGGAGCGGCGATTTAGTGAGCTTACCGCCGAAGAGATGCGCGAGTGGAGTGGGCAGCAAGTCGACGCGGTGTTTCAGTGCTGGCCCAAGATTCGCGAGCGGCTCGTTAGCGAGAATCAGCAAGGCTATCTTGAGGACATCGATCTGCCACTCTCGTGGCTCTTGGGCTCGATGGAACTTGCCGGCATCTTGGTTGATCCCAAGAGCCTCGCCACGATGGGCGAAGAATTCTCCGCGCGCTTAGCAACCTACGAAGCCGAGATTTTTGAACATGCAGGTCGCTCGTTTAATATCGCTTCGACCAAGCAGCTTAGCGCTGTGCTCTTTGATGAGATGAAGCTGCCGGTTATTAAACGCACAAAAAGCGGCTACTCCACAAAAGCCGAGGTCCTAGAAAAACTCGCAGAGAAGCACGACATTGCCAAAGTGCTTTTGGAGCATCGAAAGCTGGCAAAGCTAATCAATACCTATACCGACGTCTTGCAACGCGAAGTAAATCCCGATACCGGCCGGGTGCACGCGACCTTTCAACAAACCGTTGGAGCCACCGGCCGACTGATCACCACAGAGCCCGACTTGCAGCGAACGCCAATTAAAACGCCAGAAGGCCGCCGCATACGCGAGACGTTTATTGCAAAAGAAGGGCATCGCCTAATCTCGGCCGACTGGAGCCAAATTGAGCTTCGCCTCTTGGCGCATTTCACCGACGACGAGCTCTTGGTGGAGTCGTTTGCCAACAACCTGGATGTTCATTCGCGCACCGCTAGCCAGCTCTTTAAGTGCAAGTTGGAAGAGATTACCCAAGACCAACGGCGCGTCGGCAAGCTCGTTAACTTCGCGACCATCTATGGGCAAGGGTCGACGGCGCTTGGGCAAATTTTGGGCGTGCCAAAGAAAGAAGCCCAGAGCTACATCGCCGGATACTTTGAAGCGTACAGCGGGGTTCGCACTTGGCTTGATGAGACCATGGAGGCAGCGCTTGAATGCGGCTTTGTGACGACGCTCTTGGGCAGAAGACGCTACATCCCCGAGCTCTCTAGCAATAGCTTTATGATTCGCCAAGCCGGCGAGCGAATCGCAGCCAACACGCCAATTCAGGCCTCTGCTGCCGATATCTGCAAGGTTGCCATGTTGAACATTGCAAAGGAGATGAAGAAGCGCGACCTAAAGGCCACGATGCTTCTGCAGATTCACGACGAGCTTGTCTTCGAGTGCCCGAACGACGAAGTGGAAGAACTTCGAACGCTTGTGAAACACGAGATGGAAACCGTGCACCCTTTGAAGGTGCCACTGGTCGCCGATGTTGGCGTCGGAGCCAATTGGTCCGAGGCGCACTGACCCGTGACGTCGTTCGACGAGCGGAACGGTTCATAGAACGAAAAATGCTCCGCCCAACTTGGACGGAGCACGCTAAGAGTTATGCGGTACGCGGCTCGTAGCCACGAGGTTGCAAGCGAAAGCGACCTCGCCCACCTGTCATCGCACTAAGCGATCCGGCATAGCCAAAGGTCTCAGCAAGTGGCACAGAGGCTTCAACGGTACGAACGTCACCAAGCCCGTCTATCGCAGATACCCGGCCGCGCCTTCGATTGATATCCGCAACAACAGCTCCGGTACTATCTCCAGCAACATCCACTTGCAACTCCATGATTGGCTCAAGCACGATTGTCCCGGCAGCTTGCACAGCCTCTTCGAGCGCACGCTGCGCTGCAATCTTAAAGGCCATCTCGCTAGAGTCCTTTACATGGGTAGCCCCATCGAGAAGTTCAACCTTGATGTCGACAAGAGCGATGCCGTTGACGCCAGCTTCCATTCCCTGCCGAACACCGGCGAATACGCCGCGGATAAACTCCCGAGGAATGGCTCCACCGGTTGTTTTATCTGCGAATTCAAGACCGCTTCCCGCACTCGCAGGAGAGACCTGTAGCGAGATTTTGGCAAACATACCCGGCCCACCACTTTGCTTCTTGAGCGTGAACTCGCGATGCACAGAAGACGCAACGGTCTGCCGATAGGTGACCTGGGGAGGCCCCATTCGAGCATGCACACGATATTCGCTTACGAGTTTTTCCATAGCAATCTCCAGGTGAAGCTGGCCCATGCCAGCAAGGCGTCGCTGACCTGTATCCGCGTCGGTAAAGAGACGCAGAGACGGGTCCGCTCGGGTTAAGCGACCAAGGGCCGCACTTAGTTTCTCATCTTCGCTTGTGTTCTCCGCCTCGATCGCAACCTCGACAAGCGCTGCAGGCGGAGTAATGGTTTCAAGAGCAAACGCCGCACCCGGCGCGTGCAAGGTGTCACCGCTGCCAATGGAAAGCCCAACAACAGCGCCAATATCCCCCGCGCGAAGCTCAGAGACTTCCTCACGAGCATCCGCAAAGAGACGAACAAGGCGCGCAATGCGCATGGTTTGGCCACTACGTGCCGATACGATTTTACTACCCTGTGCGAGGACGCCACTGTAAACGCGCACGAAACTCGTTTGTCCATGACGATCGAAGGAGACCTTGAAACACAGGGCCGTTGTCGGCTCGGCATCGGAGCGCTTGCGGGTTCCCCTGCCCTCTAGGTCGCAAAGTTCCTCACCTTCGCTTGGCGCAGGTAAGTAGTCGACGACTCCATCGAGCAGTGGTTGCACACCAACGTTGCGATAGGCAGATCCACTAAAGACCGGTGTTATCGAGCCTGCGCAGGTTGCACGGCGCAGACATTCTTTGATTCGGATTGCAGATACCTCTCTCTCTTCGAGTACATCAAATAGGATTCCTTCGTCGAACTCGCTACACGCTTCGAGTAGTGCCTCTCGGTAGATGCGTGCTGAACTCAAAAGAGACTCGGGAATATTCTTAACTGAGAACGTCGCCCCATTCGAATCGGTTTTCCAATAGACAGCCTTCATCGCAACGATATCCAACACGCCTTCAAGGTCTTTGTCGGCCCCAATCGGTGCCGTTACAACCACGGGACGAGCCTTTAGCTGGTTGGCAATTTGGGATACAACCGCATCGAGACTTGCGTCCAAACGATCGAGTTTGTTGACAAAGCAGAGCCTAGGAACACGATAGCGATCCGCTTGAGTCCAAACGGTTTCGGTTTGTGCTTCTACGCCAGCAACGCCATCAAAGACACAGACAGCGCCGTCAAGAACACGTAGCGAGCGTTCGACTTCGATGGTGAAGTCGACGTGTCCCGGCGTGTCAATCAAGTTGATGCGATGGTCATTCCACTCGCAACTCACTGCAGCGGCGGTAATGGTGATGCCGTGCTTTTTCTCTTGCTCCTCATGATCAAGGCGCGCTCCACCATCGTGGGTTTCTCCCATCGAACGAATGCGACCGGTGTAAAGCAGTACGCGCTCGCTAAGCGTGGTTTTGCCCGCGTCAACATGGGCGATGATTCCTAGATTTCTTGTATTCCTAAGCATTGGGGTTTCTCTGTTTGGCAAAGCGGTGGCTTTGCGCAGTAGGCAAAGCGGTGGCTTTGCGCAGTAGGTGCACATTCACGCCGGAGACCGGCATGGCAAAAGGGACTGCAATCCCACTGAGTTGCGTTGCTGCTCCCGAAAGGGAATCCAGCTGCGGTCAAACTGGGTGCACAGGCCGACCTATCGGGTTGGGAATCCGTGCAAACCCGGTTTGAGGACCAGCTTCCGTCTTGTGGAAGCCCTCACTCGCGCGCGCTCAGCGGGTTAGTAGCTTGCTGGCCAAACACAGAGCATTGCGTAAGAACACAGCGGTCCTGGTGCAAAGCACCGGTCCTGTCGTGTGATTGTCTTACGCATACTAAGTCCACCGTAAGGCGCATTGAGCTCAATTGCAAGGGCTAAGGTTCTATCGCCCCAGGCGAACGTGTCTCGCGACTAGGATGAGAACTCTACCTACTGGTCTAACGCGAGAGGCTCCGCTATCGTAGCGTCATGCAGTGGGATGACTTGCGATATGTCCTTGCGGTGGGCCGGGCGGGCGGGCTCGGTGCTGCGGCTCGGAGTCTTGGCGTTGCACACTCGACGGTGTACCGACGAATCAATCAATTCGAAGAGCAACACCGGGTTCGATGCTTCATAAAGGTGGCAGATGGTTTTGAACTTACAGAGGCGGGAACGCAACTGCTCAAGTTGGCCGAAGAAGTTGAGGGACGAATGGTTGAGGCGGAACGTTGTCTCGCTGGCCAAAGCGAATCGGTAACAGGGGAAGTTGTGATCGCCGCCCCCGAAGCCGTCGGCCTGATGCTGTGCCCACACCTTCCGCAGTTTCAGGCGCGCTACCCTGGCCTCACAACCCATTGGCGGCTTTCCGCCGAGAAGCTCAACGTACAGCGCGGAGAAGCCGATGTGGCGCTTCGAGTCACGCGCTCACCACCGCCAAGTCTGGTTGGCAGAAAGCTTGTCGAGCTTGCCTTCGCAATCTACTCTTCAAAGTCGTACATAGAAAAACACCCATGGCGCGGCATCGAGAATGCAAAATGGGTTGTCTTCAACGACCTGCTCATGGCTTCGCCCCAGTTTAAGTGGGAGCAGCGTCGTCTGCCCCCCGAGCATGTCGTGATGAAGGTCGATCGAAGAGTCATGCTTGACGAGGCGGTGCGCGCCGGCCTCGGTGTAGGGATTCTCCCGTGCGGAGATGCGGCTCGGTATCCCAACGTGGTTCGACTTAGCGATCCGATAGCAGAGCTTGCGCTTCCCCTTTGGATTCTTACCCACGAGGATCTGCGAAACGCCGCAGGGGTGCGGGCCGTAATGGACTTTTGCGGCGAGAAAATCGCCGCAGCGGCAGAGTTGCTTGAGGGAAGAGACCTCTCTCCCCTGCAGCCATAACCGAGTTCTAGAGCAATTTGCATAAATGAGAGTCGTGCTTTGCAAGAATGAAAACGACAATTTCCCACACGCATGCGACTCTCTGGCTTCCCAATTCCCCGGGCAATCTCCTATGAAATCCACTGCATCCTCTCTAGCCCTCTCCTGCCTTCTCGCGACCGCGTGCTCCGATACATCCTCTTCGTCGCCTTGCGAAGAAGTCGACGAGCTGATCACCACTTGCTATGGCGAGGAAGCGGCCAGCGAGTTTGTTTGCGATCCGGATACTGCCGAGGAAATCGCAGACCTTACCTGTGCCGAGCTCAACGACATCGAGACTAAGAGTGATGCAAGCCTCTGCAGCACCTTGGGGTTTTTCTGTCCGGCGGATCCAATCTTTCCAAATCCAAGTGGTGATGCCACCAACTACCCCATTGTCCTAGCGCACGGATTTAATGGCAGCCCCGACAACGACTGGGGCGTGAACCCAATCATCATTGATGCTCTCGAGGACGATGGCCATCAAGTTTACATCGCCCGTGTATCTCCATTTAAAAGTGTCTCGATTCGCGGTGAAGAACTCGCCGCAGAGATTGATCGAGCGCTGGTGCAGTTTGGCGCCGAGAAGGTCAACATCATTGCGCACTCGATGGGCGGGCTCGATTCACGATTTGCCATCAGTAGCTTGGGCTACGACGACCGTGTCGCCTCCCTGGTAACGATTTCGACGCCACACCGAGGTTCGTATGTTGCCGATGCAGCACTTGGGCTAATCCCTGGTCTCTTGGACGACGCCGTCGACTTTGTCGTAGAGTTTTACGCTGGATTCATCACCTCAGAAGAACTCGCAAATGACAGTGATTTGCGCGCAGCCTTTGCCAGCCTTGCCGAGAGCAATGCAGCGCAGTTTAGCGAAGAGAACCCAGATGCAGCGGGCGTCTACTACCAAAGTTGGGCCGGGCTTAGCAACGTGGGGCGAATTGCCCTCGATTCTGACATCGCACCATGCATCGCAGATGGCGGCGAGATGCATCTGAGTGATGGCGAGCGCGATTTTATGGACCTTCGCCTAGTGCTTGGTGCCGCCATCGTTGCCCATGGCACAGCACTTCGAGCCAATGATGGAATGGCAACCGTCGAGAGCGCTCGCTGGGGCGACTTTAAGGGCTGCATCCCCGCCGATCACTACGACGAAATCGGCCAAGTTGGCGACGTCGGTCCACAGCGCGCTACCGGCTTTGATGCAGCAGCATTCTTTCGCACGATCGCTTTCGACTTAGCTCAGCGCGGCTACTAGATGTAAGCGGCGCTCCACGCCTAGCGATTCCATTTTCTCGAACTCACCTCACCAGGTAGAGTTCGCTCATGACCAAGATACTTGCAGCCGCTCTGCTCTTAGCCGTTGCGTGCGGAGGTTCGCAGTCCTCTTTAGAGTCGAGCGGTGGCCCACAATCATCGTCCGAGGTCGATGAGCCTCTTTTGGACTACGACCCGTCCAAACTAGTAAAGTTCTCACTCTTGGCTAGTACCGCGACGGTCGCCAAGGACGAGAGGCTCACGCTGGGCGCCCAGTTTGAGATTGCCGACGGCTGGCACATCTACTGGCTCAACCCAGGCGATAGCGGGCTGCCAACCAAGATCAAGCTTGAACCAACCGAGGGGCTCGCCATTGATGCGCCGTCATTTCCCGGCCCCGTTCGCTTTGATTCCGCTGGCGATATTATCAACTACGGTTACCGCGGAACCTTGCTGGTTCCCATGGACGCAACGGTTTCTTCGGAAGGGGCGTCGTTCACAGTAAACGCAAGTGCATCGTGGCTGGCCTGTCGCGAGGATGCCTGCGTGCCAGGCAAAGGCAGTGCTTCGATAACGCTTGGCGATGGGGCTAACTTGGCCAAAGTGAATCCTGACGCGCTCAACGCGGCGGTGACTTCCCTGCCCCAACCACTTGAAGCGATTTCAACGCTTGGAGGCAAGCACGCCACGAGTCCCGGCTTTGGGGAATCCGAACTAAAGATTGACCTGCCCGCCGGTCACACCCTTGAACTCTTTCCCCGCATCGAAAAGCTCGTTCAGGAATTTTCTCAAAATCGAGATGGTTCCGGTGAGCACTATCGGTGGCGACTCAATGCACCCAATGAAGAAGATTCGCTCGCTATTCTTTCTGTGAATGACGGGCGCTCTACACACTTCTACTCGATCACCACCGCAACTCTACAAACGCTAAACCAGTAACCCCCTAGGACTTTTTATGAAACGACTTACTCTCTCATTCGCTCTTCTCGCTCTTACCGCCTGCGGCGCTTCCCAGGCGAGTGAAACGCCAACTGCCCCTGTCGCGCAGGCCGAGATGGCACCAGAAACCACACCAGCGGATACCGCGACTGCCAATGCAGTAGCAGACGCCAATTGGACTCTCACCGATCTAAACGGACAAGAGGTGAGCCTTGCTTCGTACCAAGGTAAAACTGTTGTTCTCGAGTGGTTTAGCCCAACTTGCCCGTTCATCGTTCATGCACACGGAGAGGGCCCGCTAAAGGATATGGCTTCCAAAGTTACTGCCAGCGGCGATGTTGTTTGGCTGGCCATCAACTCCAACTCAAAAGGTTCTGCCGCCGAGCTTGATACCAACAAGCAAGCAGCGGCAGATTGGAACATTTCTCATCCGGTGCTTATGGATTCGGACGGAGCTGTCGGTCGCATGTACGGCGCCAAAACAACACCTCACATGTTCGTCATCGATCCCGCCGGTGAAGTTGTCTACAAAGGCGCTCTCGACAACGCTCCAAGGGGCGAGGCCGAAGGCGAGTACGTAAACTACGTTGAAGCAGCTCTTGGCAACATCGCAGCAGGTACTCCTGTGGCACTTGCAGAGACCAAGAGCTACGGCTGCGGCGTTAAGTACTAGCGCATTCGCATATTCTGTCGACTCATACAGGGTCGGCAGAGCTGCGGTTTCGCCGCATCAGTCGAGCGAAGCTTGCGTTGCCAGCCCTTGGTGCTTGTTAGCGCGAGCGGCAGCATCAGCAGCAGTGCTATCCAACACGAACTTTCTTAGAACTCGACAAGACTACAACCTCGCTCGGCGCACATAGTGGCTGCAGAACGCTAGCTTCGCAAGCCTGCCTTGAGTTAGGGCGTCGATCGTGCCGGCAACTCACCGACGAAATGGATAGCCGTCGGTGCGCAATTGAAAGAGAAAGTAGGTAGGAACACAGACGCCAGCGCCTTTCTGCTTGCTGCAGACATAGTCGGATCGGCAAGAATGGGCATTGTCGCAATCTCGCAAAACTAGCGGGTAGACCGAAGACTCCGCACAGCTGGCGTAGCTACCTTTTTGACGGAGACAGCGCTGGAATCCATCGATGTCGAGAAAGTCGCTACAGCGATGCCCGGCACCTTCGACCTCGCCGCACCGGCCGTAGCACATGCCCTGAGAAGCAGCTTGGATGTTTTGCAAGCACCCTTCTTGGCCACGCCCACACTCATAAGTTTTGATGTTCTCGATGCGATCGGCCAAAGGTTTGCGTCCCGACTTTGCGGTCCCGTACTCGCAAGCGTCGCCGATGCCACCGACTTCGCTCTGGCACACACCAATCTCGGTATCTTCAATCTGTGCGCACAAGAGGCCGTCTTGGCATGTCCAAGCCGCAAAGCCAGGATCGCCAAGGCCGCAGGGGGCATCGGGCCCAGCCGGCACGCCTTGCCTCTCGGGGAAGGGGCGAAACTCGCTTGGTGAATTTCCGAGCGCAAGCTCAGATACATACGCACGACGACGCTCTAGGTCACCTCGAAGATGGGGGGATACGCCGCTGTACAAAGCGTCAAACTGTCTGGCCTCACTTGGCTCATTGCCGAGATTGTGAAACCCGGCGATCGACCGGCTCTGATGGCATCCCATGCAGCTGGCTGCATCCAAGCGGCGCAGTAGAGCGGCAGAAGATGCCACAGTCCGATACTTGGAGAGATCGAGATCAGCAAATTGTGCAGCCTTAAAAAGTTGTTTGAAAGGCCGATTCGCCAATCGAATAAGCCCTCGAGGTGATACCGACATCGCCCTCGTTGCTAAGAACTTATCTGGTATTCGAAATATTCCCTCATCAATGGCCAATAGCACTTCTGGTTGACGCAAATACGCAAGCAGTTCGGCCCGCATCGCACGATCGCGCTGCAGAGCCTTAACGTTGGGGGTATTCTCGAGTGGCGCAGGTGTAAATGCTCCTGGAACGTTGCCACTAGGTTCAAAGACACGCAGTAGGTACTCGATGTGGCCGGCCATCTTTGGATGCATCGTCGATTGAAAGCGCAGAGTTTGAATATTGGTTTCGACAGCCTTTAATGACCACTGCTTGCGAGCCTCTTTGCGAAGTGCCCCTTCCGACTGCAACCAATCCAGTAGCGCCTCGCCCTGCAACTCGGACGGGGCTCGCCATTGCTTGGCAACCCCTTGACAAGTTTCTCCGGCAACATCGAAGACAACGTTTATCGTCATCGGAAGCCGAGCAACCATCGGCGCCCCGCCCTGCTTGGTTTCATATCCCAAACGATAGACAAAGCGAATCTCACCACAGCCAGTACCGTAGAATGCCCGGCGGTCGATTCGATTAAAGACGCCACTTAGAGCAAACGACATCTCCGATGACTCAAAGAACTTGGACTCAAAGAGCCGTGCTCCCTGAACCGATGTGACCATCGCGATGGGGTAGCGGCGCTTAACTTCGGCCAAGTCTCTCTTTAGGTGAGTAAAAATGCTCGTGAACCCAGGAAACTCTAAGAGTTCTTCTGTCGTGCGTGCCGAGCTGCCCTCAACGAGCATGCCGAGCCCAAAGCCCTGCGACTCAAGCACGCGAAGTAGCGTTGGTTCGAGGACCGCAGTGACGACTCGCTCGCTCGGCTCGGCCGGCAGTTGCGCATCCGGCGCAGGCTTTATGGCCCCCCTTTGTCCCTCGGCGCGCAGTTCGCGCTCTACCGGCGCGGGCCCCGCCGGGGGCCTTGCGCAAGCTGCGACAATTAAACACATGGCAGCTAGATGGGTACGCATCGCATCCTTGCGCTTAATTGTCTCACACTCACTACCAACCACCACCGGGCTTTGTGAGCCGGGTGCCAATCCAAATGGTCGCCGACGACGCTTCTTGCAACTCCTCGTAAAGCACGCCCAGCATCAGTCCATGGGCCTGCGATATGCGCCGTAACTTTCAAGTGCCAAGCATCGCTCAACCCTTGGCTGTGACGGCGCAGAATCGGCGCGAGCGACGCAGGAGGCAGTGCACCGTTCAGCGCTACGAGAACCAGTGCATCGGTGGCGGGCTTTGTTCCAGCAAACTTCGCAAGGTAGCCGAGAAGAGCGTCTCGCCCCGCGCCAACGCGCGTCTGTCCAAGAGACAGCTCCATGGCTTTCCACGCCGCATCCGCCCCAACGCCAAGAACATTGTCTGCATCCAACGCGGCCCCCCGCTCATAGTGAGTCACCGCTTGCGACTCAAGCTCGTGCTGCGCGTACCACTCTGCGGCGCGACAGCCCACATGACGAATACAAGCGACATCCCCAAAATTCGCAGCACAGGCACAAGAGAAACGTAGCCGGAGGCGTGACTGGGTTGCAAGCCGAGAACCTTTTGCTCAACATGTGTTTCGAAGTAGCGCTAAGTAAAACTCGCAAAAAGCTTCTAGGGAGCGAATGCCGCCCTCCTGGTCATCGTGTGCCTTAGGAACTCGGCCCTGGAAAGCAACTAGGCCCCGGAAAGTAATACTGCAACGAGCGACGCGCAGCGGCGACTGGCACGTAGTCTGCATAGCTCTCCCACATGTCGTCCCCAAACGCTCTGGCTCACCAACTTGATGTCGCGAACCCAATGCTGCGCGTGCAAATCATCGCACAACAGGCGATGTCGTCAGTGCCCGGTCAGCGTGCAGCCATTGGACATGCCCTCGCAGAGCACGTTCATACCCTTGGTGCGCCGAGTGCGATTGAACTCCTGTCAAAGGACCGCGATGAGAACGTGCGTATTGCGGCGATTAAGACCGCTGTAGCGGGCGTAGAAGGCCGCGACTCGTATTTGACGATCTTAGGACGGGCATCGCTTGATCCATGCCGTCGGATTCGCCGGCTGGCCCTAAGAGGGCTGCAGAAGGGCCTTAGAAGCGAACTGCAGCAGGACGAGAGAACCGCGTCTGAGGCGTATATGGCCGGAAATCGAGGCCTACTGGCCGATCCAGCAAAACTCAAAGCGCTGCCGACTCCTGGCCCGACCCAGTCGGCCCGAGGGCTTGATCCACTCTTTCCCATCCGAGCCAGGTCAAAGGCGATCTGCAAGAACGGCGCATCTCGACGCGCCGATACCGAGCAGACTTCATAGCCGTCAGGCGGTGTGCGGGGCGATGTGACTCGGTGTGGCGATACGCCACGTTTTTGATTGCTGTCCTGAATGCGTTCTCTGACATCACTTCCCTTGCAATCAGAATATTTCCTAGCTCGCAAAGAGAAACTAGCGATCCTAGAGTTTGCATAGCCCGTGCCAAGGCACTGTCCTCCTGCGAGCGGCATGCAACCTGCATTGTCTATGGGTAGGAGAAATACCAATGACTGAAGTAGAGAATTCAAAAGCGAAGACAGCAAAAGGCGAAGGCACAGCCAAACCATGCGTATCTTGCAAACGCGTCGTGCCTCTCTCGCCTGACAAGGGCGGGCGATTTTGTCAAAAGTGTCTGGAGCGTTCCCGTGAGGGAAACCTTGACGCCATGTACGACGACATTGGCGGCCCGGGATAAGTCGTTCCCTCGCGAACGGATGACGCATCGCTCGCGTGGTGCAGTTTGTGCAACCAATATCCATATGCACATCTCTGACGAAACCAAAGCAGAAACGACATTCCAAATCCAAGTCAATACCGACCACAACATTGATGGGCGGGAAGCGCTGGCACGCCATATCAAAGGTACTGTCGCAAGCGCCATGAATCGATTCGGCGATGAGATCACACGAGTCGAAGTTCATCTTAGTGACGAGAATGGCCACAAGTTTGGTCAAAATGACAAACACTGCGTAATGGAGGCTCGCCTCAAGGGGCGTCAGCCCACCGCTGTGACGCACGCGGCTGCAACCATAAACGATGCGATTGCCGGCAGCACCGAGAAGTTGAAACGTCACGTTGCAAGCACGCTTGCGAAGCGCCACGCCCATTCCTAGGTGTGCGTGGCAAAGTGACACGGCGTGCTGCTGTGCCTCACCAACTACTCGCCGTGGTCTGCATAACGCGGCAAACGGAGGCGGCACGGCCAGTGCAATACATGGGAGAGCCAACCTCAAAACGAAAGGTGAAGACAATGTTGCAAAGTTCTAAAGATCTAATTACGTATAAAGCCAAAGCCAGCAATGGAGAGATTGTTGGCCGTGTTCGGGACCTCCTCTTTGATGACGCGAGCTGGACTGTACGCTACCTGGTCGTCGACACCGGAAGTTGGCTCGTAGGCAGAAAAACTCTGGTGGCAATCTCCCAGTGTTGGGAGCCGGACACCGAGAGCAAAAGCCTGCAGGTAAATCTCTCCAAAGAGCAAATCGAAAACGGCCCTAGCCTTGACGAGCACGCACCCGTTTCTCGTCAATTTGAAATCGAATTCGCGCGCCACTTTCAGCTGGTGCCGTATTGGGGTGGGCTCACAGGGCCTGTCATTTCCCCGGCCTTGGTACAGCCAGTCGCTGCACAGGTCCCAGAGAACGAAGGCGACCCGTCCTTGCGTTCGATGAGTGAAGTGATGGGCTACTCGATTTCTGCGCAGGACGAGAACTTTGGAGAGGTGGAAGAACTCGTAGTCGACGACATTGGTTGGATCATCCGTTACCTTGTCGTCGATACCCGCAAGTGGCTGCCGTCCCCAAAAGTTTTGATTGCGCCCGAGTGGGCTCTAAAGGTGAGTCGTGCAGAGCGAGCGGTGAGCATCGACCTAACGAAATCCGAGATCCGCTCCGCACCAGATTACGACCGAGACAGCCTGCTTCTTCGCGACTACGAAGATGCGCTGCACAGGCACTACGGTCGAGAGGGATACTGGGAAAGCAAAGCGCGCGCGGAGAGGATCGAGGAAACAAGCAACGCATCGGTTATCCATCCCGAAGCTCCGTAACTGCTCGCTCCCAATCACTGAAGCCCACTTCAACAAACCGCGCTTTAGCTCACGTCTCTACGACCTGGAAGGTTTTGCTATGAAAGACCTATTATTTGCCATCTCGATGGGCGCTGGCGCCCTTGGTTTAGCCGCGAGCTCTCCCGGCTGCACAGGCTCTGCCCAGGTGCGGTCGGAGGTTGCTGTTAACCAGCCCCAAATTGTTTGGGCTCAGCCTGGAGTTTGGGTTGTGGCCGACTCGGAGTGGCCGGTTTTCTATCACGATGGGTACTACTGGTTGTACCAAGATGGTGCGTGGTTTACCTCTACATACTACTGGGGCGGATGGGGCTATATACCGCCACCACGTGTTCCACGAGTGGTGGCGGGCATTGGCAACCCTCAGCGATACCGAAACTATCGCTCAAGAGCCCAGCAACGACGCAAGCCTGCACCGGTTCCCGCGCGGTATCGCGATCGAGACCATCGTTCTCGAACGTTTCAGGCGCCGGCAACTCGCGACCATCGCAACACTCCAGCAACTCGCGACCACCGCAGCGCTCCGGAAACTCGCGACCACCGGCAGCAACCAACTCCTAGGCAGCAGTCGCCTCGAAGAAACGAGAAAGTGCCTTCGCGCCGTGGGCACCCTCGATAAGATAATTACCTATACTAAGACCTACAAGATCGCTAGCATCGCGCACATGGCCACGTTTGCACGCCAAGAAGGATGAGATAACCCGGTATGAGTAAGACCAAGAACCCGACCAAAGGTGGATGCCCCGTCATGCACGGTGCACATACAACCCTTGAGAAGACGACCATGGATTGGTGGCCAAAGGCGTTAAACCTCGACATCCTCCACCAGCATGATCGCAAGAGCAGCCCCTTGGGCGCAGATTTCAATTATCGCGAAGAGCTAGAGAAGCTCGACGTCGACATGCTTAAGAAGGACTTGACCGCCCTAATGACCGATAGCCAACCTTGGTGGCCAGCCGACTGGGGGCACTACGGCGGTCTGATGATTCGCATGGCGTGGCACTCGGCTGGGACGTACCGCGCCTCTGATGGTCGCGGTGGCGGCGGCACAGGCAATCAGCGTTTCGCTCCAATCAACTCGTGGCCCGACAACGTCAATGTCGACAAAGGTCGGCGCTTGCTGTGGCCAATTAAGAAAAAGTACGGCAACCGCATTAGCTGGGCCGATCTAATCATTCTCGCAGGAACCATCGCATACGAGTCGGTCGGCTTAACGACCTTTGGCTTCGCCTATGGTCGCGAGGACATCTGGCATCCCGAGAAGGATACCGATTGGGGTCCAGAGACGGAGTGGCTCGGTAGCGAGCGCTACGATGGCGACGATCGAGAGACTCTTGAAAATCCGCTCGCGGCTGTGCAAATGGGCTTGATCTACGTCAATCCCGAAGGCGTAAATGGCAAGCCCGATCCCTTGCGAACAGCGCAGGACGTACGCCTTACCTTTAAGCGTATGGCGATGGATGACGAGGAAACGGTCGCCCTGGCTGCCGGCGGCCACACCATCGGCAAGTGTCACGGCAATGGGGACGCCAGCATATTGGGAGAGGGCCCAGAAGGCGCCGATATGGCTCAACAAGGCCTGGGTTGGCACAATCCCGCAGCCAGAGGAGTTGGCCGCGACACCGTATCAAGCGGCATCGAGGGCGCCTGGACGACGCATCCGACGCGTTGGGACAATGGCTATTTCCACATGCTTCTCAACCACGAGTGGGAGCTTAAAAAGAGCCCAGCTGGCGCGTGGCAATGGGAACCTGTGAACATCAAAGAAGAGGATAAGCCTGTCGATGTCGAGGACCCATCGATTCGCTGCAATCCGATTATGACGGATGCCGACATGGCGATGAGAGAGGATCCTGAATATAAGAAAATCTCTGAACGCTTTTACAAAGACCCAGCGTACTTCTCCGAGGTCTTTGCGCGCGCGTGGTTTAAACTCACCCACCGCGACATGGGACCAAAGAGTCGCTATGTTGGCCCCGACGTGCCCAAGGACGACTTGCTTTGGCAAGATCCCATTCCAGCGGGCGACACGAGCTACGACGTCGATGCGGTGAAGGCACGCATTGCCAGCAGCGGTCTTTCAATCCACGAGATGGTCACAACCGCTTGGGATAGCGCACGCACGTACCGCGGCTCTGATATGCGCGGCGGCGCAAACGGTGCACGAATTCGCCTGGCTCCGCAAAAGGATTGGCAGGGCAACGAGCCCACTCGTCTCGCTCGCGTTCTTAAGGTGCTTGAGAGTATCGCCACAGACACGGGCGTAAGCGTCGCAGACGTAATTGTCCTTGCGGGCAATGTCGGTGTCGAGCAAGCAGCGAAGGCTGCAGGCGTTAAAGTCAACGTGCCCTTCGCCCCAGGACGCGGAGACGCAAGTGCGGAGATGACGGACGAAGAGTCATTCGAGCCTCTCGAGCCTGTTCACGATGGCTATCGCAATTGGCTGCAGAAGGACTACAGCGTCAAAGCAGAAGAGTTGATGTTGGAACGTACACAGCTTATGGGCTTAACCGCACCAGAGATGACCGTGCTTGTCGGCGGCATGCGCGTTCTTGGCACCAATCATGGCGGTACAAAGCACGGCGTGCTCACTGATCGTGTCGGTGTACTAAGCAATGACTTCTTCGTGAATCTCACCGACATGCGGTACCAGTGGAAGCCAACCGACGATGGTCTCTACGAGCTTCGCGAGCGCAGCACTGGCGCGGTGCGATGGACTGCCACTCGTGTCGACTTGGTCTTTGGCTCGAACTCGATCTTGCGGGCGTATGCCGAACTCTACGCACAGGACGATAGTAAGGAAAAATTCGTAACCGACTTCATTGCTGCTTGGACAAAGGTCATGGACGCAGACCGCTTTGATATCGCTGGCCGCTCCTAAGAGCTCCCCAGATCGGAGGCGAAACGACTACATCGCGTGTAGGCACAGCATTTGCTGTGTCTCGCGCTATGGAATCAATTGATAGATGGGTTGAGTTCTTTGGTTGGTTCACCCTTGTCAACCTGGGCATCTACACCGTGACTCTCACGCTCTTCGCCTTGCTTCGGCGCTTTGCTGCAGGGCTTAGCGGCGCGCTCTTTGGCCTTAGCATCGAGGAGGTCTCGTTAGCGAGCTTCCAGTACTTTGGGCACTACAAGCTGGCGATAACGGTGCTGTGCATCGCCCCTTACATCGCCTTGAAGATCATGTCGTGAAGATCATGTCGTGAAGATCATGTCGTAGGGTTAACGCTGGCATGCCTTGCGTTGACGTTGGCCATGGACGAAGTTTCTGCGCAGTCTGCCCCAGCGCACCAGAATCAGACCATCTCTTCGGGCTTTACGGCGGCATCAAATTCGGCACCGGTGAGCACCTCCATGGCAATCGCCGCTTCTCGCAAACTGATGTTGTCCTTGTGCGCTCGCTTTGCCACATCGGAAGCCAGATCGTAGCCAATGGTTGGCGTGAGCACAGTGACAAGCATCAGTGAGCGGTGCAAGAGCTCGTCGATGCGCTCTTCGTTCACGCCCAGCCCTGCGATGCAGTAATCGTTAAACGAAGCACTGGCATCCGCGAGCAGCTTGGTACTTTGCAAAAACGTATCGACAAGAACCGGCTTGTAGGCGTTGAGTTCAAAGTTTCCCGAGGCACCTGCAATTGCGATGGTGGTGTCGTTGCCGATGACTCGAGCGCACACCATCGTCAGAGCTTCGCACTGGGTTGGGTTGACCTTGCCCGGCATCATTGAGCTACCCGGTTCGTTGGCTGGAAGGATAAGTTCCCCCAAACCGCAGCGAGGCCCCGAGGCGAGCCACCGGATGTCGTTTGCGATTTTCATCAGCGAGCACGCCAGCGACTTGATTGCGCCATGTGCTCCAACGATCGCGTCGTGATTGGCAATCGCTTCAAACTTGTTTGGCGCCGAGACGAAGGACTTTCCTGTGAGCGAGTTGATCTCCGCTGTCATCAACTCGGCCCAGCCAGCGGGCGTGTGGAGTCCGGTCCCAACTGCGGTTCCGCCAATCGCAAGCTCGCGCAGATGCGCCAGAGAGGCGTATATCGCCCGATCACCGTTATCGAGTTGTTGCACCATGCCAGAGAGCGCTTGGCCAACGGTGAGCGGAGTAGCATCCATTAGATGCGTGCGTCCAACTTTGACGATCGTGCTCCAGGCCTCGCCCTTGGCATGTAGTGCTTCACGCAAGCGAGCGAGTTCGGGCAAGAGACGTTCTTCGATTTCGGTGACGCTTGCAATTGCCATCGCTGTTGGAAAGCAGTCGTTGGAACTTTGCCCAAGGTTGACATGATCGTTTGGGTGCACCGGCGACTTACTGCCAAGCTTGCCGCCAAGGATTTCGATCGCGCGATTTGCGATGACCTCGTTGACGTTCATGTTGCTTTGCGTGCCCGATCCGGTCTGCCAAACAACAAGCGGAAAGTGATCGCTTAGCTCACCGTCGATAACCTCGGTCGCCGCGGTCACAATTGCCTGAGCGACGTTTGCGTCCAAGCGCCCAAGAGACTGATTGACGGTAGCAGCAGCCTTCTTAACGATGGCCAGCCCTCGAATCACGTGCGGCGACATGAGCTCGGTGCCAATCGCAAAGTTCTCAAGACAGCGCTGCGTTTGCGCGCCCCAGTAGCGATCGCTCGCAACCTCAATGCTGCCCATACTATCTGTTTCAATTCGAACTGGTGGCATGGTGGTCATTTTGCCCTTTTGCCGCCGCCGGGGCACCTTAGTTAGGTGGGCCTGCCCAACTTGATGTCGGATCGCTCGCCGGAAAGCTATCGGAAAGCGTCTTGTCCAGCTTGGACATAGGCTGAGTGACCACGGCAACGTGCGGTACTGCCAGTACTGGGCGCTCACAAACCTCAATCAAGCGATCGGTCACGGTGCCGAACAGTTTCTCGGTCCAATCCTCATGAGGCCGGCTTCCTACGACAACAATGTCTGCTTCGGTCTCCTTTGCAACGCGCGCGATCTCGGCATCGGGTGCACCAGCGCTCACACAACACGTTGTCTCGACGTCTGTGAAGTGTAGCTGGCGAACCCATTCTTCGAGATTTGCCTGCTCGGCATCAAAGGATGCTTCGCTTTGCTCAAGTTCTGACCACGGCACAACATGATGGAAGTTGAGTTTCCCCTTCTCGCCAACGATGTCTCTCGCTGCAAAGGCCGCTCGGCGCGAGCAATTCGAATAGTCGGTGGCCACTAGAACATTTCTTAAGTTCGAATTCACCTCGGCATCGGCTGCCATCACGACAACCGGGCAACTTGAGCTGCGAGCCAGTTTCTCCGCGAAGCTTCGATGAAAGACGCGATCAAAAATCCCCGCAGGTTCGCAACTCATCACAATGAGGTCAGCCTTACTCTCTCGAGCATGCTCGATAAGCGAATCAACTTGGCTATCGCCGAGTTTGTGGGTCGTAATCTCGCCTTCAGGGTTCTCGGCTTCGATTACCTGTACAGCTTGTGCAAGGCGAGCATCATTTGCATCCTGTTTGTTCGAGAGCAATGTCATGGCAAGCCCTGGCGGAATAAACACCGGTTCACCACCAACCGCTGTGCTGTAGAGATTCATCTTTGCCGCCGTTAGAACGACTTCGACAGACGCACCATGATTCTCAGCAATCGCCGCCGTGAGCTGGACTCCCTTGCGCGAGCTGTTTCCAAGATCGACATACGAGATGATTTTTTTGAGCGACATGCCCTATGAACCTGCATAGGGCATGCCGCTTAAAGGCGGCCGTTCACGGGATGTGGCGACAAAATGTGTGGCAGATCAGCTCACTTGGGCGCATGTGACACACTCACTTCGCCCTGATACCGGCAGTTACGCGGACGCTTTGAGCAACAAGACAAGCAATGGACGTCTTTGTGGGAAAGGGCATGCATCCTGAGAGCCTTTTGAGTAGCGTGCCCCGCACCTCAAATGTCCGAAGTACCGAGCCAAGCTGATTCCACCAAGAGCCCAGCGGTTTTGCCGCCAAAGTCGATGGGGCGAGAGGTTTTAGATCTGGCGTGGCCAATCATTGGTCTCAACATTCTGCAGGTTCTCTCGCTAGCCGTCGACACTGCGATGGTCGGCCGAAGCAGCAATGCCGAAGCTTCGCTCATTGGACTTGGCTACGCATCGCAACTGATGTTCCTGTTGATGATGGCCATGATCGGCCTCACCGTGGGAACCGTGGCATCGATGGCACGCGCCCGAGGCCGAGGTGACCTTGAGACGGCCCAACACATCTTTCAGCAATCGCTTCAACTCACCGCCATGCTCGGTGTCGCCGTTGCCATCATCGGCAACCTACTCGCCGTTCCCCTGCTTCAAACTCTTGGCGCCGACGAGACCACGATGGGGCCGGCTCTGGACTATTTTCGCCCGCTCCTCGTCGGCGTGGTCTTTGGCTACTTGACCATGGTCTTTGCTGCCTCGTTGAGAGCCATGGGCAACACACGGGTTGCCTTTATGATCTCACTGGCCATGAACGGGCTTAACGTCGTATTCAACTATTGCCTCATTCTTGGAAACTTTGGATTTCCTGCGTTGGGAAATACTGGCGCAGCTCTAGGAACAATTCTATCCCAGAGCATCGCTGTCGTTCTCATGGTTCTCGTCTTGCGACGCGGCGCAGTTCCAGAACTCAAGATCGTTTTTCGCCTTCGGGCTTTTGATAAGGCCGTCACCCAAAACCTCTTTCGCATCGGCTGGCCGGCTGCTCTCGATATGTTGGTTCTCAATGCAAGCTTGTTGCTTACGGTCGGGTTGCTTGGCCGCATCGATCAAGCAGCCGTCGGTGCCCACAGCATTGGTTTGCGCGTCCAGCTACTGGCCTTTGTGCCAGGCATTGGTGTGAGCCAGGCAGTCGGCGCCTTGGTTGGCCAAGCTCTTGGAGCCAATCGCCTTGAGGATGCACGGGCCGTACTTCGGTCTGGGCTCTGGCTCTGTGTTGGCATCATGACCAGCCTAGGCCTCGTTTTGTTGCTCTTTGCCGATTCCATCGTCGACCTCTTTGGTGTGAAAACGGGAACTCCAATTCACGACCTCGCAGTTGAGTGGATGCAGCTTCTCTCGTACATGATGCCGGCGTCGGCAATCTCCATTGCGATTGGCGGGCTGCTACAGGGCGCTGGCGCCACCATGGTTAGCCTGCGCATCAACGCAGCTACCTCGATTGGGCTGCTGATGCCATGCGCCTACATACTTGGCAATGTTGTCGGTTGGGGCGCCGTTGGCGTTTGGATGGCATTTCCCATCAGCTCGGTTGTACGAGCGCTTTGGACAGTGCGAGCCTACCGCCGTGGCACCTGGGCCCACGCAAGAGCGTAACAGCTAGGGCGTCGCCAGCACTTCTAGCGTGGTGGTGTTCTTCTTAGAAAGCCGATGATCGGCCTGAAAGCGCGATGCGTTGAGGCCGAAGCGCGAGACCAAGGACTCGATCTCCTCGGTTGTTGCTTTCTTTGCCCTCTTGCTTCCCAGGCGCAGTGCCGAGTCTGAGAAAATCCCCGAGACCAAGGCGATTCGCTTCATCGAGCGATCGTGCGCGTCGGTGTCTTTGCTCGCTTTCAGCTGAATCCGAATGATGGGAGCGGTGCTAAAATCGATATCGCCAGTTCTTGGCGCATCGGTCGACGGTTTTGTGGACGACGCCAAGACCAGAGCCGCAAGCCCCTCGCTTGAGAACGGTACGCGGTTTGGCGTCGGCGTGGTAACGACTCCAGCGCTGCGCCACAAATGCCACGTGAGCTTGAACAGTTCGTCGAGGGTGACAGCATCGCGCCCCGAGAGCCCCGCGCGGCGAACATTGCCATCTAGGCCGGCAAAGTCGATTTGCCCAAGCTGGCGAACGAGATCGATTGTCTCGGGTGCACCTTCGACGGCAGCAACCTTACGGGCAGCCGAAGGCACGTCGTTGCGCAGTTCTTCGACACCTTCAAGCCAGCCTGCCAGCCACGCACGTGTCGCTCTGCGGTTCTTTAGAAACCCTGCCGGCGCGATCGCAACGTAGGGCACAAGCAGGTGCGCATCTGCCGAGGTCATCAGAACTCTGCTGTTCTCGGGAGCCGCCTCATCGCTCGCTCGGTTGCGAGCAACGAAGTCGGCCTTCTTGGTATCGGTGACAAGCTGAATGTCCTTGGGAGGAACGCCGGCCAAATCGAGAAGATAGAGGGCAAGCAGGGTCGAAGCCTTTCCGGACTCGCCCGCCAATTTGACGGGCGCCTTCGCCGAAGACCGAGGCTTGATCAGCGTTTTCCCATTCATGCCATAGACCGCGTCTCGACCTCGAGACCAGCCAACGATAAAGAAGATTTCAGGTTCGAGGGCTCGCAGATCTTCATAGGCCGCCACCATCTCTGGCAGAGGCACGATCGCAATGTCAGCACCGTCCTTGTCTGCCCCACCGAGGGCGAGAGCTGCTTTGACGTCGCTGAGATTGTCGGCGGCAGTAAACGCGACGTCGAGTTGGTGGCCCTGAAAACTTTTGGCGTTGCTCTTGTCTTGTTTACTACCCAGGAGCCCCGGAGCCATAAGATCCCAACCGTAGGCGATGGTGCGTATCTGACGGTCCATCGGTGGTGCAATCGGTGTCACCGCTTCGGCAGTAGCAGTCTTCTCAGAATCGGAGTTTGTTGCCTTGAGGCTCTCACTCGCTTTGGTGCCCGTAGGCTTGTCTTTGGCTTTGGCCTTATCGTCGGCGCCCAGGGCCCCACGACTCGACACTGCGCTTGCAGCCGTCGCCGAGGCGTTGCCATGTTCGCGCAGGCCGACAGAGAGCCCAAACGCCGCAAGGAGTGCAGCCAAGAGACCGAGGACTAAAATATTCTTGCTTCCCATTACCAGGTACCGCCGCCTTCAGGAGAACCGCCGCCAATGCGCTTGGGCTCTTTGTATTTTTTCTTAAGCATCGGTTTGACGTGGTCGATGGCCACTGCCATGCCCAGGTTCTCGCCGTAGCCTCGGCTACTCATCGATTCGGAGGTAACCCCAATAACTTCGCCGTAGGCATTAAAGAGCGGTCCACCGGAATTTCCGGGTGAGACCGGCGTCGACATCTGAATCATCTTGCGACCATCTTTGAGTCGCCGAGCGGAGACCAAACCATCGGCTAGGGTGTGTTCCAGACCAAGCGGATTACCAATCGAGATGGCGCGCTCGCCTACGGTAACCTTCTCTGAATCACCGAACGTTACCGCCTGCAATTTGCTCTTGCTCTTGATCCCAAGGATCGCGATGTCGAGCTTTTTATCTTGCACAAGCAGTTCGACTTCGTCGGCCCACTTGCCATCCATTAGCTTCACCGACACTCGGTCGGCGCCATCGATTACATGGTGGTTGGTAACCATAATGCCCTTCGAATCGACGATGAAGCCTGTGCCACTGCCCGCCCCAAGCATGCCTTTTCCGGTTTGTATGGTGACGACTGAAGGAGCCCATTTCTTGAACAAGTCTGACGGAGGCATTTTCTCTCGCGTGGTCTTTGCGGTAACGGGCACCTCCTCCACCCCAGCGTCGCTTGATGCGACGGCCTCAACCTCTGCAACCTCTTCGGCAATACCCGCGTCCAAAGGCATCACTGGCTGAGTTAATGCCACCTCGGAGTTTATCTGATCGTTCTTTGGTGCCGGCCCAGCGATCCACGCTGCCAACTCGCCACTTTTTGTCCAACCATCAGCAACCAAGCGCCCAGACTCATTTCGAAGCATGCCGTCGGTAAAGGAAATGCCAACCACCGCGAAGAGCACTGCAAAGCCCATCCACATCATGGCGAAGACGTCGGTAACGGTGCCGCGCGCCTCCGCCGCATCCTCAGGGAGCGCGCGATCTGCAACGATTGCAGGAACCGCAATGCCGATGACAAGCGCACCTGCCAGCCGCCCCCAGATGTTCTCGGTAACTAAACCAACAACGCTCATTAGCGCGAGCATCGTAATCACGCCGCCAATCACCATGCTGGTGCCTTTGATAAGGATTTTGAGGATACGGGAGATTGGGGACTCGGTTGACGCTGGGGCCATGTGCTCAGAAGCATAGCCTGTACTAAGCAAAATACCATCAGCGGGTGCGAAGGACTTTGGCTATGCTGGGGAGATGAGCAAGGACAAGCGCAGTCACGTGGATGACCTTCGGGGTGCCAGTAAACTCGCGATTGACGCAGCGAAGGGCATCACCTCGCTTGTCGAAACGATGCACAAAACCATCGGCAGTGGCCCGGCGAGTATTGGCAAGCCTCTGGAGGCGCCCACACAGATTGCCACAGACATTATCTACGGTGGGATTCGCGCGGTCACAGAGCTTGTGGGGCTGGGCGTGGATGGCGCTCTTAAGCAACTCACGCCGCTCTTAGGGGGCAGTACGCCGGGCGCCGAGCGCGAGGCTGTGCAGGCCATTTTGAATGGCGTCTTAGGAGATTATCTACACGAGACCGAGAACCCACTGGCCATAAAAATGCAATTTCGCAAGCGCCCGGTGACTGCCGCAAAGCACAAGAGCGGCCCCAATCGGTTGCTCGTATTAGTTCACGGCTCGTGCATGAACGATGAGCAATGGGCTATGAGCGGGCATGATCACGGAGCTGCGCTGGAGCGCGACCTGGGCTTTGCGCCGGCTTACCTTTACTACAACACAGGGTTGCACGTTTCGACCAATGGTGCCGAGCTTGCTCATTGCATCGAGAGCCTCGTGCAGAGCCTTGAGCAGCCCGTCGACGAGGTCGTGATCGTTGCCCACAGCATGGGTGGCTTGGTCGCCCGCAGCGCGTGCAATGTTGCAGAGACGGATGCGCTGCAGTGGCGCTCGAAGCTTCGCTCGATCGTATTTCTTGGAACGCCCCATCACGGCTCGCCTCTAGAGAGAGCCGGAAATTGGATCGACACGCTCCTTGGAGTCAATCGCTACAGTGCACCGCTATCAAGGCTAGGTAAAATTCGTAGTGCCGGTGTTACCGACCTTCGCTACGGGAATGTGCTCGATGAGCATTGGCGCGGCCGTGATCGATTCGAAATGGCGGGTGACGATCGAGTTCCGCTACCACTACCCGCTGGCGTCTCGTGCTTTGCCATCGCAGGTAGCGTCGAAGGCGCCCTCGGCGAGCTGCGAGGAGATGGCTTGGTACCGGTTTCCAGCGCTCTTGGAGAGCACGATGATGCCGCCCAGGATCTTGGCATTCCCAATTCACACACATGGGTGGGCAAAGGGGTTTGGCACAGTGCTCTTCTCAGTGACCCAAAAGTCTACCAGCACCTACATAGCTTTCTCGAACCTTCACTCTCCTAACGTCTCCAAATCCGCCAATGCACTGTGGTCTTTCTCTACAGAACTACGCAATTCCGAGGGATTTCCATTGGCCTAAACTTTGCTCGTACAATTCCCTATGGTTCTAAAGAGCAAATTCACGATTTCACTGTTGGCCGCGTCCGTCCTCTTTGCCTGTGGCGATGACGATGGATCAAGCGCTGCCGATGCTGGCCCTGAGCCAACCTTCGATGCGGCGCCGGCGAATGTGACGCTAGACGACATCTGTGCCGAAGACGGTCTCTTCGTGGCGTTTATCGACAAATTCGAAACATGCATGCCCGAACTTGCCGCGTTCGCAGGTGGCTTTCCCGAAGCATCGACGATTGCTCAAATTTGTGAAGATGGCAACGCTCCCTACCTGGCTGATGGAAGTCTTGTTCTTGGACCGCTTTCGCTAATGGCTCCGTGTATGGCCGCACTTGAGGCCGCCGACTGCATCGACTTTGACCTAGACTTCATCGAGGAATGTGAAGGTCTACTGCAGGGAACTGTGGAAGCGAGCGGCGAGTGCGATAACAACGATGTGTGTGCTGACAGCCTCTACTGCGATCAAAGCGGCACTGGCGACTGTGGATTTTGCGCCGCGCTAAAGCCTGAGGGCAATGCTTGTGAAACTGGCGACGAATGTCTTGATGGCGTTTGTGTAGATGGAACGTGTACGGGCGATGGCTTGGCGGGAAGCGCTTGCCTAGACAGCGACAACTGCCGAGGACGTTTGGTTTGCGATGTCGTAACAAGCGTCTGCACCTCTCCCGAGAGCTACCAAGTTGATGACCCCTGCGTCGATTTTGAAGGCCAGTGTGGGTTCCCGTTCTCGGCGATGTACTGCAATGCTGCGGCACAGGGTGGCGGCAAGTGCGAATCCTTCCGAGCTCTAGGCGAAGCCTGCGATCCACAAGCCGGCGAGCTCTGTGACATCTTCAAGGGAGAAGCGTGTGATACCGAAACAACCCAAACCTGCATTGCAGCAACGGTGCAAGCCGATGGTGAAGCGTGTGACATCATCGCCGGAACCACCTGCATGAGTGGATCACTTTGCAACACAGGCGATTCTGGCTCGGCGGGCGTGTGTGAAGCGTTTGTTGCCGATGGCGGGAGCTGCGAAGAAGACGCTGAGGTTGGCTGCGCATTCCTGCTTGAGTGCGTCGGTGGCACCTGCCAAGCAGGCAAGCATACCGGGCTCTGCTCCGAGTAATCCCTGCTCATGTTTTGCGCTGGATCGCCGATGTACCAAACCCTATGACTAAAATGCGCCGACTTGGTATTGCCCCAGTATTCGCTCTTGGCCTGGGAGTTGCGGGATCTTGCATTCTCCCCGAGGACCCGCTTGAAGCGGGTGATGGGGGAAGCGCGACAATCGCAGATGCCGCTGTGGCCGACGCCTCTGGCAACGGAGACGCCGGCAGTTCAGAATTTTTCTACTCATCGTGTTCGGAAGCCGAGTTTCCCACAGACCTTCGTGATTCGATTGAGGCGAAGCTCGCAGACTACCCATTCGTTCCGGGCGCAGTTGTCGCCATTTATCATCCGAGCCAGGGTTACATTGTCGCTTCCTATGGCCTGGCCCACGTCGCCAATAAAACTCCAATGCCGGTTGACGGCATCTTTGACATTGGCAGTGTTCACAAGATGTTTAAGTGGATTGTCATGGAGAAGCTCTTTGAGAGTGGCGACTTTGAATATACCGACCTAATTTCCACACACCTGGCATCTCCTGCGATTGCTGGAGCGACTATTTACGACCTCACTGCTCACGCGACGGGAATGGTCGACATTGGTAACAACTTCATAGAAGATATCTTAGATAAGAACGCATCGGGTGGGCTGCCTCACGAGTACAGCTACGAAGAGATGATGGGATTTCTGGTCACCGATAGCCGCGAGGGAGCCACCAATGGCATGGTCAACAGCTTTGCCGTTAGCAATGGCTACAACTACAGCTCGTATGGCCCGGTGGTAGCAGGTGAAATTGCCGAGGCGCTAACCGAGAAGAGCAGTAGCCAGCTTGTGCGTGAACTCGTTTTGGATCCGCTGGGGTTAACGAGCAGCAGTATTATTGGAGTCGATGCCTTTCCGCAGCGAGTGCAAGGCTACGGGGACCAAGCCGCGACCGATGCCTATGGTCCTTTGCCCGACTCAATCATGGCTTCCGTTTCTAGCGGCAACGAAGGCGCCCTGTTTTCGACGGCCTGCGACTTACTCAACTTCTCTCGGGCCATCAGCGATTCGGAGATCGAGTTTCTTGCGCCCTTGACAATCGAGTCTCGAACCCAAGAGGTCTACGACATTCCAACCTACCTAAAAATTGGGAGAGGAATGACAAACTACTATGGTTGGGGCACAGGAGAGTTTTGGGCGCATGCAGGGGATGGCATGTCGTCCCACTCTTCAATGATGGGATACAACCCAAGCAATGGGGTTCGGGCCGTAGTTCTCACCAACTTGTCGCCCCGTTTTATTGACCAAGAGCACGGGATTCATCACGACATCGTGGCCATCGCGAATGCGTACTACGAATAGTTCTGCCAACACGTATTTTCCATAACGATTCGACCTGAGCGGCAAAGAGACGCTATTCTCCTAAGTACATGGCAAGGTTCAAAAGCGCTGCCCCTCACCGCGTCCGCTGGGCACTCTCTGTGCTGCTGCTGTGCGCAAGCTCAGTTGGGCTTGCCATGCTGATGGTCGCATCTACAAGTTGCGCCAACGAGCCCAGCGTAAGCGGTGAGCCTCCGGCAGCAGATGCCGATATGAAGAAGGTCATCATCAACGTCTTTGGCATGACTTGACCGGATGCCTGACCACCAAGAGCCACCAAGGCTCTTTTATCCGTGCCGGGTGTATGGAAAGTCTCTGTTAACTACGAGAAAAAGCAGGCGCGTGTCGAGTACGACACTAAGCGGGGCTCAGTTTACGATATGGGGACCGCCTTGGCAGCGGTCGGGTACGAGGGCAGCTTGAAGTCCGAATAGCGAGGCGCACAGTGTGCGTTCTTTGCGGTACGTGTGGGTGGCGCGACTCGATTGCGCTGCCAATTCAATTCTTGATTGTTCTACAATTCGATAATGCGCTGGTTTCTCATCGCGGGGCTTGTCCTCGGCTTTGCATCGACGAATGCCCAAGCCGACAAGCTTGTTAAAGCGCCCGAGATTGGGCCGCGCGTAAAGCTCTCAAAACGGATCCAACGAAACCTTGGCGAGCTTGGCAATAACGTTGGGCTTGAGCTCGGCGAACTCACCATGGGGCTTGTTGAGATGCGCTTTGACATTCAAAAGCGCGACGCTCGATTTCACTTGGGTGGTGGCAACGCCAAGTCGTTTCGACTTCGGCTCGATAGCCATGTCGTGGTTCGCAAGTCGCAAGCTCGGGTGCAAGCGCGGCTCGACTTGGCAGTAGCTGGCTATGGCTTTGCTGTGGAGTTGCCAGAGTTTGATATGAGCACCGAGAGCATCACGGGACAGCGGGCGATCGCGCTGAGTATTCCGTTTCTCGAAGGTGCGTTCTAAGCCGCTTGTCGTGCGCTTGTCGTGCGAGAGAGGCGCTACAGATCGCCGGCTTGATACGTATCGTCAGTTCCGAGAGTCATGCGTTGCACCGTTAATAGATTGTTGGGTGCCTCTTGCTCGGCTGGCTTCTCTTTGGGAAGAGCGCGCCACCAAGCCAAGGCAGCGGCCTCGTTCCACGTGCCAGCTTCGGGAACCTCTCGCAGGCGTTTGCGAAGTTCTGCGGCGCTTGCGGGGCGGCCGCTTTGTTCTTTTGCCAAGCACTCCATTATTAGCGAGTCGAGTTCCTTGGAAATATTCTGATCTGTTCGATCACTAAGGGGAGCTGGTTCGGTGCGCACGTGGTGCACACACATCTCCATCGAAGAAGCGGCTGAGAAAACCGGCTTTCCGGTGAGAAGAAAGTAGCCCACTGCGCCAAGTGCGTAGAGGTCGGCTGCCGGGCCGACGGTCTCTGGCGACATTACCGCTTCGGGCGAAATGTACGCGGGCGTTCCGGCGACCATACTCGCGGTTGTCATTTGCGAGTCGCCCTTAAGCTCTTTTACGAGGCCAAAGTCGACGACCTTGGTTACATCGGGAACGCCGCCAAGTTCGCACAGTAAGAGATTTGCTGGTTTGATGTCGCGGTGAATGAGCTCTTGCTCGTGAGCCTCCTGGAGCGCTCCGCAGGCTTGCAAGAGAATATGAACCACCCGAGCTGGGCTCTGCTCGCCATGCTCTCGCACCAAGGTCTCGAGATCCATGCCGTCGAGGAACTCCATGGCGTAATAGAAAAGCCCGTCTCGGCTTCGCCCGTAGTCGTAGATAGCGACCGTATTGGGGTGTTTGAGTTCGGCGGTGATTTGCACCTCGCGTTCAAATCGCACCATCGAGTCGGCCATGGCTTTGCGATGCGGGAGAATCTTTATCGCGGTGCGCCTTCGCAAGAGCGAGTGATGCGCTTCGTAGACCGCCCCCATTCCGCCTTCGCCGATCTTGCGCCCCAGTGTGTACTGTCCGAGTTTTTCTGCTGCTCGAACTTGGCTGCGCAAGCCGTACATGACGTTGGAGCCGACCGCTGAAATGAGCACAGCGACCCCACCGTAGAGGGTGGAGCCAACGGCCCAAACCGGGCCCGGAACACTTAGCCCAGAGGGCTGCCAAATGGCCACCATCGTGCCTGCGAAGGCGATGCATCCAACGGCGATGCTCGAGAGCACAGCCGTTCTTCGTGCGGTACTTGGAACGTAGAGAACCCGCGCCGTCACCATAAAGACGGTCCAGATAAACATGCTCCACATGTTTACGTCGTGATCGTAGGAGAAGAAGCAGAGGACACCGAAGATGACGGCGATGCCAATCACAAGCACAGAGTCGAGTAGTAGCAGTAAGCGCAAACTGCGTTGCTCTCGCTGCAGCAAGACGCGCCACATAAGGCCAAGTAGGAAAAGGCCCGCGCCGCCGATGGCGTGTAAGACGGCCATGTGCTTTGGCTGCATCTCCGGATAGACCTGGTAAGCGCCCACCGCAATGGCGAAGAAGAGCGAGTCGATGATGAACATCATCTTGGCGAAGAGCCGGAGCCGCTCCTGAAAATAGGCTCGCGTTTCCTCGTCGTCGACTCTTGCGGTCCACGCGCCGGTGCCGCCCTCTGAGCCATTCGCCATGCTTCCCCATGGTAGATTCTGGTCGTGAGCAAATCTAGCGCCGGGCTTGAGGATCTTGTGGCTGATGCAGCTGCAGGCAACGAGGCGGCCTGGTGGCTGCTCTGGGAGGAAGTTGAGCCCAAACTGGAGCGGCTTCTTAGCAATCCCCGCGTTACAGGCCGATTGAGCGCCGATGTGGATGACGTTCGCAACATCTTGGTGGCGGTGATGGAGAAGCTTCGCGACGAGAATTCACGGCGGCTTAAGAGCTATGTGGAGGGTCGCGATGGCTCGGCCGGTGGCTTTGAGGCGTGGGTGGTTGTCGTGACCAAGCGGATTGCGATCGACTACATGAGGGCACACCACGATTATCTGGACCAGCGGCGGAATCCAGATTCGGCCGAGGCTGGCGAGTGGGTGATTCCGAAAGAGCTTCCGAGCGATAGCCAGCTTGTCGGAAATAGACCCCCGGTCACAACCCGAGGGGCCGCTCTCACCCTGCTTCGCTACGCCTACGACACCTTGCCACCCGAGCAAATGCAGGCACTCGAGCTGTGGATTCTCAACACGCCATACGGCGGCATTGCACAAAAGCTCGACATCGACTCGGCCGAAGAAGCGCAGAAGCGCGTGCGCGCCGGCCTCGAGCGCATCCGGCGGCGGTTCCGCGACGACGCCGCGTAGGGCGCGGAGCGCGGCTGCATTCCGGACCGAGGCTGCATTCCTGCATTCCGGACCGAGGGTCTTTCTCATTCCGGACCGAGGGTCTTTCTCATTCCGAACCGAGGGTCTTTCTGCATTCCGGACCGAGGGTCTTTCTGCATTCCGGACCGAGGGTCTTTCTCATTCCTTCTGCGCTGCATTCCGGACCGAGGGTCTTTCTGCGCTGCATTCCGGACCGAGGGTCTTTCCGAGCATTACGGACCGAGGGTCTTTCTGTCCGCGCTCCATGTCCGTTGTCCATGCGGTGAGTCGGACAACCGGACGAAACGCTAAGAAATATACGTACGTTACAACCGGCAAGATCATTGCAAGTCAGATGCGTATGACAAAAGCACAACCGGTCTACGCAGGGAGAAGCCTCATGCTTACGAGGCGAATTCGCAATCGAACGTTCCTCCTTCGACCGTGTAAGAAGCTTAGCCAGATCATTCGTTACATAGCTGCCGTAGAAGGGGCCAAATGGCACATACAAATTCACGCGATCATCGTCATGAGCAACCACTGGCATCTCTGTATTACCGACCCCTTCGGCAACGTCGTCCGTTTCCAGAGGGACTGCCACACGTTTATCGCACGTGCACTTAATACGATGCACGGCGAGTCTGAGAGTATCTGGTCCAGCACGGCGCCAAGTCGTGTGACTTGTGAGGGGCCGCAAGCCCTTCTTCAGAAGATTGCTTACACCATGGCAAACCCCGTTAAGGCAGGACTTGTGCGATACGGAAAATCATGGCCTGGCATTCGCCAGGCCTGGCCCTGTCCTCCAATGACCATCGCGCGCCCAAAGGGTTTCTTTCGAGGCGAGGAGGATGGCGGCGAGTGGCCAGAATCAGCAACCCTGCAGTTTGTACGACCGCCAGGGTTTGCGAGTGACTCGGATGAAGAGCTTGCAGTCAAGATCGCTGCCGAGGTTGAGGCAACGGAAGATGCTAGTCGTCGGATCTATGACGAGGGCGGGCGCAAGTTCTTGGGACCAAAGAGAATACGTAAGCAAAGACGCCACAGCCGCCCAAGTGGAAAGGAAACGAAGTTTCAAGTATCGCCCAGACTCGCGTGTCGCGACGTATCCACACGTATTGAGCGACTTAGTGCAAGAAAATTTTGGTTGCATGATTATGAAGCGGCGCTTGAAGATTGGATCGCCGGGGCAAGAGAAATTCTGTTCCCGCCTGGCACGTACAAGATGCATGTCGTGCACGGCGCTCGATGTCGCGAATTCGTCACTTGACGTTCTCGTGATGGCTGCCTATTCGCTACGTTTCGATACCTAGCCTTTGTTCAAGAGTGGGCTGAATCCCCAACGCACTGCGTACAGCTGAGCACGCCCTTTCAGCCGAGAATGAATAGGAGCCAGAGCGTCCGCACAGCCCTGCGCGAAAGGTAACTAGACGCGTCAAATCAGCGTTGCGTCGTCGATGCCTTTACAATAGCGCCGTGCCTTTACTTCGTCTTCTTATCGCTACGGCCGGGTTCTCTCTTTGCTTCTCAAGTCTAGGGTGCGGCACAGTTAATCCTTCGGCAAAAACCGTAGCAGCCTCATCCACTACGGCCGGACTCCGAGGAAGTCTTGTCGTTATCAACGCGCAGGTTTTCGGCCACCCCGATGCCAACGCGGTGCTCATCGCCGGCGATCGAATCTTAGACGTTGGGGCGACAAGCACACTGCGCCACGAAGCACTTGAGGTCATCGATGCGGAAGGAGCATGGGTTGCACCAGGGTTTGTCGATCCGCACGTACACTTACTCAAGGGCGGCTTGTCCATGACACGCGTACAGCTCAAGGGGCTTACAACTCCGAAGGAAGTAGGCTCTGAAGTTGAGCGCTGGGCAGAAGCGAATCCAAAAGAACCGTGGGTCTTGGGACGTGGCTGGTCATACGACATCACACCTGTAGGAACGTACCCAACGCGCGCAACTCTCGATGCGGCTGTGCCCGACCGGCCCGTAAGTCTCGACGCCTACGATGGCCACTCTGTCTGGTGCAACTCCCTCGCGTTGAAGCTCGCCGGAATCGATGCCAGCACCCCGGACCCGCCAGGCGGCATTATCGTGCGCGAAGCAGATGGCAAGACACCACAGGGAACATTGCTCGAATCGGCGCGCAACCTCGTTCGAACGCACGTACCACAGCCATCGCGCGATCAAAAACTCGACGCGCTTTACACCGCGCTCAAGCACGCCAGGCAGCTCGGCATCACAACCGTAGGCGATGTTTCTTACGAATCGGATCGTGGCGAACTCTTAGCCGAGCTCCTCGCCTCCGGACGACTTCCCATCCGAGTCGTCGTCGGGCTTCCGCTCGATGACAACTTGGCGGCAGCCGTCAAGAACGCACCCGCGTGGCAATCTGAGCGTCTCCGGCTTGGCTTTGCCAAGGGCTTCGTCGATGGAGTCATCGAGTCGCGAACAGCTCTGATGGTTGCCCCTTATCCCGACAGCAACGATCGAGGTCACCCTCTCCAAGAACGAGATGTCCTCGAGGCAAACGTCCAAGCGGCGTACGATCTAGGCGTGCCCGTTGCCTTACATGCGATCGGCGACGGCGCAGTTCGCATGTCGCTGAACGTTCTTGAGGCTGTCACCAAAGGAAGGCCGATGCTGTCCGCGCCCGCTCGCATCGAACACATCGAAGTCCTCCACCCAAGCGATGTCGCCCGTTTTTCCAAGCTCAGCGTCGTCGCTTCGATGCAGCCGTACCACGCACTCCCCTCCGATGCTGATACGCCTAGCGGCCCTTGGTCTACCAACGTTGGCCGGGCACGTTGGCCAATGACCTTTCCGTGGCGCACCCTTGTCGACGCAGGCGCACTTGTCGCGTTCGGTTCCGACTGGCCAGTGATGTCTATCGATCCACTGTATGGCATTGCTGTCGCCACGACGCGAAGGAACTCACGCGGGCTGCCAGAATCAGGTCGTCAGCCGGACCAAGTATTAACGGCCAACGAAGCCGTAAATGCCTACACGGAAAGTAGCGCCAAGTCACTTGGACTCGACGAGGTTGGTGTGCTGCGTCCAGGCGCCTTTGCAGACCTCATCATTCTGCGAAAAGGAGTGAGCTTTGATCACGCAAATACACTTTGGAAAACGCCGGGCGTTAAGACGGTAATCGTCAACGGCGTTTCGGTTTCGCACAAGTAGTCGGACCGTGATGCGCTGAAAGCTGACTGTCGGGAAAAAAGACCCTCGGTCCGGAAGAAAGACCCTCGGTCCGGAAGAAAGACCCTCGGTCCGGAAGAAAGACCCTCGGTCCGGAAGAAAGCCGGGGAAAAAGACCCTCGGTCCGGAAGAAAGCCGGTCCGGAAGAAAGCCGCGCCCCACACGGACCGAGCATCGAATCCGTCACAAAACGGTCGAAGAAAATAAGAAGAAAATAAATTGTGCCGGCCGGCGTGACGAAGTCGCCATCTGCGCCGTGTGTCTAGAGCGTGCAGAGAATGCCCATACAGCTGCTGGCCCTACTTGCGGTCGCATGGCTCTCAGCGCCAACGCCGGCGCTCGCCAACGAGGATGACAGCCCAACACAGCCTGCCACATCCCCGAGGCTCTTCGAGATGCCAGTGGCCGATGTCGTCGGCCCCTACCAGGCGAGTCTCAGCTACGACGGTAGCCTCCTCGAAGAACCTGGCATCCTATCCTCGGCGGGCGTTGCGGCGCTGGGTATCGGCGACCTTGCGCAAGTCGAGTACCGCCACACCTCAGCCATTGGCGTGCGCGGCGGCAATGTTCCGCTGCCAGCAGTTGGCGTGCAATTCAAATTGCCCTTTGCCCGCGAGAGCCGGATTCCTGCCATCGCCCTGGCCTACCGGCTTGGCGTTGAGCACTTCGAAACGCTCCGCGGAATCGAATACCTAGAGAAGGCAACCGACGTATATCTGGTCTCTCGTATCGCCTTGCCCGCGCGTTTCAATCTGCACCTCGGGCTGCGCATGACATCGGCAATTTTCAAAGGCCCCGACGAGCGCATTGAAGAGACTCTCTATCTTCCCGCCATCGGAATTACTCGCACAAGCGGAAACACGACCGCCGTCATGGAGCTTGGACGCGCTCCGATGTTTGTCGTGGACTCGGATGAGAGTTCTTCTATCGACAGCGGCTTCACAGGCCGACTCGGCCTGCGCTGGCGATTGCACCCCAATGTCTCGCTCGATGCCAGTGCCGGCTATCTCGCGAAAGAGTCCGGCGTGATGCCAAGTGAACTTCTGCAATGGGATATTCGCTTTGGTGGCGAGGTCTTCATTTCCTGGGGCCAGCTAGCCTGCCGCTCCGTATCTCTTTTTTGCAAATAGACATTCCAAAGGAACCTCATGAATACGTACCTAACACTCGCCGCAATCCTCTCTACGCTTACCATCGCCGGGGGCAATGTTTCGGCACAGCCAATCGACCTAAGGCCTCCCATCACCGGCGAGCCCAACGAAACAACTCAGCCCAACGAAACAACTCAGCCCGACGAAACAGCTCAGCCACGCGAATCCACAACACAAGATGACGGCGAGGACATTCCCGCTAACCCGTATGCACACTTAAGTCAAAGCGCCGAGGAGTACGGCCGCAACGATGAGCAACAGGACCTCTACCCAGAACAAGTCTCAAACGTAACAAAGCCAGCACCGGCAGTGCCCTTTCCCAAAATGCATGCACCGCACTTGCTCGCTGTCCCTACAGGGCACCTGCTTCCCGCAGGTGTTGTCCACGGCACGATGTCCCTCGACACCGGCGGCTCCTTTGGCGGCTCGCTTCGAGTAGGGCTGGGCGATGTCGGTGAGTTTGGCATCGAAACCTCACCGCGCATTCGCATGCAGCGAACGGCGGAAGACAGTCCCGACACTGTGCAGCCACTTGTGCTGGCAAGCTTTAGAATGGGTGTCGGCGAAGATAGGCTCTTTAAGAATCAACCTGCGCTCGCACTTGGTTTTCGCAAATCGTTCTCGCGAGAAGAGTTCAATAGTGACATCCGAGTTGCAGGAATCGACTTGGTCGCCTCAAAGACCTTTGGGAAAACCAAGATACACGTAGGTGGCGTATTTTGGGACGCAAGCATGACCGATATCAATAGTGAGGAAGAAGTCTTGCTCCACAACACCGGCACTAAGCGCCAAATTCGGCCCTTTGGCGGAATCGAAGCAGAACCTATCAAGAACGCACAACTCTTAGTCGACCTCTACTGGGTTCCGCTCTTCTCCCCATTTGCTCAGTCAGATGAGGACGCAATCAAACTTAGGCCAACCCTCTCGTGGGGTGTCCGATACCACCTAAGCAAGAAGATTTCCTTCGAATCTGGTGTTCGCGTCCCCGACATCGGCGAGGCAAATCTCTTAGACGCACAAATCTTCGGCCAGCTCAGCATTGCCTCCGACAAGATTCGTCGTGCCCTCGGCGTAACCAAGTAATTTCCCAACCACACACTCAACAAATAGAACCTCTCAACAGCAATCGAAAACGAAACCACAAACCAATACCGTGTCCTCAATTCACTCCATAGCTCAAGCGGCCTGCGCAGCACTCGTTCTGTGTGCCGCGGGCACAGCCTTCGGGCAAACGCCCGAGAATCACGATTCACGACGAAGCAACGAGTCTCGTACCATCTCAACGCAAACCGCGTGGATGGCCGAGCCAGGCGTGCTTCAGGTCGGCTTAGGATTGGATCAAAAGCGTCACCCCATCGGCGACTTGGCTTTGGGCTTGGGCACCTTGAGCGAAGTTGGCATCACCGTGCAACGCGAACGCGCAGAATGCTCGACTTGCGAGGATGGCTCCCTCGATCGAGGCATTGCCATGGCGTACTTTAAAATTGGCAGCCCCGAAGGCGCACTTCACAAAGCCATGCCAGCCTTCTCTCTCATCTTTCGCAAGAACCTTCCCCAAAGCATTCAAATTTTCTCCAGTTCAAACGAAGCCCTCACAAACCCCGACAATCAAACTGCCACGCCAACTGCTGCAGCAAGCCTGATGATAAGTAAATCTCTTAGTGGGCTATCCTTTCACCTCGGAGCAGACTTACTTGCCGCACAGCGAGGCGAGGCGACAAGCAACGCACTTCGAACCCCAACAATTCGTCCTATTGCTGCCCTGCATTTCGTTCCCTCTGCCTATCCAGACACAACGCTCTTAGCCGACGTGCACTGGATTCCAAGCCAAGATGCCAATGGTGAGTGGGGCGCTGTATGGAACGGCGCAACGGGCGTGCGTTACAAGGCTCTTGACTGGGCCTCTGTCGACCTCAACATCCGTTTGCAAGAGCACCAAGGTGCAGGCGATGCGCTGGTCGTCCTTGGCGCCCGCGGCACCTTCGATCTTGGAGCATCGCTGTAAGCGCAAGCCGCAGGTCCACCAATACGAGATGAGTCTTCCAAGATAGCGACGATTCACTCTAGCTTTTGCGCCCTAATATCTAGTTTATGGTGCGCACGGCACAGATTCGGGGCGATTAGCCCCTCGTTCCTGTTTCGGCCCCGATTGATTGATAAGATAGGCCCGAATTCGATGCACAGCGACTCTCTTCGAGTTTGCTGGAGCCATCGCCGCACAAAGGGCTCCCCAGTACTTAGTACTCGTGTGTCCTTGGCCAGGGAAAAACCAAAATGAACACTTTAAAAAACGTTGTACTGATGTCGACTGCATCCGCATTCTTAGCTCTCTTCACTGTTGGCTGTGAGAAAGACAACAAGGACGCCGAGCCCGCAGAAGTTAAAGGCGACGAGCAGTCTAAAACAGACGAGCAGCCAAAGGCGACGGATCCTGCTGCAGCAGCACCAGCCAAGGCCGATGAGCATCCTGCGGGCGAACACCCAAAAGCCGATGGCGAAGCTGCTAAGGATGGCGAACACCCAAAAGCCGATGGCGAAGCTGCTAAGGATGGCGAACACCCAAAAGCCGATGGTGAACACCCAAAAGCCGATGGCGACAAGAAGAAATCAGGCAGCGAGCATCCAAAATCCGATCACCCAAAGTGATCTGATTCGGCTCGTCGTCACACCAGGTACGCGCTTCGTTGGTTGTGTTTAAAGCAGAGGTAGAGGTATGAAGTTAAGTGTTCACCATGCATGGGCTTCGTGCCGACTAAGCGCTGTCACGATTGTCGGGCTCACCGCTCTCCTTGGCGGTTGCAACTCTGGCGACAAGGCCGCAAAGCCCCCTGAGAGCAACGTTAAGGCCACGCCAGCGGAATCCGCTGCGCAACAAGCCGCAACGAAAACGACTGTTGCCACGCCCAAAGCGCGCGCGGTAACAGCCGAAATCCAAGAAGGCATCGAGAAGCACATCGCGTCGAAATCGGGCGCCGACGATGGCTACTTCTCGCTTGCGCACGATGACCGCACACTCAGGCTCAAACTTGTTCGCGTGCACATCGAGTACCTGGCTAGCCTAGGCACCGACGAGAACTTTGCTTGCGTCGACTTGGTTGATACCGATGGCGAGGTCTACGACGTAGACTTTTTCTTAGCCGGCCCTCCCGGCAACATGGTCGTAACCGACACGACCGTTCACAAGATTAACGGCAAGCCAATCTACGCCTGGGACCAAAAAGAGGACAAAACTTGGCAGCGCGTCCCTATGGACGAGGCATCAGCCAAGCTTCAGGGCGTCATCGAAGGCGAGGACGCCTTTGAGTTTGTATACGGCGTCACCCTTCCAACGATGGAGAAAGCAGGTCGAATATGGCTGCCCATTCCCACCTCGGATGCGTACCAATCGGTCGAGACTGTCTCGATTAGCGCACCTGGGACGCAAACGATGATTGACGACAAAGAGCATGCCAATACCGTGTTGATGTTGGACCTAACTCCCGAGGACAGCGGCGCCGCCATCGAGATGCGCTTCGCCGTCAAACGCAAAGAGAAGGCTTCCTACGCCGAAGAGCTAGAGTCCCCAGAACGCTTTCTTAAAGAAGATTTGCTAATCCCTATCACCAAAGAAATCCGTGCCTTGGGCAAAGAAGCAATCAAAGGGAAAACCACAGACCTAATTCGCGCCCGCGCGCTCTACGATCACGTGATGGATCGCATGAGTTACAAAAAAGTGGGAGATGACTGGGGCAAGGGCGATGCAACCTATGCCTGCGATAGCAAGACGGGAAATTGCAGCGACTACCACTCCTACTTTATCGCAATCTCGAGAGCTGTCGGCATCCCAGCGCGCTTTGCCGTGGGTGCAGCAATCCCTTCGGCGCGCGATGACGGAGGCATTAGTGGCTATCACTGCTGGGCAGAATTTTACGCCGACGGAAAATGGTGGCCCATTGATGTAAGCGAAGGGGATAAGTACTCAAACCTATCGAGCTACTACTTTGGACATCACCCAGCCAATCGTATCGAACTAAGCCGTGGTCGCGATTTGGCCTTAAGCCCAGGTCCCGTAACGGGCCCGATCAACTTCCTAGCGCACCCCACCCTAGAAGTTGGCGGCGAGTATGTTCGCACCAAGGCCACCTTCTCGTTTCAGCGATAATCGTATGAGGCGGGCGAGGCTAACGCCTCTGAGGATCATAGCAATCACTGCAGAAGAAGACGAGTGCGGCTCAAGGCTGCTTGCGCCGCACTACTAAAGCCGTCGCTACGCATTTTGGCCACTCATCTGCTGCAGCACTCCAACAAGCTTTGTAAGTGCCTGCTCGATCTGAGCCGAGCCAAGTTGCACATCTACCTGCGGTCGCCCGAGCTGGTTAATGGCATCAAGCACCTGATTGAGCGGGAACCAAACACCGTCGCCATTGGCTGCTTTCTTCTCGTTGGCAAGCGCATTAGTCGCTAGGCTTCGCAGGTTTTGCAGCTCGTTTGCTACTTGCGCTAGTGAATCCGTCGTCTGGACCGCAGGCTGTGCGGCCAACACTTCGCGAATGCCACTAAGCTGCAAGGTCAACATGCTTAAGCGTTCATCGAGCCCGGCATTTGCCCCTTCGGATAGAACTGTTCTTATCCCCTCCAATTGGGTGGTGAGCCCAGTAAGCGTACCGGTTACCCGAGTGACCGGGTCATCGTCGCCACTGCCTGTACTCTTGATGCGCTGATATTCGCGTTTGATCGTCTCCCAGCGCGCGCTTTGCTCGTCGTCAAGCGTGCCCATAAGCTCGCCGAGTTTAAGTAGGTTTTGCTCGGCCTCTGTGGTGAGAGTCTGTGCCTCGCCCAAGTAGTGATCGGCAATAAGTGCTTTGACCTCTTCTGGAGTCATGGCGGAGACAACCTTCTCCGCCAGCTTGTTCATATTTCGATAGCTACCCTGCAGCTTAAAGGGCGGCTCCGTTCGGTATTTATCGTCTTGCGCCGCCGAGAGAATGTAGCCCTGGTTTACTTTAAGCAGGACATCCTGGCAGGTAGCGATGTGCCGCAAGACCGCGAGAATCTCATTTAGTTCCGAGCCCGAGTAGCCATGATCAAGCTCGGAAGTAGCGATTTGCTCGCCTCTTGCCATGCGCACAAGCTTGTAGACATCGGACTGTTCGCGAGCGGCCAGCGGTGCCAGTGTTGCGTTTGAAGTAAGCGAGTTCTCGATATAGCTCAGTGCAAAGGTATCGTCCTGCCCCTCAAGAATATCGCCCAAGTTGTACACATCGGCGCGATTGGAGAGCATATCGGGAATCTGAAAGCTCTCGCCCGACTCGGTGTAGGGATTGCCAGCCATCACAACGCAGAAGCGCTTGCCACGCATATCGTAGGTCCGTGTCCTGCCCTTCCAAACGCCCTCAATCCGCCGCTGCGCATCACAAAGCGATATAAACTTCTGAAGCAACTCGGGGTTGGTGTGCTGAATATCGTCCAGATAGAGCATCACGTTGTTGCCCATTTCAAGACCGAGATTTATCTTCTCAACTTCCTGACGTGCGGTGGCGTTAGGCGCTTCTTCAGGGTCTAAGGAAAGTACCGAGTGCCCAAGCGCTGGGCCATTAACCTTCACAAAGACCAAGCCAAGACGGTTGGCCACGTATTCCATCAGTGTCGTCTTGCCGTAGCCCGGAGGCGATATAAGCAACAAGAGCCCCATCAGGTCTGTGCGTTTCTTGTCGCCGGCTGCACCAATTTGCTTCGATAGATTGTCACCAATCAGAGGCAGGTAAACGTCGTTGATAAGCTTGTTGCGAACGAACGAAGTCATCACCTTTGGCTTAAACTCTTCAAGTCGCAAAACCTCTCGCTCGCGAGTAAGCAAGTCGTGACGAACGTTTCGATAGTCTTTGTAGCCAGGCACGCGCGTAGTTGAGAAGTGCCCAAGTCTTTGCAGAAACTCGTCAATGCGAATGCCAAGGCCTCTGTCGACGATTCGCGGATGGCGCCCCAAAAGGCCGGTTACCTGCACCGAGGTTTGCGCACTAAGCGGTTCGCGATCGAGGTCTGCATCGGTGTACAGCACAGCGGCTTCGATGACCGCATGCAAAAGCTCTGGCCGATTGGCCGTTGCATAGCCCTGTAGCCAGGCGTACGCCGCTGAGAAGCCCTGCTGCAACTTGCCATCAATGGCTTCAATCCCATCGAGAACATCGCTTGCGCCAACGCGTTGCAAGTCATTGGTCATTGCATCGCGAAGCGCAATTGCATCAGCGCTCACAACAAAGCGAGGATGCTCGGCACAGAGTTCTTCGCAGAGATAGCGACCAGCAACAGCAAAGGTATCGCCTGGCAGCGCTCCCATGGCGGGCAAGAGAGTTTCAGCAAAGAATGCTTCGATGTCGCAAGCAAGCTCTTCGGCCAAGGCCACCAAGCCAGCTTCATCCTGAAAAACCTCTCGCAAGCGGCCCATGTTGCGAGCTCGCAAGTGATAGCCCTCTCGCACTTGCGCATCGGACTGCCACGCCCAATACAAAACAGCCAAGCTGCGAGGCGTCGCCGCATAGCGCAGCAGCGCCGCACTCTCGCGTATCGCTAGCAGGTGCCCCAAAATTGCGCTTGCATCCACATCGTGCAAACCACGCTCGTAGCCCTCGTCGTAGCGCTCTTGCGCGTAACTCCGCACAAAGGCGAGTAGCGCACTGGGGTCGTGCATCTCCGCGTGCAGCGCAGCAAAGTCAAGCCCGTGGCTACCAGCGTCGGCCGCAGCCAACACGCTGGCTGCCAAGTACTCACCGCGATACACATCCTCGGTCTCTGAAATTAGATCCTGCGTCCAATACGGCCGGGTCGCTTCAAACGAAGCGTCGCGAATCGTCTCGTAAAAGTCGGTACCGTTAAGGTGAAGGCACATGGCCTCATCGCGAGCCACCATGCTCAACTCAAGCACTTGGGTGTTCACGCGAAAGCGATGCTTGCCAAAGCGAAGAATATCTTCGCCCTCTTCGAAAAGTTCCAACTTGTCTCGAAGTGCGCGAATAGCGTCCTGTTTGGCGGTCTTTAGCTTTGAGCCAATCTCCTCCGACTTTACCGAGTCGCCAAGCTCGCTAAGTTGCTCGGCGAGTTGCCGAAGCTTCATGACCATGGCATCGGCAGCAAAGTAGCCATTTACTTCGTCGGCCGATTTGAAACTCCCCGCGCGACGGCCCACGCCACCGATAATGCGGTCGGCAGCCTTGATGAGATTCTGCGCACGACGTTGTCGCTCATCGACAAGCACCTGCTTGCGACCACTAAAAGCGTCGTAAACCTCATCGCGCTTCGCCGCTAAGTCTCCAAGAAACTCATCGAGTTCCGAGAAGCGCGCCTCAAGTTCCTCAAGCTGCACCATGATGCGAGCAAGTTCTTCATCACACCTCTCGGGCGTGTCGCACATGGTTAGCGCGCCAGAAACACTTTGCCCCAAAAGGGTAAACTGCGCACCGAATTCGGCTTTTCCCTCGTGCGAGATAAGTTCTCGGTAACGCGCGTCGATGGTCGCTCGAACACCGTTGGCATGCCCGAAGACTTCGGAGACGCCCTCCAAGATTGTCGTGCGCTGCGTGGCATCCTCAATCTGCAGATTCGCCACCACCTCGGTTAGCAAATCAAGCCCTTCGACGGTGGCATCAACTTGCTCTTTTAGCGGCTTGGTATCCGCAACCTTAGAAACGCTACCAAGGTCGAGCAGCGTCTTATCCAGTTGCTCGCGCAGGGGCCGAAACGCTTCATCGCGCAGCAAGTAAGTCACGCAGTCGCGGCTAATGCGATCAAAGTGAGCGACCAACTCCGCCTCAAGCGTGTCCAATCGCTCGCTATCGATGTAGCGCACTTCGCGAGCCGTAATGATGTGACCGCGCTGCGAGCGAATCGTCGTGAGCGCCCCAAGAAAAGGGTCGATCGAATTCCACGCCTCGGAACGCAGTTTTTGCTCAAGTTCGGCAACCTGCCCTTCGACCTCGGCAAGCGAGCTTTTGGCGAGGTTGCGAAATTCTAAGACTTTTTCGAATTCACCGATAATGAGTTCGGCGGTTCGGCTTAGTTTCTGAATGACAGACTTGAGATTGCCAACTTCGGCATCGCCAAGCCAGTAGTAGCTATCGATGAGCCTCGCCGAGGTTGCAACCACATCTTCAAAGGTGTGGCGGCTTGGCTCGTCGGCTCCCAGGAGTCGGGTAATCGCAAAGCTATCCGAGATGCCGCGAACGAGCTCTGCATTGCCCACTTTCGCAAGAAACGAATCATCAACTTCGGTGCTGGCAGCAAATTCTGTCGACGTAAACGGCGTCTGCCAAACCTGCATCGGGTGCACTCGCGTTGGCTCTTCGGAAACTGAGCGAAAGACTACAAGGCGGCCATCATCAAAGAGACTGTAGCCGTGGCAGTGAATCGGCGTATCAACCTCTTTGCGAATTAGGTTGTACGAGAGCAAGGCGTAGTGACCGTCGGCTCGCCTGTGAAAGACGTAGAGAATGTCCTCGCCGTTTGGCGACTTGATCATGCGCTCAAATCGCATGTCCTCGTTGTCGCCCTCAAAGAGCTTGTACGTGCCGCCTGCTAGGTAGTAGCCGCCCGGAAAGACAATTCCGTGGTCTTCGGGCAACTGCCGGCAGCCATCGCCAATCGCATCAATGCGAAGTACCGCACTGGTTCGCGGATTAAACACGAGGTACCGCCAAGCCTCTTCGCGGAACGGCAGAATTTTTATTAGATACAGGCCGCCGAGTTTTGCGTAGGCAAAGCGGCCATCGTCGAGAGTCTGGTTTACCTCGTTGACAGGGTCGGCATAAATGCCCTCGCCCGTGCTTGTGTTGTTTTCAATCTTGACGGTGATGTCGCCGCCAGTGTTCTCAACAAAGAGGGTGTCATCAATATTGTAGTGAGGATACGCGCCGGCAACCTGCGCATCTCGATCGAGTTCGCTCCAATCGAAATCGTGGGTCGATGGAGCGACGTAGATATTGGCGCCGCGATCGTCGACAAAGACCACTCGCCCATCACCCTCGATGCGCCAGTGAAAGACCTTGATATCGGTGTGCTCGGTTCCAACCTGAAATGCGGCCAGCAGGCTGGTGTCGTTTTTAACAAGCTGTAAAAGACGCGCATCCCGGTAGTAGCGATAGAGCGTCGAAAACGCCTTTGCGAATTCTTCGGAGAGGAGAAACTCGCCAGCCGCATCAAGCGGTACAGCAGAGCAATCATAGCCGCCATCGGCAGGTTCAAAGCGATGGAGCGCCATCACATCGGCAACGGAGGTCTCCTGCTTGAGCCCCATAAAGACGTTGTAGCCAAAGAGCAAGAGCCCGTTAATGGTGACGATGTCGCGCGGCACACAGTTGTTTGCTGTGCGCACGCGCTCGTTCGCTACCACCTTAAGCTCCGAGCCTCCGAAGAGTTCTTTGCGTTGGGTATTGAGCGTCTCTGTAAGGCGCAACAGCTCCTGGCCCTGCTGGGTCAGGCGCTGCTTAATCACCTCATAGTTGCCGCCCTCTAGCTCAGCGTCTACATCTGCAGACGCGCCGTTTTCCGATTCTTCTGCCATAGGCTTTGGGTGCTTCGCGTTCCGCTATTTGTTGTTCGGAGCGATGTTGCCAATGCCCAACTCATTTGCCTTGTCCAAGAGCGCTTTGATCTTGGGCTTCGAGCCATCGTCGGCACCCTTCATCACCGAGCTGAGCATTGCCGCAACACTCAAGTCCTTAATGGAATCCGAGCCAGCAGCAGCGCTTGCAAGCATCTCCTTTAGGTCGTTGATAAGGTCGCCATCGCCATTGAGCCTATCGCCAAGGACGGCCTGCAACGTAGAGCTGCTATCGATCGCACCGTCGATTGAGTGGCCAACCGCCACCGACTTGACGAACTTGTCGAAGAAGGCGCCGTCGCCGCCAACAATATTAATGTCTGCGGTTTTGAATGCCTCGCCCATAACTTCAGCGTGCTGCTTGGACATAAGGACCTTCGCCTTAAGCGCTTCCATTGCCAGTTCGACATCCTTCTCAAGCTTGAGTCGGAACTCCTCGTGCTCTCGCGTCTCGCCTGCGATGAGCTTCATCGATGCGGCCTTCTCTGCCAAGCCTTTGGCTTCGGCAAGCATCTGCGCCTCGGTTGCGTTTGCATCGGCAAGCTTTGCAGTCACCTCGGCAAGAAGCTTCTCGCGGATGCCAACAGCCTCCGCCATTCCGTGCTTCTCCAGCGCATCGGCGTCTGCCGTTTTCACGCGCACCTCGGCCATACCGCGCTGCTCGGCTCCTGTCGCTTCAGCAAGATGCTTCTCGCGAATAATCTCGGCTTCGACAAGGCCTTCGCGCTGGGTGGCCTCGATGGCGGCTTGGCGCACCTTCACGTGGGCAATGCCCTGCTTCTCTACAGCATTGGCATCAGCCTCTTTGACGCGAACCTCGGCCAAGCCTTTGGCGGCCTCTTCAGCCTGCACACCTTCGGCAAGTCGAATCTTGCTTCGTGCATCTTTGTCGGCAACGGCCAGTGCAGCCTCGGCCAAGGTGAGTTGCTGCTTCGCAGTAAGCGTTGCAACTTGCTCCTGCGCTTCGGCCATCTTGATGTCCTTGATAAGAACCTCTTGAGCATCGGCCTCGGCGGCAATGATTTTCACCTTCTTAGAACGCTCGGCACCAGCATGGGCGCGAATGTCGCTAATGTTCTCTTCTTCGGTCGCAACGCCCTTCTCAACCGCAATACGACCCGCAACGATATTGGCGATTTCTTTCTTCTCAACTTCGACAAGCTTGTCTTTGTCGATAGAGCGCAAGGCAACTTCGCGCTGGCGATCCACCTGCTCAAGATCCGTCGCCTTAGTGACGCGAACCTGCTCCACTCCAACTTCGCGAAGACTGGCTTGCTCGGCAACCGCAATCGCGCGGCCTTTGGCAACGTCGGCAAGACGCACTTCCTCTTCCACCTTCTGCTTCTTAATCTCGCTAAGCTTCTGCTCTTCAAGTTGCACTCGCAGAGCGTCGTTTGACTCACGGGCTTGCGACATCGCGATTTCCTTGTCGCGCTTCGCTTCTGCATCCGCTCGTTGTTGATCAAAGCGGTAAATGGCCTCGTCTGCGGCCAAATCTTGGCTACCAAGCTCCATGCGTTGCTTTTGCTTGAGGTTGTTGGTGCTCACAGCGGCTTGCGTCGTGATGTCGGTAATCTTCTGAATACCACGAGCATCTAGAATATTGTCTGGGTCCATTTTGTCGAGCGGTGTTTGCTCGAGATAATCGATAGCCGCATCGTCGAGGACATATCCGTTAAGGTCCTTGCCAATCACCGAGATGATTTGGTCCTTAAAGTTGTCGCGCTCCTCATAGAGCATCTCAAAGTCGAGCTTCTTGCCAACGGTCTTTAGCGCTTCGGAAAACTTAGCTGCAAAGAGCAGCTCAAGTGTTCCGTGGTCCGAGGCTCGGGCACAGCCGATGGCCTGGGCAACACGAAGAACATCTTCGCGAGTTTTATTTACCCGCAAGAAGAACGCGACCTTGATGTCGGCACGAATGTTGTCGCGACAGATCAGGCCCTCAAAGCCAGCACGATGAATCTCGATGGTCTTGACCGAGATATCCATGATCTCGGCTCGGTGAAAGATTGGCAGAACCACGCCACCCGAGAAGGTAATTTCCGGTTCGGCTTTCATCTTATTTATGAGCAGCGCCGTGCCCTGGTCGACCTTTCGATAGAACCGAGCGATCATGACGAGGATGCCCATTAGGAGGACAAAGCCTCCTGCGACGAGAGCTATCAGGAGTTGTGTTGGCATGGCTATTCTTCTTTCGCTGCGGTTAAGAGCCCGTCCATAGGCTCTATGAGGTAGGCATGTCGCTGCTTGTCATAGTCGATGACAAGTGCTCGGTCATGGCGCTGAAACTGGTTGTCGCGATCGCACCGGACTGGAATCACAAGTTCCAAGCCGTTGTCGGTAATTTTTGCTTGCCCAAAATCGTGGTCGACGCGGCCCGTCGTTACCGTGCAGGTCGCGCCAACATTATCGAGCGCCGCCTTGGCATGGTGCACCGTGAAGACAGGCGCCAGTGGCGTGATAACGATTGCGGTAAGCGGCAGCGAGGCAATGATCGAGCCGCCAAGCACCAAGATCCCAAAGAGCCATGTCGGCATTCCACCGGGAATAACAGGCCCAAGATAGTAGGTAGCGAGAAGACAAATGCTCCACGAAATCACAAAGATGAAACTAAGAGAAATTGTGAGTGGAACTCTTCTTAGCCCAAGTGGGCTGAGAAACGAGCTAACGCCTTCGGCACCTTCGTGGCCATCGCCATCGCCATCGCCAGCTTCGCCAGCATCACCGCCAGCATCACCAACGTCGCCACCCCCCGCCGCTCCATCAATATCGGCATCGGCGTGAAACAAGTCGATATCAAGCGCTCCAAGAATCACAAAGACCCAATACAGCAGCGTGATGCCAACGAGAATCGTTAGTGCAACCGAGGGAAATGCCAGTGATGCGTCTAGTAGTTCACTCATCCGTACGTCTCCATTGGCGGGATTGCCAGCCAACCGAAGCGCTCTGGATATGCAGTGACCTTACAATTTGAGAGAGACGAGTGTGAGAACGACCATTTCTCGTCTGCCCCAAAGACTGATATAGTGGCGGCTTTTCGGTTCAAGTGACTGAAGCCTAACGGGCGAAAAGCCATCTCGCCACCTACCCCTATGTCGATTTTTTTCGACGCGAGACGTCAAATGCCGACGAGGCCCTCACGAGATCGCACCTTTGGGAGCCTTACCAATGAGTATTGTTCTGAGCTGCTTGCGATCTAGCCTATTTGCCGTCACTAGCATTGCCTTCGGGACGCCGATCGAAGTAGATGCCCTTTAGCCACCGTGGCCCGCTAAAGCCCTCGCGTGCGTGCAGCATTCGGTGATTGTCGTAGAGAATAAAATCGCCAGGGCTTAGAACAAAGCGAAAGCGATTCTCGGGGGACTCGATAAGTCGCACAAGCTCTTTGTACGCCTGGTACCACTGTTTCATCGCATCGAATGCAATGGAGAGCGGCGCCAGCGTGAAGTAGCTCGAACGCACCTGCTCAAACTCGCCGTCTTTAAAACTAAGAATCGGATAGCTGGTTGTGCTTGAGAAGTTCTTCTGCTGCCGATCAAAGGTCACCGGCGTGTTGACCAAGACATCAAAGGCGTGGCGATTGGTATCCCGAAGGTAGAGAGCGGCCTGCCGCATATCGGCGAGTTGGTTGTGCCCACCAGTTGTGCCGCGTTCGATACAGACCAACATTTGCAGCCAGGGCGGATTTTCGATGAAGGGCTGGTCAGTGTGCAGATCAACAGCTGCATCGGTGTAGCCCAACTGGTCATTATTCTCGTTGGTGCTGTTGTTGGTCTTTAAGTCTTCGATTCGTCCAAAGTGCGTCCCTCGAATCACGAGGTCGCTGTCGTCAAACATCGTGATGATTTGCTCGGCATCCAGCGGGCAATTCCGAACAACGATGGCACCGCGCTCGGCAATGTAGCGCTGGCACGTCGCAACCAGGCTCGCCCTACACTCGCCGTAGGGCACTTCGATGAGCGAGAGGTCCTCGGCCTCAATTTGCGACGCACGGGCCTCGCCCGAATACTGGTGTCGACTAAGCCATGCACGTGGGAAGACGCTCTCATGCCCACCTTGCCAGACGATGGCAATCGCACCGTCGTCGTTTGCGATCGAAGTTGGGCGAATGTCGAGTGGCACCTTTGACGGGCACAGAATCCGCTCTTTCGTTGTTGGATGCACGCAACAGGCGCAGTTGTGTCGCAGCCAAAAATAGTGAAAATCGGCAAGTGCCCCAGAAGGCAATTCCACACGCAGGTAGTCGCCCCGGTCCTCGAAACTACGTTTGTACATACTCGTCACTAGTAAGATGTATTCTTAGTTGCTACAGAGAGCTAGTTTGAGAGATCAAGCCAAATGGTTTTGAGTTCGGTGTACTGGTCATGTGCGTGAATTGAGTTATCACGCCCGCCAAAGCCGGACTCTTTAAACCCGCCAAAGGGCGTGCTCATATCTCCCTCGCCATAGCAATTTACCGTGACCGTTCCCGCTTGAATGGCCCGCGCCATACGGTGGGCGGTCTTCACGTTTGCGGTAAAGAGCGATGCTGCCAGCCCGTAGTTCGTATCGTTTGCAAGGGCTACCGCCTCGTCGACGGAGGCAATCTCGAGAACCGCTAACACCGGGCCAAAAATCTCCTCGCGAGCGATGGTCATATCCGCTGTGACGTTGTCAAAAATCGTTGGCTCGACGTAGTAGCCGCCATCGATCTCGAGGGCGTTGCCGCCGCAAACCAACGTCGCGCCTTCCTTCTTTCCAATCTCGATGTAACCAAGGATTCGCTCGTACTGCGCTTTCGAAACAATTGCACCAAGGCGATTGCTTGGGTCGAGAGGCCGGCCCGTTGGCCATGTCTTCGCAACGCAGGCGATGATCTTTTCAACGAGTTGAGCCTTCACCTTCTCGTGCACAATCAACCGAGAGTTGGACGAGCAGTTCTCACCCATGTTCCAAAACACCGCATTCGTTGCATGGTCGGCAACCGCTTCCAGGTCCTCTGCATCATCCATCACAATGCATGGGTTCTTGCCGCCGCACTCCAAGACAATCTTCTTTAGGTTGCTATCGGCCGAGTACTTTAGAAAGAGCCGGCCAACTTCTGTCGAACCGGTAAAGGAGACCATGTCGATGCCCGGGTGTAGACCGATGGCGCGGCCAACTGTCTCTCCAAGGCCAGTAACAACACTAAAGACGCCTTTCGGGACTCCCGCTTCAAGCGCCAACTCGGCCAGGCGGATCGCGGTCATGCTGGTCTCTTCCGCAGGCTTGACGATAACGCTATTGCCAGCAGCGAGGGCTGGACCAAGTTTCCAAGCCACCATGAGAATCGGAAAGTTCCAAGGCAAAACACAGCCAACAACACCAACTGGTTCGCGCACGACCAAACCAACCGCATCGCTCCCGCTCGGTGCAACTTGGTCGTAAATCTTGTCGGCCGTTTCTGCATGCCACTGAATGCAGTGAATCGACTCGGGTAAATCAATCGTCTCAATATCAAAGATGGGCTTGCCGCTATCGAGACTCTCAAGCACTGCGAGTTCGTGTTGGTTCGCCGTGATGAGTTCGCAGAAGCGTAGAAGAATCGTTTTGCGATCGGTTGGATGCATCTTTGACCAACGACCATCGGCAAATGCTTCGCGCGCTGCCCCCACGGCTCGATCGACATCGGCCTTGTCACAGGCCGCAATACTAGCCAGAACTTCACCGGTTGCCGGGTTTACCGAGTCGAAGGTCTTGCCACTGGCTGCCACAGTGAGCGCGCCATCAATGTGAGCTTCGGTTGGGCGCCGAAGTGTGCTTGCAAGGGCTAGGTATTCGTCTTGTGTCAGTAAGTTGGGCATCAAATTCTCCGTTCGGTCGCGGCCGTTAGATCGCGCTCTGCGGTCTTATCACAGAGGTTACACGCCAGAATTCAGATTTCGTCATGGCGTTTGGCCAGTTCTCAAAGCAGTGCAACTGGGCACCGAATACTAGCGGCAGCACAGAAGACGAGTTTCACTTACCAATTCTCCTTGGCCTCATTAGCGCAAAAGACAAGCAAGACCTACATTGTGCACATCCTCGCCAAGGGGCGCACGAAGCTGCCAACGTACGACCACCAGCGCGGGGCTCAACACCAATATTGGCCGTCGCTACATTCGACGCGTCCCTCCGCGCATTCGGTATTGTTATGAGAAGGAGCTAACAAAGAACCTCAAAGTCTCAGGCACCACAACTGGCAGCTTTAGTATCAAGCCGGTGGCCGTTTCGGAAGAGAGGAGCTCCGACCAAGATGCTCCCAAAGAAGAAGAATCCAAGGCCAAAGGGTGCTCTGCTGTAGGTGGAGGAGGGAGGCCTACAGGGCTTCTCCTGGGCCTCCTTCTGCTGTTTCTTGGGCGACGAAGACGGCTTAGATGTGGTCGATAGCCCCAGCTTCTTGGGCCACCACCCCACATTCTTGCCAGAATTGGCTAAAGATCGAATACTTAGAGATGGACTCGCGCTTGCAGCGATTCCCTGCAAAGGATGCGATGCGCAATTTACATAGCTTAGCGGCCATCATCTTCGTTTTTGGCGGGTGCAGTTCGACCATCGGTGGAAACGCCGACGATGAGGAAGGCGTAGGCTCCTTCGCCGACGCTCGACCGCAAACCAATGAGCCCGATGCCACCCCCATCGAAGAGCCACAAATCCAGACGCTAACCCAGAGCACCGGAGGACCGGTCGCCAACGCAAACGTCAACTGTCGCTACGGCGAGCAGGGCCCGCACACAGATACTCGTCACTTTCGCCTCTTCCCCGCCGCCAGTATTGGTGGCTCACGCATTACCGAAGCGGTTCTTCCCATCGAGGTTGCCACGTCTCCTGAGGGGACGCAGTCAGCAACGCTTACCTTGCACAGGCTCACCGGAGATGTTCTCAATGGAGAATTCGTCCCGATTTCGGAGGCAACGTTCGCAGTCCCAGATCAAACGTTAGGCGAAGTAAGAGTTCCTCTGAACGTTGCTGTTGCTGTTGACGATTCGATCGTACTTGAGATTTCAATGGACGATGGTCAAGAGATTCGAAATCTTCGCTTTGGCCACAACCTCGAAGCGCAGACCGGCCCAACCTATTTGGCGTCTGGGTCTTGTGGTTTGGATGTTCCGATCGACATCGCCACGCTTAACAATCCCTTCGTGGAGGGCGAGACCTTTGCCGCCAACTCCTGGCTGGTATCGCTAACGATCGAACGCTAGCGATTCTTTGCTCGAAGGCGCTTGGTAGTCTTGGCAACGCGGCGACGTGAGACGTCTGCCATCACGCCATCCGGTGCGGCTGCCAAGTATTGCTGGTAGTAGTCAAGTGCCTTCTCCTCTTGGCTGCGTTGATTGTCGTACGAGAAGGCAATGTTGTAGAGAAAGTCGGGGTGGGCAATGAGGGCATTGGCCTTCTTAAACTCCTCGACCGCTTTGTCGTAGACACTCGCGTCTAAATACGCGCGGCCTTGGTCACTATAAGCCTTTGCTCGCTTGGTCTTTTCGACAACGAGATTCGATCGTCGGCACTCTATGGATACGGATGCGGACAACTGAGCGTCGCGTTCTCGTTCACAAGCCAAGACCAAGGCGATGTCATAGGCCGCTAGGATGCGTCTTGAGGTTCGGCTCCCGGTGATTTGCTTGCAAGGAGCCTAGCAATGTCAGCTAGTTACACGTTTCTCACGTATTTTCCACGGTGCTTGTCAACCGGTTTGCCTCGTCGGGGCTCTACCATTGTGAGTGTTGACACCCATGCAGCTATCCGGGCAGGCGCAGCCCAAAGCCGTGCCCACGCGAGACCAGCTATTGGAACGTCTTGTCGCTGTTGCGAGCAAGCGAGCGTATCGGATCGCGAACGACCTTTTGCGGAATCGTGCGGAAGCAGAAGATGCCGTTCAGGAGTCTCTGATAGATGTTTGCCGATCGCATGGCTCGCTTCGAGATGAGGCGCTGGCCGAAGCCTGGTTTCTTCGCATCGTGACAAGACGCTGTCTTCGCATTCTGCGTAGGCGACGACTTAAGGAGGCATTTTGGGGCTCTGCTAACGCGGCACCGAACTCATCGACATCGGCAGATGGCGAGCAGCGTTTAAGTGGTTCTCAGCAAGCCCAACTGCTTGTGCGTCACTTGCAACGCCTGCCCACCATGCAACGTTCCACGCTGACCTTGCGGTACGGCCACGACTTGTCGGTGGAAGAGATTGCAATCCTGATGGACATCAAGCCATCGAGCGTAAAGACACATCTCGTAAGAGGCATGCGCCGGCTTCGACTACAAATTTTACCCGAAGGAGAAATCGAATGAGTCAGATATGCCAGAGGATCGAAGAAACCTTGGTGTGTGGTGAAGCGCTTACAAACGCCCAGAGTCTGCACATTGCGGGTTGCAACGTTTGTAAAGCGACGCAGCGCACTTCGGCCTCGCTAACGTCCACCCTGAAGAGAATGCCAGAGCCCTGTGCACCGTTGGGATTCGCGACGCGCTTGGAAGCGACGGTCCATTCTCAAGTCCATCGCAACGCGGTGTGGCGCCCTCGGTATTTCGCCCTGGCGGTCGGGGGCGCTCTTGCATCCGCCGCCGCACTGATACTACTTCTTCGGAGCACGGGACAAACGAATCGCCAAGATCCCGCAGAGCTTAGCGGGGCTGTGGTCCACACCACAAGCGAAGATCTGCCTGGATTGCTCGGCAATGCGGCGACAACCGGCGATGCGGCAACAACCGGCAATGCAACCGATGATGCGGACTGGGCCCAGCTCTTGGTCCTCGCCGATGTAGACCTCTCGCTGCAAACGAGTGCGCAATGGCACCAGTTTCTCGAGCCCATTTCCGCAACCGAAGTCTTTGAATTGGAGAGTAAAGAATGAAGTTACCAACGGTATTTCTCGTCGTCTTGATTCCTCTTCTGTGGGCGGGGCTGCTGCGCGCACAACCGGTTGACGGATCGGAGCTAAGCCATGCTCGTGTACTCTCCGAGCTTAATCTCAACGCGAATCAGAAGAATGCGATTGGCACCATTCTCGTTGATGCTCGCAAGACATCGATTCGAATGACTGCGAATATGAACATCGCAGGCATCGATTTACGCCGTGAACTCGAGAAAGATGCCGCGAGTGAGAAACGTGTAGGAGTGCTCATCGAGCAGATTAGTTCCCTTGAGGGCGAGCTGCGCAAATCTCGAGTCTTCTCATGGCTTCGAATACGAAAACTTCTTAGCGCAAAGCAGCGCCAAAAACTCGACAGATTGAAGGGCGAAAGCGAGGCCACGCGGCGTATCGGAAGCGCTAGCGGATCTCGAAATCCGGATCACCGAATTCTCGAAGTCGAAGAATTCGTCGACTCGCGTTCCGAGGTAAAGAATCCCTTCGCAAAAAGAATTCCAGAACGAGAAAACACTTGTGACGAAGTTATCTGCCTCGTTGATCCCGACAAGGCATGTTGCAGAAAATTCAAAAAGGGAGCCACCAGCGCCTCCCTTCCAAAGACGATTCCGCGTGACGACATCAGGGAAGGCATCGCCAAGGTCAAAGCGCGCGTGATCTCTTGTGGGAATGAACACAGCGCGAGTGGGACCATCAATGTCAAATTTACGATCGGCTCCAATGGCAAGGTGCAGAGCGCGCGTGCCAATGGTGGCGCAGTACGGTTGCGTCGATGCCTGACGTCGGCTGTGAAACGCGCGACGTTCAGCAAATCGCAAAAAGGGATGACGGTTAGCTATCCTTTCGTTTTTCGCTAGGCTTTTTACGCGAGCCGCGCTCAGTCTTGAGTGACAAGAACGGTGTACCGAATTTGCTGTTGCTGCTTCATCGCTCTAGGTCCGCAATGCACCGCAGTGTGTTGCGCAGAAACCTACCGCATCCACTGCGCTCTGCCAGGTAACGAAGACCTCTTAGTCGCCGCAGCGGAGCTGCATAAGCATTGCGGCTATCAAATGCGCAAGCACGTCGTACATGCGTTTCGCGCCCCTGTGCATTACAAGGAACGTGGTTTGCAATTTTGAAAACGCTGCGAATGCGAGTGCGTGAGAGAGTGCGGAATATGAATTCTCAATCCCTCGCCTTCAGCCTCACCGCTTTGGTGACGACCATCCCGCTGTTTGTATGAGCTTTGGGCTCGACGTGCTCGCGTACGAACTCGCTGCCATCAGCGACGCGCAAATAGGTTGAGCAACCTCCGAGCGTTCTCCGCGAAAGAGCAATCCTACCAACAAGAGGCTTCACCATGCAGAGTCCCGAACAATCCCTATCTCTTCCTTCGGCACAGGTCGTGAATACGCCCATTCGATTCTTCGCATGTCTCGCGATTCTTATTGCTGGTTGTTCCACGACCATTGGCGATAGCGTAGAGGGAGCCACCGACGCCCGCACGATCGACTATAGAAATCCGCCGGAGCAAAAAGAAGGCAGCGGCACGAGTCCAGGTTGCGAAGGCGCAACAGCCCGGGGTGATTGCCAACAAGGGAGTGCTGTGTCTTGCGATCTCGATCGAGGGCGACTGCTTCGTATCGACTGCGAAGCCCTTGGAGAACAGTGCGTCCTCGACGTTAGTCGTGGTGCTCTTTGCAAGAGCCTCGAAGAAGATACGGGCCCGGGAAGTGGAGCAGCTTCCCCGTGTGCTGACACTGGCATAAGCGAGAAGGGATTCTGCACGACCACAGGAGAAGCCATCTACTGCGACAACACGCAAGCCGCCGCGGTCACGCGCACCTGGGACTGCGAAGCTGCAGGCAAAACATGCGCCGTCGACGAGTGCGCCCAAGGAGCGTTTTGTTGCGGCGGCGGTGCGCCCCCCGCTGGGGATCTGTGTGCCGAATCTGGTTTGGACTTTACCGGAGTTTGCGAAGGAGACGTTGCAAAGTGGTGTTCAGAGTCCGTCGGACCACGAGAGAAGAACTGCAGTGCACTTGGACAGCGTTGCGAAGAGGATACCTGCGCAACGGGCGCCTACTGCTGTGGTGACATCGAGACTGGTGGAACCTTGACTCCTGAAGCCGAGTGCGCAGCTCTCGGATTTGAGGGGATTTGCAGTGATGATTTGACGATTCGGTACTGCTTTGCCGACGAGATTGAAGAGGCAGTCTGTTCCGGAACCCGAACCTGCCAAGTGGATGCCTGTATTAACGGCGCTGGTTGTTGTGAGCCGTCATCATCACCGATGACGGAGTGCCAGACCGTGGGCTCTGATGGAATCTGCGAAAACGAGACGACACTCAAATACTGCTTCGACGAAAATGTGGGAATCGAAATCGAAAGCTGTGGTACCGATACCGTTTGCGAAGTGCTTGATGGCTTCGCCGATTGTGTCGACCTCAACGACCCGTGTGCTGGCTTGGGTCCGGAAGGCATTTGCATAGACGCCAATACCCTTCATTACTGTGTCAGCGGCGAGTTTACCGTTGTGGACTGCGCAGCCACCGGAAAACGCTGTCAAGATGCAACTGAGAGTTGCCTACCAGGATACGCCGAATGCTGCGATTAATTCTTACTGGCGCAATTGCACTGTCCACGGTCACGAGCTGCCAAAGCGGCGCACCGACAAGAGAGATACTCCGCGACGATCTAACGGTTACGACCTACACCAGCCGTATCTCCAATGGCCTATCCGAGCGCATTGCCTTTGATGTGCCAGCCGGTGTGGACTCGTTTCTCATCGAAGTGCGCGGCGATAAAGGCCTCTACTATCTTGCCGAACTTGTGGGACCAGACGGACGGGACATTCTTGAGGGCAACGCCTTTGTTCGGCGTGGTGCTCGCGAGGTTCCAGGGCTTGTCGACTGGCTCTACCCAAACTCCACCGATCTCATCGCACAAGAGGGCCAGTACATCCTAACGATTCGCGGTGTGAATGCCTTTACCGGCAACAACGTAAATGAGGACATCAAAGTGCTCATCTACACAGCGGAGGAAAAGCCTGCGGAGACCTGTGGCATCTATCTAGACTTCTTAGTTGACGACGCAGCCCTTGGAGCTACGACGTTTCGGGATGCAGTGGATCGCATCTACGCTCAGGTTGATCTGAACTTTCGCCAAATCGGAATCGCCGTCGCGGACTACACGATTAGCAGGGTGAACATGCAGTCGTCTGACATCAACCTCGGAGACGGGTCGGCACTCGCCATCGTCGACGACCTCCTCAAGAAAACGGTTCCCACCCTGGCTCGCGAAAACGCGGTACATATCATGCTTGTCCGTACCATTGGCGGTTCGGACAATCCAACCTTCGATCCCTACGGCTACTCAATGGGCTTGCCTGGCCCGTATGCAGCAGATCGGGGTACTTCGGCCGTCCTGGTTTCCACCGAACTCTACGCCGATGCCTCGGGCTTCTTAGACGCCGACGGATTGGCCTCTAGTTTGACCCACGAAATAGGCCACTTTCTAGGGCTCTACCACACCAGCGAGCGCAACACTGGAGTCGGTCTTCCCAACCATGATCCCATAGCCGATACACCTGAGTGCGAGAACGTATCGGCCTGCACAGACGACTTTCGCCGCAACATCATGAGTTCTTCCTTCTGGCTGGATGGACGTTCGCCCTCCTTTCGCAATCGCTTTAGCGAAGCGCAAGGCCAGGTTATGCGCGGTCATCCGCTTTGCGAGCCTATGCCGGTAACCGTCGTGACTCCACCTATCGACGAGTGCACGTTTGACTGCACGGCGCCAGAGACTTGTGCTGTCACGAATGGTCGCATGAGCTGTGAACTCGCTTGTAACCCGACTCGCGAAACGCCATGTGAATCCGGCGAATGCCTTGCCGACCAACTTGGTACCTACGTCTGTACCAAGCAATAGATAGCATTCTTATGAGTTCGTGCCTTCTTGGCACTTGGGACACGCCGCCTGCGACACTGCGACACGCGAGACACGGCCTCGGGCGCCTTGTTCGTGGCGAAGTGTGCCTAAACCGGGGACTTTGGGTCACTCGAACACTGGCACAACCTCTGCACTAGTAGAAGGTATGCACTTCGAACGCCTCAATCAAATTGCTGACCGCCAACGCCCTACCCTTCGCGGCATCGTCCTCGCCACCGTCTGCCTGGCAGCGGGCGTCATGGAACTGGGATTATTCTTAACCAGCACGCATTAGCTCACTCCCTCAAGTTACCTCGTTATAGGGTTTGTAGTTCGCCATGTAGCGCAAAAAGGCGAAGACTTCGTCGGCTGATCCGGTAACAACAGCACTCTTCTCAATCGTAAACGTGACCACCGCTATTGAGCGCTGCCGCCGCAGAGAGGGTTCGTCAATTGACAAAGGCCAAGTATTTAGGAGCCGCGTACAAACCCGATACAACAAGCTAAGGTACGCGACACAAAAACAGCGAGCTACGCGTCGACGCAACCCAATTCGGTGCAAGCCCAGTTGCCGCTATCGTCACAGGTGCAGGTGTTGCAGCCGTCTTCCGCAGGCTTGCTACGAAGGTTGGCTTGCAACGGGTCTAAACGCACTTGCGATTCGCCACTTAACTGCGCAACGGGTCAGACCTAAGAAAGACCATGCATTGTGTCAGACACCACTGCTAGCGTGCCTGGGTCAATGAGGCTCGTAGAACAACGCAGGCTCTTCTTTCGAGAAGGCAAGTCAGACAAAGTCTACGAAGTGGATCTATGCGAAGTGGGTGACGACGCTTTTGTTGTCAACTTTCGTTACGGCCGCCGCGGCTCCAACCTGCGCGAAGGCACCAAGACCGAATCGGCTGTTGCGGAGAAAAAGGCTCGCGCCATTTACGAGAAGCTGGTTCTTTCGAAAACCTCCAAAGGCTACGTAGACGATGAGCCTGGCGGAGATGAGGCAAGTGCTCCAGTCGAGGCTGCAGCGCCGCCTCCTGCGTTGGCTGTGCAGTCGTCGGCCGTGCAATCGTCGGCCGTGGAGTCGTCGGCCGTGGAGTCGTCCGGCAATGCCAAAGCATCCAAGGCACTTCTCGACCTCCTGGCAAAAGGTGACCGCTCCGATCGTCCTCTTGATCGAGTTATTTGGAGCGTGGGCGAACGAGGCATTCGCGAAGCCGAGCCGCTCTTGCTCGAACTTCTCGCACTGCCGAAAACCGTAAAAGAGAACATTCGTGCCTACTCGCTTGTATGGGCGCTTGGCCGATGTGGTGGCCCAGATTCGCTACTGCCATTGCAGGCGCTCGCTGCCAACAAGAAAATTCGCGAAGAGACTCGAGCGCTCATTGCCGAAGTCTTGCGAGTGATTGGCAACGAGGCGCTGCGAGCCGAGATTGCCGAGACCCACCTTGCGCAAATGAGCCAGACGCTTCGCACTGCGGTGGTTGCAGGGGAAACTCAAGAAATAGAAAAACTCTTAGTCGCCGCAATGGAGCGCAACGACGATGCCTTTGCAAAGCGCCTGGTCGCCACCTATCGCTACGGCTCGCCAGAGGCTACCGCTGGCATTCGCGCAGTACTCCGGCGCATTCCCCTGCAGCGCGGAACGTTCCAGGCCGTGCGAGCAATCTTTAAGCTCGCGGAGTTTCGGCGAGATGCACGCATCTTTGGCTTGCTTGCCCACCGCTTCGAAACCACAAGCGCCAATCCTGTCGGCTGGTACGACAAGAACGTCGTCTTTAAGATTGCAACCCGGCGCTACCTGCGAAGGCGCGTCGCTCGCACGTTAAAGCGTCTTGGCGACGATGGCTCGGCCGACTTTGTGCCGATGGCAGTTGGCACGCTACTGCCCTTTACCGACGCCGATGCAAAATCACTGCGGCGATCGACCTACAGCCAATACGACTACACCAGCGGGCGCTCCACCCAAAGCAACGTGCGATGGGATGCCTACGCCAGCTACTGGGCCCTCAATACCCTGCTCTACACCCACAGCGATCGCTACTACCCGGACCAAAACGGCAATGCGTGGCGCTGTGTGCCAGGGTATTTGCCGGGTGAGGCAACAGCGCAGTTAACGCCACAAGAAAGCCCCACTGCCAACACCATCTATCGCCACACCCGCAAACGCGAGTGGGGCCTTGGGATGCAAATTTGGGAGCGCGGCGACCAGCGAGGCTTCGCCTTTGAAGATGGCACAACTCGCACCATCAAAGAGGGCTACCTGCACCTTCTCGAAGAAGTCCAACTCGGGGAAGCCGAGCGCGAGCGGCTCCTGCGTGTGCTTGGCGAGACGGTGGCACAAGGGCCGCGCAGCTCCGGCGTCATCGATCTAGAGAAACGCGAAGAAGCCTTTCCCGCGTTGTGGGATGCGCGCCCCGAAGCGCTGCTTCACTTGGTGGACGAGAGCCGCTGTCGCCCTGTGCACCAGATGCTTCTCAAGGTCTTGCGCGCAAACCCCGCCTTCTGCGCAGGTCTCGATATCGATGCGCTCTCGCTCTTTTTAAAGGCGCCCTACGAAGAGACCGCCAAGCTTGGCTTCGAGCTCATCAAAGACAGGCCCATGTCGGGCGAGCTTGCCTGGCTCCTTGTTGAGTGCCCGCTTCTCGAAGCGCGTGCCCACGCCCACCAATGGCTGCAAGCCTACACGCCAGCGCCCTTCGACGATGCGGCACTTTGGGCAACGCTAATTCTAAGCCCGCATGCAGACAACCAGGCGTTTGTGCGCCAGTGCCCTGCGCTTACTGTCAGCTCCGATTCCCTCGCACAAACGGTCATCGCGCGGGTTGTTGCCGAGCTTAAAGGGGCCGAAGACGAGGAAGTGCATCTCGCCGAAATTGGCTCCATCTTGCTCGCCGCCTTTAGTCGGCAGGCCAAGAATCTAGGAGAAGAAGTCCTTCGCGACTTGCTCGCCCACGACCTGCTCTGCGTACAACAAGTTGGCGCCGAGCTTCTGCTTGAGAACGATCGCCTGGCAACCGCCGTCCCGGAAGATCTCTTAATCGCCCTAATGGATTCGGAGCATGCGAGCATTCGCACCATTGGCATCCGCTTGCTCGACAAGAAGCCCGACGTCGAGCTTGTGCAATACCCAGAGCTCTTCATTCACTTGGCACTGCACGCGCTTGCCGATGTGCGCGAGGCTTGCCGTCCAACCATCGAGCGACTCGCTGCGAGTAACTCTGAGTTTGGGCGCACCATGGCCAAAGCCCTGGCCGATGCGCTCTCTCGCGCGTTGCCAAAAGGCGCTCCGGCCGATGCAGTCATCTTGCTAAAGGGTGGGCTCGAGCCTCACTTGCCGCCAGCAGACAAAGAGCGCACGCTGCGCCTGCTAAAGGCCAAGTCGCCCCATGCGCGTGAGCTTGGTGCGCTGTACCTAAAGCACATCGACGCCGAAGAGCTTACGCTCTTTGACATTGTGGTCTTGGCCAATCACGAGATGCTCTCGATTCGCGAAGCGGCTTGGGGCTTGTGCGAAGCGTCGGTGGCGCGGTTTCGCATTACGATGCCAGCGGTTGCTCGGCTGCTCGACGCAAAGTGGGAAGATACCCGTGAGTTTGGGCTGCGCTTTGTGCAAGAGCGCTTTGGCCCCGAAGACCTTGGCCCTGCGGTTCTCATCGCCATCTGCGATAGCGTGCGCCCCGACGTGCAGCGCTTTGGACAAGACCTCATCCTTAAGAACTTTCAGGAGCAGGACGGCCAAGAGTACTTGGCAAAACTTAGCGAGCATCCATCGACCAAGTTGCAGCTCTTTGTCACAAACTACCTCGAGCGCTACGCCGCAGACGATGCCGCAAAGCTTGATCAGCTCTCGACCTACTTCCTCTCGGTGCTCTCCCGAGTGAGTCGAGGCGGCGTTGCCAAACGCCGTGTCTTGCGGTTCCTGGCCCGAGAAGGGCTAAAGAGCGAAGAGGCGGCAAAGGTTGTGGCCAAGATTTTAACGCGGCAAAGCGTGACCATCGCGATTGGCGGCAAAGCCAGCATCATCGAATCGATGGTGGCACTCCGCGAGCGTTACCCCAATGTAGAGCTGCCAATTCAGGTCCTCGAAACGGAGCCGCGCCATGCAGTTTGACTATAGCTACAGGCGTTCGTCACAGGTCTCGGACACCGGCAGCGAAACCTCGATGTCCTTCTCGCCGGATCTAACTCGCGAGCCAACCTTCTTTCGCGGCGAACTCAATAGCAAGATTCCCTTCCGCGAAGCCATCTCGGCTCTGCACGATGTTGTAGTTGCCGACGCGCGCTACAAGCCAAAAGACCGGGCCGAGTACATGCGCTGGCTTGAGACCCAAGACCTTGTCGACTGGCAGAAGATTACCGAGACGCGCAAGTCGGTCCGCGAAGAAGTTGCGCGGCTCTCGGCCGAATACTCCAAGCTGGCAAGCTCTAGCTACGACCGCATGCGGCCGTACTACGATGCTCAGCAGCGCTACTTCGACTACCTCTACAAGCGCGACTACGATGCGTGGTTTGTTCTCGACCCGGTAATCACGGTGCACCCCGACGAAGTCTTCTTCGAGTGCTTTAGCCAAGACGAAGCTAGCTACGGACGTCTAAGCGCGGGCCTCGAAGTCTTTAAGGACATCGGCGACTTTGCCTGCGGCACCACCAACGTCGACTACTCGCAATCGCTTTACGACGAGTTTCAAAAGATTCGCAGCTACAAGAGCACACGGCTCGAGGTGGATCCCACCGGTTTTGAAGTGCAAACCACCGCCGAGGAGGCTCACAAAGAGGTGAAGATCGACCTTCCCGATACGTGGGTTCGAGGCTTTTTACAAGTGAGTTCGGCGATGACCCTCGAGGCCACAAGCTTCGATCTTCATCCGATGGATTTGCACAACATTTGCTTTGTGCTTAGGCGCCGCAAAGAGCTTATTGGCCCGCGCTCGATGCGCTACAAGCTAACGCCTGGCAAACCGGTAAGCGTCATCTTCGAGCCTTGGGGTACCGAAGTGCGCTGCCCGCGCTCGATCTACACAGGCAGCAAGCCGCAAGAGATTCGGGTTTGGGGCCGCCGCCGTATTCACGCTCTTGAGCGCCTAATCCCGCTCGCACGCAGCTTTAAGGTTGTCTTGCTTGGCAGCGGCATGCCCTCGTTCTACGTCGCCGACCTTGGGCCCATGGCCTTTACTCTCGGCCTCTCGGGTTGGACAAAGAACGACTGGAGCCAATCGGCAAACTTCGACTTAATGGCGCCGCGCGAAGAGGTCGATGCCAATACCAAGCAAGATGTTTTTGCGGCGCTTAAAGAGAATTGGTTCGAAAGCTCTAAGAGTTTATCTGCACGGCTTGGACTCGATTCGGCAATTGTCGAATCGTCGCTCGCCTCATATGTGCAAGCAGGCCGTGCAATTTACGATCTAAACAAAGGCGTCTACCGCGTTCGCGAACTTAGCCGCGATCCGCTTCCCGTCGAGAAGCTGCGCTTTAGCAACGAGCGAGAGAGTAAGGCGACGCGGCTGCTTCACGCTGGCAAAGTAAAAGTGTCGTTGCATTTTCTTCCCGATGGCGAGCTCAAGTTTGATGGTGCGGTAATCGACGGCCGAAACACCTACAAAACCTGGCTCGTTCTCGATGCCGAGAGACGCATGAGCGCGGCCGAGTGCGGTTGCAACTACTACCAGCAAAACAAGCTCTACAAGGGCCCGTGCGAGCACATGCTGGCATTGCGAATTGCCGAGCATCGGGGAATCTCTGATGTGGTAGACCTACGATCTGCCAAAGCTGCTGCGCCGAAAGCGGATCCCAAAGGCACGACAAGCGAAGCCAAGGCAACATCGTCAGACGCCTCTGCTACAAGATCACCAGCGACACGATCAGCGAAACGCTCTGCGGCTCCTGCCAAGAAAAGCTGGTTGGGGCGAGCTGTACAAGCCGTTACCGGGGCACGCACGAATTCCGAGACAACAAATTGGCGACTCGACAGCATCTTGCAAGAAGTCATTGCAGAGATCTCGGTAACCATCGTCGACATTGCCGATGAAGGCGCACTAATTGAAGAACTTTACGAAGCCATCGACAACGCATCGCCATCCAGTCGTGCCAGGGCAGCCGTCGATACCATTTTAGAATCCGACAACGTTAACGAGGTCTACGGAGACGTAGAAGACCTCATCATTCGATTTCAGGGATACCTCAGCGGCTTAGACGCCGAGGGTCTCGATTAGGAGGTTTGCGCGCAGCGACTAAGACCATAGACCTTGCATTACGGGCGGCGGATCGCCGTCCATGTGAATCGGCCCAGCATGCATCACTAGCTCGCTCGTGACTGTGCAGGGGTGTCACCTCCTGCGCAATTCCGGTGTGAAATCCGCGATTTTTATGTGCGCAGGAGGTGCACCCCTGCCGGAGTTGAGACGATCTAGTCCTAAGAGCTGTACGAAGGTGTCTGGTCGCTGCGCGCATTTTTACTACGACGTTCTACCCACGGTTTAATCACCTCGCTTAAACCCGTTTACCAACCCATGTCCGATCAACCCACATCGCGTAAAGCGCTTTACGAGCGCATTCGCAACAGCTCCAAAGACGAGGTCATTCTCGAAGAGATGATTCGTTTGGGCTTTTGGCCGTCGTCCAAGGACATGCCCGAGGCCCCGGCCAACGATATCCGTCGCAAGGGCGAGCTTAGCCGAAGGCTCACCGAACTTCGCCAACAGCAGATGGGGCTGCAGAGCGAGGTCAAGCTAAAAGAAGAGGCGCGCAAGCAGCGCATGGCAGAGGCACGCGCCAGACGCCTTGAAAACCGCGAGCGGCGCCTGCGCGAACGTTCCGAGCAGGCTGCGGCGTGGCGCAAGAAAAAGCAGCGAGAGATTGGCTACCTTGGCGATGGCGTTTCTGCTGGCCTTGGAAAGCGCGCGGTCGACGAGCCGCGCTTGGTTGCCCAGGGCTTGCCAGTGCTACCCGATGCCGCGTCACTGGCCGATGCCATGGGCATCACGGTCCCGGCGCTTCGCTTCTTGGCATTCTCTCGAACGACCTCAAAGCACAGCCACTACCAGCGCTTTACCGTTGCGAAAAAGTCTGGCGGCACACGAACGATTAGCGCGCCAATGCCAAGGCTTAAAGCGGCGCAGCATTGGGTTCTCGAGAACATTCTCGCGCCACTGCCACTTCACGATGCCGCCCATGGCTTTTGCCCTGGCCGCTCCATTGTCACCAATGCAGCGCCGCACGTTGGCAACGACGTTGTCGTTAACATCGACTTAGAAAACTTCTTTCCCACCGTCGGTTACAGGCGGGTTAAGGGCCTCTTTGCCAAGTTTGGCTACAGCGAAGAAACCGCCACCATCTTGGCACTGCTTTGCACCGAGCCCGACGTAACGCGCATCGAGCTTGACGAAGACGTCTATCACGTTGCGGTCTCGGACCGCTTCTTGCCCCAGGGCGCCCCCACAAGCCCAGCCATTACCAACCTCTTGTGCCGCCGCCTCGACGTGCGCATGAGTGGCCTTTGCAAGAAGCTCGGTTTTACCTACACCCGCTATGCCGACGATCTAAGCTTCTCGGCACGCGGCGATGCAGCGCAAAAAGTTGGCAAGCTGCTCTCGCAAGTCGAGTGGCTGATCCCCGAAGAAGGTTTTAAGATTCACCCGGGCAAGACGCGAATCTTCCGTCGCGGAAGACGCCAAGAAGTGACGGGCCTTGTCGTCAACGATGGCCTGGCCGTACCAAGGCATCGCCTAAGAGAATTCCGCAGCCTACTTTTTCACATCGAGAAAGATGGCCCAGCATCGAAAACCTGGGGACAAGGCGCCGATGTGCTTGCCTCGGCAATGGGCTTTGCAAACTTTGTGAGCATGGTCCAGCCCGAGAAAGGCGCTGCGCTAAAAGCACAGGTTGCGGCGCTTATCGCGCGCTACGGCGGACCGACCAAGAAGTCGGCGCCGGCACCGAAGTCGGCATCGCCGGCAACGTTATCGCCAGCCAAGGCCAAGCCGCAAATTGCAGACGAGCCCTCCAGCAAAACGAACGGCCCCGCAACCAGCGAAGATGCGGGGGGCACCGCGGCTGCTGAGGACGCGCCTTCAGCAGCTGAGGCCGAGCCACCGAAGAAGAAGTGGTGGAAGCTGTTTTAGAAGAGGAGGCGTGCTACGCGTGCGAACTCTGGGGCGAACTCTGGGGCGAACTACGCGTCTGAACTTTGTGGCGACATTTGTGCCCGCAGCTGGCTGCTCTGCTCACGCATCACCTCCTCGACTGTGCGATCCGGAGAGTGAAACCATGAGAGAAACGTCGATACGCAGAGCTCTTTAAGATACGCAAAGGAGAATCCTGCGGTGAGCGTCGTTAGATTCTCTAGCGTCTCTGCATCGAGCTGATGAGACGTCTCAAGCCTGGCGTTCCAATTTTGGAGATAGGTGAGTCGCTCCTGTGATGCGGGCAAAGCGAAGGTGTATTTTCTATCAAAGCGGCTGGGGCGCTCAATGATCGCTGGGTCGAGCCGTTCGGGATAGTTCGTAGTTGCAATGGTCAGAATGCCTTCATTTTCCTCGAACCCGTCTAGTTCGTTTAAAAAGAACGATCGATTGTCATCGTTGAGCAAAGAATCTAGGTCTTCAAAAACTAAGAGGCATGGCGTTGTATGGCGCGCCCGGCAAAACACAGCTTCGATATTTTGTTGCTCCGTACCGTGTCGGCGATGATCCACGACCACTGCTCCTGAATGAATCCGTCTTTCCAGGTCGCAACTCCAGTGATGGGGCGACTGAGCTGATCTGCGAAAAGTTCTTTGCTTACTATCTCTCAAGTCTAGCAACCGAAAGAGTTGTGGGCGAACCGAGCTAGTGCTGGCGGAACACAAACCGCGGCAACATTCAGGTGCCCTTTCACAAGGCGCCTTGGTAGAAACGGGCTGAGTGCAGTGATCTCTGCTGGCAACGGGAATGCTAGTTCGGCAGGAGCCCTGCGGTGTAGCATGCGGCCATGCTCGCGGCTCATCTGGTCTCTGTTCTTGCCCTCTCTTTCGCGATGGCAAGCTGCATCGCTGACGATGGCATGGGGCAGACCGATTCCGGAACGGCAACCTCTTTGGTTTGTATACGATGGCACAGCAACTGGCCGGCGAAAGCATGCCGATTCACGAAACCACCACCGGCTTTACGGACCACGTACCGTTTCGAACCTATGGTTTTATGTCCATTGGCATCACCGAAGAGTACGTCAACGGGGATACCACCCCTCACTACCATCTCTCCTCGAATCGCTACGAGACAGTCAATCGCGAGTACCTGGCCTCAACCACACGCATCATGCTCACAATGCTACGGAGCAGTGTGACGATCAGCGGCACGGCCCTACGATCGCCAAGCCGGCCCCGAGGCAAGACAAGCCTTGGCGAGCGCTACCAAGCTGCCACGCTTCGTCCACGTGACGTCTCACCTGCGCGGCCCCACGGATGTCGTTCGATAGACACGTCAAACCAGAGGTCGCGTTTTTAGGTGTTGGCGTCTTCCGAATCGACTTCGAGTGCAACTGTCGGGCAGAATCATTGTCACCCAATCATGCAACGCCTTTGTCTCTTCACTCTCGTACTCGCCGCAAGTGCATGCGCCTCATCCCCCGAGAAAGCAAAGCGGGCACCGGGCCCAAGCGCGACTCGTGTTGCGATGCCCGGAAACTCTGGCGAAGGCGAAGAGAGGGATACGGAGAGCGCTGAGCCGGTAGAAGCTGCTGCGGGCTCGCAAGACCCCGCCGTAGCGCTGGCCGAGGCTCGAGGAGCTTGGGACCACGCCGAGGCTTCTAAGAACAATTGGGAGTTGTGGAAGAGTGCCTATTCTTCTCTGGCAAACGCCGCTGTCCTTCACAAAGGCGAGCCGCGCGAAGCCGAAATCCTTCGCAGCGCCTTGGCCGCTTGGCATAAAGTACGCTTGTCGGATCCAAATGCGCGACCTGCTGTGACAGCCGAGTCGCGTCGGCGTGATTCGAGAGCGCTCGCGATGTTGGCGCGCCTATCCGAGGTGCTTGCCACCGACGATGCCGAGCAGATTCGCATTTCGTATCAAGTCGCGCAGCTCCACTATCGCGGCGGCAACTTGGACAAAGCCATTCCGCTCTTCGTGCACATCATCGAGAATGCTCCGGAGCGGGAGGAGAGTGGATTTGCCGCCATGCTCTTGCTTGATGCTCTCGGCCAACAGGGCAAGAAAGAGGACGCTGAGCAGCATGTTAAGAAGATGCTGGGCAACACGGCCTTGCTCGATAAGCGCGATGAGCTAAGGGAGACGCTCTTGCAAATACGCCATCGGGCCCAAATGGAACGTGCGCGTGCGCTCGTCGAAGCGGGTGAATACAAAGCTTGCGGACCGGCCTTTATGGAAATCTATGCGCGCGATAAGAAACTCGGCTTCGTGCAAGGTGCAGAAGTCCTGCACAACGCGGGAATCTGCTTTGAGCGCAGCACGCAGACCGCGAAGGCCATGAAGATCTGGCGACAGCTGGCGCGGGAGTTTCCGCAAAGCCCCTTGGCCAAGGTCGCAAGCGAGCGCGCGGCGACGCTAAGCAAGTGAGACCAGGGCCACACCGGCCTTCTCGCCCGAGGCTCTGGTGCGGAAACGCCGGGCAAGCGAATGCTCGAATGGCACTTGTAGGCAAGCATGTGCCGTAAGGTCACACCTAGCGTTGTTCACGATCCAAGCTTACGAGTCTCTATCTACCTAGAATCACGTTTGTTCAGACGTGGCTCGCCTCTTGCTTTCGGTCGCCCCATGTCCCGCTTAACGATTCCTACTGTCGCCGCCTCGCTTCTCCTCTTAACTGGTACAGCTGCCGCTCAATACGCACAACCCGCTCCGCCCCCACCACCGCCGGGATATCAGCAGCCAAACTATGGCCCGCCGCCAGCTCCCATTGGAATTCAGCGCGACGGCTTTGTCATCGGTTTCTCCGTTGGCGGGGGCGTGCTCACCAACGACCAATGCGACTCGTGTGACTCCCTTGAAGGAGGCGCGTTCGAGCTTCACCTCGGTTTCATGGTTACTCCGCAACTTGCGCTCCTGGTAGAAGGCTTTGGCGTCTCACACACCGAGCAGGACATCACCCTCTCGCAATCGATGGGTCTTCTTGCAGCACAGTACTGGGTCACACCAAAGCTTTGGATCAAAGGTGGACTCGGTAGCGGTCGTATCTCCGTAAGCAACGATGCTGGAGAGCAGCTTGGAGTCTCGGAACAAGGCGCCGGAGCAATGATCGCTGCAGGCTACGAAGTGTACCAAGGTCGGGCATTCGCAGTGGACCTCTCGCTTCGCTCGGCTGCAGTAAGCTACGATGAATCGGATACCGTGACGCAAACGGCTGCAACAGTCGGCTTCAACTGGTACTAGGAATAACTCTTACAACCACACACGACGTTGCGATACTCAGCTCGTTGTCCTCACTCTAGGGCAACGAGCTGAGTTTAGTTTCGGAGAAACTCTAAAACGATGGGATATGCATCTACAACAAAGTGCATGGTGATGGGAAGTATGAGGCGGCGCCCCGAGGCAAAGTAGAGAAGCCCGTAGCCAAGGCCGATAACAAAGGCCCCAAGTGCAGCTCCCGCCGAAGCTGGTTGCGTGGCAATCGTCCCACTAACGGCGCCAACCAGTAGCCCAGCAATCGCGCCCGAATCGCCCCAAACTCGCGTGGCTGCGGCAATTGCGTAGCCGCGAAAAAGCATCTCACTTGCCGCACTAAGTGCAAGCGTTAGCAAGAGCGCAGCGACAAGAGCTCGTCCGTTTCCCTGCAGAAGCAAGAAGTCACTTTCGGCAGCCTGGCCCACAGCAAGGGGCAAGAGGCTCGCAACAAGGAGACCGAGAACCAAGCCTGTCGCACTGTCGCGAGCTGCGTGCTTGCCCTGCAGTCCAACGTGGCTCCAGCCAAGCCCTCGCACTTCGAGAGCAACGCTTGCGAGCACGACCAGCGGAATTAGCGCGGGAACCGGCAACGGCAATACCAAGAGTACGACCATAACAAGCATCTCAATCGCGAACGTCACGTTTGAGATCACCGTGTTTTTCTTAGCCTCGTTCGACACCAGATTCCGTCTAGCTTAGCTTAGCTTAGCCGAGCTAGCGGGATGTAATTCGAGACTAGAGGGCTTCATCGCTCTGCACGTCAACGCGCAGAACCCGATTGCCAACCATGTCGACGAAGTAGAGCTTGCCATCGGGCCCGAAGGTGATGCCCGAGAGCGTTCCTTCGCCAAGACCGGTATCCAAGTAGTTGAGGAGTTCGCCCTCAAGGTCAAAAGCAAGAAGGTAGCCAGTCCCGTAGTCGGAGACAAAGAGCTGCTCGTTCGTAAGCGCTAGTCCAGACGGCGCTCGAACAAACTCTGGATCTTTGACGAAATCTTCGACGACAACGCCTTCCATCACTTGCACCTGAGTCTCGAACGACGGGCGTACCGCACCCTCTGTTCCTGCGGTGGTGTCCATGCGCGCCACCCGTGCATTGCCTGGATCTGCGATGTAAAGCATGCCGCTTGCGTGGTCGAGCTCGAGATGGTTGGCAACACCTTCGGTGTACGAAATCTGGCCTTCGGCATAGCGCCAAGTCTTGCCGTCCGAGTGGTCATCGTTGCCGATGCCATCATCCAGCTCAAAGTCGTAGAGGTCGATGGAGAGATGAGCGCCGCCGATTGTCCAATAGCGGTTTGCATCCTCGTGCACAATGCCCATGCACAGCGGCGTGTTGTGCAACATGTCGAGATGGGAGCCAAGGCCAGTTGGGTTTTGTGCCGCGTAGACACTCATGTCCGATGACCACAGGCTTGGACCTGTAAAGTCATTTCCCGGAGCCTGCCCGTTGTAGGTATTGCGAGACTCGCCGCAGGTTCCAAAGGTGCCCGGGATTCCAAAGGTTGTTTCGTCTTGGCCAAAGTCGATCGCTGTGACTTGTTCCATGAAGTGCAGTGCGTAGCCGTCGATGCGCTTCTCGTAACTGCGATTGTCGGAAGGAGCATCGGTAATGGTTAACGTGCTGTCGTCTTCGTAGTTAACAACCCAAAGCTCGTTGGGACGCAGGGGATTGAACGCAAGGTCGCGCGGTTGATTGAGGCCATCTTCGGCGGTCGCGATGACCGTGAAGGTCACCGAGCTTGGCGTGTGATCACCATCGCCGATTTCTGTGGCAACAGGCTCGGGAGCATCATCGGATCCGCATGCTGAGGCTAGAAATATTGTCGAGATGAAAAGGGAGGACAACAAGCGCATGCGCACGATGTATCAAACGAAAACACTCATGTGCAAGACTCTACCTTTGCGAGCCAACTGCGAGCCAACTGCGAGCCGGCGCGCGCGTGCCGTCCTTCTAGTACGAGCCGGTTATCGAGAAGCTCACAGCATCGCCGTTCACTCCAACATGGAGCACCTCGGCACGTGAATCGCGGCGCGCGCCCATGAGGTAGAGCACCCCCCCTGTGACAACCGCTGCAGCACCAACCGTTGTCGAAATGAACATGAGCCGCTCGGCGGACTGACCGTCATCGTAGAGCTGGTTTTGGCTCTCGTTCCACGGGCCTTCGAACCCCGATATTTCGTCGCTCTTTGATTGCGCACGCAAGCCAAAGAACACGCCGGCGCCAATGGCCGCCAGGCCAACTCCCGCCGTCGAGAGCCCGACAATCTTGAGTGCCTTGCCCGATGACGGCTTCGGCATCGCGGGCTGTGCCTTTGGCTTCTCGGGGTCGAGAAGGGGAATGACAATCTCTGGCTCGGGCGGCTTAGCCGGCTTCGTGTCGGGCTCGCCTTTGGGCTCTACCGGATCCACGGGCTTGGGCGGTTTGTCTTCGGCAAGCGAAGCGCGCAGCTCTGCAACAATCTCGCGAGAATTTGCAGCGCCCTGCCCGTCTGGATCGAGATCTAAGTATTTATCGTAGAACTCGATGGCCTTGGCGATGGCTCCACCTAGACGGTAAGCCTGTGCAGCATTGTAGAGCAACAAAGGCTGAGGGTACGCATCATAAGCAGCTAAGTATTCTTCTGATGCAACATCGAATTCACCTGCATCCTGAGCGGCGCGACCTTTGGCGTAGTGATCGCGAGCGGCAGCCATCTGCTCAGGCGTGGGTGCTGTTTCTTTTGGCGCAGGCGCAGGCTTAGCATCCGGATTCTCGGGCGTAGGCGCAGGTTGTGCAAATAGAGGCTCGCCCCCAGCGCTTAGCGCAAGGCAAACGGTAAAACTCGCAACGAGTGCTTTCATATCTATGGTTCCCTCGCCTTTGCCGAGGAAAAGAACGGATCGATGGCATCGTTGCGCCCCGGCTCCTTCTTCTCGACAGGTGTCTTTACATCGGGTTTCTTCTCAGCCGGCGTTTTGCCCTCAGACTTCCCACCCGACGACGCGTCTTCCGGTGTTTCACCTCGGGCGCCTCGTCGGTCCAGCGGCGTCATGATGCGCGCATTCTCTGTGGTCGCAACCTCGATGCTTGCTCGGTGGTACCCGCTCTTCTTTAGGTAGAAGGCAGCGATGCCTTTGCCGCGTCGCACCGAAACATCGAACGGAGTTTCTCCTAGCCGCACGCCATCCGACTGTCGGTAGATTCGAGCACCAGGTGGCTCGGACTCGATCGTCAGGACAACCGTTTTGGAGACCTTAGCGGGCTCGGCGAGCGGCTTTACAGGTTCTGCGACGGGTTCGATTGCCGGCGGCTTTACAACGTCGGCGACTCGCGCATCGCTAGGCTCGATCTTGGCTACGGTTGCAGATTGCTCGTCGCCGCCTTGTGTAACGACAACAGCGGCAATCGCGGCAGCGGCGAGCACGCCGAGACCAACAAGCACCTTGCGGCTGGTACCAGCCCTCTTTGGAGCTGTGACTGCCGTCTGTGGCGCCGAGTGACGCGCAGTCGAAGCGAGCGTCGTGCCCGTGCCAAAGTCGGCTGCAACGGGCTCAAGATCGGTTTCGGTTTGCGCTGCTGCAAAGTGCCCAGACGCAGCAAGACTTGGCTCCGGAACGCCAACGCTAAACGGTACCGCTCCGTTAAGCGCCTCAATCACCTCTTCCATCGATTGGTAGCGCTCGGCCACGTTCTTCTGGAGTAGCTTCATCACAACCTTCTCGAGGCTGGAAGGAACCGACTCTTCGTAGACCCGAAGTGGCGTTGGTTCGACGTGAATATGCGCGGCGATAATTTCGCCCGAGCCCTCGGCAATAAATGGCGGGCGTCCGCACAGCATCTGATAGAGAACGCAGCCAAGCGCGTAGATGTCGGAACGATGGTCAACACCGCCCGCACCACGGCACTGCTCGGGCGACATGTAGACCGGCGTACCCATTAACGTACCGGTCTTGGTTTGCAACGAGCTGCCCTCCTCGTCGTCTGCGAGTTTTGCTATTCCAAAATCAAGCACCTTCGCGCGCTCGCCCCGAGGCAGGGCTGGGTCGGGAACGAGAAAGACGTTATCCGGCTTTAGATCGCGATGAATGATTCCGTGCCTGTGCGCTTCGCTGAGCAGCCCTGCAATATGCCGGGCAATCGCGATCGATTGAGTCGCACTAAATTTGCCTTCGCGCTTGAGTCGAGTGCCAAGGCTCTCGCCTTCGAGCAGCTCCATGATGATGAAGGCGTTGCCACTTTCGAGGTGGCCGTAGTCGTAAATCTTGACGATGCCCGGGTGCTGAATTCGAGTGGTCGCACGCGCCTCGTTAAAGAAACGCTCGACGATTTCTTTGTCGCTGCAGCGATCGGGAAGAAGAACTTTTACGGCAGCACGCCGCCCCAAAAGCAGATGCTCAGCCTCGTAGACCGCACCCATGCCACCAGCGCCAATTTGGCCAGTAATGCGGTAGCTTCCTACGATGTCACCTATCATGCTCGATCCGCACGCATTCTAGCAGATGACCAGGCCCAGAGCCGCTACGGGCATGCGGGATTGAGCTGCCCTGGAGTGCCCAAATTGCCATCGCCGTAGGGCGTTTGGCCATCACACCAGTTCGCGCCAACGTCGTTGCTGGTGGAGCTGTAGGCATTGGCGCCAAGGCTCATGGATCGCCCTGACTCGTCGGGAAACGAGATATCGAGATACGTCACCCGGTCGATTTCGACGTCGGAGAGGCCTTCGGTCATGATGATTTCATCACCGTCATTGGCCAGGATGAAGTCGGCCGTGGGGTATGCAAAATCTACATCAACACCGCCGTTTGTCGCGGTATTGCCGTTGTTTCCGAAGACCAAACTCTGCGCTGGCGCGATGGCTAGCGGCACATCGATGCTGAACGATTCCAAGTTAAAATCGCGAAAGGATGTGTTGAGCAACTGAAACGTCTCATCGCTGAGATTGTGAAGCTCAAACCATTCGCCAGACAGATCGTTAACGCCTGATGGATCTTTGTGAATCTCGGTGATGATGACTTGCCCAAGGCCTGGAGTGCGGTGGCATTCACTTGGGCCTGCGACGCAGATAAAGCCCGGTTCGACTTGGCAGATGTCACTGCAGCCATCGGAGTTTGTGGTGTTGAAGTCGTCGCAATCTTCGTCGTTGCCCGGATCCACGAGGCCATCGCCGCAGCCCACCGTGGCATCGATAAAGGCGGCATCAGCAACGAATGCATCCGCGGGAATTGCCGCGTCGGCAAGCTGCACTCCACACATGAACTCATCGCCTGGGCTGTGGCAAAAGCCATCAGCTGCGCAGCTCGTGCTCTCTGGGCACGAATCGCCGGTGCCGCAAGTGATCGCACAAGGTGTGACCGTGGGGCTGAAACAACCAGCAGCGGAGGCAAAGAGCCCAAGGAGAAGGCTAGCGAGACAGGACCTGTACATGACGTTCGAACCTGTGAGGACCGTAGCACGTCTGGCAATTGTTGGGCTTGTGGTGCTGCTAGAACGTCGCCTGGAAGACAGTGCCCCAGCCTGTCGATTTGTCGGGACCTTGAATTGGCGCAGGGCTCAGGGAGATGGCGCTGTGCTGCTTGTTGGCCCGTTTGGCCGAATACGGCGCGTCGACGATGCTGTAAAGGGTGCCAGCTGTGATGGCCAAGGAGCCGAGGATCGCCAAGCCCGCCAAGTTGGTACTATCGTCTTCGTCATTGTCATCCACAGCCCCAAAGCTGTTTCCCACGGCCGATGCTACGCCAACGACAACGAGCCCAGTTCCAGCAAGCCGAAGACCGCCGCCAATCAGAACACCCCGCCAATCGCCGGTGTACACATGGCCAAGGCTTGGACTCACTAGCAGCCCGATGACACCAGCGTAGATTGCCGTATCACTCTCGGCGCCAACGACGATCACGCCGGCACTGGCCGCACTGAGAAGCAGCGGGGTCGCCAGAGCGATACCGGCGCTATAGGGCTGGGCATCTGGGGCCATGCTGACCCTATTGGTTGGCGCAACCGCAGGATGGGTTTGCGCGGTGGCCGAGGTAGCAGTGACGGCGAGAACTGCAAGGGTGGCAAGTGCGAATTGGAGGGAGCGAAGGGGAATGAGGCGCATGCTCACAACACACGGACGCGTTTGGGAAAACGTCACGCCAATGCTAGGAGTTTACTCCTGGCTTTGGGCTAGTTTCAGCCGCTCCATTACCATCGTCGTCTCTGCCCGGTCGTCGTCGAGGGTTGTGATTTCGCTCAAGCGAGATGCCACTTCGCCTTCGAGGCTGGAAATTTCGTTTTTTAGTGCCTCCACTTCGCGCTTGAGACGAGCTTGCTTGGACGTGGCATCACTAAGAATTGGGAGGAGCGAAATGTTCGTCGATCGAAGAGTTTGCTTAACAACGCGCACAACCAGCTCGAGGTTTTCTTCGGGAAGCTTGCGCATTAGCGCGATGGCCTCCTCGATACCATAGTCCTGGTCGATGCCCTCGCCGAAAGGCTCAAGCCCTGTAAGCGTTGCGGCGTGTCCGATTTCTTCTGAGTCGCCTTGCGAGGTGGGCTGCTGGACGATCTCAACCAAGACGCCTGTGATGTTGTCTTTTCCTCCGCGATCGTAGGCCAGATCAATCAATCGCTCGAGGCCAGCCTTGCTGCCTTCCATCGCCAAGACCTCGGCAATCTCTTCGGCACGTGGGAAGTATTCGTAGAGACCATCCGAGCACAGAAGAAGGCGGTCACCGCGTTTCAGCCTGCTGTGAACCACCTCGACGTTTACGCTGTCTTTGGCGCCAATTGCTTCGACAAGCACACTTCCCCACTGCTCGAGCATGGCTGCACTTGGAGCCTGGTTGTCCTTTGACATTCGCTGAGCGACCGTGTGGTCCGTTGTTAGTTGGGTAACCGAGCCACTGCGCACAAGGTAGGTTCGAGAATCGCCTACATGCCCGATCCACGCGCCATCCGCAGTGACACATACAACCTCGAGCGTCGTCCCCATTCCATGTGTTGCGGTATTTTCCTCGGCGTGTTTGCGCACCGCTTCATTGGCGAGTGTGCCGACCCTTGTTAGCAACTCCGTCATAATCGGACGGGTTCGAGAGTTGGGCGCGCTAGAGACTGCGTCGAGCACCTCGCACTCACCGGAGAGCACCTTCTTTACCTCGTCCACTGCCAGTTGGCTTGCAACCTCGCCTGCGGCGTGTCCCCCCATGCCGTCTGCGACTACAAAGTATCGACCGTCTGGGTCCGAGTATTTCGAATCCTCGTTGTGGTCGCGAACTCGGCCGACCTCGGTTCTCTCAAAGACCAGAATCTCTGATGAAGTTCTCTCGTGGGGAACAAGTGCGGTCATTCGGTACCCAACCGATTGTTTCACATACGCGTCTCATCGGCCAAGAGCAGCGCAGGGCACGTCAGTTCCAGTAGATTCGGATTCTTCTAGAGCCTAACTTGGAAAGCAAATCCGGGGTCTTGAGGGTACTTCGTAGCTTCAGGATAACGCCTATGTGACCGAATATCACCGGGAGAACGTGCGTCGCCTCATCCAAGAATCGCTTCGACGAAGTGTCTTTGACGACCTAAGCGCCTGGCGAGACCACCTGGTTCTTCGAATCGTGCAATTTATCGTTCTCTTCCTTCCCGTGGGCCTTCTTCTGAAGATCCGATTCTTTTTGGAGAACAAGCACTACGAGCTCATCGTCTTTGACATTTTGATCTGGTTCTACGCCGTTCTCTTGCTCGTGGTTGGAAAGGGCCTTTTCAAACCAAGCCGCATCTACGTCCTCATCGCGATCTTCTTCTCGTGCATGGCGTTTCACATCATCCTGGGACCTAACGAGGCTCGCCCAATTTGGCTGGCGTTTTCGGTAGTGATGGCGGCAGTCCTCTATGGCAAGCGCGGCGTCTTGCTCTTCTGTGCAGCCAACGCCGCAATGCTCATTGCCGTCTTCGCATTTATTCCTGCAACCAACGCAGCTTGGAGTGCCCCTCTTAACGACGGCCAAGCAATTTGGTTAACCGGCGTTGCCAACAAAACGCTACTCAACTTCATCCTCGGCATGACCGTATCTTGGTTGGTTGGTGCATTGGAGTTGCAGCTCATTGCGACAAAGGAGAGCCAGGCACGCAGCCGTCTTGTTGAAGAGAACGTTAGCGACGTTGTGTGGACAATGGATATGCAGTTGCGCACAACGTTTATTACTCCGTCGGTCGAGCAGCTTCGAGGCGTTACAGTAGCGGAAGCGATGGCGGAGACGCTTGAAGAAACCATGGACGAGGAATCTGCACGCAGGACCAAGCTTGTCTTCGCTGCAAAACGCGAGCAAATTGCAGAAGGGCTAGCTTCGGGTTGGGAACCAGTCATTGTGGAAGCCGAACAACCCTGCAAAGGCTCGGGCTTCGTGCAAACCAGCATTCACCTAAAGTTCGTCGCTGATGCCGATGGCCAGCCAACGATGATCGTTGGCGTCACTCGGAACATTTCTGATTACAAGCGCGCAGAGCTTGAGAGAGAAGATATGCGAGCTCAACTCAATACAGGCCGAAAAATGGAAGCAATCGGAAGACTTGCCGGCGGTGTCGCCCACGATTTCAACAACGTGCTGAGTGCCATTACCAGCAACGCGGTGCTGGTGAAAGAGGATCTAAAAGAGGGCGAGCCGCACTACGAGCTTATGGACGGCATCCTCTCGGCTTCGCAGCGAGCCGCGAACTTGACCAAGCAACTACTCGCCTTCTCTCGCAAGCAATTGGTGGCACCAAGCATCGTCGATCTAAATGAACTGATCGAGAACCTGCATACCCTCTTGGCACGCATCATTGGACGCAACATAAACTTGGAAACCCGAGCTGTGGCGACGCCATCGTGCATTCACGTCGATCCAAGCCAAATGGAACAAATCGTTCTGAATCTTGCGATCAATGCGCGCGACGCGATGCAGGAGGGAGGTGACCTTGTCATCGAGACCGCAAACCTCACGATCGTGCAGCCCTCTAGCTATGGCTGCAACGACACCCGCCCTGGAAGCTACGTGGCTCTCATTGTTCGCGACACCGGCACGGGAATCACGCCAGAAGTGCAAGAGCGAATGTTTGAGCCCTTCTTTACGACCAAGGACGTTGGCAAGGGCACGGGTCTTGGGCTCGCAACGCTCTATGCCATCGTCGAGCAAAGTGGTGGCTCGATCGACTTCACGTCGAATCTTGGCGAGGGCACCGAATTTCGAATTCTCTTTCCTGCGCAGGCCAAGAGCGCACAAGCGCCGCCCCCAAAAAAGCAGGCGAAGGTAGAGGGTGGTGACGAAACAATTCTCCTTGTTGAAGACGAGGAAATCGTGCGCAAACCGATTGTGCGACTCTTAAAGCGGCTTGGCTACAACGTGCTATCGGCAGGCTCCGCCGACGAGGCTCTGGAGACCGAGCATGCCCACGATGGGGTCATCGACTTGCTCTTTACTGATGTTGTTATGCCCGGCAAGAACGGTCGCGAGTTGGCCGAGGAGATGCGCAAGCGACGCCCAGAGGTTAAGGTGCTTTTCACCTCTGGTTACACCCAGGACATTTTTGCGGATGGTGAGATGCCGGCAAACACCAACTTTATTGGCAAGCCTCATACCTTCAATACGCTTGCCAGCCTTATAAGAACAATACTTACCAGACGACTTACGCCCTGAGCGCTGCAGCGCTACACGAGAAGCGCGTACGCTCCAAGGCCTGCAATCCCTACTGCAGTCATGGAGATTCCTGTTACGCCAAAGGCAACGATCGCCGATTGCACTGACCGCACCCAACTGGGCTCCTCACCAAAGCCGCGATGCCCGCGGCTGCCAACGGCACGCGCAGGGGCAACTTGGTGTGCGTTGCGCTGGGCAAAGAGCCCCGAGGCCCATCGAAAGGAAACCACGTAAATGAGGGCGAAGACGATCGCCAAGCACCACAGCAGCACATCGATAGACACCTTGTAATGCTAACAGAGTCCGCTGTGAGTGCAGCGAAGTTCGCTAAGCCCCCTTGCCGTGACAGGGGGATTGGCGGCATGGTTGCCACGTGAAAGAACTCAGCCCCTTTTCATCGCGTTGCGAAATGACCCAGATTGTTATGCCAGGGCATACCAATGGAGTTTCTGGGGTTCTCTTTGGGGGCGTGATGATGCAGTGGATCGATGTGTGCGGCGGGGTGTCTGCGATGCGACACGCTGGCGGAGCCGTTGTCACAGCGTCGATTGATCGCCTCGACTTCATCGTCCCCGTGCGAGTCGGCGACATTGTCGTGCTGCAATCGCAAGTGAACTTCACGCACCGCTCTTCGATGGAAGTTGGCTGCCGAGTTGAAGTGGAAGACCCAGCAAGCCGAACTCGCAAGTACACAACTAAGGCGTACTTGACGTTTGTTGCCATGGACAAAGATGGCAGGCCGCGCCCTATCGAACCCCTGGCGCTTTGCAATAGCGAAGACGAGCGGCGTTTTGCCAGTGGCAAAGAACGACGTCTAAGCCGACTGCAGGCCGCGGGAAAACTCGCTAAGTAGCTTTCTTGCGATGTGCTCAGCCAGATTCGCTATCCTAGGTTTCGATCATCTCCATGGGTTCGCGAGGAGCTTGGCTAGAGCGAAGTGTCTTCGCAGCGCCGCCTAACTCGATGTCGACCTCTATGGTGTACATGCGCCCGTAACTTGTGGCTCCGAGGGCCTTCTCAACTTTGCTCCAATTGCCAATCGACAACTTGTAGCTCGCCTTCACGTCGGTCTTTGGAAGGACGATTTGATCCCAAGCGGCGTAGGCATTGTCCTTCCAAATCGTCGGGCTTCGGGCTGAAATAATGTCGAGGCGAGTGCCAGCGGCATCCAAGAGTCGCACTTCGACAATCTTGAAGGCCGAGGACATCTCGCCCTGCCCGGTGATTGCCATTTGCATGGTCGATTGACCGCAGGGCTCGACATAGACACGATCCATATCGCCTTCCGCTATATCCCCCTCCACCATCTCGCCTTCCACGGCATTCAGATTGGGTGCGGTCTTGCCTCGCTCCTCTTCCCTCGCAGGCATCACGCGCTTTGCCTCTGGGCAATCTTCGAGCAGGGTGACCGATGCAATCGTGACTACCGCGGGACTCTCGACAACCGGCGCTTCGACAACCAGCGTTTCGACCGGCGCTACCGGCTCCGTTGGCTTGGTCTCTTTCTGACATGCGCCAGCGGCAAGAGTGGAGAGAGCGACAAGTGAAATGAGTCTGGTCATAGTTCCTTTGGTGCGAGGCCACCATTGTGCCGGCCACCATTGTGCCGGGATCCACCAGCCAGAGCCAATGCTTTGCACGAGGCTGGTTGTTCTAAAGTGGGGCAGCGAAATAGCACCTAGTCCTTTGAAGCCATTTGCTACTATCAGAGTAGTGAAGATGTACAAGATCGATTCATCCAGCCAAGTTAGTGAACTCGCGAAAGAGGCCGCTGAGGTCATCCGCGAAGGAGGTGTGGTGTGCTTACCCTGCGCGGGCAGATACCGGCTCTTTGCAGACCTGCTCAACAATGATGCGGTCATGCGACTGATGCAGGCAAAGAGCCGAATCAAGACGGCGCCGGCTCTGGTCTTTATCGAAGGCGCATCCGATATTGATCGAGTTGCAGAGGAAATCCCTGCCCTGGCTCGAAAGCTTGCGAGCGAGCTTTGGCCACAACCCATTACCATTCGCGTAAAGCCAAGCTCCGAGCTTCCCAAGAAAGTTCTTAAGCAACTTGGCGGCAAAAAGGTGCGTCTTGGGCTGCGAACGCCAGATGGTGGGCTCGCACAAGCAGTCTTACGGGCGGTTGGTTCACCACTTTTGGTCTCGAGTGCAAATCGTGAGAAGAAGGCCGGTGAGAGTTCTTCTGCACAAGTGGCAAAGACATTTGGGCCACACATTGACCTCTTTATTAACGACGGAGACCTCACTCCCGAGGCGGTCTCGACCATCGTCAACATCGAGAACGACGCGGTTGTTATCGAGCGGCTTGGTGCTGTCGATGAAGCAACAATTCAAAGCTGCTCGCAAGGCTAAGGCATTCACTCCGCCAGCACCAATGCCGACTTCACCAGCACCAATGCCGACTTCACCAATACCGACTCCGCAGCATGTCGGACCACATCTGGCCACATCTAGGGCGACATCTGGCCAGATCTAGAGATGGGAGACATCTGGCCAGATCTAGAGATGGGAGACATCTGGCCACATCCGGCGATGGGACAGATGTCGATTTTGTGGAGAATTATTGCGACTTGAGCTTTTGGACACCCTCTTGTGTATGAGCGCTGAAAACGGCGCTATTCTGCTGCACTAATTTAGACCCTCACACGGGAGACCAACGATGAAAAGCCTCAAAACAATGACCCTCGCGCTCGGACTATCGAGCATTTTTGCCCTCGGAGCCTGTGGCGGCAGCGAACTCGACAAGGTCGAGAAATTCGTAGACGAAATTTGCGCCTGCAAAGACGCTGAGTGCACAGACAAGGTCGGCGAAAAAGCGAAGAAGTCCATGGACAAAGAGACCATGGAAAAGCTCAAGAAAGACAAGCCAGAGGAAATGGCAAAGCTTATGGAAAAGATGATGAAGTGCACGATGAAGCACGTGCCTGATATGCCAGCAATGCCTGAGTAGGCTTACTGCATATCCGCCCGTGAAGATTTCTTCTGAGGCGAAATCAAGGAGCACACGCATTGGCGTTGTGCTCCTTTTTTTGGGGATGACGGCAATGTCACTGCCTCAGCGCGCTAGAAGATTGGCCTCACGGCGCCATGCCAGTACGCTTGGCCCATGAGCAAATTCCACGATTTTGAGGCCCAGTCGATTACTGGCGATCCGGTGCGTTTCTCCGACTACAAAGGCAAAGTCTGCCTCGTCGTCAACGTCGCCAGTTTTTGAGGGGCAACCCCACAGTACGCAGGTCTGCGTACACTATTTGAGACCAACAAGGACAAAGGGTTCGTTGTGCTTGGCTTTCCTTGCAACCAATTTGGTGCGCAAGAACCTAAGTCCGATGCAGAGATTCTAGAATTTGCAACCAGCACGTACGACGTTACGTTTCCGATGTTTTCCAAGATCGATGTAAATGGAGACGATGCGACACCACTCTACAAGTTCTTGCGCGAGAGCAAGGCTGCGGAAGATGGCTCTTCCGACATCAAGTGGAACTTCGAAAAGTTCTTAGTTGATGGCGAAGGTACTGTTCAAAAACGATACGGTACGAAAGTGACTCCCGAAGAGATCGCAGACGACATCGCCCAGTATCTTGGCTAAGGGGCTCTGGGCCTCGAACACTTCGAGGCCGCAGTTGCACTACGGCTACGTTACCCGGCCACCATCGCATCAGATTCGTTGATGGCTTGTCAGCAAGGGCTGAGTCTTGGCATGATCAGAGATATGTCGAACGACCATGAGAGACGCTCCTCGCCTCGAGTCCCCTTCGCGTCGCCCATCACCGTTCGGGTTGGTGGTGAGAGCCGTAGTTGTCGGACTCGAGATTTGGGAACCGGCGGCATCTTTGTCTACTTCGACGGAGCCCCACCTGCCCTCGAGACCAAGGTCGACATTGAACTTAGGCTTGGCGAGGCAGAGGCCCTGGTTTTTGAAGGCCGTGTGGCCCGCTATGGCAGCGGGGGAAACGGCATTGGTGTGGCGTTTGTTGCCGTGTCACCCGAAGCGAGAACAAAGCTCTCAGAGTACGTGGCAACTACGACCTGAGCACATTTGCTAGCCTGGAATGCTGGCTGGCAGGAGGCTCGCGCCATCCTTCATTTGCTGCTTTAACTGCTTTGCCGCCATGGCATAGCCGCCGTCTCCGCCGTCGACGAAGTGAATGTGGTTGCCCTCGTCAAGCCCGTTTACAAAGCACGTCATTAGCGACGTCTCCGACTCGTGTACTCCGTAGAAAATCGTCTCTTCCCTGTGCATTGTCTCAAGAGTTTTTCGAATTGCATCCGCTTGGCCGGCGTTGCAATCGATAATCATTCGCAGGGCATCATCAAACTTGCGGTAATCGGAATGGGTTGCCATTGAGGCTGCGTACTTTTTTGCATTGAAGAAAATCGCCGGCATCTTGAACTTGAAAATTAAGACCGCGAAGAAGATCTCAACAACCCGCAGCATGTAGCGAAGCGAGAAACGGCTCTCGTGATAGCGGCGCTCGTCGGCCAAGCACTGCGACATCGAGCGATAGCGCATCGACTCGATGTTGACAGGGTTTGCCGACTCCATCTTGCCTTCGTAAAGATTGTCCAATCGCTCCAGAACGTGGCTGTAAGCCTCATCAGACGTTTTTGACCGCGCGACCACAAGGAGAGAGAGAATTTTTCCGTGGCGATTGGGAATGGGTTGCCAACGGCACGAGAGCCCTTTGAGATTGGCCTCTTTGGTTGCTGCATCCATGACGCAGTACTCGTCAGGCTGGCCCTTTACTTTCTCTTCGGCAGCCGTGAGCCCTCCTCCGCGGAAAATCGCGACGGCTTTGCCAGCGACTAACTCGAACTTTGCGATCTTGATGTAGATCTTCTCTTGTTCGAGTTCGGCTACATCAACGATGCCAAGGCGAAGTTCGAGATCAAATGTCTCTACCGAGAGATGCTGCAAAGCCACAAGCTCCGCACGGATCAAATCGATGTGACTTGGTGGCACCAAGAAAGTCGCGCCATCGCCGCCAAAGACGAAAGGCAAATCAATGTCGCCCATCACGTTTTGCACGCAGGCAATGGCAGCGGCGCCGACGGTATTTACGTCTTTGTAGCGCCCGGCTTCAATCGCCTTCGTCGAACCGCGCACATCGGTAATCACTACCTTCCAGTCGCTTGGAACAACGTGGAAGTGTGCATCGTCTACGACGCCGCCAAACTTGGAAAAGCTCGGAAGCTCTTTATAGAAGTGTTCGGTGCCCACTTAGCGTTGGAGTATAGCAGGCGAGCGAGCGAGCACGGCAGCATGCGGGCTGTCATTGCCTTCTTTGCCGCACGTATACCCTGGGGTAGGATTCGGCCGATATGAATCGGTCTGCGCAAGAATGTCGGAGCCGGCCTCGCGCTACTGGCAATTCTCGGTGCCTGCGGTTGCGAGAAAACAACCGCTGCGGCGGACGCAGGCTACGTGCGCTGCCGCTAAGCTACTCTTCGCCTAGCTCACGGGCGAAGATCGCACGAACCTCGGCGCACTTGGCGTCGACGTTCTCGGCTGTGAAGTCTTTGGTTGGAATCTCTGCGACAAGCTCGATCCTCACAAGACCTGGCGATGCCACCAACTGCCCCATAGGTTGGCATTCTTTCGCTCCGCGAATTACGGCCACCACGATGGTCGCATCGAGTTGAGCCGCAAGGTGAAACGGCCCTTTCTTAAAGGGGCCGAGTTTGCCATCGCGCGAACGCGTTCCCTCGGGTGAAATGAAAACCGTGGCGGACCTTTCCGTCACGAGCTTGGCCACTCGCTCGAGTGAGGCAATTGCCTTTGCAAGATTCTTGCGGTTAATGGTTGGCACGTCGAAAGCGAAGATGGCCCAGCCAAAGAAGGGAACGAAGAGGATTTCGCGTTTGAAGAGCGTCGTCCCGTAGGAGGGGAAAATCGAGCCCATCAAGAACATGTCGAGCTGTGAGGTGTGATTGAGAAATACCAAGCGGGGTTTGCGCCCTGCAAGAAACTCTGGATTCACGATCTCGACATCAACGCCCTGCAACCCAAGAAGAAACTTGCTGCAGGTGCGCACGATGGGAGGCAAGTAGGATGCAGAGCGGATGCGAAGAGTTCCTAGGGCAAATGCGCTTGCAGCAGTAAGGCCTACACTTGCAGCGCCCCACCCTGCACCAAGCACCATGGCGTTGCGGGCAACACTCTTTATGCGCGAGCTCAAATCGCCAGCGGCGTTTTGCTCGTAGGGCCCACAGAACGGCGTGTTGTCAGCTTCTCTATCTACTTCGCTTGTCATTCGTTCGCCGTCGTCCTTCGCGCAGTTCGATACTACAAGAGTTCGAACTCCAGCAGGGCCACAATCGGTCGTGTCAGTACAGCACGCTGTGTCGAATCGCCTCGGTGCTGCTCACCCAGACGATGCAATGCACTCACCCCGGCGCGGCATGCAATCTGCACACTAGATGCTTATAGGAAATTACCAATCATGAACGAAGAAAGAGAGCACCAGAACATGCAAGCAGCCGGTGAGAGCGTCCGTACACCTCGTTTGAAGTCGTCACGAAGGCGACAGTACTCCGTCAAACTCGACTCGTCGGCTCCACCTCTGCAAACAATGCGAGACAAGCACGTCCTCATCATTGGAAGCAAGCGGGTTGCTCGCAACATCCAACAGGAGTTGGAAGGCGAGAACATCGCAGTTGTGATGACGCCAGACTCGGCCAGTGCCTTTCGCGCGATGTCGGAAACGACGATCGCCGTTATCGCCGTTCCGCCTCTTATCGATGGCACGCTTATTTCCACGTGTAAGAAAATTGCCGATAGGCAGCCGAAGGTTTCGGTATTTGTCGCGTGTGGACCAACCTCTGAGGCGACGACAAGGAAGCTCTACGGCGCCGGAGTCTCCGCAGTGTTCTTCTGGCCAAGCGATCGCGAGCCTTTGTTGCGAACGATGTATCGCCTTAGCCGCCCCAAGCTCCCCTCGAGAAAGAAGCGTGAGCCGCAGGAAATTGCCCTGCAGGAACTCGTTACGTCGCACCTTAAGACCGAAGCCTCGGTTCTTGGAAAACACGTGCGCGTTATCGTTACCAATCGATACGTCATGCTGGCAGGCCGAGTCGATGCGCTTTGGAAGGTTGGCATGGCCGAGACAATTGCCGGCGAAGTTTCTGGCGTAGCGGAGGTCTTCTCTGACGCCATACTCGTCGCTGGACACGATGCCTTGACGGATCGCTCAATTGCGACCGCTGCGCGGCAAGTTCTTAAGCACACCAATGAAGTCGACGCCTCGACCCTCGCTGTCACTGTTAAACGCGGGGTAGTCTCGCTCGCAGGCTCGGCGACCAGTCGGGCAGAGTTGCAGCGCGCCGTTGAGATTATTTCGCACGTGCGCGGAGCACAGCGAATTGAGGATTGGGCGGTTGTAACTCCAAAGGGGAAGCACCGCGATCAGCAAATTGGCAAAGCCGTGCGCGCAGCCATTGCCGTGCGCTATCCACGAGGAAACGCCGAAGTTGCGGTGTTTGGTGGGATTGCGGTGCTTTCTGGAACCGTTAAGAAGGTCTCCGAGAGACGTGAACTCGCGGCCTTGGTTCTGCGCCAAAGTGGCGTTGTGAAAGTTGTAGACAAATTGCGTGTTGCCAAAGCTCGCACGGTGAAACCTCGAAGTAAGAAGAAAACCAAGTAGCCCCATCCAGCCAAGAGCGACCCAATCCAAGCAAAAGCAAAACGAGCTGGTTTCATGGCCGTTTCCTAGCGCTAGCTCGTTATCGTTTCGGCGCTTGACCAGTTCTCCCATTAGCCAGACCGCAGAGAAGTTGGTTTGGCTTGGCGGCTGGAAGATTGTGGCCGGGCGCACATCGGCGGCTTTGAGTCGAACTTCTCCGCGCCTATCTCGCTCTCGCAGCGCCTAGCGACCCGTAGCGTGTGGTTACGGATGCGGGCAGCACTCAGCTTCGAGTCCCGTTGATAGCTCAGGAATGCGCACCATCGGCATCGACCCAAAGGGCCAGAGTTGCACAACCAGGCTCGATTGCCCGACCTTCTTCGATTGCCGACGCGTTTCGGGAACGAGCGGAGTCTGTGTTCGCTAGCGGTCGAATTCGCTATCACGTATCCAGTCGTTTACCTCCGCCAACAATTTCTCGTGGGTACCCGTACTGGCGAGAATCGTTCGCGCTCGCAAAGCGTATTTCTTCGCTAGAGGGCGATCGCGTCCAGATTTCCCGAGGGCCTCGGAGAGCTGAAATAGACTCTCTGCCAACTCGATGTCTTCAGCCTCACCGCGCGTCCGGATACGCAAAGCCTTTTCGAGGTATGGGATGGCGCTCTCTGGGTTGCCCGATTCCAACTTGGCGTTCCCCACACATGCCAGTGCATAGGCGGAGAATGGATGGTCCGCACCGACCGAATTCTTGAAAATTGCGCCTGCTTGGTCACACGTCTTAACAGCCTCTTCAAAATTCTTCATGGCGACGTAGAGACTGCCGAGATTTAGCAAGACGCGCCCAACGCTCTGGTCCTCCGGGCCACTCAGCTTCTCCTGAATCGCCAGGGAGCGCGACTGGTAGTCTACGGCTTTCTCGTAGAGTTCTTGGGCCTGGTAGACGTTGCCAAGGTTGGAGAGTATCGAGGCCACCGCAGGATGCTCAGATCCGAAGTTCGTTTCCAATATGGTGAGTGAGCGCTCGTAAGCCTCGGCGGCTTCCTGCTGGCGCTCGAGACGGTACAAGGTGCTGCCAATTCCATTGTACAAGTAGCCTGCCCACGGATGGTTCTGCCCAAGCGAGCGTTCGACAATGCTTGCGGCCTCTTGGTTCAGAGTAAGTCCCGCTTCGTAGTTGCCTAAACGGGAGTGTGCATCGGCCAAATCGCCCATTGTCGCAACGAGATCCAGATGATCGGCGGGCCTGATCTCTCGCCACACGGCCAATGCACTTTCGTGGGCTTTGCGGGCACCGGCGTAGTCTCCCTTCGCGTAGGAAGTCTCTCCTTGCGCATTCAGTATTCCCGCGCGTAGCTCCGGGTTGTCACCGATCCTAGAGAGCATGGCCGATGCGTGTTCTGCCCAGTGCGAAGCCTGCTCGAACTCGGCGTCCTTTGCGCCGAGAATAAACGCAAGGCCTGTCGATGCTTTGACTGCAAGCCTGTCATGGTGGGCTCGCACTGCCCTGAACAATGCTTTGTAGAAGTAACGCTTACTCTTAGCGTTGTCGCCAAGTTTGTCGTGAGCTTCGCCAGCCAAAAAGAATGCCTCTGAACCCGTCACACCATCGAGCTTGTCTGCTTCTGCCGCTACCGCTACCGCGTTGGCTAGCGCCTTTTTGTAATCGCCAGCGACTGCCAACGCTGTGCCTTCCGCCAGTACGCTTCGCGCCGCTTCGACGCGTTGACGAGCCTCAGCATTCGTCGGGAGGGCCATCTCGGCTGACGGCGCCTCGGAGTTGGCACATACGTCTGCGCCTGGCAGCCCTTGCACCGCTTGGACAGCCCTTTGCGCCAACGGAGCATCCGCTTCGCTTAGCAGCGCAGCAAGCGCTTTGGCCTCCGAGAGCCTCCACTGCAAGCACTCCATGCGCAACTCGAGAACATCTTCAGATTGCTCCCCAGTGACACGCGTTGCGCGGCATGTCTTGGTGTGCATGTCAGTCCAAGACTGCCCGTAGCTATCGAACTGCGTTTCAACCTTGCGCCATGCCGCTTCTGCATCGACGATTTTTGCGGTGGTAAAGGCAGTGAGCCCCTTCTGCTTGAGCGCGGGGCTCCACATGCGATTCCAGTGCGCCTCGGCACCCGAACAGAGGTCTGGCGCGGCCTCATCGCGTGTTGCGTAGAGCAGGCCAGAGCCGAGCAAAACGATGGCGGCCGCTACAGCCAACCATCGACCGAAACTTCGCTCTCTCTCTTCGACCTTTAAAACCGCGAGCAGCTGCGTCATCGACTCATGACGATCCTCGGCCGAGATCGAAAGCCCGCGCATCAAACACTCGTGGATCTTTGATGGGACACCGAGGCGATGCTCAGGGTCTTGCAGCACGCCTTGGGTTATCGCCTGTTTTAGCGTTGAGAATGAGTCACCAGAGAAAGGGCGGGTGCCATAGAGTGCCTCGTACAATGACACGCAGTAGCTAAACTGGTCGCTCTTCACGCCAACAGCGCCGCCGTCAAACTGCTCGGGAGACATATAGACAGGCGTTCCGACGAGGGCACCCGTCTGGGTCAGATCCTCGCCCAGCAGGCCACCATCGTCAACGTGATGATGTCCCTTGAGCGGCGCCTCCTCATGTTGCCGTGCCAAACCAAAGTCGGTCACAAAGACATCCCCAACATCGCTTACTAAGACATTCTCTGGTTTGAAGTCTCGATGCACAAGCCCCGCATCATGCGCTGCTGCCAGACCGCTGCCAGCTTGCCGGAACACATCGACGATTTCGCGCCACGACCGTTCGCTCGCCTGCAGCCAAGAGCGCAAACTCTGGCCTGCAATAAACTCCATGGCGATAAAGACTTCATCGCCCACGGTGCCGACGTCATACACACGAACGACGTTGGGGTTGGCGAAGCGAGCCATGGATTGGGCTTCGCGCAGCAGGCGGTCACGAGCTGCTCCCACCTTGAGTGGGTCTGTCTGTCCCGGCCGCAAAAGCTTGAGGGCAACCTTGCGGTCGAGTTCGGGATCGTAGGCGGCATAGACGACGCCCATCGCCCCACCACCGATGAATTCCAGAACTAGGTAGCGACCGACAGGAGTGCCTTTGCTGAGATGTTGGCGCTTGCCGTCGACAGACTCCTCGCCACGCGTAACTGCAAGCGCCGAGCTCTGTTGGGCCAATTCGCCGACAAGTTCTGAGCAGCTGGGACAGCTGTCAAGGTGAACGTCAAGGGCCGCGATTCTGTGCGCGTCGAGAGCTCCACCCACAAAGGCGCATACATCTTCGTCGGTTAGGCAATCCATGATGGCGAAGCGCAGTTCGTACTAGACTAACTCATCGGTGACCAGCCAAAACAACAGGAACGACAAGCTCGATCTCGCTACTGCATTTTTGGAATTGCTCAGCGCACCTTCAGCAGTTGAAAGCGTTGGGGTCACAGGGCTTGAAGCCAAACTGCGCGGTCTGTACGACGCAGCTGCTTCGACATGGCAACCGATTCAGTTGCGAGAGCAAGATTTCCTCGTCGCGTTGGCAAGCAAGGTCTCAGGTAGAACAGAACTACTCTCAGCGCTTGAAAGCATCGACTGCGCCGAGATCTTCTTGGCTTGCGCTTGTGCACGTGGCGACGAAGCAGCGATACGGCTCTTCGAGGAGCGATATTTCTCTGTCATACGTCCGGCTCTTGTTCGCATGGGCGCATCCGATGCGACGATTGATGACGTTAAGCAGATCCTCCGCGACAAGCTCTTTACCTGCGAGCCTGGCTCCGCAGCAAAGATTCTCGGCTACGCGGGACAGGGCGAGCTTCAGGGGCTTGTGCGCGTCTCTGCTGTGCGCTGGACGTTGCATGAATTCCGCAAGCAAAAGCGTGAGGTTCCGCTGCCTGAGGATGTCGAGCATATGACAACGGCTGCAGGCCCCGAAATGCAGGTTCTTAAAGCGCAACATCGCATCGCCTTCAAGACGGCCTTTGAGAATGCGCTTGGTCAACTCTCATCGCAAGAACGCAATGTCTTGCGCTTGCGTCACGTTCGCGGCATTTCTGCCGAACGAATTGCGGATATGTACGGAGTACACCGCGCCACCGCCACTCGTTGGGTCGGCAAGATATATGAGAAGGTTTTCAACAAGACTCGGCGTGCGCTCAGCAAAACTCTAGCTGTTGAACCGTCAGAACTTGATGACGTGTTGTCTCTCGTTGAGAGCCAACTGGAGCTGAGTATTCAGCGACTGCTTCAGAGTGAGGTCACCGGAGTGGACTCACAGACCACGGAATGATGCATCGGGCTCGGCACTAGTTGCAGAGCTCTGAGGTTGGATTGTCGGTGCAGAAAATATCTGCACATATGCGAATCGGCTCGGAGCAAATCTCATCGTCGCAGAGATTTGAAAGCGCCCCCATACACCGCAGTGTGTCCGACCAAGCCTGCTCGCAGTTCATCTGTCGAGTCACACTACCCATCGAGATACAGTACGCAGGGCAATCTATGAGCGACTTTGTGCCATCGCAATTCGCTTCATTGATCCGTCCGCAGATTGGCTCGCATGATGTGAGGTTCCCACCGGTGATGGGCTCGGCATCCGTAGAGGAGGGTTGGTTTCCGTCGGTTGTGGGCCCGGCATCCGCAGAGACCTCTCGGTCTCGCCCATCTTGGCCTCCCCCCGAACACCCAGAAAGGCTGAGGCTACCCAAGATGAAACAATAAAAAGCAGTGAGTATGTATCGCATAGATACTCCCTCAATACGCGAGGCAGAGTTTGTCGCGATGTTTCTCAAAAAAAGAATTCTTCGCGAATTCGACGAAAAAACCGGGCGACAACCGAACCTTCGCATTGTTGCTCTGTAATGAACTCCGTACAGCACCGCAAGTTGCTCCGCAACTACTCGTCACCACTTTGCGAGCTGTTGCAGGTTGCGTGCGCCGATGTCCACCACGCAGGCTCCGCGCATGCACAACTGTCACCAAGCGGCGCAATGCAGGCGCTCGGGCAGACCGGCTTACACGGTTTGGGTCTCAAGTGCTTGGTCCACTGAGTTGGTCAAAATCTCGCGCAGGGATTGTTGTTTCTGACTAGTAGAAGCTTGCACCGACCGAGAGTGCATAGTTTCGAATGCGCTGGTCTTCGTCATAGATTCCCGTGCCTGCTCGCACTTGCACGTCCAGAGCAAAGCTCTCGCTTCGCAGCACTTCGATGCCCGCAGCAACCATAAATCCCGGTACGGTTTCCGAGCGTTCCTCTAGTGTCACAATCTCGGCGTCGTAACTAAACGAAGCACGCGCGACACCAACACCGCCACTAAGCCAGAGAAACTTTGCCGGCCAAACTCGAAGTGCGGCGGTTAAAATCGACTGGTTGAATGTTGCGCGGTCGTCGCGATGTGTCATGCCCCAGATATCGCCGACCAGGGCAAGTCTAGGCGTGAGCATTCCACCGATGTGAGCGTTCAATCCTCCGGCCTCAACCAGAGTGTCGCATTCATCGTCGTTGCAACCCATGTGGCCGACTCCAAGAGCGATGCCCGCTGTAAGCCCGCTTCGGCCTTTGGCATCAGTATAGTTCGCATCTTCTGCGTGAGCAGTTTGCGCGAAAGCAAGAGGGAGGCTGACGCTGCAAATGAGCGCTGCTGTGTGAATGGGAGACAGTGACATCGAGAATCCTTTCGGTGGTTTAAAGTAGACGCTCCAAGAATGCAGGCGCCGTGCCGCTTTCTCGAAGTGTGCCTGTGCGCTGCCCGGATGCACGTAACAAGCTCGAGCCTTGGGTCTCGCTTGCCAATACGCCCCAAGGGCATGTCACGGCGGGGCGCTTTGCCACACTTCACAACATCCCAATGCACTGGCACAGCCTCTGCAAACCCCCAATGCCCACGTATATGTCCTCAACTCAGATATCCTCGACTCAAATGCCCGCTTCACCTACAGCCTCTCGCGACATTGAACGCGTGCGACGCATTGCGAGCGTCATGGATCGCAACTATCTCGATCCAATCATTGGCTTCATTGCCCCGGGCGTGGGAGATCTTCTTAGCTCTGTCTTGGGTTTGTACATTGTTATGATTGGTGTACGGCAAAACCTGCCTAGAGTGACCATTGCGAGAATGCTCATAAACCTGGGCGTTGACGCCAGCGTTGGTGCCATTCCAATTGTTGGAGACCTATTTGACGTCGGCTTTAAGGCCCATTCTCGCAATCTTGAACTTCTTGAGAAACGCGCCGCTAGCGAAACACCTTCGGCCGGCGACTGGCTCTACATTGCAGCGGCGCTAATGGCATTGTTCGCGACTGTGGCCATTCCGCTCTACATCTGCTTTCGTCTTCTGCGTTGGATCTTCTAGCGCACAGCCCCAATCCGATACAGGTGAGGCGATTCGCCACATTCGGCACAAAACACGCTGCAAAAGCCTAATCCCAAGCGGATACGAGTCATATCCGCACACCGTGCGACGCCCCCATGTATCAGAGAGACGTTTCGCCTCACTAGGCCTTAGCCGAACCACGGATATTCAAGCCCCGCTCGCCTGGCACGACAGCTGCACTACCTAGGGTCATGATGAATTGGACAATTATGCTCTTTGTGATTGCACTCATTGCTGCAGTCTTCGGTTTTGGCGGAATCGCTGCAAGCGCTGCAGGCATGGCTCAGATTGTATTTGTCGTCGCGCTCGTTCTAGCGATTGGCGGTTTTATTACCGGTCAACTTCGCAAATAAATTTCTGCGCGCAACCAAGCTCCCCAACCTCTTCTCTCTGCCCCTAAGGAAAACTATGACACTATTTGAAGCCCTTCGCGAAGACCACGACCTCCAACGCCTGATGTTAAATCAGCTCGTCGAGACCTCTGGAGACACCAAGGCTCGCACCGTTGTTTTTGGTCGCCTAAAATCTCAACTGGAGGCTCATGCGCGCTTTGAGGAGCAACAACTCTACGTGCCGATGCTCAAAGATGACGGCGCAAACGAACGCGCACGACACAGCATCGCCGAGCACCACGAAATCGACGAGCTCATCGCGACCTTAGAGACGACCGACATGAGCTCGTCCGCGTGGTTGCCTACCGCCAGAACACTCAAAGAAAAGATCGAACATCACCTTCACGAAGAGGAACGAGAGATCGTACAGATCGCTGGAAAAATTCTTAGTGAAGGCGAGAAGATTTCTCGGGGTGCGACCTACCGCAACGACATGCAAGAAGCCCTTGCGCGGTAGTATCCTCGGCTCTCAGCTCTTCTCAGCATCACACTCGTCGAAAGGAACCTCTTGTGCACAGCGCATTTCGCCCCCTTAGCCTGCTCTCAGCAGGTGCCTGCCTTCTGGCAATCCAGCCCATGGACGTTGGAGCCCAAAGCGTCGCAGATGCGAAATGGTCCACGCCGTCAGCGCAAGAGTTTGGCGGGACGCGCTCGGAGTCTCCCCAAGCAACCTCCGCGAAACGACTGGCCTCCGTCGAGACGCGCGCCGCAACACCCAAAGCTGCGGCCGACTCCGAACTCATTGAATTTAAGGTTGAGCGAGCGATCGCCGATGCTTGTAACATCCCTACGAGCAGCATCTACCTTGGCTTTGACGCCGCAAGCTTGACCCAGGAAGCGAAGGAGCGACTTGAGGTTGTAGCTAAGTGCGTAAAGGTCGAAGCCCTCGCTGACGAAGCACTTGTTCTCGTTGGCCGCTCGGACCCCAAGAATCCCGATGCCTACAGCGATGCGAACCTTGAGCGTGCAATCCGCGTTCGCAAATTTCTAATCGACGAAGGTGTCGATTCCGAAGCGCTGGCTGTCAAAGCCCGCAACGATGTCGATGATGCGATTAACGATCGCCCCTACGACAAAGCGAGGCGAGTCACTCTGCAACGGAACTCGGACGTCTAACGTTGGTATTCAGAGCGTCAAAGGTCCAACGTGCCGCAAAGATGTCCAGCTGGTGCACCAGAAGCTACGCGTTCGGCCTACGCTGGGCATATAGTCAAAGCAGTCGAGTTCGAATGTGACGTATTCACCAGCCCGCTCAGCCAAGGACAATGACGCACTAGAAGAACTCGTAAAGAAATTTCGTCGCAAGCTGCCGGCGAGATTTCAGAAGCTTGAGTCGCTTCTGGAGGACACGGGCAATCTTGACGAAGTGCATCGCGCGCTTCACAAGCTGGCCGGCACGTCTGGGTCATTTGGGCTCAGTACGGTGTCAAAGGCTGCTGATGGGCTTGATACTGCCATTCGCGCCAACGCGCATGCTGGCGTCGTTCGCGCCAAGCTCGAGCAGTTGCGCGAAGCCATTGAGGCTGAGGCCGTAACCTCGCAGGTAAGACAGAAGCGAGCGACAGAGAGGTCGATTGGTATCTTGGGTGGCGATGTCCTGGTCGGGGAAATCGAGTCGCTACTAGCGGATCAGATTTACGAAGCGAGCGCCATCGCATCCGGCGGCGGCACTCGCCATATCGCTGCGCTTCACGATGCAATCCTTGTGGACGCTGCCGACGGCGATAGTAAGGCTGCAGAAATCGAGGTGATTCGACGTGCCTACGCTGGCGCGAATGTGCCCATCTTGATGATTGTGGGAAATGCCTCGCTTGAGAATAGCGTGGCGGCAACCCACGCCGGCGCCGACCTCGTCTTGCAGCTCCCACTTTCAAAGGCCGGTCTGGTCGATGCCCTCTCCAGTGTCCTTGCCAAGCGCGACGCCGAACGCCCAACCATACTTGTCGTCGACGACGATCCGGAAGCTGTTGAGCTTATCTGCCAACAACTTGTCTCAAGTGGCCTCGAAGCTCGGGGGATTGCCAGCCCCCACGCGCTGCTCGACGCACTTCGCGAGCAAACACCAAGTGCCGTGGTCCTAGATTTCGACATGCCTGGATTTAGCGGAGTGGAGCTGTGCGCAACGCTTAGAGCCTCTCGGCAGTATCGATTTTTGCCAATCGTATTTCTTACCAATCGGCATGATCGACGCGCGCGCAAACAGGCCTACCAAGTAGGCTGTGATGATTTCTTGCACAAGTCTGATGCCGCAGAGTTGCCCGAGCGACTTCGAGCGCGCATTCGAAGACTGCAAGGCCTGCAATCCGCTGCCGAGGTCGACGCTCTAACCGGACTCGCACTGCGCCGAAGCTTTGTTCCAAAACTCGAGGCCTACATCTCGGCCGCGATACGGCGACAAATGCCACTTGGTCTTGCAATGTTAGATCTCGATCATTTTAAGTCGGTCAACGACACCGAAGGCCATGTCGTCGGCGACCTCGTGCTCGCTCAATTGGGCGCATGCATTGAGAGTCGCCTGCGAAGCACTGATCTGGCGTGTCGCTGGGGCGGCGAAGAGTTTGTCATCGCTTTCCCGCAATGTGAGGTACGCGGCGTTAGAAAGACGTTAGAGGACATTCGCGAGGCTCTTGAGGAAATCGCCTTTCCTGGAAAAGATGGGCCTTTCACCGTGCATTTTAGCGCTGGTATCTCGGAGCTGGACAGCGAGACTCAACAGTTCGACACACTCATCGCAACCGCCGACAAACGGCTCTACCTAGCCAAGAACAATGGCAGAAACTGCATTGTTGGCCCCGAAGAGTGCGAAGGAAAGTAAGAACTTATCGCAGGCGCTAGTAGTGCTCGCTCAGTTTGGCCTCAGTGAGGCGCAATGACACGGTATTCGCTGCATCGTAAGCCACATACGGGCGTTAAACGATTGGAACACCGGTTGCACTATAAGAGTGCATGAGTAAAGCAAAGCAAAGTAAAGATAGAATTCTTGTTGCCTACGACGGAAGTTCAAATGCAGCTCGAGCGCTGCGCCGCGCCGTCGACATTGCAGAGCTCAATGGCGGTTCCATCCACGTCGTACGTGCGATAGAGGCCACCTTTGGAATGGGTTCGCCAATGTCTCCAGAGCTCGCTCCGATGATGCAGCTCCAGCTTCAGGAAAACACTGAAGCCTCACTCTACGTTGCTATTGAAGGTCGCATGCCCGTCGAGAACGCGAGCGTCGAGATCGTCGTTGGAGACATCGTTGGCGCAGTCTTAGAGGCAGTCACAAGGCATCGCCCGACGCTTGTGGTCCTGGGGTCCCACGGAGACCTTGTCGAGCAGGAAACACCGAAGCTTGGCCATGTTCCACAGGCTCTCATCGAGCGTTGTCCGTGCTCGGTCCTTGTCGTGCGCCCAACCTATCAACTCGTTGACCGCAAGACCTTGGAGCTCACCCCCGAGCCACCATGTCCTCACTGTGTTGAAGCCAAAAAGCGCCTGCAATCGGTTGATGCGCTCTGTGCCGTACACGAGCAGCAAGAGCTGCCTTACGAGTCACCACTGCGACGCGAGGCAAAGCCTGGTATCGAGCAACAGCGTCAGAACGCTTGGATCCTCGCCTAACCCAGCGTTGGGCCTAAGGCCCAATTCGTCTCGAACCAACGTTTAAACCGCTTCGCCTACTTCGGCAGCATAGCAAGGACACTCTCAATACATGGAAGTAGTAGATATTCTCTTAGAAAAGATTTCCAACTGGGCCACCGAGGCCGTCGCGATTCTTCCAAATCTCGGAATCGCGGTGATTCTCTTCGTGGCCTTTTGGCTGCTTTCAAAACTCGCTGCTAGGTCGCTATGCCGACCTCTGCACTCCATTACCGACAACCAACAGGTCATCAATCTATCGCAGTCCATTGCAAGGATTGCCCTTGTAGCGATTGGCTTGTTTACCAGTCTTCGCATTCTGCATTTGGACGGCGCTGTCACCTCGCTCCTCGCTGGTGTGGGTGTCTTGGGCTTGGCTCTCGGTTTTGCCTTTCAAGACATCGCAGCCAATTTCGTCTCTGGTGTACTCATGGCAATGCGCCGGCCCTTTAAGATCGGTGACATTATCGAAACCAAGGACTATCTAGGGAAGGTAAGCCACGTGGATCTGCGTGCGACCTACGTCGAAGTGTTCTCGGGACAAATCGTTACCATTCCCAATAAACAAGTCTACGGCTCGCCCATTGTGAACTACTCTTCCAGCGGACACCGACGAGTTGATGTCGAAGTGGGAATCTCCTACGCAGACAACATGGATAAAGCAGAAAAACTCGCATTTGAGGCGGTCTGCAAACTTCCACACCTTAGTGATCGAGAGCCAGAAGTGTACTTTAAGGGCTTTGGTGCGAGCTCCATCGATATGAACGTACGCATGTGGATTGACCCGTCACAACAGAGCTTCCTCAAGACGCAGCACGAAGCGGTAAAGAACATCAAACGCTTGTTTGACGACAACTCCATAACAATTCCCTTTCCCATCCGAACTCTGGATTTTGGTATCTCGGGTGGTAAGTCACTCGCAAGTGAACTGAGTGCGGCCCACGACACAGCCCAGCCATCGGCCGAGCAGCCCGCTAGTGCCAACTAGTGTCTTGTGTGTTGAAACCAACTGCGAAGCACTCTACTGTTTGGGCCTCTAGCGGGACGCTCCGCGTTGTGAAAGAAGAGATGCAACGTGCCGTGTGAACAAACATCCAGCGCGCGGCACCGTACTTTGCATTTCATTCCGGTCAACAGCGAACTACCTTTTCGAATCGAAAACGATTCGGAGTTGCAGATGTTCCGACGCAAAGTCATGCGAGTGAGCAAAGACGAAGGGCTCTCGCTCTTGGCACTTACCCACCTTGGAACGGCCGTTAGTGAAATTGGTCGAAACGCCTTGCGCTATGGACTGAACGCTCAAGCCACCATCACGGTTGGCACCTATGACGGCAGGCGCGCTATCGAAGTTGACATCTTTGATGAGGGGCCTGGAATCGCAAACATCGAGGCCGCAATGGTCGATGGATTCTCGACGAAGAAGAGCATGGGCAAGGGGCTCGGTGGTGCCCGTCGGCTCGTCGATACATTCTCGATTGAGACAACACCTACCGGCACTCGCGTTGTGATGATTCAGTTCATTCGCAACGCGCGAGCCTAAGCCGCAACGGGCAGAGCCTGCTCCGAAAACGCAGACCAGCGCCTACGGATCAGAGATCTCAAGCCTCTCCATTTTGCGATACATCGTTCGGCGATTGACTCCGAGAATTTCTGCGGCTCGAGTTTTATTGCCTGCGGTTGCCGCCAACACCTTGCGCAGGTATCGCTTCTCCACCTCTTCGAGGGTCGGCAACTCGTCGGGGTTGCTCACGTCGACAACCATCTTGGTGCTCTCGTAACTCGTGATGCGCTCGGGCAAGTCGTCGGGAACGATCTGGTCGTGAAGAGTAAGCGTCACGGCGTGCTCCATCGCATTTTCCAACTCACGAACGTTTCCAGGCCATTCGTAGGCCAAGAGCTTTTGTGCTGCCTCACTGGAGATTCCCACCACTTGCTTCTCAGCGCTTTCAGCCTGCTTTTTTAGAAAGTACTGCGCAAGTATCAAAACATCTCGGCCACGTGCTCGCAGCGGCGGAATCTGTACGCGAACCACGTTGATTCGATAAAATAGATCCTCGCGAAAACGGCCCTCTTCAACCTCGGTCTCAAGGTCGCGATTCGTAGCGGTGACAATTCGCGTATCGAAAGGAACAACCTTGTTGCCTCCAACAGGCCGAACCTGATTTTCTTGAAGAACGCGAAGCAACTTGACCTGCATCTCCAAAGGCATCTCGCCAACTTCGTCGAGAAAGAGCGTTCCGCCAGAGGCTTGCACAAACAAGCCATCCCGATCTTTTTGAGCTCCGGTAAACGCGCCGCGCACATGGCCAAAGAGTTCGCTCTCTAGAAGTGACGGTGTCATGGCTGCGCAGTTGATTGCCACAAAGGGGCCATCGCTGCGTTTGCTTTGCGCGTGGATTGAGTTGGCGACCAACTCCTTACCCGTGCCGCTCTCTCCTGTGATGAGCGCGGTCGCATCGCCCTGCCCAAGCTGCCCGATTCGCGTGAAGACCTTCTGCATGGCATCGGACTCGCCGACGATCTTGAGATTGCGAGGAAGCTCCTGGCTGCGCAGACGCTTAACTTCTTTTCGCAGCCGAGCAAGCTCCAAAGCGCGCTCCAGAACCAGTACGACCGAATCCAACTTGATGGGCTTTGGAAGAAAGTCGTAGGCGCCCGCTCGAATTGCGCCAATGGCAATCTCCATATTGCCCTGACCGGTCATGATGATGAGCAGCATCGAGGGATAGGCACTGGTGAGTGATTGGCACAGTTCGAGGCCATCGTCCTCACCCAGATGCACGTCACACATTGCAGCATCAAACTCGCGTTCGCGAAGTAACTCGAGCGCCTCGGCGCTTGAGTGCGCGCTCAGAGCCTCGAAGCCCCGTTGCTGCAGCCCAAGAGCAAGCAACTCACACAAGTCCTCATCGTCGTCTACAATCAGAATTGAATTCGCCACGCTCGGAGGCTACGCCGACAATGGCCGTTCCACAACTCACTCGTAGAGCTGCAGCGCACAGCAGAGAAATACGTCCACGTTCGAGGCGGTCGACGCGGTCGATCAAGGCTCTTTAGCCCTCATAGGAAGGGCACCGGCCCCCAAAACACCCTAGGATGCTGCTATGGAAATTCTTCTGAAAACGGTGAGCGAGAACGCTCCTGACCTCATCAGTCGCTGGCTCGATATCCAGGTGAACGATCCTTTGCTTCGCAGCGCGGACACCAGCTCGGCAGAACTGCGGCGACAGGCAGAAGAATTCCTTGAAGAGATGCTGCAGGCTCTTGAGAGCTTGGATGAAGACACGCAAACCACCCAATGGTCTGGTGTTCGCAGTTTCCTGGCAACGCTCACAAAACGAAGAACGGCCCTTGGCTACTCCCCACGAGAGACCGCGGGCCTTGTGCTCTCGCTAAAGCTACCGCTCTTTCGCATGCTCGAAGAGAAAGCCAGCAAAGACGAGTACGAGAAGGCGCTTTGGACAACGACTCGCATTCTCGACTCCCTCGCTCTCCACGTCACCGACATCTATCACCGCGATCGAGAGCAACTTATTGGTCGGCAACGCGACGATCTAATGGAACTAAGCGCTCCGGTGATTTCGCTGTGGGATGGCGTGCTCTGCATGCCACTTATCGGCACTCTCGACTCGACTCGCTCGCAAGACGTGATGGAGTCGCTCCTCACTGCGATCGCTGACAAAGAGGCCGACGTCGCCATCATCGACATTACCGCTGTGGGCGCCATCGATACGCAAACCGCGCAGTACCTAATCAAGACCGTCAAAGCGGCACGCTTGATGGGATCGGACTGCATCATCTCCGGTGTTGGGCCCGAGATCGCGCAAACCATGGTTCACCTTGGGGTCGATTTGGGCGATATCGACACGAGTTCCACGCTTTCGAGTGCACTAAAGAAAGCCTTCCGAACCATGAAGCTCGTGGTCACCTCCGCATGAGCCGCTTTGCCTCGATGACGCAAATCGGCGATGTCCTGGTTGTCTCGATCAACGAAGACCTCCCCGATGGCGAGGCAGAACTTCTCTTAGCGTCACTTACCCAGAAGGTTGATACGTTCGATGCTCGAGGCGTGCTCATCGATGTTTCAGCCCTCGACATTGTGGATACCTTTCTTGGCCAAGTATTGGGACACCTAGCAAAGACGATGGGCATTATGGGCGCGGAAACGGTTTTAGTGGGCATGCAGCCTGCCGTCGCGTCTACACTGGTAGAGCTTGGAATGACACTCCCAGATCTTAGATGCGCGCTCACGATCACTCGCGCAATGGCCATGCTCAAGAAGCGAGAGGGTCGGTGAAGGTCCAGCGAAGCCTTGTGGAGGCAACCGTGGTGGATGTTCGCAGCATGGATGATGTTGGACATGCCAGGCGATTGGCTCGCTGGGTCGGCTTGGCTCGAGAAGCGACCTCGGCAGAATCGGATCGCATTGCGCTTGTGGCCACAGAGATGGCAACCAACTTGGTTAAGCATGCCGGCGGGGGCCATCTCATCGTTCAGAATTTGGAGGAAGCAACTCAGCTATCCAGTTGCGATAGCGGGCCTGGAATCGAAGATTTACCCGCCATGTTGAAGGACGGAGCAACCACAGCTTCTACGCCGGGCGTTGGTCTTGGAGTCATTCAGCGACAGGGCGACAGCTTTTCGGTATTTACCCGGCCCAACCTTACCGTGGTGCAAAGCAGCATCGGCAAACGCGCAAACGAGCCGCAGAATATGGCAACCATGCACGCGCCCAAAGCTGGCGAATTGCACTGTGGCGACGCGTGGGTTGTCATCGATGGCCGGGGAAAGCGAACCGTCGCGCTTTTCGATGGCTTGGGCCATGGTGTGAGCGCGGCTGCCGCATCCGCCATCGCAATTGATGCGATCGTAGAAGACCCGTTTTCGCCTGTCTCGGAGTTGCTACAACGAACGCACGGCCAGTTGCGAGAAAACGCGCGCGGGGCCGTAGGCGCCATTGCACAGTTTGATGGAAATACGGTTGAGTTCGCAGCCGTGGGAAACATCGACACGCGAATTTTGCGGGGTGATGGCCGAACCGAGCGACTCATAACGAAACCAGGAGTATTGGGACGCAACATGCCTCGGCTCATGCCACAGCGCTATGTGCTCGATTCGCACGATATCCTCCTGCTCGCAAGCGACGGGCTTCGAACATCCTGGCGAGTAAGCGACTACAAAGGCCTATTGGGAAAACCCCTATCGCTCATTGCCAGCGTACTGCACTTCGACCTTCGCTCGGGACGCGACGATTCATCCATTCTCCTTGCTGGAGCGCTGGCCCCATGACTGCCCTAGCAACAAGGTCCGTTCGCTCGGAAAGCGATTTGTTGGAACTTCGCAAAGGGGCACGACAACTCTGTGCCTCCTTCGGGGTCTCCGACGTTCACTCGGTTCGCTTTGCTACCGCCATCTCCGAGGTGGTCCGTCTAAGCCTTAGCAACTCAGTCTCTGTGAGTGCAGCCTTTGTCCTCGACCACCAGTCACCTCAGTTGCTCTGTCAGCTTGATACTCCAAAGGACGGCATCCCAACCTGGCACCGCGATGTCGTTGATGACAACCCGACATGGATACGCGTTAAGGCTCTCGTCGATCACTGGTCGGTCGATGAGACAGAGTCCGGAACGCGACTAATCCTTGGTCGCAAGCTCAACATGGCGGAGGCGACCTATCAGCAATGGCTGTCTGGCGCGCGCAAGCCCACTTCTGATCTATTTCCAAGCGAAAGCGCAAGCGCTGCAAATCCTCCCCTGCCCGAGAAGATTCAAGAAATGCATGCGGCGCTCAATCGCTCGAAGCGGCACACCGCCAAGCTGCGCGCCTCTGCTCGCAGTCTTGATCTCGCCATCGAACTTGCCGAAATCGGCATTGTCGAATTCGATTCGGAATCGGAATCGGAGATGTGTCGATGCAATGAACGAGCTGGTGCGTTGCTCTCGTTGCCCGAAGGCAGTCACCCCTTGGAGCTGATTCGCGAAGCGACCAAACACATTCACAGCGAACTCCTCGAGTCCTTCTTTGATCTTGGCTGGACCGGGAGCCAAAGCGAGACCATCGAGTGGCGTCCCGAGCGTCAGTGGATTTCTGCAAAGCTCGAAACTCCCACGCCGGATCGGCCTCGTGATCGCATCCTCGTAATGTTGGATATCTCGGAGCGAGTTGCACACGCTCGCGAACTTGACGAGCGGGTACAGCTTGAGCAGCAACTCGTCGGCATTGTGAGCCACGATCTTAAAAGCCCGCTAAGTACGGTATCGCTCACGCTCGATACCTTGGAACACGGCGCCGACCCTGCGCAGCTGCGTCCAATTGCACTTGGCAAGAAAGCGGTTCGCCGTGCCGAACGCATGATATTTGATCTCTTGGATTTCACGCGGGACAGGCTTAGTAGTTCGCTTCCAATCGATCCCAAGCCAACAAACTTTAAGGTAATCCTTCAGCCCCAAATCGAATCGGCGATTCTTCACCAAAACGACAAGCACCTTAAGGTGTCGATAGAAGGAAACGTCGAAGGGCAATGGGATGCCGCGCGCCTGGCGCAGGTTGTTAGCAACCTTTTGGAAAATGCCTTAGCCTACTCTCCGAAGAACTCTCAGATAACGTTCCGAGTGGATGGGCGTTCGGAGTCGGATCTCGTATTTGAAGTTCACAACTTTGGCGAGCCGATTGGCGAAGACTTCCAAAAGCGCTTGTTTAAGCCTTTTGCAAGGCAATCCACCCGCAACCAGAGCGATTCGCTTGGCCTTGGAATGTATATTGTAAAGCTAATCGTCGCTGCCCACGGCGGCGATATCTCGGTGCAGAGTGATGCAACCAAAGGCACCACATTTACCGTTCGCCTACCGCGCAGCGCAGGCTAAAAACGATGCCTTGCTGCGCGGAGAACTAAGCTGCGCTCTGCAGAGCGCATGCACAATCGCTAGATTGTTTCGCGATTCGATTCGCGAACATGGACCTCTTCCACTCGCCTGGGTGCGGGCGCGAAGAGCGCGCGGTGACGTTGCAGTATGGCCCGTGTGTCTTCGGGGTGTTTGGGGTTCTTGACCATGACTACGGTATTGCCTGCGGCGAGTTCCGCCGTGACAAAATTCGCTTCATCATTGCTCATTCCCAAGCCCACCAAGCTACCTAGCAAGCCACCTCCGACGGCACCGGTTCCAGCACTTGCAAGTGCCGCCAGAATTCCGCCACCAACAACCGGGCCAATTGCGGGAACAAGCCCTGCTGCGATTCCAAGCGCCCAGAGCGCACCACCACCTGCTCCGATCGCAGCACCGGTAGCGGCACCACTACCAACCTGATTGTCGCCCTCGCCATCAAGCTCCTTGAGGCTCTTGAAGCGGGTCTTGTTGTCATCATCCTTTGCGAGCAATCCGACTTGCTTATCGGATAGCCCCGACTTGCGAAGATCGCGAATTGTCTCGCTGGCACAGTCTTCGTCGGTGAATGAAGCGATTAGGATTTTGTCGAATTTTTCCATGGGGGTTCCTTTCAGAAATCGTTTGAGTTATCGAAGTTGATGCCTTGTAGTGCGAGCTCCGTGCCAAAGCATCGGTTCTGCGCAAAGAGGGCCTCGGTGCAAACTTGAGCGGTTTTGCCCCACTTGCAGCGTGCGTGCTGCCGCACTGTGGCGAAGTGCCACAACACACTCCAAGAGCAACAGACCGCTCTGGCGACTACCGACGTGGCGCCAATTGGTTGCGTACGAGAAGTGCGTTACAGTGCCCAATCCACTCGCTATCACTACTCATCCAGCGAGCCTGCTCTTGAACAAAGAGTTCTTCTAGTTCTTTTAATGTATTGGGGCGCGATGCCAAACGCTCGACAACCAACCAGTACTCCCACTCGATCGATACGCTCCAATCGGCATTGGCAATTTGGGAATCGGGGAGTCGGTAGTGAAACGTTGGGCGCGCCTGAATTCGCTCGTCATCCAGCGTGGCTTCGACAATGTCTCGGCATTGGTTCTTAAAGTACGGAAGCATGTCGAGCGAGCGATTGCGGGTTGGGTTGAACTCGAGATATCGCGTGCACAACTCCTCCATCGATGCAGGAGCCGAACTGTGTGCCAGCCATTCGCGAAATGCCGTCGGATAGGGGTCGACAAAGCTTGTGATCCTGCGAGTCACATCGATTCCGCGACGCTCGCGCAACCACGGATCAAGCAGTGAATAGGCCCGTATATGGTCAAATAGCCACTTAGGGTCATGTATTGGAATCTCTGGATTTAGTTGCAAGCCAAGGACACTCAACGCCGACGAACGCGTGCCCTGTGCACCCTTTTCATAAAGCCGTTTGACGAGTTCGTCGAGCCTTGGCAGATCGGTGAAGGGCAAGGGTGGTGCAACAACTTCAAACGGGGCAAAGGTTTCGGCGAACTTCGCGAGCGTTTTTGTAGCGGCGTGCAAAATGCCATCGTTCGGTGTGGCAGTTAGGCTCTCACCCGCTTTCTGTAAAAGCTGCAAGTCCGCTTCGATCCTAAACACGCCATCTTTGGTCTTAACCTCCACCAAGTATTCGTTTGTTACGTGGATCTCTCCACCAAAGCACTGGCAGACAATTTCTGAGATCTCGGGAATCGTTAGATCGGTTAGCTCAATCTCCACACCAACTCGACGAGTCGCTCCGTCAGTGCAGGTTGATACCGGTGGATTTTGGATCGAACGCGTCATGATGCATGAATTAGCAAGACCCGATCCGAATTTGAAATGCGATTGGCGCGACTTGTGCAATCCATAACAGCATGGAGACACCAACAATTGTGGTTGCAGGACCCGATTCAGGAGGCGCCCCCGCCTGGTTGTTTACGAGCGCCCTCGTTAGGCTAGCAGGTGGACACCCTGTTCGGGCGACGCCTTCCAAGGCCGCACCCGAGAGTTTTGATGGACTTATTCTTGGCGGGGGAGAGGATGTTCTTATGCGCACCTATGGCGACGAGGTGATTCGAAAAACACCTTCGCGAGTTCGAATTGAGGCCAAGAGACGCTGGAGAGACTACGTGGTGGCGCCGCTCCTACGTCTTCTTAGAAGTCTTCGCAACGTGCGGGGACGCTCGCGAGATCCCAGTGAAATGGCTTTGCTGCAACGAGCGGAAGAGTTGCGAGTCCCTGTCTTGGGAATTTGCCGAGGCGCCCAACTGATGAACGTATTCCACGGCGGAAAACTGCATCGCACCCTGGAAGCATTCTACGGCGACGCGGAGATTCCGTGGACAGCGCTCCCGAAGAAGGCAGTGGAGCTATCGACGACGAGCAAGCTTAGAACATTTCTGGGACAGAAGACGACGATAGTGAATAGCTTGCATCACATGGCTGTCTCTGACCTTGGCAACGACTTGGAAGCCGTGGCATTTGACGAGCGTGGCATCGTTCAGGCCATCGAGCACAAGAATCGCGATTTCTATATTGGAGTGCAGTGGCATCCAGAATACCTGCCACAGCGCGCGGAGCACCGAAGGCTATTTGCTAGTCTCGTCGAACAAGCTCGCCTTCACACCAATCAGGTCGAGTATGCTGCCCGCCGCAATCACACTCCGCATCTACCTGCATAAGAATCGATCTACCCCTTGAAAAAACCAAATTTCGAACGAGTGACCGCCTTGTCAACCTTAACGCTCGCGGTCATCGCCACGGTTGTCACTCTCTTCGTAACTCGCTCGATCGTAATCCCTATCATGTTTGGGATCTTTTTTAGTTTGCTCTTATCCCCTCTTGTGCGGTGGATGCGGCGAATCCTTCACATCCCTCCTTCGTTGGGTTCAGTCATCGTAATCATCATGACGTTAGGAGCGTTGAGCTATGGCGTGTACTCCCTTGCAGGGCCTGCCCGAAGTTGGGCGGATATGGCCGTCCAAGAGTGGCCAGAGATTCAAAAGCGCCTTGCGGTGATAAAGAAACCGATCGCCGATCTATCGCAAGTTACGAAAGAGGTCGATGCCGCTACCAGTCTTGAGAGTGACGGCAGGAACGAAGTGGTGGCCACAGTGAAAGCGCGTGGCAATCCCCTCTCGGGGCTTCTCAATGGAGGCGCATACGCGAGCTTCTCTGTTCTCGTCGCAATCTTTCTCGCGCTCCTCCTTATGCAGCGTCCCGATTCATTCCTCTCGAAGGTGTTGTCGGTATTGCCAAAGCTGGAAGAAAAGAAGCGAGCGGTTCAAATCGCTCGCTCGGTCGAAGAGTCACTATCGCGTTATCTTGTAAGTGTCACGATCATCAATCTGTGTTTGGGCGTGGCAGTTGGGGTCATGTGTCACTTCATTGGGCTGCCAAATGCGGTGCTCTGGGGCGCTCTTGCGGGCATTCTAAACTTTGTACCGTATCTTGGCGCTCTTGCGGGCATCGCCATCGTTAGCTTGGTCTCAATGATGACCTTCGACAATGGCACACAGGTGTTCTTGGCGCCCTTATTCTATTTGCTCCTCAATGGCCTTGAGGCGTATGTCATCACACCCATCATCATTGGGCGAACCACCGCACTAAGCCCGGTCGTCGTCTTTATCGCAATCATCGCATTTGGGTGGCTGTGGGGCCCAGCAGGTACCTTTCTTGCCGTCCCGATTGTGATGGCTGCAAAGATCGTTGCTCTTCACCTCGATGAAGAGTCTGTGTTGGGCGTGCTTCTATCGGAGACAGAACACCCCGAGGTCGAAACCAAGAGTTAGTGCAGCGAACGAGGTCGGTGCACTTGTCTCAGTGAGGCCAAACGCCACGCCCAGAGCAAGGACAGAGGTCATGAATAGCGGCGGCTCTCTCCATCATCACTGGAAAAATTCGCAGAATTCGTGGCGGACAGCCGTTGGTATGAAGCGTGCAATTGCTGAGTTCATGACTGAACGTGTGAACGAAGACATCGAAGAACTAAACTCGTTTCTCCGTGGGGAACGCTCCGCCGTGGAGACCTACAATCAGTGCATCTACAAGCTCGACAATGCGCAAATTGCAAAGCAATTGCAGACGTTGAAAACATCACATCTCGAGCGAGTGAAGCGACTCACCGAAGAGATCGCGAAACGCGGAGGAGAACCGCAAACAGACTCGGGCGTTTGGGGAAGCTTCGCCAAAATCATCGAAGGCGGTGCCTCGATACTTGGCGAGAAGGCGGCACTTAGCGTTTTGGTCGAGGGCGAAGATCACGGCTTGAACGATTATCGCGACACGATGAACGACTTATCATTGGAGGCTCGCAAACTTGTTGCCGGTTACTTACTGCCCGAACAAATGAGAACTCGGGAAGCGCTAGGCACCGTCAAATCCTCGATGTAGTGCCGTACAGCTGCTCAGAAGCATGCCCTGCGGCCCTTCTGATCCGCGTCGTTCCCCCTGCGGCGATTCATTCAAATTTTCGTTTCAGCTATTTGGCAAATAGGTCGAGATGAACTTATGTGATGGGGAGTAAGCGAATTATTGAAACTGAAGCGGAGAATCACAGTTGCTTTCTTCTCTTCTCAACCACCTCTTCGTGGCTTTCACGAAGCATTCGCTGGGCAACGCGCTCGGAGGTTAGCCATGTGGCCATCGCCTTTGAGTGCTCGACCACCAGCCGCGTGCTGGTGATGGAAGCTGCCGGCGATGGATTTCGTGGACTCACGTGGGAACGTTGGCAACAAGAGAACGAACTCATTCGGGCATTTCGCATTGAGGTTCCAACCTCGCAATGGCGCGAAGGGCTTGGTGAGTTTTGCGACATGCTTGGCAGCCCTTACGACACACCTCGATTGTTTCGAGAAGCGGCACGTCACATCAGCCAAGGTTGGACTCAGAGATTTGCTTGGGCCGACCCTGAGAGAAACACCAAAGGTGTTTTGTGCGCCGACGCAATCGCCGACTTCCTGCACCGGATCGGGTTTACTCAGTATGAACATCCCCTTGCATGGACACCGGCAAAGCTACTTGCCAACGTAGATACGCAAGAGGCATTCGCACCGATGTCCACACGGGTTCGCACGATGCCATTTAAGAGAATTTCTGCGCCGGCGATTCCGCCAATGTCTCAGCCGGCATCGCATCAACTAACGGTGGTAGGGTAATATGTTGCAACGCGTTCAAAATTCGATGCAGCGCCTTGCAGCACAGCTCGCGCCTGCCCCTCTGCAACTCAAAGAGTTTGACGTTCATGTTCACGGCCTAGCGCCTGCGCACGAGGGGCTTCGCTTGGCACACCTCAGTGACTTGCATGTTGGATGGGCAACACGCTCCAATCGCATCCAAGAAGCACTGGCACTTGTGCACAAGGCAAAGCCTGACCTCGTCGCAATGACCGGCGACTACATTTGTCTCTCTCGCCTCGACATTGCACCAATGCGGCGCGCGCTCCAAGGCCTTCGCGGGCTGCGGGTAATCGCAACGTTGGGCAATCACGATTTCTGGGCCGGCCCAGAACGCGTCGCCTCGGCGCTACGAGACGTTGGCTGCGACGTCATGCGCAACGAGCATCGCAACCTTGAGATTCGAGGAGAGCGCTTGTGGGTGGTTGGCGTCGACGACCCTGTTACCGAAGCCGACGACGTGGACCGAGCATTCTCCGGTGTCCCTCAGCATGAGAAGGTGCCACTAGTTTTGGCGCATTGCGGGCGCATCGCACACTCGATCGCGAAGTACCCTGCAGGACTTATACTCAGTGGACACACCCACGGTGGGCAAGTTGAGATTCCCAACGTTACCGACCGCGTTGCCAAGCGAATGGGCATGCCCTACATCCGCGGCTTGCACGAGGTCGGCGAGACAAAGCTCTACGTCACCCAAGGCATCGGCAACTCCGCACTTCCATTTCGCGCAGGCCATGGCGCCCAGCCCGAAGTCGCTTTGATTACCCTGCGCGGTGAGCGTCGCTCGGTGGCACGCGGTACGGCCAAGATTCCCGTTGTGAGATAGCCTCAACAACCGCAAGCCTGTCTTTGGTACCGTGGCCCTGCGACAGAGCCAATGCCGGAACCAAGCCATCCAAGCGACGCGGTGATCAGCGCGGCAGCGCCAAGGACGCTAGCAGCAATTTCACGAGCGGAGTTTCGCGATGCGCATTTGAGCCCTCGCCTTCCGCTTGTCATCAAGGTGCTTGCAAACCCACCACGGGCTGTTGGCAAGTGGGACTTAGACTTTTTCTTAAGCCACTACGGCAAGCAGCGCGTGCCGATTGATGGACTACAGAGTGGTAAATCCGAGACCCTAGAGGACTACATAGCGCAATTGCGTTCTGCCAATCGAAGCTCAAGTGATGGCGCACTCTACATGCGCAATCTCTTGCTCTTCGAGCGTTTCCCCGAGTTGCGCGCCGACTTTGCAATGCCGTGGATCGCCCATCCCAATTGGCTGCAGAGCAAAATCCTTGGCGACTTTAGCGGAGGCTCATGGCGATACTGGGTTGAGCTATTTCTCAGCGGTCCCGGGTCGCGATTCCCCTTTGTGCACATCGATCCGTATTATACCCATGCCTGGTCGCTGCAAGTCTGGGGCAAGAAACGCTTTTGGCTATGGCCACCCAGCGAAGGTCAGTTCCGCAAAGTTCTTAGTGGAAGCCTTGCAAGACAATCCCCTAAGCCAATCTTAGCCAGCACCAAGTTTGAAGAGTTCTTTTCCGATCGTCCGGCGCAAAGCGTGGTGCTAAGCGCAGGCGACTTACTCTTCTTGCCCGCTGGATGGTGGCACACCACCGAGACCGAAGAAGAGTCGGTGACTCTTGGCGGCAACTTTGTTGAGGCCTCGAACTGGCGCGACTTTGAAGCGCTCTATCGCTCGCGAAACCCACCGCACTCGGCCAAGCAGCGCCTGCAGCGACGCCTGGCCTCGTTGGCAGCGCCGCTGTACTTTCGGTATCGGCGCCCATTCTAAGAACTCGAAGGCAACAACAGGCCCCGCTGGTCGGCTGAGGAGCCAGTTGAAAACAGCTCTCGCGCCAGTGTTTTCAGCACATTAGCTATGGCATAGCGATTGCTCACTCAGCCTCCATGCTCGCTCGATCTCTATGCTTGGTCACAGCCACCCTGCTCTTGGCAGGTTCTGCCGAGGCCCAACGAGCAGGCAAGCGAGCCCAAGCCAAGCCAAAGGCTGCCTATCACGCAGTCAAAATTCGCCAGCCTCTAAAGCCAGTTCGCATCGCGCCAAAGGTGCACAAACTCGCCTTCATAAAGTCGCTCAAGGCCGACAATGCTGCGCTCAAGCGCGGGCTCACCGACTATCGCTCGGTTCGTCTGCGCATCAGAGATCTTCGCAAGACCTCGCCTCACCTCGAGGTGCGCCCGCTCATCAAAACCAAGAGCTTCATTGTCGACAAACTGGTGCTCAAGTCGGCCAAGACGACAACCACCAAACCCAAGATTCTAATTGTCGGCGGCGTTCACGCCGGTTCGGAAACCATCGGTGTTGAGGCGGCACTTCAAGTTGCCGAACACCTCGGCAAGAACCCTGCGATTCTCGAGCACTTCGACATCACGATTATTCCTCTCGTAAACCCGACAGGCCTTATGCGGGGCGATGCCACCAAGAGCAAGAACGGAACCCCTGGTCGCTACACAAGTGATGGCGTCGATATCAATCGCAGCTTTGGTGCTGGGCGCTGGACTCCAGAATCGAAGGCCATGGCAGACCTTATGAAGACCGAGCGCTTTCACGCGATTCTCGATCTGCATGGCGCAGGCAGCCACCGGGACGGCTTCTTTATTATCAAAGGTACCGACGATGGCGGCATCGCATCGCGCTTCACATCGCAAGCCCAGGGCGTGCCACTGCTAACGCGAGAGGGCGCGGGAACCACCTACAACTTCAACACGCCCGGTGTTGTGACCTCTTCAAACGAAGGCACACTGAAGCAGTTTGGCGTCTCGATTGGGACTCGTCATAGCTACACCTTCGAGGCACCGGGAAAACTCTCAGCGGAGAAGCAAATTGCCGGCACACTCTCACTGGTCAACTCGGCACTAAACGCACTGCGCCCGTAGGTTGGCACAAGCGCAAACGCGCCTAGAGCGAGACAAAGAGATTGGTCGCCAGCACATGGCCAAGCAAATCATCGCCGTCTCGGGCGACCCAAAGCGCGAGATAGCCGCCTTCAAGCCGCATATTCGAGCGAATATGAGCTGCGGCCCCCACAAAGAGACGATTTTGGTCGAACCCCGTTCGCGCGCCCCAGTCTGGCTCGTTTAGGCCAACGAAGGTCTCGTTCCAAACCACGAAACCAAACCGATTCTCGCTTGAAACATCTTGGCTTGCCCGCAGAAATTGTCTTAGACGAAGGCCAACATCATCGCCGTCATTTCGAAGCCGCTGCTCAAAGCGCGTACGAGCCTGAAACGACCACCCATGGCTGGCCGTCTTGGCAATCACTTGCTGCCAGGGCCTGTGCTCTTGCCGTGTTTGCCCTTCGTCTGAGTCTGTAGGAATCCATGCGTAGCCAGCCCACAGTGATAGATGCTTCGAGAACCGCCAGCCGACTCCAGGGCGAACGATGGCAAGGGCATTCGCTCCACCGCGACGAGCATGCACATCGAGCCAAAGCGAGGCACCGCTTTGCCCCTCGGCGAGTTTGGCGTTTGACAACAGCGCGGTCCAAATTTGTGTGTCCTGCTCGGGCTCTGCCACGGCCGCTCGAGGAGTAACAACAAGAAGAGCCGCAGCAGTAAAGATTGCGCAAACCAACGAGCCAGACAGTACAGACTTCATCTGGCAATTCTATTGATGTTTGCGCATGCGATCAAGTTCAGTCGAGTAAGAACTTTACCATTGAAGTCTACGCCAGCATTCGTTTGACAAGCGGTCCGCAAGAAGTTCATTCGAAAGCAAGCCCAAGCACCGAAGCGCGCTAGTTTGGTCGGTGCACAAGCTCAATGCGATTTCCGCTGGGCTCGTAGAAGATGGTGTGTTTTGCGGGCCCGCCCGAGTTTAGCTCTGGGGCAAACTCCATGGTCACACCGGGGTAGTCGCGGACCGCTTCGTAGAGGGTGTCCAGGGCCTCAAAGCTAGATACTCCGATGGCCAAGTGGTGCAGCCCAATATTGGCTTTGCGATCAAATGGTGTTGCCGACGTTGGGTCTTCGGCGCGCCAAAGCGTGAGGCGCATTTGGCCATTTGAGAGAAATACTGAGGGATAACTTTCGACGCCACCAACCACCTCAAAGCCCAATGTCTTTACAAAAAAGTCGCGACTCGCCTCCAAATCCGAGACTGTGAGGCCAACGTGGTCGACCCCGAGAACCGGGCCAGCCTTGGCAATCGGAGCGACCTGGGCAACCGGAGCAGCGGGCGTCTTCGCAGCGGGTGTGCTGCCAGAGCATGCTGCGAAAGCGAGAATGGTGCAGAGGGAAGCCGCGAGCCCCAAGGGGCGGTAGCGTGTGTGGTGCATGCCCTAGTGTTCCGCATCCGCATCAAATGTCGATAGTGAAAACGCCATGCGTTCTTCCCTGCCCCAAGCTCGCCCTTGCGCTATGGTGCCGCCCCGAGAACGAGACTATGAGCAAACAACCGCTACGTATCAATATTGAGCGCCTCAGCGCCCGCCTTGCCGAACTTGCTGCCGTTGGAGGAACGCCAGATGGCGGCGTCTGCAGGCTTGCGCTAACCGAGAGCGATAAAGCTGGACGCGACTTAGTCGTCGGCTGGATGCGCGAGCTCGGCATGACAATCTCGATCGATCAAATCGGCAACGTCATCGCGACGCTTGCCGGAGAAGTTGATGGCCCACCGGTAACAACCGGCTCGCACATTGATACGGTGGCCACCGGAGGCGCGTACGATGGCAACCTCGGTGTTCTCGCAGGTCTCGAAGTTGTGCAGTGTCTTCTCGACGCCGGCATCGTCCCCAAGCATCCTGTTGCCGTCGGTTTCTTTACAAACGAAGAAGGGGCGCGCTTTGCACCGGATATGATGGGTAGCGGCGTGCAGCAAGGCGCACTCTCGTTGCAAGAGAGTCTCGATACCATTGGTATCGACGGAACCAGTGTTCGCGATGACCTGGCAGCGATTGGATATGCCGGCGATGATCCATGCGCCTTTCGCGCCCGTGCATTTCTAGAGCTTCACATCGAGCAAGGCCCGGTGCTTGAGCAAGAGGGTGACGTGGTTGGAGCGGTAACCGGTGTGCAAGGCATTAGCTGGACAGAAGTAACGCTGCACGGCGTTTCTAATCACGCAGGCACAACGCCGATGAACTTGCGCAAAGATGCGGCGTTTGTGGCAGCCGAGATTGCCGTCGAGCTACGCAAGATCGCCTCCGACATTGGAGCGCCGCAAGTGAGTACCGTCGGTTTTATAAAGCTCGAGCCAAACCTAATTAATGTGGTTGCTCGCAAAGCGACACTGACCCTCGACTTGCGACACACCGATGAGGCGGTGCTTAAAAGCGCCGAGGCTCGCGCCTTTGCCTTTGTGCACGAGGCAGCCGCACGCGAAGGCCTAACGGTTGAAATGAAGACTCTCGCGCGCTTCGAACCTGTCACTTTTGACGCAAACATTGTCGACCTGGTCGCGCGCAAAGCCGAAGAGCTTGGGCATGCCGCTCGGCGCATGCCTTCGGGCGCAGGACACGATGCCCAGATGTTCGCCCCCAATTGCCCCTCGGGCATGATTTTCGTACCAAGCGCAGGCGGCATCTCGCACAACATCAAAGAGCACACCGACGCCGAGCACATCGAGGTTGGCGCCAACATTCTTTTGCAGGCGCTGCTCGAACTCGCCAGCGAGTAGCGCTCGCCCCCAGCATCAAGCGCGAAAATTGGCAAGATAGAATAACACCGAGTTGCTACATCGACGGGGCGAAGCGCGAAAAACCTGCGAGCGTTGGGCATTGTCTTAGTCTTGAGACGCTGCCCAATCGTCATACGCCCAAGGTTTTTCAAACACTGCCCTCATGGTGCTTGTCATCGAACGCATCGACATGACAACTTTCCACACTCATGGATGAAGACCTCTATCCTCCCGCCCCTTCCTCTGTCCCCCTCAACTTCACAAAGCCCGGCCCAGGCTACAAGCGCCACATGCTGTTGGCGGTCGCAGCTCTGGCGTTCTTCCTCGCTCTATACTTTTGCCTCGCAAGCTGGTTTGCCTGGACGGCGTACCGCTTACTCACCAATCTAGGAAAAGCCGATTTTGTTATCGCACCACTTTTTGGAGGCGTGTGCGCGGCATTCTTAGCGCTCTTCATGTTCAAGTCGCTCTTTGTCTTTCGGCGCGGCAAACACGAGGGCTTCGAAATCAAGCGAGAGAACGCTCCGGCACTCTTTGCCTTCCTTGAGAAGATTGCCGACGAAGCCAAAGCACCAAGGCCTCACAGAGTTTTTCTATCGCCTCGCGTCAACGCGGGCGTCTTCTACGATTTATCGCTAGCAAACCTAATCTTCCGCTCTCGCAAGAACCTTGAGATTGGCCTAGGCCTCGTTAACGTTCTGCCGCTCTCCGAATTCAAAGCCGTGGTCGCCCACGAGTTTGGCCACTTTGGACAAGGCTCCATGGCGATTGGGCGCTGGTTTTATACTGCCCAACAAATGGCCTCTCACATTGTTGTGGCACGGGGCCGGCTCGACTCGTTCTTGCAAGGCATCTCCAATATCGATCTGCGCGTTGCGTGGATTGGCTGGATTCTGCGACTCATTGTTTGGTCGATTCGCTCGATCTTCGACAGCGTTTTTGGCTGGGTGATGCGCGCACAGCGAGCGTTATCGCGTGAGATGGAATTTCAAGCCGACTTGGTTGCAGCTTCGCTCACGGGAAGCGATGCGCTTGTGCATGCCCTGCACCGGCTGGATGCCGCCGACGATGCAATGGATAGCGCACTCTCGACAGCAGAGCAGCAAGCTCAGAAGGAGCAACGCGTTCCCGATCTCTTCGCCATTCAAAGCCACTTCTTAAGACGCAAGGGCGAAATTCTTGACGATGCAGAGTACGGAAAGGTTCCCGAGCTTCCCACGGACGCGGCAAGCCATCGCGTCTTTCGCGCCCAACTCGCCCATCCTCCTCGCATGTGGGCAAGTCACCCGCCTAATGATCTGCGCGAAGAGAATGTCAAAAAGCACTATTTGGCTGCAGCACTCGACGACCGAAGCTCGTGGATTCTCTTTGAAGATCCGCAGTCGATACGCGAACAAGTCTCGGCTTCCATCTTTAAAGATCAAGACAACCTTCCCCCGGTAATTTCAACCGAAGACGTCATTGCCGACGTCGAGAAGCGCTTTAAAAAGCACTATCTCGATCCCGCCTACCGAGGCGTCTACCTGGGGCGCTCGATCGCTAGAGGAGTTGCCACCGCAGCGGAGATGTCCGGTTCCACAACCGACATTGGTGATGTTCGCAAAGCACTGGGCGAACTCTATCCATCGTCACTCACGCCAATTCTTCAAGACAGTCGTGAACTCGCCGAAGAGCAGGCAATGCTTCAAGCGGTCGAGCGCGGAGTTCTCGATCTTCCGGGCAAAATGCTCAACTACCGCGGGCAAGAGTTTCACCGTCGCGAACTCCCTTCTCTGTTGCTTCAAGTTGAGACCTCGCTTAACAAAGCAAACGAGCAACTCGCAGAACATGATCGGCGAGCGCGCGCTGTACACCGGCATGCCGCAGAGCTTGTTTCGCCAGAGTGGAATCAGTACCTGGTCGGCTTGGCAGACATTATCCACTACGCCGATCACCGAGAAGCTGACCTCTCGGATGCCATGGACACCTTAGACAACGTGCTCTCGGTTGTAATGGCGGATGGTCGAGTTACCGAAGACGAGCTGCAACGCTTGGCCATCGCCGCCGGCGAGCCTCACTCGGTGTTGGCGGCCATTCACCTTGAAGCCGAACACATTGATATTGGGCCGGTGCTGCGTGAGCACTTGGAGACAGAGAGCTGGCACAAGTTGTTGGGGGAATACGAGCTCTCGCCTCCCAACCCTGCGATCATGGGCGAGTGGATCGAAGCACTGCCCTCGTGGGCCGAAAGCTGTATCGTGGGGCTTCGCCGGCTCTCGTCATTCGCACTTGATGAACTGCTCGCCGCCGAGGAGCAGGTCGCCCTGGCCTCTAGCTCATCCCAGAGTTTATCTGATGCCCCGCAAGCTCCAAAGGTAGATACACGCTATCAATCGTTGCTCGCCGGCCAAGAGCGTCCAAAGCAAACCAAGCTTGGCTGGTGGGACCGCTTTCAAACAGCCGACGGATGGATTCCCGGTATCGCGCGTTTTGGCACCGCAGGCGCTCTGGTGGGTTTTGTGGTTTGGCTTGGTCTCTCGATTGGTGGCACCGACGTGATGATCGTGAACGGGCTCTCGGTTTCCGTCCAGGTATCGATCGGTGGAGAAGAGGTTCGAGTAAGCGCGCAATCGACCCAATCGATATCTATCGACGAAGGCACAACCCTAATTCGTGCCACCAACCTGGATGGCGACCTCATCGAATCGTTCAAGGTGGATACCGATAGCAACTTCAGTCGCTATGTCTACAATGTTGGCAATGCAACGCCTCTTTTAACGTGGGATCCAAGCACTGATGCAAAGAATTCGTTGGGGGCACCCCGCTGGCGAGAAACCGAGGCTGTGCGAGCACTAACCCTTCACGGCCAGATCTCTGCATCCGAGGACGAAGGAGTTATTCTGATAAGCCTGGCCGGAGAAGCTCCACAAGAACTACTTGGCGAAGTCGAAGGCAAGCAGCGTTTGGCGATGCTGCGTTCGCACATTCGTTGGGATTCGACCAAGTCTAGCGAAACCGGCGTCTGGTTTAGCCTCGGAGCCGACGAACTCGAAGACTTTTCGGACCTCCTCGGCCAACGCCTTGCCACTGCGCCAGAAGATGTCGTCTTGCTTCGCCTTGAACAAGATCAGGATACTTCTGATGTAGTTTGTGAACGTCATCGCGCGCAAGCAGAGAAGAAACCAAAGGATGGCAACTGGCAGTACTTAGCCGCGCGATGCGAGGCCAACCCCGCTGCCCGCTCTCGGCTCTTTGAGAGCCTATATGAGCAATGGACCAGCAATGGTTGGCTTGCCTACGCACGTGCATCGGGCGCTCTAGATGATGGCGATCTCGAATCTGCGCTGCGTCGGCTCAAGATCGCCGAAAAGGTTCCAGCCCTGCGCGACGCGAGCATCGACTTGCGAGTACGCCTGCTGCAGGCACACAACAACAGCCCAGTCGATCTAACGCACTGGCAAAACAAAGCACCGCATCTCGAGTACTTTGCACTCTTTCGAACCGACCCATCGCCGACTCAAGATTTGGCACCGATCGCGAGGTCCATGCAAGCCCTTCACAAAGGGGAAACGAAACGTGCTCTCGCCCTGTTGGGCAGCGACGAGTCGTCCTGGCAGCTCGTCATTGCCGCTTCGGATGGAGCCTCCGAAGAGGCCATCGCCAGTGCCTTTGATGCGTGGGACGCAGCGAAAGCGGCAGAGGCTCCATTCGAAGTTAGTCTTTACGGTCTAGCCCTTGCTCGTCGCACTGGCCGAGACGAGAGCGCATTTGTGCAGCGACTCGCTTCCGATGAGGATATCGCAGCACTGACCGACTTTCTCGCCACAATCGATTCGCCAGAAAGCGCAGAAATACTCTTAGAAGGGCTCACGCTTCGCAAGCGCGCCGCAGCCTACGCCGCAGCTGTCATTATCTTGGGCGCAGAGTGTCCAGAGTCGTGGCGCAAACTCGCAACGCAGTTGCTCTTCATTGGCGAGCGCCCCTACTTTCGCTAAGTCGGCTCGCATCGTCGGCGCACGCATCGTCGGCGAGCGTCGACGCGGGCATCGCAGGCGCGGGCATCGTGGGCATCGCCACCCCACATATCGCGCTGCCTGCAACCCGATGAGGGGTCGGCACCCGTCGGCTTCGCTCGTTCTGCGCACTTAGCGCGGCACGACATTCGCTCTACCAAGAGGCATGAAAATACGAAGCGCCTTGGAAACTCACATTGGACGGCGAGCGAATAACGAGGACAGCGCCTGCCGCGAACCGACCATAGGACTCTATGCAGTGGCCGATGGAATGGGCGGCTACGAGGGCGGTGAAGTTGCCGCCGAAATAGCCATCGACTCGCTTCGCGGCTTTGTCCGCAACAACAAAAGCGATCGAGATTGCACCTGGCCCTACAAGCTCAGCATGGAGCACAGCCTCGAAGAGAACCTCATGCTCACAGCAGCCCGCATCGCCCACGAGCAGATTGAAGTGCGAAGAGTTGGTGAACTTGCAGAGATGGGATCGACGATCGTGGCGATGCTAGTGCACGGCAACCAAGCTGTGCTTGTGCACGTTGGAGACTCTCGCATCTACCGGCTGCGGTCGGGAACCCTTGAGCAACTAACGCGGGACCACTCTCTCTACGAAGAGCTCCGAGAGATAACTCCAAACCTACCAAGTCGTGAAGACTACCCATACGGAAACGTAATTACGCGGGCCCTCGGGCTTCGCGGCCAAGCCGATGCAAGCACGGTCACGATCGCCGCTGGTGATGTATTTATTCTCTGCAGCGATGGGCTTAGCGACGTTCTAAGTGACGAGAGCATTCGCGAGGTCACTACGAGCACAAGCGATGTTGACGAACTCTCGCGAACGCTTGTCGCGATGGCCTACGAAGCCGGCGGCCGAGACAACATCACGGTCTTGGCCCTTCGCTGTGAGCACTCTTCGCTTAGCGCAGCCCGTGCTTCTTAAGCAACGTAGCCAAGTGCTTTCGATCAAGCCCAATGTCGCGCGCGGTTTGGGCGACGTTGCTGCCGCATCGAGCAAAGGCGTCGGCCAAGTACTTGCGCTCAAAGGCATGCAAGACAGCGTCTTTGGCTTCCGAGTAGGGCAAATCGCTTCGAACCGTAAGGCCATCTTCTGCGTCTTGATTGCCTCCTGCGATCCTAAGCTCAGAGAAATTCGCAGCGCCTGGGCTCAGAGCCAAAGCGCGGTCGACGACATTGCGCAACTCTCGAACGTTTCCGGGCCAAGGCTGCGTGCTCAGCCTGTCCAAGTTTGTGCCACCGATGGGGCCGGTCGAGAACCCACGGCTCGCGCACAACGCCTCGACAATCATGGGAATGTCTTCGCGTCTCGACCGAAGTGGCGGCATGCGAACCCGCAAAACCGAGAGGCGATAGAAAAGGTCTGCGCGAAAGTTTCCCTCGGCCACCTCCAAATCCAAGTCGTGCCTCGAGGCTGCAAGAACGCGCACGTCGATCGATGTCGTACTATCGCTGCCCACCGGTTTGAGCTGCCTCTCCTCGATGACTCGCAGAAGTCGCGCTTGCACAGCAGGCGAAATGCGACCCAATTCGTCGAGAAAGATCGTGCCCCCATTTGCCTTCGCAAATGCCCCTTGCCGACGATGGGTGGCTCCCGTAAAGGCGCCTCGGACATGACCAAAGAGTTCACTTTCGAGCAGGCTCTCTGGCAGTGCTCCGCAATCTACGGCAACGAATGGACCTTTGCGGCGCTCACTCGAGTCGTGAAGTGCACGAGCGGCAAGCTCTTTGCCGGTTCCGGTTTCGCCCTCAATCAGTACGGTTACTGCTGCCTGCGACGCAAGTTCGAGAACTGCAAAGAGCTCTCGCATAATAAGACTTTCACCAACCAGCTCGCCAAAGCGACACGACTGGCTCGGCTCGACCTCCAACGCGGACGAGGTTGGCTGAATGCGCAAGAAGGTGTGCCCAACCTTAAGCGTGGCGCCCACCGGCAAGGCTGCAGCGGTTACCGCACTTCCCTCGTAGTACACTCCGTTTGTGCTTTTAAGGTCTTCCAAAAGATAGCCACTTGTTCCGCGTTCAAGACTCAAGTGTTCTTCGGAAACACGACCATCGCTAAGCGTAAGATCGCACGACGCACCGCTGCCTACGACAATCCTGCCCTCGAGGCGAATCGCCCGCCCTTGATCTGGCCCTTCAACAACGACAAGCTGACAATCGTAGCGCTCGGAAAACTCCTGAGTTTCTGTATAGACCGTGGCGACTCGATTACGCATTGCGATTCTTTACTTGCGATTTCCTATGAGTGGCATTTCCTATGAGTGACATCCCCAAACACATTGGCAGATACTCGGTTGAAACACTCATTGGCGAAGGAGGAATGGCGAAAGTGTATCTTGGCCATGCCCACAGCGCGAGCGGCTTTAGTCGGCCCGTAGCCTTGAAAGTATTGCAGCCGCATCTGCGCGGTGACGCTCGATTCGAGCGCATGCTCATCGGCGAGGCAACCTGGGGCGGCAAGCTCTACCACGATGGTCTGGTCCCAACCTACGAGCTTGGGTTGCACGAAGGTTCCTACTTCGTCTGCATGGAATACGTGCCGGGCTTCACTCTCGCCGAACTTGCATCGAAGATCACAATCCCACAATCGATGGCCCAGTTCATCATCGCCAAAATCGCTCTGGCCCTGCACTACGTTCACACCTACGCAAATGACGAAGGCACCGGCCTAGGTCTTGTGCATCGCGACATCACTCCAAGCAACGTGATTGTCTCGCAAGCCGGCCACGTTAAGCTTGTCGATTTTGGCATCGCAAAAGCCACGTCACAGTCATCCGAGACGCAGGGCAATTTGCTAAAGGGCACCTACGCCTATATGTCACCCGAGCAAATCGATGGCGACACGCTCACTGCGCAAAGCGACATTTTCTCGCTAGGAACGCTCTTCTACGAACTGCTAACAGCCAGTCGGGCATTTGATGGCGAGTCGGTGCACGAGACGATGCGCCGAGTTCGAGAATGCGAGTGGGGCTGGCCCAACACCACGCTAGATGCCGCCTGCGTTGCAATCGTCGAACAGTGCTTGCAGCGCGATTGCCGACAGCGTTTTGCAAGTGCGAGAGAAGTATACGAAGCGTTCCTGCCACTCCAGCATCCGTTTAACGTTTGGCAGATTGCCGACATATGGCCCAACTCGACCTGTTCCTAGGGAATATTCGCAAAGGGAAACGGGCGCACCGTTCGAGTTTCGCACACGAAATTCGCCGCGCGTTGCGAAGGTGCGTCGCTAACTAGTAACAGCTAAGCGTGTGCGTGGCTCCTTGCGAATCAAGGCACGCTTCTTCGTATTCGCTGCACTCATACTCGCGAGGCATCCCATACGGCCTGTCGTCGCCGCATTGACAAGCGCACTCCTCATCCACGTTGTGCTTACCCGCGAAGTCTAAATCGTGTTCGCTGAGGGAATCGCTAGGATCTGCACCACATTGGCAGCCCTCCCCCATCGTGCAACTCGCGGTGAAATAAATCGCCACGACGAACAACACTCCATAGACCAAGGTCCTCACCTCCCAAGCATACAGGCATTCGCACGTCCCGTGCGCGCCCCTCCACTCGAGTCCTACTCGACGAAGTTCAGGGCCCGTGTGCGGGCTCCGCCGCGATGGTTCTTTCGCAGGGTTCGCACGGTATCAATCGGACCCATCGGGATGGACCACCAGCCAAAGAGTAGGGTTGCAACCTGGCAGAGCACAAGCCCGGCGCTGTCGCGCGTTTTGCCAACCTGATAGTGCGAGCGAAGCTTGAACGAGATCACGCCAAATGAAATGAGAGCCTCGTAGTGAACGAGTTTTGTGTTGGCGGAGACCTCGGCCTCACGCACCTTCGCCTCGACAGCTTTGCGCTGGGCATAGGCGCGACCAAAGTGCCAAAGCATGTAGGACAGCAGCAGACCCAAGCCTGCCTGAAAGGCCATTTCGCCTCCTGCGACATCCTCGCCCAGCAGTAGCCGAATGACGCTGTAGCCAAGGCCCAAAACGGCAGCCCCTGCGAAGAGCGCAACGAAAGCGAGACCAGCCATTATCGGAGTAGCGAGCGTACGCTGCGAGTGGGGAGAAGGAGGAGGTGAGGCATGAAACGCGAGTATAGAGGACGGCGCCTGGCAGAAGTATTCCCGGCGCTGCGAATTCTTCGTATCGGAGCTGTCACGGGAGGATAGGTCCCTTGCAGCAAGACTTGCGGCATACGGTGGTACTCACAAGAAATGGGTATGTCATCGCAAGGTTCGGGCAAAGGCGCAAAGAGCGCTCTTAATGTAACGCCCTTGGTCGACGTTGTTCTCGTCTTGCTCGTCATCTTCATGGTGACGATGCCTGTCATGATGCGAAACATAACGGTCGAAGTCCCCGAGGATGCACCAGAGTTCCCAATCCCAACCGATCCTCCGTTGGTGATTCGAGGCATGCTCGATGGAACCGTCGAGATTCTCGATGGCTCCAATGCATCGGAAATCGTGCAGCGCACTCAACTGGCCACCGCGCTGCGGGCAACGTTGCAAGCCGCCAGCTCGCCCTCAAAGACCATCTTTGTCGACTTTGAGGATGGCATGCCGTGGGCGCAGATCGTGAGTGTGATGGATACAGTGAAGGGCGTGGGGAAAACTGGCCCGGTTGCCTCGCGAAGCGAGTTGACGGTCGCAATCACGAAACATCCTGCGCCAAGCTCGATTTTGCACAACAATTAGCCCTGGGTCTCAATCTCTGCGGAAGCTCGCAATTCGCCGCTTGCCAGTGTGATGCTCGAGCCGTCATGCTGCGCCTACGATGACGGAACAGGGTAATGGGGCGGAAACGACAAGGGCGGCAAGATCTACCGCGAAAAAAACGAGGGCACTCGGTCTGCGAGGATTTCTCATTCTCGGCATCTGCACAGCACTGCTCTTCTTTGCTCTTGCCAGCAATCGGGCACCGCGCTTCGTCGTTGATTTACTCGATAGCGATTCCATAACCGAACTCACGCTCCGAGGCGGTAGCCGCATCGACTTTGGCGTCGAAGGAGGCACGGCAACTCAAGAAGTGACGGCTGCGGTTGCCCAAGCTCTTCACGCCCGAGGTGCTGTTGTCGCCAACGCGCACAATTCCCAGATTCGCGTCGAGCTTGCAGAGACCGACCCTTCGTCGGCGCGCGCATGGGCCGAGCGCATGTCGGCTCGCGGTGAATTTGCACTGCACATCGTCCTCGAGAACAGCGAGTTCATGAAGACGGCATACAACCTCGCGAGTGAGAGTTCTTCTGTATCTGGAGAGATTGACACATGGTTTCATGATGAAAGAGGCCAAGGCTACGAAGACTACTATCTACAATCCGAGAACCCAGACGAGATAGTCGCAGCACTAAACGGCTGGCTCGACGAAGGCCTCTTGACACTTCCCGCCGAGACGATGATCGGGTTTGAGCGAATGAACCCCTATGGCGAGGAAGAGGCCGGCTGGCGCACCTACCTGCTTTACAGCAACGCCGAGATGACCGGTGCAGATGTGGAATCTGCAAAGATATACTGGAATCCAACATCAAACAATCCAGAAATTCTCTTAGAGTTTACAGATGAGGGCGGCCAGCGCTTTGCCAACATCACAGGCGAGCTTGTCGGCAGAAAGATCGCCATCCTGTTTGACGGAGTTGTGAATATGGCACCAACGGTACAAGACCGCATCGCGGGCGGTAGTACCTCGATTAGTTTGGGGGGGAACGATCCGGCTGTGATGCAAGCCGAAGCTCAGGGCTTCGTCGGTGCACTGTCGGGGCCAGACTTGCCTGCCAGCGTTCAGATTCTCTCCGTCGACCACGTAGAGCCCCAAGTCTCAAACTTCAGAATACGACTCGCCCGCGGACTCTTGGCGTTGGGCATTGGGCTCGGGATCGCAGCTCTGGCTCTCGTCTTCACCCTGCTTCTCAATACAATCACCGTCGCGAGTTCACGGCCGCGCATTACGGCACTGCCAAAGAGCGAACGACCCTCGGCTCTCGCCATACGCCCGCTTCTTGTAAGTATCGGTGGCATCCTCGCCACGCTCGCGATTGGTACGCGGTGGCTTCCTGGCGCAAAACAGCTCTACAGCAGCCCTTTCTATGGCACCGACCTCATGCCCTCAAGCCCTCCACCAGGGCTCTCGTGGTTGGCCATTGGCCTCATGCCCTTCCTTGTAGGCGCAGTCCTGGCCGAGGGCATCGCATGCCTAATTCCCGCTTGGCGAAAGCGACGAGGAGGAATCTTCGGAAACAAAGCAGGTACGGCGGCGCGGCTGCCAATTCACAACCTCGGCCTGGCCCTTGGGCTGGCCTTGCTCGCGGCACAAGCCTTCTTCGTAACCGAGTGGATGCGCGCGACAAACGATGTTGGGCCGATCGTGATGTCGCTGATGCCTCCAAGCGAGAATAGCCAGCGCGCCGCCCTGCTCGCGCTACTCGCCGGCTCGGCGCTGCTCTACGCAATTGCAAAACTCATTAGTCGCCACGGCTTGGGAAACGGCTTTGCCATCGTCATCATGGCGGGCTATCTCCCTCTGCTCCCCGATGCGCTCGCGCAACTAGAAGAACTCTCAGCCGCCGATGTTGGGCTATTTTCCAAAGTCTTCGTCACGCTTGCGCTGGCAATACTCGCAACCTACTTCCTGGTGCGGCGAAGCATACAAACGCCATCGGCCAATCGCCTGGCGCTGCCTCTCGCTGGGGTAGCCCCTCTCCTTATCGGGCCAGAAATCCTGGGAGCATTTGTGCTTGCGGGACACGCCCTTAAAGGGCAAATGGAGGAGCTGATTACCCAAGGCCTAGAGCATCTACAGGATATGCAATTCGGCAGTATCGTTGTCGCCTCCGCCCTAATCACTGCCATCGCTCTTCGCACAAGCCGCTCAAAAATTCGCGTCATCGCGGGAGCTAACAATGAGAACAGTTCTAAGTCGCTAGTGATCGCGATTCTCATCTCGCTGGCATTTCCTGCGATGCTCTACTTCGCGATCGTATCGAATGCCGATGCGGGCATCGGAGCACTCATTCCCTTAATGACTCTCGTGCTCGGCACAGGTTTGGCGATGGACCTCGCAAGCGAATTTTGGGCACGGGTTAAAAACCCACAACTCGTTGCCGTTTGGCCACTGCAAAGCCCCCGCGATTTGCAGTCTATCTCAAGTGCACTCGAAGCCACCGACATCGAGTTTTACGTGCGCGGGCGCTTCTTGCGAACCTTGCTCTCGGTCGTGGGCCCCTTTGTGCCGATGGTCATCATGGTGCCGCGCCCGCAGGCGACAGAAGCCCGCAAGCTCATCACAAGCCAGCTTGTGGCGGCTGTGCCAGACTAAGGGCCGACGCGCAGAGCAAGACGCGCAGTGCAAGACGCGTAGAGCCTCCAACCACTTAGAACTATGTGGTTTTCTACATGTTCAAGATTTCTTCGTGAGGAAGCCTAAGCCAGGTCCGTCTTACTGGGCATGCACACGACGCATACAAAGCTTGCCCTTTTGGCTCTCGCACTGCTGCCCGCACTCGGCTGCCAGCCCGACGTAGACCTCACGCGAGAAAACTGGGGCTGCGTGACAACTGGCTTTGGCCACAAAGCCGATTTAGGCGGCTGCGAAATCGAGCAAAACTGCGGCTGGAACCAAGGCATCGACTTTGACCCAGTGTACGACTACGCCATCGGCAGCGTGATTTGCCTTGGCGAAGAAGGCGGAGTGCAACAGTGCGATTGCATCCAAGACATGCCCTCGCCCACCGTTGTGCACAGCTTCGAAAACACAGCCGCCTGCGAACCCGACGCCCTAAGCGAGCTAGCCGAACAATGCGAATGGGCCGCTTCTGAGGACGAAGCCTTTAGCCAAGGGCCACCGCAAAGCGCGAACGTGGCGACGTCGTCTGATGGCGACTTCTAGCTAAGTCGCTTCTTGGTAGCGTGCGCCGTAAAGCGTCACCACGAGTTCGGCACCGACAGCGCCCAGCCTCTGCAGAAGAGACGATGGCAGGGCGTATTGCGTGTACGCCGGAGCAAGCCCCGACTGCAATCCAACATCAAAGCTGCGCTTCGTGCAAGCGTCCCACAACTCTCGCGCCGGCTCGTCCAGGCCTTCGACAAGGGCCAATAAACTGCGCACTCTCGCTTCAAGCAACGCCGCATCTGAAGCAACGCTACCTCCTGGTTCCGGCTCCGACCCCAGCTCCAAGTTCGCCACAAACGGCGCCTCGGAACTGGTGTGAAGCACGTATACATCGCCCAACGCCCTAACCAAAGGCGCCAAATTCTTTGGCCCCTCCAACTCGAGGTCGACATTAAGAAAGTCCACCCTCGCCTCGATTGTCTCTCGAAGCTTGGGCGACGTCGCCTTCTTCCGTGGCTTAAATCCCATACCAGAGTTAAGAGTTATTCTGCCTCGTCTGCGCCGATGTCGTGACGACCGCCCTGCGGCCGCGCTTCGCCGTCGATGTCGATGGCAAGTGTCGCGGTTGGATCGGCCGCGTTCGTTCCAGGTGAGCCGGGCATAAGGTGGTAGTCTCCGGTGCCCGGGGCGACAAACACCGCTTCCGCCTTGAAGTTATCGCCGATTGCAGCCGTGCTACTCCCCGAATCGATCAGCGCGAACGAGGTTGCGCACTGAGTGATAACACCAGCCGTACTTGCGTCTGCAAGCATGAAGATGTTGTTACGCGCAGTCAGATTCGTGGCATCACAGATTAGCGAGAAGCCTTCCGTACCGCTTCGCTGATTTCTGGCGAAGGTGTTGAAGTCTAGTACCTCGGTGAGGCCGTCCGTTGCTTCGAACTTGGCACCGCCAATGGTGCCAGTTGAAACGTTGTCGACGATGAAGTTGTTAACGATGGTAAAGTTTCCGCCGTTCACGTGGATGCCACCACCAGCATTCCCGGAAATCGTTGAAGCAGTAACCGTCAGCCCGCAAGTGCTAGTTATACCAAGCCCCTGCGAGTTCCGAACTGTCGAGTTCGACAACGACAGAGCCGCAGTTGCTCCCAAGCAAGTCACAAGGTGGGTATTCGGAATCGCTGCTCCGGGCTCGATGATGAAGCCATCAAACGAGACTTCCGAGCTTCCCGTAATCGAGATAACCGTATCGCCCTCAACTGGAAGCCCTGCCTTAACAATGACCTCACCATCTGCAATTAGCGTGGCCGACTCGTTCGTAAACTCAAGTGCTTCGTCATACGTACCAGCAGCAACAACAACAATATTCCGAGTCCCGTCGTCAACCTCAGTCAGCGCAAACCCGATCGTCTCGCACTCAGAGCCA